>WNGF01005473.1_pt1 | contig 18919 bp, 17 predicted proteins | sample 5400641 | NCBI WGS metagenome assembly WNGF01 (sample SAMN13153371, study PRJNA577476) | soil metagenome | isolation source: 80 cm soil or saprolite under grassland replicate 2 | place: USA:California | collected 2016-06-15
TCATCTCCCTTCTCGGCGACGGCGAGCCGGGCGCGCCAGTCGAGCCCCCGCGTGACAAGCGGCTGGAGCCCCAGCGTTATCAAGATCAGGCCGACGCCGAGCAGCGTGGCGGAGATCGGCCGCGCCACGAAGATCGAGTACTGGCCGTCCGACATCGCGAGCGACTGGCGCAGCGCCATCTCGAGCATCGGCGCCAGAACCACGCCCAGCACGATGGGCGCGGTCTCGAAGTCGAGCTTCCGGAGGAGGTATCCGAGCCCGCCCATCAGGAGCATGATCCACACATCCACGACGCTGCCGTTCACCGCGTAGACGCCCAGGATGCAAAACGCGAGGACCGACGGGTAGAGGATCGCATACGGCACTCTCAGGAGGTTCACGAACACGCCCACGAGCGGCAGGTTGAGGATCAACAGGACAACGTTGCCGACGTACATGGATGCGATGAAGCCCCAGAACAGCTCGGGCTGCTGCTTGATCAGGAGGGGGCCCGGCGAGACGCCGTGCACCATCATCGCCGCAAGCATCACCGCCGGGATCGGCCCGGAAGGCACGCCGAGGGCGAGCATCGGCACGAACGCGCCGGAGGTCGCCGCGTTGTTCGCCGATTCGGGTCCCGCCACGCCCGCCACGGCGCCCTGACCGAATTCCTGAGGCCGCTTCGCGAGCTTCCGCTCGACCGCGTACGAGACGAAGCTCGAGATGATGTGGGCCGAGCCGGGAACGATGCCGATCAGAAAGCCGAGTACCGTCCCCCGGCCGATGGGCGCGGCGGACTCGCGCCATTCCTGGCGCGTGGGGAGGAGCTCGCGAAGCGCCGGCTTGATGACCTGCGGCGGCACCGCGAGCCCGGCCGTCGCGAGGATCTCGGCGAGACCGAAGAGCCCCACCGCCACGGGTACGACGCCGATGCCGTCGCCCAGCTCGACCACGCCGTACGCGAAGCGGAAGTAGCCGGTCATCTGGTCGATGCCGATCATGCCGAGGAGAAGGCCGAGCGCGGCCATCGCGAGGGCCTTGAGCATCGAGCCGCTGCTCATGTAGGCGAGGACGAACAGACCGAGCAGCAGCAGCGCGAAGTACTCCGGCGGCCCGAAACGCAGCGCGAACGAGGCCAGCGGCGGCGCCAGGAGCATCAGGGCGACCACGCTCACGGTGCCGGCGACGTACGAGCCGACCGCGGCGATCGCGAGAGCGGCGCCGGCCCGGCCCTTCCGGGCCATCGCGTAGCCGTCGATGCACGTCATGACCGAGGCGGCCTCGCCCGGTATCCGCATCAGAATCGAGGTCGTCGAGCCGCCGTACATGGCGCCGTAGTAGATGCCGGCGAGCATGACGATCGCGCGCGTCGCATCGAGGCCGAAGGTCGCCGGGAGCAGCAGGCTGATGCCGGCGAGCGGCCCGACGCCCGGGAGCACGCCGACGAGCGTTCCCACGACGCAGCCGACGAAGGCATACCAGAGGATGACCGGCGAGAGCGCGATGGAGAAGCCGAGGGCGAGGTTCTGCAGCGTCTCGGCCATCAGATCCCGAAGGGGCCGCGCGGGAGCGGCACCCGGAGGAACGTGTCGAAGAGGAGAAAGGCGACAGCGGCGAAGGCGATGGCAAACACAGCGCTGAAGACGAGGCCCCTGCGCTCAACACCGAGCAGGAGAAACGCGAGCGACAGGGCGATCGTCGTCCGGAAGCCGAGCCGCTCGAGCGCCAGCGCGGCGAATGCGCAGACGCCGAAGATCGCCACCGCATGACGCCACTCGGTCCAGCTGACGGTCGACAGCGCGGGCGCCTTCCCCGCGAGCACGACCAGAAGAGCGCCGAAGCACAGGAGCACCGCCGCGAGCGCGACGGGCATGTACGCGGGGCCGGGATTGCGGAGGCTGCCGAGGGGCAGGCGCCGGCTCTCCCAGAAGACGACCAGCGCGAGCAGCACGAGCGCCCCGCCAGCGACCCGGTCGGTCGTCAGCATCGCCGCGATTCCTAGCGTCCCGTCCGCGAAGTTCTGTTAACGATCACGCTCCACTGGAGGCGACGGGCGGGTGCGGTAGGGGGCGACGGGATCCGTTCCCGCCTCGCCCGATGCGGACGCGATGCGCCCGGATGGAGCCCAGCCGCACCCGAGCAGCGAGCGCGGGCCGCGTGGTCCCGCCGCCCCCCTACCGCACCCGCCCGTCGCCTCCACCTGCGGCGAAGTCTTAACATGAGTTCGGGCACGGGGGGCTAGCGCTTCGCGGAGAGCGCCCGCCAGACCTTCTCGGGCGTGAGCGGCATGTCGAGATGCGTGACGCCGAAGGGCGAGAGCGCGTCCACGACCGCATTCACCATCGCGGGGGGGATCCCGATCGTGCCGGCCTCGCCGATCCCCTTGGCGCCGAGGGGATTGCGCGGCGAGGGCGTGTGGGCATGCCCGATCTCGGCGTGCGGGACGTCGTCTGCCCGCGGGACCGCGTAGTCCATGAGCGTGCCACTCAGGAGATGGCCGTCCCGGTCAAGCACGGCGTCTTCCATCATCACCTGGCCCCAGCCCTGGGCGAGCGAGCCCTCCAGCTGGCCGTCGGCGAGAAGCGGGTTCACGATGGTCCCCGCGTCGTCCACCCACACGATCCGCTCGGGTGTCACCGTTCCCGTGTCGCGATCGACGCGCACCGACACGACGAAGGCGCCCGCGCTCCAGACCTCCCCCTCCGGGCTGAAGAAGCGCGTCGCCTCGAGCCCGGGCTCGACGCCGGGCGGGAGTCCCGCGCCGCGGTAGGCAAACTCCGCGACGCGCGCCCAGCTGACCACGCGCCCGGGCGCACCGACGACGCCGAAGCCTCCGTCGACCGCCACCACGTCGCCCGCGCCGGCCTCCAGGAGGCCCGCGGCGAGTCCTCGCGCCTTTTCCCGCACGTCGCGCGACGCGAGCGCCAGCGCCGACCCGCCCAGGGCGACGCTCCGGCTCCCGAACGTGCCGATGCCCTGAGGCGCGCCGAGCGTGTCGCCGTGACGGACGGTCACCGCTTCCGGCAGGACACCGAGCTCGTCGGCGACGATCTGGGCGAACGTGGTCTCATGCCCCTGGCCGTGGGCGCTCGAGCCCGTGACGGCGAGCACGGCACCGGTCTGCTCCACTCGAACAAGCCCGCTCTCCCACCCGAGGCCGGACGGCTCGACGTAGACGGCGACCCCGACGCCGACAACCTCACCCTGTTCGCGCCGTGCCGCCTGGGCCCGCCGGAGACTCGCGTAGCCGGCCGTGGCCAGCGTGCCGTCCAGTAGCCCGGCGTAGTCGCCGGAGTCATAGACCTGCCCCGTGGCGGTCTTGAAGGGAAACCGCTCCCGAGGGATCAGGTTGCGTCGCCTGAGCTCGACCGGATCGAGCCGGAGAGACCGCGCGGCCTCGTCCACGAGGCGCTCGATCAGGAACGCGGCCTCGGGCCGGCCCGCGCCCCGGTAGGCGCCGACCGGCGGAGTCGTCGTGAAGACGCCGACCGATTCGATGTCGACGTGCTCGACGAGGTAAGACCCCGGCAGGCAGCGGCCGTGGTTCTGGGGCGTGCCGCCGACAGTGACGGCGAGGCTTGAGCCTAACGGCTGGCGAATCCGGGCGCGAAGCCCCGTGATTCGTCCGTCGGCGTCGAGAGCGAGCTCGCCCGTCGAGCGACCACCGCGGCCGTGGTTGGTCGTGAGCAGGTCCTCGGCCCGAGTCGAGACCCACTTCAACGGCCGCCCGAGCCGGCGCGCGAGCCAGGCGACGAGGACCTCTTCCCGGTAGGGCCCACCCTTCACGCCGAATCCGCCGCCGACGTCGGGAGCGATCACGCGAACGCGCGCTTCGTCGAGCCCGAGCATGCGCGCGAGCGAGGAGCGAATCCTGAACGGTGCCTGCGTCGAGGTCCACACCGTCAGCTCGCCGATATCCGCGTCCCAGCGGGCGAGCGCCCCGCGGGGCTCGAGCGGGACGCCGCACAGGCGCTGCTGCTGCACGGTCAGCGTCACGCGGTGGGCCGCCTCGCGGAAGGCGCGGTCGGGATCGCCGTGGCGCCATGCAACGGCGAGCGCGCGGTTGTCGCGACTCGCCTCGACCACCTGCGGCGCTCCAGCCGCCAGGGCGCCGTCCGGATCGGCGACGCCGCCGAGCGGCTCGTAGTCGACCCCGATGCGCTCGGCCGCGTCCGTCGCAATATAGGACGACTCGGCGACCACCGCCGCGACCGGTACGCCCTGAGCGCGAACGATACCGGATGCCAGCAGCGGATACTCGGGGATGACCGTGCCGGGGGCCAGCCGCATGAGCGGCACCGGCCCGATCGGGCCGAGATCCTCGGGCGTGATGACCGCGACGACCCCCGGCATTCGCCTCGCGGCACTCGCGTCGAGAGAGCGGATGCGCGCGTGGGCGGGGGGGCTCCGCGTCAGAGCCATGTGCAGCACGCCGGCGACCGCGAGGTCGTCGACGAAACGTCCACGCCCGGTCACGAGAGCCCGGTCTTCCCGACGCCGCATCGGACGTCCAACCCATCCGGCCGTCCCGGTCGCGGGCATCACGCGCTCTCGCCTTCGGGGCGGTAACCCACGAGCTCCAGCAAATTACCGTCCGGGTCCACGAAGTAGAGACAGTCGTGGTCGCCCCAGTCGATCGGCGCGTGATGCGGAACACCGCGCTCGGCGAAGAGCACCAGGGCGGCCTGCAGGTCATCCCAGGCGACCTCGAAGGCGTGGTGGCTCTTGCCGAGCGGATTCCTCACCTGCTCGGGATCGGCCGGCGCGCGATCCGGCCTGAGGAACAGCGCGCACGAGGTCTCGCCGCCACGCATGAGCACCTGGTCGGCGAGACGCATCTGGACCGTCATGCCCAGCACCTCGGCGTAGAAGCGCTCGGCACGCCCGAGGTCGCGGACGTCCACACCGAAGTGATCGAGTCGCTTGATTCTCAAGACGACGACGCGCCGCCCGCGCCGAGCTTCTCGAGCGCCCACGCGGCGGCGCGGCGGACTCCTGCGTCCTCGTCGCCGAGCGCCCGGGACAGCGCGCCAACGGCGCGCCTCTCGCCGCGGTTTGCGAGGACGATGGCCGCGTTGCGCAGGAGCCCGGCGCGCTTCGTTCTTGCGAGCGCGGTCCCGCGGAACCGGGCGCGGAACGCATCCCGGTCGAGCTCGAACAGGCTCTCGAGCGGGCCGAACGATCCGGATGGTCTCAGCGCGGGCTCACGAGCGGGCTCGGCCTTGCGGTTCCACGGGCACACGTCCTGGCACACGTCGCACCCGAACAGCCACTCTCCCAGCCCGTCGCACAGTTCGCCCGGAATGTCGCCGCGGTGCTCGATCGTCAGGTACGAGATGCAGCGCCGGGCGTCGAGGACGTAGGGTCCCACGAACGCGCGAGTCGGGCAGGCGTCCAGGCAGGCGGTGCAGGTTCCACAGCGATCGGGCTGGCGGCGATCGAACGCCGGCGCGGCGGTCGTGAGGACGACCCCGATGAAGAAGTAGGAGCCGAGCGACGGCGTCAGGAGGTTCGTGTTCTTGCCGATCCAGCCGAGTCCGGCTCGCGCGGCGAGGTCCCGCTCGAGAACGGCGCTCGAATCAACCGCCGCCCGGGTCGTGACCCCGGCGCCCGCCGCGGCGCGAATGAAGTTGCCCAGCTCGGCGAGACGGGGTCGCATGATGTCGTGGTAGTCACGCCCTCGGGCATATCGCGAGACCGGTCGCCAATCGCTTGAGGGGGGCGTCGCCGCGTCCTCCAAGTTATAACTCACCGCCACCGCGACGACCGCGCGACAGCCCGGGAGGAGGCGCGCGGGATCGAGACGGTCGGCGCGCCCGCGATCCAGGTAGCGCATCGTTCCAGCGTAGCCGGCGTCGAGCCACTCCTCGAGCTGGGCGCCGTGCTCGGGCGGCTCGGCTGGACCGATCGCGACACGGTCGAAGCCCAGCTCGAGCGCGCGCGCCTTCACGGCGGCGCTGAGCGCGAGGGCGACCAGGGTCACGCCTTGCGCGCCTTCACGACGAGATGGGCCCGCGTGAGCGTCCGCCCGCCGTCCTCGAGGAACTTGACGTAACGAAACCAGCGACCGTCGACCTTCCACTTCTCCTGGAGCCCGACCGCCGTGGCAAGTCCCTCTTCGACTGAGGCGAACGCTTTGACGTCACGCTCGACCTCGAGGTGATCGACCGTGAATCCGGTCCGCTTGAGGAGCCGCCGTGTGCCGGTCTCGCCGTACGCGAAGCGGGAAGGCCGGCCCGTCTCCTTCCACTGGTCGGTGTGCAGCGCGACGAAGGCGAAGACCTGGCCCGCCCGGAGCGCCCGGCCGGCCCGCTCGGCGATCGCGTCGGACATGCAGAGGTAGGTCGCGACCAGGTCGGGCTTGAACGGCGCGTACTCTTCGACCTCCACGTCGCCGACGACGAACCGGACGTTCGAGAGTCCGGCGGCGGCGGCCTGCCGGCGGGCCTCGTCGATCAGCTTGGCGTCGCGATCCACGCCAATCACGGTACGACACAGGGGAGCCAGCGTCAGCGCGAGGCGGCCCGAGCCCGTCCCGGCGTCAAGCACTGTAAGCTCGGCGAGCGGTTCGGCCTTGAGACGCTCGAGAAAGACCGGGCTCAGCTGATCGGGGCGATCGACCGGTCGGGGCTCAGCCGGTGATCTCCGAGTCACCGCCGGGGCGCCGTCGCCGGGCCGATCACACCGGCTTGCGTCGGGCCCGACGTTCGGGCCCTAACCCGTGACGGCGCCATCTGATGCACTGGACACGAGGCGCGCGTACTTCGCCAGGACGCCCCAGGTGTAGCGCGGCTTCGGTCGCTTCACGCTCTTGAGGCGCTTCTTCAGCTCGGCGGCGGAGAGCTCGACGTCGAGCTTGCGTTTCTTGATGTCGATCACGATCGTGTCGCCGTTCCGGAGCGCGGCGATCGGGCCGCCGTCGGCGGCCTCGGGGGCGACGTGGCCGATCATGAATCCATGGGTCGCGCCCGAGAATCGCCCGTCGGTCATGAGCGCCACGGTGTCGCCGAGGCCGGCGCCCTGGAGCGCGCCCGTCACGTGGAGCATCTCGCGCATCCCGGGCCCGCCCTTGGGCCCCTCCCAGCGGATGACGATCACGTCGTTGGGCTTGATCTTCCGCATCTTCACGGCCTGGAAGGCGTCCTCTTCGCGGTCGAAGACCCGCGCCGGGCCGCGGTGAAGATCTCTCTTTTGTCCCGAGATCTTAGCGACGCACCCCTCGGGCGCGAGATTACCCCAGAGGATGGCCAGGCCGCCCTCGGGCTTGAGCGGATTCGCGAGGGGCCGGACGACCTTCTGGCCAGGAGCCTCGCGGGCGGCGCGCGCCTCCTCGCCGATCGTCCGACCCGTGACGGTCGGCTCGTCGGCGTGAAGCAGTCCAGCCTCGAGCAGCCGCTTGGCGACGACCCCCATGCCGCCCGCGTCGTGCATCTCGGGCGCGGTGTAGGTGCCCCACGGCCGCATATCAGCGAGCAGCGGCGTCTTGCGCGAGATCTTGTCGAACTCGGCGATCTCCAGCTTGACGCCGGCCTCCTTGGCGATGGCGAGCAAGTGCAGCACCGCGTTGGCCGAGCCGCCCGTCGCCATCACGCCGGCGATCGAGTTGTGCAGCGCCTTCTTGGTGATGATCTGACGCGGCAGGACGCCTTTCGTCAGGAGATCCATGACGAGCCGGCCGGTCTCGAAGGCGACCTCTTCCTTGCGCGGATCCGTCGCCGGCACGCCGTTGAATCCCATCGGCGACACGCCGAGCATCTCGAACGCCGTCGACATCGTGTTGGCCGTGAACTGCCCACCGCAGGCGCCGGCGCCGGGGCAGGCGCGGCCCTCGATCTCGTTGAGCTCGCGGGCGTCGATCTTGCCGGCGTTGAAGGCCCCGATCGCCTCGAAGACCTCCTGGATCGTGAGCTTGCGGCCCTTGTGCTCGCCGTAGGCGATCGAGCCCCCGTAGAGCATGACGCTCGGGAGGTTGAGCCGCGCCATCGCCATGACCATCGCGGGGATGGTCTTGTCGCAGCCGGAGATGCCCACGAAGCCGTCGAAGAGATGGCCGCGCATCACCAACTCGACGGAGTCGGCGATGGTCTCGCGGCTGACGAGCGAAGCCTTCATCCCTTCGGTGCCCATCGCGATCCCGTCCGTGACGCTGATCGAGTTGAACTCGATCGGCGTGCCGCCGGCGGCCCGGATGCCTTCCTTCACCTTCTCGGCCAGCTTCCGGTGGTTCCAGTTGCACGGCGTGACCTCGATCCAGCAGTGCGCCACGCCGACCAGCGGTCGCTTGAGATCCTCGTCGGTGAAACCGATCGCCTTGAAGTAGGACCGGGCGGCCGCGCGGTCGGCGCCGTCCAGGAGGGTCCGGCTCTTGTGCCTCGGGTCGAAGGTCATGGGAATGCCTCCTTGCGCTTGGCGACGAGGAACGTGAACTTTCCTTGCTGCACGACCTCGCCGTGCTGGTCGACGATCGAACGCTCCTCGAGCACGAAGCCGCCGTCACGCATCGGCCGCTTGGAGAGAATACGCGAGCGGGCGTGCATCGTGTCGCCAACGCGGAGCGGTCTCACGATCTGCCAATCGAGCCCCACGAACGCGAGGACGGCCATGGGCGGATCCTTGATACGCCACCCCAGCCCGATCGACAGACACAGGGGCAAGACGTCGGGGACCGCGACGGGCCCGACGGGCAGCTCGCGCGTCAAGCCGAGATACATGGCGACGTGCGTCTCCGTGACGGTGATGGCCGGCGACACCTGGACACTGTGGACGACGACGTCCTCGAAGTACGTGCCCCTCACCGGCGCTTCTCCACGATCAGGTCGGTCTCCCCCTGCTGGACGACTTCGTCGCGCTGGTTGAGGACGGTGCGCTCGAGCGTGACGAGACCGCGGTCCTCTTTGGAGAGGTCCTTCTTGGCCGTCACCTTGGCCCTGAGCCTGATGGTGTCGCCGATCTTGACCGGTGCCTTGAATTTCCAGCGCAGCCCGGCAAACGCGAGCGTCGCGTACGGCACGGACGCGCGGCTGAACAGCCCGGACTGGATCGCGAGGCAGAGCAGGCCGTGGGCGATGCGCTCGCCGAAAATCGACTGCTTCATGAACTCGGCGTCGGTGTGCAGGACGTTGTAGTCGCCGGAGAGCCCGGCGAACATCACGATGTCGGCCTCGGTCACCGTGCGCCCGGGTGACTCGCACTCCTCGCCCAGGGAAATCTCGTCGAAGTACCGCCGGTGCTCGGTCATTGGCGGGTTGAGGATATCACGCGCGCACACCGAGCTCCTTCCGGACCAACGCGGCGCCGGCGGTGAGCGCCCGAAGCTTGCCCCGGGCGACGTCGCGAGCGAGCGGCACCATCCCGCAGTTGGTGCACGGGTAGAGGCGCTCGGGCGGAACGAAGGGCAAGACGCTCCGGATGGTCGCCGCGACCTCCTCGGGCGTTTCGATCGCGGCCGTCGCGACGTCGACCGCGCCGACCAGCACGTCCTTCCCCTTCAGAAGACCCAGGAGCGCGAGGGGGACGCGCGAGTTGGCGCACTCGACCGAGACCTGATCGATCCGGCTGGCCGCGAGCGCCGGGAACGTCTGCTCGTACTGGCGCCACTCGCCGCCGAGGGTCGCCTTCCAGTCGACGTTCGCCTTGATCCCGTAGCCGTAGCAGATGTGAACGGCGGTCTTGCAGGGTAGCCCATCGACGGCCCGGTGGAGCGCGTCGATCCCCCACGCCCGCACGTCGTCCATGTAAACGTTGAAGGCGGGCTCGTCGAGCTGGAGCACGTCGAGACCGAGCGCCGCGAGCTCCCGGGCCTCCTCGTTGATGACCCGGGCGAACTCCATCGCCAGGCGCGGCCGGTCGCGATAGTACTCGTCGGCCAGCGTGTCCACGATCGTCATCGGCCCCGGGATCGTGAACTTGAGCTTTCGTCCTGTGTGGGCCCGCGCGAACCTGACTTCGTCCGCGTGCACCGACCGACGGCGGACCAGCGGCCCCGTCACCGTCGGTACCTCGGCCTTGTAGCGGTCGGCCCGGATACCGATCGTCACGCGCCTGGCGAAGTCGACGCCCTCGATCGCCTCGAGAAATCCGTGGACGAAGTGCTGCCTCGACTGCTCGCCGTCGGTCACGATGTCGATTCCGGCCGTCTCCTGCTCCCGCAGCGCGACCAGCACCGCGTCGCGCTTGCCCTCGGCGAGCGCCGGACCCGAGAGGCTCCACGGCGCCCACAGCACGCCGGGCTTCGCAAGCCACGAGGGTTTAGGAAGGCTGCCCGCGATCGTCGTCGTGAGCACAGAGCGTTTCTAGCAGACCAGCGCTCGCGTGTCCACGCCGCTCGTTGACCTCCTCTGGCCGCCGTGCTATACGTGGTCGCCGTTCTGATCCGCCTCGCCCAGGAGCCTGATGCTCCGAGAGCTCGCCCGGAAGATCGACGCATTTCAAGAACGGTTCGGCCGGGGCGTCTCCTGGATCATGCTGCTCATGGTCCTCGTCGTCTTCTCCGACGTCGTCATGCGTTACGCGCTCAACAAGAGCAGCGTGTTCACGCAGGAGCTCGAATGGCACCTGTTCGGGCTCGTCTACCTGCTCGGCGCCGGCTACACGATGCTCTACGACGAGCACGTGCGCGTGGACATCCTCTACTCGCGCTGGCCCCCGCGCAAGAAGGCGTGGTTCGACTTCGCCTGCTACCTGGTCTTCTACTACCCGTCGGCCATCATGGTCATGGTCACGGCGTGGCCCTTCGTCAAGAACTCCTACATGGCGCTCGAGGGCTCGCCCGACCCGGGGGGCATCCCCTTACGGTTCCTGCTCAAGTCGGTGATCATCGTCGGCTTCGCGCTGCTGACGCTGCAGGCCATCTCGCAGAGCATCAAGAACTTCTACTGGGGCATGGGCTGGGAGCAGCGCGAGGCGCGGGTGAGGGAGATCCACTGATGCCTCCGGAGCAGATCATCGCCGCCCTCATGTTCGCCGGGATGATCGCGTTCCTCTTCCTGGGCTTCCCGGTGGCCTTCAGCCTGACCTTCACCGGTCTCTTCTTCGGCCTGGTCGGCGTCAGCCTCGGATATCTCCACGCCAACTTCTTCGACATCCTCCCGTTGCGAATCTGGGGGACCATGACGAACTTCACCCTGCTGGCGGTGCCCCTCTTCGTCTTCATGGGCGTCGCGCTGGAGAAGTCCGGGCTGGCGGAGGAGCTGCTCGAGACCATGGCGCTCCTCTTCGGCAAGCTCAAGGGCGGGATCGCCATCTCGGTGGTGGTGGTCGGCGCGATCCTCGCCGCGTCCACCGGCATCGTCGGCGCCAGCGTGATCACCATGGGGCTCATCTCGCTGCCGACCATGCTCCGCCGCGGCTACGACAAGGAGCTCATCTGCGGCACCATCTGCGCCTCCGGGACGCTGGGACAGATCATCCCGCCCAGCGTGATCCTCATCTTGCTGGGCGACATCATGGGCGTCTCGGTGGGCGACCTCTATATCGGCGCCGTCATCCCGGGCCTCGTGCTGGTAGCGCTCTACATCATTTATCTTCTCATCCTCTCCCGCTGGAAGCCGCATCTGGCACCGCCCATCCCGGCCCAGGAGCTGGCCGCGTTCCGCGGTGACGCCGTCAAGCGGGTCGTCGTCGCCCTGATCCCGGCGTTCGTGCTGATCGTGGGCGTCCTGGGCTCGATCTTCGCCGGTATCGCCTCGCCCACCGAGGCGGCCTCCGTGGGCGCGGCGGGCGGGCTGATCCTCACGATGGTCAAGGGCCGCTTCTCGCTGGCGATGCTTCGCTCCGTCACGCAGGCGACCACGCGGATCACGAGCCTGGCGTTCATTATCCTGGTAGGCGCCAACTGCTTCGGGCTGGTCTTCCGCGGGCTCAACGGCGACCATCTGATCCAGGACTTCCTCAAGGGGCTGCCCTTCGGGGCTTACGGGGTCCTGGCGATCGTGATGTTCGTGATCTTCCTGCTGGGCTTTTTCATCGACTTCTTCGAGATCTGTTTCATCCATGTGCCGATCCTGACGCCGGTCCTGGTGACGCACTTCGGCTTCGACCCGGTCTGGCTCGGGGTGGTGATCGGCGTTAATCTACAGACATCGTTCCTGACGCCGCCCTTCGGGTTCGCGCTCTTCTACCTGCGGGGCGTCGCGCCGCCCGAGATCACGACGCCGCACATCTACCGCGGCGTCGCGCCGTTCGTCGCGCTGCAGCTGATCGGTCTCACGCTCGTGATCGCCTTCCCCGATCTCGCCAGCTGGCTGATCCGCGCCCTGCGCTGACCGGCCTTCTGACAACGAAAACGGGGCGGAGCCGAATGGCGCCGCCCCGCCGGTGTTCCCGCGGCCGGACCGCTACGCGGTCGCGATCTGCGCGTGATAGGCCGCTTCGGAGATCAACCGCCAGTCGTTGAGCGTCGCCTCGAACTTCTTGACCGAGGCGTAGGCCTTCCTGGCCTGCGGGCTCTTCTCGGACTCTTCCCTGATGACCGCGTCGGCGAGCTTCTTCAGCTCCTTCAGCGTCGGCTGCGACAGCTGCAGGATCTCGACCTTGCTCTTGAACTCGGTCTTGAGCTTCTGCAGGGCGAAGGTGTTCTTGTACTCGTACTCCATGAGCGTGTGGACCTGGGTCGCCTGGCAGGCGTAGTCCACCACCGCCTTGAGGTCGGCCGGCAGGGAATCGTAGGCCTTCTTGTTGAAGCCGAACTCCCCGGTCGTGCCGGGCTCGTGCCAGCCGGGATAGTAGTAGTAGCGGGCCGCGTTGTGGAGCCCGAGCTTCATGTCGTCGTGGGGCCCGACCCATTCGGTCGAGTCGATGACGCCGCGCTCGAGGGCCGTGTAGATCTCGCCGCCGGGCGTCAGCACGACGGTGCCACCGGCCGCCGCGACGATCTTTCCGCCGAGACCCGGGATACGCATCTTGAGGCCTTTGTAGTCGGCGATGCTGTTCATCTTTTTCCTGAACCAGCCGGCCATCTGCACGCCAGTGGACGGGCCGGGGCGCGGAACGAGATTGAAGGTGGCGTAGGTCTCTTCCCACAGCTTGAGGCCGTCGCCGTGGAGGTACCAGGCCATCATGCCCTGGGGGTTGAGGCCGAAGGGCACGGCCGAGAACCACTGCATGCCCGGCTCTTTGCCTGCCCAGTAGTAGGGGGCGCTCATGAAGCACTCGATCGTCCCCTGGGACGCGGCGTCAAAGCAGCCGAACGCCGGCATCAGCTCGCCGGCAGCGAACACCTGGATCTTGAGCCGCCCACTGCTCATCTCGTCGATGATCTTGCCCAGATGTTGGGCCGAGCCCTGCAAGACGTCGAGCGCAGGCGTCCAGCTCGTGGACATCCGCCACTGGAACTTGGGCTGCGCGATGACGTTCGGCGCTTCGATCGCCGCCGTCGCACCGACGGCCACGAGCGCCCCACCTGCCTTGACGATGAATCTGCGTCGTTCCATACCCATCCTCCAATCGAATTGGGAGAGATCGATCCTCGGAAATCGGCTGGAGAATAGCACTCTTGCATCGACCCACAGCAGGGAAAACCTCGACGGCGTCGCGAGCGCTGGATATAATTCGACCGACACGTCGATCTGCGGGCCGTTCGAGTTTCCGACATCGAAGCGTGGAGGTGTCGAACTGCACTTCACCGACGAGCGTTTGAATTCTGTCTGGGACAAGCTCCAGGCAGGCCGGCGCCTCAGTCGCGAGGACGGGCTTCTCCTGTTCGAGACCGATGACCTGCTCGGCCTCGGGCGCATGGCCGACCACGCCAAGTCCGCGCGCGAGGGCGACCGCGTCTACTTCGTCCTCAACCGCTACATCTCGCCGACGAACGTCTGCGTTCTCTCCTGCTCCTTTTGCGGCTTCGCGCGGAAGAAAGGCGAAGCGGGGGCCTTCGAGTACACGGTCGAGGACATCGTGGGCATGGTCAGCGACGAGGTACGCGAGGTTCACATCGTCGGTGGTCACCACCCGGACTGGCCGTTCGAGTACTACGAGCGCGTGATCGCCGGGCTGCATGCCGCGCGCCCCGCGGTCCAGATCAAGGCCTTCACGGCCGCCGAGATCGACTACTTCTGGCGGCGCTGGAAGATCGAGCCGGCGGAGGCGCTGGCGCGCCTCAAGGCGGCGGGGCTCCAGACGATGCCGGGCGGCGGCGCCGAGATCTTCTCGCCGCGGGTGGCCAAGCTCCTCCGCTACACGGGCAAGGCCGACGGTGACCGCTGGTGCGAGATCCACGGCATCGCCCATTCACTCGGCATCCGGACGAACGCGACGATGCTCTACGGTCACATCGAGACGCTGGCCGAGCGCGTCGATCACCTGCTGCGGCTCAGAGCCCAGCAGGACGCCTCCGGCGGGTTCCTGACGTTCATCGCGCTGCCGTACCAGGTCGGGACGACGAAGCTCGTGCCGCGGTCCACGCCGCCCGCCGACAATCTCCGCACCATCGCGGCCGCGCGCCTGCTGCTCGACAACTTCGCTCACATCGAGGCGTACTGGGTGCTCCTGGGCGAGGAGACTGCGTCCGTCGCCCTTCACTTCGGCGCTGACGACGTGAACGGCACCCTCGAAGACGAACGGGTACAGCACATGGCGGGCGCCGAGACCCCAGCGGGCCTCGCGCGCGAGCAGCTCTTTCGCATGATCCGCGACGCCGGCAAGATCCCGGTCGAACGGGACGCGCTCTACAACGTGGTGCGAGTCTGGGACCGCGAGGGCGTCGCGGCGTGATCACATGATCGAATCCATCCACGAGAAGGTCCTCAACGGCAAGCGGCTCGACCGCGCCGAGGGTCGCTGGCTGCTCATCGACGCGCCGCTGCTCGAGGTGGGCGGATTGGCCGCCGAGGCCAGGTTCGCGCGCATCCCCGACAAGGTCGTCACGTTCGTCATCGACTCGAACCCGAACTACACCAACGTCTGCATCACCGACTGCCAGTTCTGCGCCTTCTACCGGAAGCCCGGCGACCCGGAGGCGTACACGTTGACGGTCGAAGAGGTGCTGGCCAGGGTCGAATTCGCCGCGTCCAGGGGCGCGACGACGGTGCTACTCCAGGGCGGCCACAACCCGGCGCTGCCGCTCGACTACTACACGGCCCTCGTGCGCGAGACTCGCCGGCGCTTCCCGCAGGTGACGCCGCACTTCTTCACCGCTTCCGAGATCCGGACCATCGCCGAGGTCAGCGGTCTCACCGTCGTTGACGTGCTCGACCGGCTCTGGGACGCGGGGCAGCGGACGCTGCCGGGCGGGGGGGCCGAGGTCCTCTCGGCGCGCGTCCGCCAGCGCATCGAGCCGAAGAAGGGTGGACCCAACACCTGGCTCGAGGTCCATCGCGAGGCGCATCGGCGTGGATTCAAGTCGACGGCGACGATGATGTACGGCCACGTCGAGGAGACCGACGATCTGCTCGACCACCTTGACGCGATCCGCGAGCTCCAGGACGCGTTCGGCGGCTTCACCGCGTTCGTGCCGTGGTCCTTCAAGCCCGGCAACACCCTGCTCGAGAAGTGGATCAAGCATCCAAAGGGGCCGAACATGTACCTCCGGATGCTCGCCGTCTCGCGCCTCTACCTCGACAACTTTCCCCACGTCCAGGCGTCGTGGTTCTCGGAGGGCAAGCGCACCGGCCAGATCGCGCTCCGCTTCGGCGCCGACGACTGGGGCGGCACGCTCCTCGAGGAGAACGTGCACAAGGCCGCGGATTTCGTGAACACGATCGGCGTCGAGGAGATCGTGACGCTAATCCGCGAGGCCGGCTTCACCCCGGCCCAACGCACCACCGAATACGAGATCCTGAAGCGCTACTAGGAGATATCATGGCCACACCCATTCGCACGCGCAAGGTCAGCCACGTTCTGCTCCACGTCTCGGACATCGAGCGGTCCGTCAAGTTCTACACTGACATCCTGGGGTTCAAGGAGTCCGACCGCAATCAGCTCGGCATGGTCTTCCTCCGCAATGGCACGGATCACCACACGTTCGGGCTCGTTCCGGGTCCCAAAGACGCAACCCTCGCGCCCAAGGACAAGTACTTGACGTTCCACCACATGGCGCTCGAAGTGAGCAGCGTGGATGATCTGTTCAAGGCGCGCGAGTTCCTCACTCAGCGAGGGATCGGGTTCGTGTTCGAGGGACGCCGCGGGGCCGGCTGCAACGTGAGCCTGGAGTTTCACGATCCCGACGGCTACATGATCGAACTCACCTGCGAGATGGAGCAGATTGGCTGGCATCAGTCGGCTCGTCCGCACATCGAGTCGCGGAGGCCCTGCGAGAGAGCCCGGTGGAGGTCTTCGCCGAGGTCCCGGCGCATCACATTGACCCCGAGGGGCAGCGGCAGACCCGTGTCATGCTGCCAAGCCTCGCCGAGGTCGAGCACCTTCACCAGGCCCATCTTCTGATGGGTGATCTGGCCTTCATGGATGAGCAGCCCCAGATCGGCCTGACCGTCGAGCACAGCCTGGGGAATCTTGTCGAACGCGACCTCGATCAGTGGCGGGTCGCCCACGTAGAGCCTCAGGAGCAGCGCAGAGGTGGTGTGTCTGCCCGGGCTCGCGACGACCCGGCTCTCGAGCTCGGCCCGCGGGATCGGCGCGCGCGCCACGAGGATCGGCCCGTAACCCAACCCCATCGACGCGCCCGGGTCCATCATCCGGTACTGGTCGGCGATGAGCAGATAGCTCGCGAACGACACCGCGGTCACCTCGAGCTCCGCGGTGCGCGCGCGGCGGTTCAGTGACTCGATGTCTTCGAGCACGTGCTCGATAGTGACACCCGGGATCTTCACCTTCCCGGCCGTGAGCGCGTAGAACATGAAAGCGTCGTCCGCATCGGGGCTGTGTCCGATCCTCACGGTTGGCATCCCAGGTTCCCTTGACGCCGAAGCTCAGCCGGGCGCGGCCCGAGAGACTCAGTCGGCGGCGAAGCCCAGCCGGAACTCGCCGGCGCGGATCGCGCGGATGATCGCGTCCCGGCTGCGCGCAGCGTCGACCTCGACCCACGCCCGCCCGAAGTGGATGGGCCCGTGCGCGTCATCGGTCGCGATCTTCACGAGGGGGATTTCCGGGGACTCGTAGAGCGACCGGCGCTGCCCCGTGTCCGTGACCTCGATCGCGTCGAGGGCGATACCACCGGCGCCAATGCGGCGGATGCGCTCGAGCGTCTGGGCGACGGTGAGCTGGTAGCGGGCCGGATGATTCAGGACGTGGAGCGTCTCGCGGTCACCGACGACCCTGCCGATGTGCTGATCGAACCGCGGCCAGTTCAGCTCCACGCCGTGGAACAAGAGGAGCCTGGAAGAGAGCTTCGGCAGCGCGCGCCAGTAGCTATCGTCGATCCAGTTCTCGTGGTCCGTGATGGCGAGGAAGTCGTAGCCGAGCGCCTCGTACTCGGCGATGAGATGGGCCGGGTCCTTGACCCCGTCCGAGAAGGTCGTGTGGGCGTGGAGGTTGCCGCGGAGCCACGGCATCAGCGGGGCGCCTTCGGGCGGGCGCTGGGCCGACCGCGTGCGGTCATCGAGTCAGGGAGACGGAGCAGAACGCCGCGCGGGCGCGGGGCCGTCCCAGGTGACCGAGAAGCCCAGCGCGAAATAGCCGCTGACCTCTTTCCACCCGGTGCCAAAAGCAGCGCCGACCGGGGTGTTCGGCGACACCCAACCGGCGATGCCAATGCGTCCGCTGGAGGTCGGTGTCTCGCGCTGGCTCGACAGCGGCCCGAAGAACGCGGGGTCGTGCTGCACCTGGCCGCCGCGCGGGTAGTGATCCGCATCGCTCGGCCGCGTCTCGTCGTAAAGCCCGGGCGGGATCACATCGCGTTCGGGCTCGCGCGCGGCCGGCGGGGCCGGCGTCTTGATCTCCACCTGCTGGGCCCATACCGGCGTCGCGAACAGCACTGCGAGGGCGATTACGACGGCGTACCTCATGCATCCATTCTACTGGATTCGTACAGCGGCGCGCTCTATTGATGACGCAGCGCGGCCATCGATCTGAAATATCTGCAAGGACGCGGCGTCACGCCCGGGCGCTGGACTCGGAGCGGGACAGGTCCGCTTTATCCAGGCAGCGCGATGTTGCCCTCGGGCTCCCGGACGTTCCCGTTGGGCTCCCGGCTACGGATCGCCGTGACGTTCCGGCCTTCGGCGTCCTTGACCTCGAACTCCTCGGCCAGCCCTGCGCCGATCAGCTGTTGCAGCAGCGCCTCTCGCTCGGCGCCGATCGGGGGAAGCTGGTGGGACTTCCAGCGCATGACGAAGTAGCCACGGCTCACGTGAGGCAGGCGCGCTTCGGCGCGCTGGAGCTCCTGGAGGGCATGCCCGAGGGCCACGCCCGAGGCCGGCTGAAACGGCGGGCGCGCCAGCCGCGACGGGGCCATGCGGGTCGGGGCGCGCTCGAACAGCCGGGGACGCTCGACGCGAAATGCCGCGACCCCGTCGCTCAGATGGATCTGGCCGAAGCAGCGCACGCGCAAATCCTTCGACAGCTCGTCCGCCGACCACGTCGCCACCCACACCTGCCTGCCCAGCGCGTTCACCGCTTCGACCGCCGGGACGAAATCGTCGTCACCGGAGACCAGCACGGCCGCGTCGAACGCGCCGATGGCTGCGTAGTGGATCATCTCGGCGACGAGCCGCGTGTCCACGCGCTTCTCGGTCGTGTACTCGTATTCGGCAGTGCACGCCGGGCAGCGCCCGGAGCGGCGCACGCGGAGCTCACGTTTGACGAAATAGCCCGGGCGGAGCTCGAGTCCCTTGAGGAAGCCTTCGACCAGGGGCGGCGCGTCCGCCGATACCCCCACGTAATAATGGGCGCCCGCGAAGATCGCGCCGGGGCCGCCGGCGGCCTGGCTGATCCAGGCGGCGAGCCGGTCGTAGTCGACACGGAGGGATTCGTCGTATCGCTGAAGAGACCGATAGAAGTTCTGGCCGTCAAAGAAGACGCTGACTTTCATGGGCAGCTCCCGGTCAAT
>WNGF01007628.1_pt1 | contig 18919 bp, 18 predicted proteins | sample 5400641 | NCBI WGS metagenome assembly WNGF01 (sample SAMN13153371, study PRJNA577476) | soil metagenome | isolation source: 80 cm soil or saprolite under grassland replicate 2 | place: USA:California | collected 2016-06-15
CTGGCGACCAGTCGCTTGCGCCAGCTTCGCTGTAGAGAGGCCACGGTTTCGGCGTAATTGCCTGACCATATCCGTCCTTCGTCTGGGACTCGCACAAGGTGTGCGACTACCTTGTCGAGTCCTGTTGTCTCCCCCGGCGAGCCCTGGTCTGTGGAGTGCTCGGTCCACAGGTTAGGGGGATAGACGTGTTGCCCTACGACCGGCAACAGATGCTTACGCATCATGCTCAACACGTGCCTCGTGGCGCACCCAATCGTCGGCATACCGGAGGTATCTGATTCGGATGAAATTCGGATCGTTGACCTCGACTGATGGCATGTTTTGGATCTGCTTAACCAGGTCATGGTATTCCCTGGTTGCGGTCTTCTTCGCTTTCTGGAGTGCTTGGCGTCGTGCCGAGAGCCGTTTGTGAAGGGGATTGACCCGCTTCTTTTTGCCTGTTTCTAGCCGTTGGCGTAGTTCCTCGATCTTGGTGTCGAGTTCGTGGAGGTACACGTTGGCTAAAATTGGGCTCACCAGTCCACCTTGTGGTGTTCCGGCCAAGCTGTCTTTGTGCCCTTCTTGCACATCCATATACCCTGCGCGTAGAAGTTTCCAGATGAGATTGATGAAGCGCGTGTCTGAAATCTTTTTCCGTAACAAGGTGACGAGGACTTGGTGGTCGATTTCATCGAAGCAAGATTGGATATCTCCTTCGATGAACCAGTTCACCGCTGGCCACTTCCCGCGAATCTCCCGCAGCGCGGTGTGGCAGCTGCGGTTGGGTCGGAAACCGTGGCTTTTGTCGTCGAAGTACGCACCGTGCGGGCTGTCATAGATAGCTTCGAGTATCATTCGCATGACCTCTTGGACTATCTTATCCCGCGCGGATGGGATACCTAGTTTCCGCATCTTGCCGTTCGATTTGGGGATATAGGTGGTGCGAACGGGTTTGAACTGGAACTGCTCGGTGTGCATCTCGTGGATGATTGTTCGGATGGTGTCGAGTGAGAAGCCATCGATGGTTTCCCGATCGGTACCTGGTGTTAGGTTGCCCGGTTTTGATTTGATGCGCTCATACGCGATGATGTATAGGTCTTCCTGGTACATCAGTCGGTAGAGGCCGTCATTGACCCATTCCTTCGCGCTATTGAGTTGTCGGAGGCGTTCGATACGCTGGAAGGTCTTGTGTGACTTCTCCAAGTCAACCTCCTCTCGCTCGAACAAGATCGCCTGCGGCCCTTCCCCGTGTCCTGCCCATTACGGCAGGCAGTGTGGGTACTACGACCGCTCCGTCGCCCTATCCCTCACGGGACGTAGGCGATCCCCAAGTTGTATTGGACGTCTCGGTTCGCGCTGTAGGTGTCTCGTCCGCCGTTTCCCGTTCCGTACGGGCTGGTTCCAACGGGAGCTTTATCCCGCGATAGTAGCACGCGTGATAACGTTGGACACAGGGAGCAGTACCTTCCCCTGTGGGATGCCCCATTTCCACCGCGACTGAGCTTCAAGCAATGTGGCTTTCACCATACGCGACCTAGCTGACTGACCTCTCGCCCGTTGGTACTCGGGCTCACCAGCCTTTTAGCGTCATGCTCTTGTCCCCCCGGCCCTTTCGGACGAAGGTGTCCCCACCTGTTTCCAAGTGAGTAAGACGCTGCTTTACTTACATTGCTCCAGTAAGGTCTCCTCCGAGACAGAGGCGTCCATACCACATGGGCGCAATACTACGAGGACTCCGTTGCCCAAGAGGTCGCCCTCCGTAGGCAATCCCGTGTTCCGTCACGACAAGACGTCACTAGCGCCACGTAGGTGGTCCGTTCGTCCCTTTATTCACCGACATTGGTGCTCGTCCACCGTCGAGAGGTCCGCCGACGTTGGCTACCGTCGAGCGGAGACGATGGCGCTGGTTGTCAGGCCAATTTCCAGCGGATGAAACGGACATCCCGTTGGGACTAGACTTCAAGCAATCCAGCTTTCACCGTATGGCGCGGGTCTGACGGAGCCCAGCCCGCTCGGCCTTTGGGTTGCCTCCGCGTTTCTGAAATGCTACTTTCCCCTTTGCCTTTCGGCGCCAGGTTATTCAGATGACCCCAAGACATTCCTCCTGTTCTTGGCTCCCTGTGGGAGCAATCTCGTCGTGCGTGACACGGCGCACGCCACTGCGCTTGATCAGCTTGAGCCGATTGATGTTGCCTTCGACTGGTCCGGTACTATACGGTCAGCGCAGCGCTGCTTCAATTGCGGCGTAATCTCGCTCCATCCCGTCTGCCAAACTCTTCAGTTCTCTAAAATTGCTCGCTTGCGCCGCATCCAACCACGGCCGTAACTGCTCCGGCTGCTGCTTGCGGAGCATCTCGGTAAACTGGACTGTCAGTCGATACAACTCCCCGAAGGCCGGGTTTGCTTGCTCCATGCGCGCCAGCAGCGCTTGGCGCTCCTCCGAGAGCGTGTCCGGCCGTCGCAGCAGTCACCACACAAGTCGGTGGGTTCGTAGCGGTGCAACTGCTTGCTCCGACTGGTTTTGCTTTGCGTGCTGGTTTTGACCGCGTCTGGCGGGGCAGCTTAAGCAGATTGCGTGCGATTTGTTCAGCCGGTTCGTCGGGCGTCGGCTCGTGCCCTGCATTGGCGATGTTGGGAAGTGTTCCGTAGGCCATGGGTGTACTCCTTGATGGATGAAGGACGAGAAACCACCAAGGCACCAAGACACCAAGATCTTCAACATCTTGATGGCTTGGTGGCGCCCAGAGGGCGCCCGGTGGTAAAAGAAAGGATTCGAGCGCCGGTCAAGCCGCGCGTTGCTGAAGGGCCGTGTGAACCGGAACGGCGAAGCGTTTGGATTGGATACCCTGCCTGACCAGATCGGCCCACTTAATGAGGTCGCCGTCGATGCGCCAGCACATGACGCCGGCGGCAGGGATCGGCGTCACGAGTTGGGCATCGATCGCGAGATCGCGCATCGTCGCGGCCCAGGCATCGGCGAGCACGACGCCAAGCGCGCGCAGATGGCCGAGTAGAGCGTTCGGATCGGGAGTCCTGGCGGTTGCCGCACCGATCACGTAGTGTGGTGGTGGGGCGGTGGGTGGCTGGCTAGCCGGCGCGGCAGGCATTGCCTCGGCGGTCGCTGACGCCGGCGCTGGTGGCAGCAGCTGCAGGGGGATAATTGGCGCGCGCCGGCGGCTCTCGGCAATGTTGGCGGTGGCGACCAGTAGACACCAGTTCTTCTGGCCGATTGAGCCGCCAGACGTGGCGAGCGCGCTTCGAAAGGTGGTATAACGGCTGCCTTGCTGGATGGCCAACTGAGTCGGGATGTTGGTCGGCTGACTCGCAAAGCGGGTCGGCATAAAGCTGACGCCACTGCCCCTGCTCCGTAGTAACTCCATAATGACGGCCGAGACGGAGGCGTCGGCGCCAATGAGGTTGAGCAGGACGAGGCCGCGATCGGGATCGACCGCGATTGCGCGCACACTGGGCATGTGCCTCTCGTGTGTGGCCTTGCCGATCTCCTCGTCGGTGAACGGGATCGGAGGATCTGCCTCGATGAAGGCTGGGAGGGGTGGTGCGTGCATCCTCTGCCTCCTCGTGTTTGTGCTTGTCACGGGTCGGAGCAGGTTCACCAGCGCAGGTCAAGGCCAGGGAGCGAGCACGGCGCACCGCGCGCAGCGGGCCTTGACGCGGTGGTACAATCAGCAGCCCTCATGACAAGCACTCAAGACAGGTAGCGACAGGTATGCGGATGTGGAGTGTGTCAGCGCAGTCAGCTCGGTGTGATGGGAGGCAAAGGGAAAGGGGCGCGCCATGCGTGCAGCGCGTCCCTTGAGCGGGCCTGGAGGGAATAGAAGGCGACTCCTCTTGAAAGACATCCGGTGCTGGCAGTCGGGACAGCGCGGACTGGAGCAGGGGAGCGTCGGCCTTTGCAGGAACCAGGAGTCTCTTCTGCTATACTGTTAACTATGTGGGCACTCTGTGCATTGACGGCAGCGCTACTGACCTCGTTTCTGCCGATCATCAACAAACGCATCCTCACAACCGCTGATGTTGCCACCGTCGCGTGGGTTCCCAACGTGTTGTCACTCCCCTTGCTGCTTGCCGTTACGCTTGCGTTCATCGGCTGGCCGCGCGTCGATGGGCTGTTTCTGCTGGCGGTGCTTGCTTCCGGCGTCCTCAATCTGGTGGCCACCCTGGCCTCGACCCGCGCCTTGCAGCTTGCCGATGCCTCGGTTGCCACGCCCTTTCTCGCGTTCAATCCGGCCTTTACCCTGCTGCTCTCCAGCTTCACCTTACGGGAAGTCCCAAGTGTGCGGGGCCTTGCAGGGGTCCTGCTGATCGTTTTGGGCGCGTACCTCTTTCAGGTGAGCGAGGTCGGTAAGGGCATCCTCGCGCCCGTGCGGGCGCTGGCGCACCAGCCGGGGGTTCTGTTGGCGATTGGCGCGAGCTTCGTGTGGGGACTGACCCCGATCTTTGAGAAGATTGCCATTCAGCATACCATCCCAGAAAACCCGCCGATGGTTGCCTTCGTCACAACCCTCCTCACCGTCGTGCTGTTGATCCCGGCGCTGTGGCGCCGCGCGACTGACCTGCTCGATCAACTGCGCCGGCACCGACGGTTGTTTGGGGCCGCTGGCCTGATTAGCGGGGTCGCGCCACTGTTTGGCTTCAGCGCGATTGCCCTTGGCTATGTGGGCTATGTGACCGCATTGTTCAAGCTGGGGGCCGTCTTTACGGTGGTGTGGGGAGCGCTGTTGCTCAAAGAACCCGGGCTGCGGGAACGACTCCCTGGAACGGTTGTGATGGTCATCGGGGGGCTGCTGATCGCTATCTAGCAGCGTGAAGGGGCGGACGCTCCATGGATTCGAGGAGATTTGTGGCATCCCAACCTGGTAGGGCATAAAAAAGAACGATCGAGGGCTGTGACTCAGGCGTGCTATTTCGGATCGCCGCACGGCGCCGTAGACCGGCTCGCCGCTAGCGTGACTGCGGAATTGCGGTGCCCCAACAACAATACGCCCACGACTTCGGGAATCGAGCGAGGTACGCCGTTTCCAGCTGCTCGACCTGGAAGCCGCTCTGTGTGATGAGAGCTGGAATGTCACGGGTCAGATGCAAGCCAGCAAACACCCGGTGGTGAACCGGCGCCCACCACTCCTGCCAGCGGCGTACGTGCGGATCGGGTGAGCGTCCAAGCTCAATGAAGATGAGCCTGCCGCCTGGCCGCAAGACTCGTCCAATACCGCGAACGGCCTCCACCAGGCCAGGAATCGTGCCCAATGTGAAGGTGCTCACCACTGTATCGACGGTGCCGTCCGCCAAAGGGATGTGCTCGCCCGGAAGGCCCAGAAACTCGACATCCAGCGTCGTTCGGCGCCGTTGCCGTTCGGCAAGCCGAATCATCGCCGGATTGGGTTCGAGCGCATAGATCTTGTCCACGCGAGCGGGATCGTAGTGCACAAAGTTAACGCCCGGACCAACGCCGATCTCAAGGACGGTCCCCTGAGCCAAGGGAATGATCCGCTGGCGAACATCCCGGATGGGCTTTGGATTGCCCAGCATGCGCACGAGCTGAGGGTAGATGTGATCTGTATAAAAAGGCATCGCTACCATACAGAAAATTCGTTCGCCGCTTGCGGCACTCGGCGTGGGTCCGCTGGTAACTGCAAACTGACGGGAACCCGATACCCTTCCCGCAGTGCATACATAGTGTCGCACAAGCTGAGGTGTGGGATGTGGATGATCTTGCGGACGCCAAGCGCTGTCCATTGGATGCCGTTGTTAGCCCGCATCTTCATGTTTGAAATGCCCCTGCGATGCCGCCAAGCGCCGGATGACCGGATAGACCCGCAGGCGGTTATATCGTTGCAGCATAGCCGGTGACAGGATCAGTACGATATAGACCACAATGGCGAAGCCAAAATCTACTAGCATTGTTTGATGAACGATTGCTCGCCACAGCGAAAACCCTACAAAGCCGAGAAATACGATCTCATGAATGGCTTCAAGTCGGCGCGTGTAGCGCTCAAAATGGATTAAAGAGTCGAGACCACCGCGCACATCGACGATACGAATGCCGTAGCGGCGAATGAAGAAATCGCCGCCAGTCGGAACATACTTTTTGACGAGTAACACGCCCAGACGTTCATAGAGCGCCGTACTCTCAAAGCGTTTTGGCGCAAACCACAGATCTTGCACACGTTCCAAAAAGGAACGCGGGCTCCCGTCAAGTTCTGTCCTCCACCAGCACCAACTTCAAGTACCACCCCATTGGCTTGGCCAGCGGTCTCGCGCCGCAAGGGATCGAACATCCGTCGGACCAGTGGCCGCCCCATCAGCCGATTGTAAAACGTGGCGAAGCGTGGGTATGATATCTCCTTGACCCCAAGCTGATAGCTCACATCATTGGCCATCGCGTTGCTCCTCGTTCAACATCACCTTTCCGGCCTACGATTGCTCCTGAAGCGTCGGTTCCGACGTTACCGCTGTTACCAGTCCTGCTGCCCGACTGTGCCGCTGTATCCAGGTAAGGGCATAGAGCAGCAGCCCCAGGCCGAACACCTGCGCCGCACGAATCCCCCCAGGTAGTACGAGCGAGTCGGCGCGCAGCGCCTCGACCAGCAGCGACGTGAGCCCCTGCAGGCCCAGGTAGGCCACACCCAGCGCCCCTAGTGGCAGCAGTCGCCGCGACAGCCACCACACGACGAGCAGACTGCTAACCGCCGCCAACACGAAGTAGATCTGCGTTGGATGTCGCACGGCTCCGAACAGCGGCACGCCCCAGGGGAGGCTCATCGGCACGCCAAAGGCCTCACCGCTCAGCAGCAGGCCGATGCTGGCAATCGCCTGTACGGCCGGCAGGGTCAGCGCGGCGCTGTCCGCCAGCTTCAGTGCGTCGAACCCATTCCAGCGGCACCACACGTAGCCCGCCAGCAGCCCGCCGAGCAGCGCACCCGGCCAGGCGAAGTCGCCCACCCGCAACGCGACGAACAGGCTTGGATTCTGGCCGTAGAGGTCCAGGTTGAACAGCCCATACCATAACCGTGCCCCGATAACCGCACCGATCAGCACTGGGTAGAAGCACATATCGGCTTGCCGAGCGAGTTGAGCCCCGCCGCGCACTTGCGCGACGCGCGTCATGACCGACCCACCCAGGATGATTGAAAACAGCAGGAGCAGGCTGCCGCTGCCGAGGCGGAATGGCCCGACTTGCACCAGCGGATACATGCCTTACTTCCCTTCCTGGAGCAGTTGCTCCACTGTCCCCGCGATGATGCTGCGCGGCATCGGCCCATGGTAGACCGCACGAATCACGCCGTGGCGGTCCACGAAGAAGCTGGACGGCAGCGAGAGAGCATGATAGATTTGGCTCATCTGCCCGTCCGGGTCGAGCAGCGCCGGAAAGGTGAGTTGATGTTCGCGCATGAACGCCGCCACCGCGCTGGGATCTTCCTGGAGATTCACGGCCAACACCGTGAAGCCCTGATCGTGGTATTGCAGATAGGCTGCCTGGATGGTCGGCATCTCGACGCGGCACGGTGGGCACCAGGTTGCCCAGACGTTGATCAGCAGCACCTGTCCCTTGAGATCGCTCAACGTGATGTTCGTACCGTCCAGGTTGGTGAGCGTAAAGTCGGGCGCCGGATGATCGGCCAGCGGTGCGGGCCTCAGTACGACGTCAGTGACGGCTGCTGGCGCCGCGGTGGTTTGTTGCGGCCGTACACGGGTTGCCACAATGAACAGACTTCCCAGGATGAGCACAGTGACGAAGAACCACTGCCATTGGCGGTGCGTTAACGCAATCATCGGTCTACTCATTCTGCTTCGTTCGGGTGGTTGCCTGCATCTCTTCAAGCCATGTGACGATCCATTGATATTCGCTGCCGATTTGACGGGTATGAAATGCCAGCACCCGCTGCTGTGCATCCACGGTTGCGCAAGTCTCATCGGCCAGCCGCTGCAGGTTGTGGAGATACGCTAGCTGACCCTGAAGATGTGCCAGGCGTTTTTGAAGGATCTCCTGTCGTTCTTGCGGGTCGAGATAGTCGAAGAACGCCACGCGGGTAAAAAACTCAGCTTCATTAGCAGCGCATTGAGGCGGAAAATCGCACAGATAGGCGTGCAGCAACTCAACTCCGCGCTCGGTCAGGTGGTAGATGTGGCGATTCGGTTTGCCCGCTTGCGGCACCACCTCTCGCACAACTGCCCCAATCTCTTCAAAATGCTTCAGGGCCGGATAAAGAACCTTGTTATTGAGCGAGACAGTGCCACCAAGCGCGAACTCAATACACTTTTTTAATTCGTAGCCATGCTGTGGCCGTTGGCGCAGCATGGCGAGGGTTAAGATTTCGCCATACATATATGATTAGCACCTATGTTACTATCACCTATATAGGTGATAGTAACATAGGTAGCGGGATGGTGTCAAGGATTTTTAGGCCTCGTGTTTGGAGTAAGGATTTGGCAGGAGATCGCAGGCCACTTCCTTTGGGAGGTGCAAAAACGAGACCGAGAAAAACCGGCTAACGTCGCAGAATTTGGACCGAGAATCAGCATTACTCCGCCCCCGACCAGCCTATTATGCGTACCATCCTGGAGCACTGGTAGGTTTCCTTCCTTCGAACCCAGGACGCAGCAGTGTAGGAATTGATCACCACCCCCACACGCACGAAAATTCCCTCTTGACAGGTGCCAGAGGCGGGAGTATAATCGATTCAACCATTCAATATATCCATTGAACAGTTGAGAGATTGAATATGCCATCTTCCCGTGACGCGAAGGAAGCTCTCTACGATCTGGTCGCGCAGGTTGCCCAGGCGGCGGCCAACCCGCATCGGCTCGAGTTGCTTGACTTGCTGGTACAGGCACCCCGCAGCGTCGAGCAATTGGCCCAGGCCAGTGCGATGAGTATCGCCAACGCTTCGCAGCACCTGCAGCGTCTGAAGCATGCCGGCATGGTCGTCGGCGAACGGCGGGGCAGCACCATTCGCTATCGCATTGCGGATCCCGCGGTGGCGCGGCTGTGGATCGAGCTGCGCACGGTCGCCGAGCGGCAACTCGGCGAGATGGATCGCGCCCTGGACGCCTATCGGCCGCAGCGACACGATTTTGTCCAACTCTCGACTGAGGATCTCTACCAGCGCCTCGGCACTGGCGATGTGCTCCTGCTGGACGTCCGCCCGCATTTGGAATATCAGGCCGGTCATCTCCCCGACGCCCGCTCCATTCCGCTGGACGAACTGCCCGACCGGCTCGCTGAACTTCCAACCGACGCGCTGATCGTCACCTACTGCCGCGGTCGATTATGTGTCTATGCGGACCAAGCGCTCGAATTGATCACCGCCAGCGGGCGCCAGGGGGCCCGTTTGGAAGATGGGGTCGCCGAATGGCAACTGACCGGCTATCCCCTGGCTGAGAGAGACCCGACGATAGACGGGAAAGCGCGCTGAAGCTACCGACGTGCCGGCGTCCTGGCACACCTATTTAGAGGCATGCGATGACCGTTCCAGTGTCCCCAGCGGTCGAGGTTGACCTTGGCGAGCTGCGCCAGGCCATTCAGGCCGAGTATGCCGAGGTCGCGCTCTTCAAAGAGGCGGGCCAGAAATGGCCAGACGCAATGCAGTATGGCCGGCGTTCGACCGAAGAGTTACTTCAGCGAGCGGACGTGCAGGCGGCCACCAGGTATTAGATGTCGGCTGAGGTACTCCACGATGACACAAAACGCGATCGATACCGAAACCTTACGACAGTGGTTGGAACAGGGCCGGCCGCTGATCGTGCTGGATGTGCGCACCGCCGCGGATCGGGCCGAATGGGCAATACCTGGCAGCCGCCACGTAGATGCCTATGCGGCATTGAGAGCCAACGACTCCCAGGCGCTGAAGGCCGTGGAGCTGCCCAATGATGTCCCGATTGTGACAGTGTGCGGCGCCGGCAAGATCAGCCAGGTCGCCGCCGAACAGTTGAACGCTCGGGGCTTGCGTGCGTATTCCCTGGCCGGCGGGATGCAGGCCTGGAGCTTGGCTTGGAACACGGCGCAGGTGGCACTGCCACACTCCCGCACCCGTGTTGTCCAGGTGCGCCGCACCGGTAAAGGCTGCCTATCCTATCTTATCGGTGCAGATGGCGAAGCTGCCGTCATCGACGCGGCAGTAGATGCCGAGGTCTATCTCGATCTGGCGCGACAAGAGGGCTGGCGCATCAGTGCTGTCCTGGACACCCACATTCATGCCGATCACCTGTCGCGGTCCCGCGCACTCGCAGAGCAGAGTGGCGCCACCCTGTATCTGCCGGCCCAAGAACGGATCACCTTCTCATTCAGTCCGCTGGTGGAGGGCGATACCCTTGCGATTGGCAGCGCGCGGCTGACCGCACTGCACACACCAGGGCACACCGCGGAAAGTACCAGCTATCTGCTCGACGAGCAAGCGCTCTTCACTGGCGATACGCTGTTCCTCAACGCGGTCGGCCGCCCGGATCTCCACGCCGACCAGGTGGCGGCGCGGGCGCGTGCCCACGCCCTCTACGCCAGCATCCAGCGCCTGCTGGCGCTGCCGCCGGAGACGCTCGTGCTGCCTGGTCACACCAGTGCTCCAATCCCGTTCGACCGGCAGCCCATCGCTGCCACACTCGACCAAGTGCATGCGGCGACTGCGCTGCTGCGCGTCTCGGAAGGTGAGTTCGTTGAGGCTCTGTTGGCCCGCATCCCGCCGACACCGCCGAACCACGCACGGATCATTGAACTGAACGAGGCCGGCGCATCGGTCGATAATCCGACCCATCTGGAAGCCGGAGCAAACCGCTGTGCGATCGCCTAACGTCGCGCCGATGCAGCCTCCCACGGCCGCCACGCCAGCGCTCCGCCTCGGCCTGCGTGCCAACATCACGCAATTCGCGCTGCTGATGCTGATCAACGCCTGCGTCGGCGGCATGGTTGGGCTGGAACGCACCGTGGTGCCTTTGATTGGCACACAGGAGTTTGGTCTACTGCTGAACACCACTGTCGTAAGCTTCATCATTAGCTTTGGCGCCGTCAAGGCGTGCATGAACTTGGTGTCGGGTGTCCTCGCCGACCGCTACGGCCGCAAGCGCATCCTGGTGCTCGGCTGGCTCCTTGGCTTGCCGGTCCCGTTTATGATCATCTGGGCGCCAAGTTGGGGCTGGATCGTCGCCGCGAATGTGCTCCTCGGCATCAATCAGGGTCTGGCCTGGTCAATGGCGGTGATCATGAAGATCGACCTGGCCGGGCCACGCCAGCGCGGGCTGGCGGTCGGGCTGAACGAGTTCGCCGGCTACCTGGCGGTGGGTCTGACCGCGCTGGCCACTGGCTATCTGGCGAGTGTCTACGGCTTGCGCCCCGCGCCATTCTATCTCGGCATCGGCTATGCCGTGCTGGGGTTGCTGCTATCGTGGCTGCTCGTACGTGATACGCGGGCGTATACGCAGCTCGAACGTCCCGCGAACGCAGCTGCCTCGCCCAACCCGCTACCCACATTCCGCGCGATCTTTGCGCGCACCAGCTGGGGCGACCGCACGCTCTTTGCGGCGTGCCAGGCCGGCCTGGTCAACAACCTCAACGATGGTATGTCCTGGGGGATCTTTCCGATCTTCTTCGCCGCTCAGGGCCTGCACATCGAGGGGATCGGCATCCTGAAATTCGTCTACCCAGCGGTCTGGGGAGTCTGCCAGGTGATAACGGGACCCCTGGCTGATAGGATTGGGCGCAAGCGGCTGATCGCAACGGGTATGGCGGTGCAGGCGGGTGGGATCTGGCTGATTGTGGCAACCCACAGCTTTGGCTGGTGGCTGGGTGGCAGCGTGCTGCTGGGGCTGGGCACCGCGCTGGTCTACCCGGCGCTGCTTGCGGTGGTAAGCGACGCCGCCGCGCCCGAATGGCGCGCGCGCAGCCTGGGGGTGTACCGCTTCTGGCGCGATCTGGGCTACGCGATCGGCGCGCTGCTCGCGGGTGTGATTGCCGACCTGATCGGGATTGGTTGGGCGATCGGTGTCGTTGGTGGACTGACCTTGCTGTCCGGTGTTATCACCGCCGTCGTGATGGTCGAGAAGAGGACATAGCAGATTAAGCAACGCACGGTCCAGAACGAAAACGCCTAGGCAGGTCCTGCCTCAAGCCCGAAGCAATCGTGCCAAACACAGCGTGCGTAGCTCTTCAAGCTCTATCTGGTGTATCATATCCTGAGGCGCTATCAATACGATAGAGCTGATCGAAATCTTTCCAATGCGTATGAGGTATGTGTGACCACTGACAACCACCCGCAAGTACGCCTGTTCAATGCACCACCCATTCTGGATCACAAACACTATGATGCCCCCTCGGTCTTCACGCCCGAGAGCCTGCTGCGCGAAGCCCGCCGGCAAAAGGAACTCCCGTCGGGACAGGTGCCCGCCGTCTGTGTGCTCGACCCGGACGGCGATCTGGTAGATTACTTGCACACATCCGGGCGTGCGCATCGTTACGCGGCCTGGGCCTGCTATCACACGCAATTAGACACCTTTGCTCATGAGGAGCTTGAATATGGCATCATTGGCCGGGTGGTCGGCGCGCCATTCGCGGTGCTGGTCGCGGAAGAACTGTTCGCATCGGGCTGCCAGCTGATCATCAGTATCACCTCGGCCGGCCAGATCACTCCCTTGGGCTGCCCGCCCTATTTCGTGCTGATCGAGCGGGCGTTGCGCGATGAAGGCACCAGCTATCACTATCTCCCGCCCGCGCCGTATAGCGCACTCCGACCGGGGTTGGCAGAACTAGCGCGCGCCGCATGGGATGCGACCGGAGTGCAGCTGTACAGCGGCGCAAGTTGGACGACCGATGCGCCGTTTCGGGAAACCGCAGCGATGATCGAAGCCTGCCGAGCCAATGGCATTCTGGCGGTGGAAATGGAAGCCGCGGCCTTGTATGCCCTGGCCGAAGCACAGCAGCGCGACATCATCTGCTTTGCGCATGTGACCAACCAGATGGGGCAAGGCGCGGAAGACTTTGAAAAAGGCGTCGCCCAGGGGAGTCACGCCGCACTGCAGTTGATTGGCTCGACAGCACAGCACTGGTTCCAGCGGCGCACAGACCAACAGGGTGCATGAGGAAGTATGTGACGAGTCCGTATTGCACAGCACAGAACCAGCCAGCGAGCTTGCGCGGCTGGGCGATACGGCGATCGAAGTGATCGCCCCATTAGCGAGCATCGGAGGCTATGATGCAGAAACCAATCTACCTAGACTATAACGCCACCACACCCGTCGACCCTGCTGTTGTGGACGCGATGGAACCGTATCTGCGCGAACACTTTGGCAACCCTTCGAGCGACCATGTATATGGGTGCCGCACTCGTGCTGCCGTGCAGACGGCGCGCGAACAGCTTGCCACTCTGCTTGGCGCCGCGCCAGAGGAGGTCGTTTTCACCGGTGGCGGGAGCGAGGCCAATAACCTCGCGATCAAGGGGGTCGCCTACGCACTTCGTGAACGTGGCAATCACATCATCACCTCAGCGGTGGAGCACCCCGCAGTCGCGGAGCCGCTGCACTTCCTGGAGCGTCAGGGATATCAGGTGACGACGGTGCCCGTGAACCGAGACGGGCAGGTGGATCCTGCGCAGGTCGCCGCCGCGATCACTGATCAAACGATCCTGGTGTCGATTATGTACGCCAACAATGAAGTCGGAACGATTCAGCCGATTCACGCGATCGCCGCTGTCGCGCACGCGCGAGGCATACTCGTGCATACCGACGCTGCCCAGGCTGTGGGGAAGATCGCGATCGATCTCCCATCGCTCGGCGTCGATCTCATGGCGGTCGCCGGGCACAAGTTCTACGGACCGAAAGGCATCGGCGCGCTGATCGTGCGACGCGGCGTACCGCTGGAGCCGCTCATCCACGGGGCCGGGCACGAGGGCGGCCGGCGCGCCGGCACGGAGAATGTCCCCTACGCGGTCGGCCTGGGCTGCGCCGCCGCGTTGGCGCGAGAACGCATACCGGCCTATGAGGAGCGGGTGCGTGCGCTCCGGGATGGCTTACACCAGTACATCCTGGAACGAATCCCGTCCGCAATTCTGAATGGGCACCCGGTCGAGCGCCTGCCGAACACACTGAATCTCAGCTTTCCAGGGGTAAACGCCGGGGATCTCCTGGCCACCATACGGGATGAGGTTGCGTGCTCGACCGGTTCGGCCTGTCATGCCGGGTATGCTGCCCCTTCTAGTGTGCTGCTGGCGATGGGTCGGGATGTGGAGCTTGCCTCGGCGGCGCTCCGGATCAGCCTGGGATGGGGCACCACCCAACAGGAGGTGCAGCGCGCGGCCGCCGTGATTGGTGACGCTGTTCGGGGTTCCAAACGTTGACTGAGCGGCGCCTGCCAATCTGCCTCATTCAAGCACCACTTCTTCCAAAGCCTGCACGCGAGAGGTCAGTTCATACACGCTGGAGGCTGCCAGTGGCGGGAGGACGCAACGCTGGAGTGGCGAGGGCTGCTCCAGGCTCCTGAGCCGTTCGGAGAGCAATTTAGTGCTGAAGCCGCTCAGCCCTTCGCTGAGGCCCTTCAATCGCGGGGGCCGGTCAGCAATTCGCGGACGATCAGCAACCTCCAGCGCTCTCCGACCACATCTAAGGCGTAGGCCAGCGCACAAAACTGGTTGTAGCTTCGACCTTACATACTTGACTTTTGGAGTAACAGAAGTATCTTACTCATAGAACAAGTGTACTACATATGAGCTTTTGGACTCATGCGGCAATGCGTGGGCAAAGCGCCTGGACAGTCGGAGAGCGGGAGTTAATGGCGGCCATGACCGCAAAGTGGAATGCGTGCCCCTTTTGTATCGGAGCTCACGGCGCAATCGCGGCGCGAGTGCTGGGAAAGCCGGTAGTAGAGACAGCCCTTGATGATTTCCAACAGGCGGAGCTACCCACGAAACTACGGGCAACCCTCACCCTGACCCGGAGACCCGACAAGCTGACGGCGGAGGATGCCCGGGCAGTGCTCCGAAAGGGGGTCACACCCGAGGCCCTGGAGGACGCGATTGCGGTCACCGTGCTCTTCAACATCAGAGGCCGCTGTGCGGATGCCTTGGATTACGAGATTCTCGAGGCGAGAGACTTCGACCGCGCCGCGAAACGACTCCTGGTACAGGGCTACGCGTTTGGGAAGGGGAAGATCCCGCCCATCCCGATCATCGTGCCCTGGCCGATGCCGTGCGCCGGCGCGCCCATGAGGGGTCGGGGGAGACCGATGCGGGCCTTCGCCAAGCGATGGCGGAGCGGACGGCCGGAGGCCCGCCTTTGGAAGTACCCTACGACGACCTGGCGCGGCAAATCGGCGAAGCCGCGTACAAGGTCACCGATGAGCAAGTGGCAAAGGTCGTCGAGGAGGCGGGAAGCCAAAGGGCCGCTTTTGAGCTGATTGTGGCGTCGGCTCTGGGCGCCGGTCTCCATCGCTGGCGGAGGGGCCTCAAGGTCCTGGAGGAGGCGATCCTATGAGCCTCCGTGAGGTGGGGTGGTTGGCTGCTGGGCGCAGTGTCTGTATGGCGGCTGCTTTCATCTCTGGGTTCGTGCAGATTACCTGGTCTATCCCCGGTGTGCCTTTGCCCTGATTTTGGGTCACTCGCCGTACGACCAGAGCTTTGCCGCTGAACGAGTGGGACCGTTGGGCGGCTAAGACATCGTTCAAAATATCGAGTTATGAGAAATGGCCCACGTTGTCGCGAATCGTTGTCATGTACCTCTAGCAGGATGTGAGCCGATTTGCGCCGGTCATTCTATCGAAAAGCTTCAATATTAACAGTCAGAGTCTAAGGAGACACATCCTTGATCATCCTGAATCGTGATGGCTCGCTGACGACGGAAGGTGCGCCCTGCGCGCGCACCAGCTCCAGACTTTGCCGGGTCAGGCGGTAGAAGTGGACTACGGTGCGAGATTACGTGGAGGAGCAGCCAGCACAGCCGACTGGGCACTGCGCAGCTCCTGTACCAGCGGCGAATTGAGAAACGCGGCTTTCAGCTCGGCAGCATCGAGCTGTGCAGCCAGTGGCTCGACTAGCCTCAGCGCCTGATCGAGGACGGCACGCGCCTCACCCGCATCACCAGCCAGCACTAGGGCCCGGCCAAGATCGGCCAACGTGCGGGCCTGGTCGTACGGGCGATCGAGCGCCTGCCAGCCGGCGGCGGCCTGGTGCAAATAGTCCACCGCTCGGAGCGCATCTGGTTCACTCAGGGCCACGAGGCCGCGTCCTTCGCTCAGGGCAGCCGCAGTTGCTGGACTGCCGAGCCGCGCATCCGCACGCTCGAGCAGAGCGAGACTGGTTTTCAGCTCCTCACACATTTCGGCGGCGCGGCTGGCGAACCAGCGGCAGACCGCGAGGTGCGGCATGGTGCTGTCCCAGTAATCCTGCTGCTGCTCAATCAAAAGGAACTGGCGTGCAGCCTGCGTCGCCTCAGCCTCGAAACCAAGCATCCCCAAGGCGCGGACTTGCTGCCCAAGGTACGGCCCAGTCGTCTGTATTTCAGCGCGACCGATCACCTTCGGCTGCGCTTGTTCCAAAATCTGGCGTGCGACCTCCGCCTGGCCTAAATCGTTGTGCATCCAAGCGAATGTAATGCTTGTAGCCACCTCGAGATAAGTGATCGACTGGCTCCGGTCAATCCATGCCAGAATGTCCTCACGGCGCGCCAGGGCGCTCTGCCAGCGTCCGGTCAGCCAGTCCAGCCTGGCGAGCGAAATCGACGAGAGGCCGGCATGCAGCGGCATCTGCATGCGCGTGGCATAGGTTTGCAGTTCCTCAAATACCGCCCGCGCCTCGGCAGATAGGCCTAAGTCAATCTTGCGTTCCCCTAGTAGGTAGGCAATGCGGCCGGCGTCGTAGGGGAGATTCAGCTCCACCGCACGCTGCCAGCTGCGTCGCAGCATCGCCTGGCCACGTTCGGCATCGCCTATCAAAACGTAGGCATTACCCATGTTGGCTAAGGTAGGTACTATCACGTGCTCCGCTTCGAGGCGCTCCGCCATGCTGAGCGCCCGCTGCCCCCAGCTGATCGCCTGGTCGTATACTGAGGCGAGCATATGCATCTGCGAGATCCCGCTGATCGCCCAGGCCAGCTCGACACTTTCCGGCCCCGTCTCCAGCAGCGCCAGCGCCTGATAGTAATGCCGGAGCGACTGCTCGCGATCGCCCTGTTCCCAGTACAAGCGACCGAGCAGACGTTGCACCGCGCCTGCGCCTTCCCGGTCGCCGAGCGACTCGTACAGAGCATAGCAGGCTTCGAACGGAGCGAGCGCGTCCTGGAGGTGACCCCGCATCCACTGGCACTCGCCGAGCTTGCGTAACACCTGCGCCCGCCCGGTCAGATCGGATGTAGGCCAGGCGTCAAGCGCCGTTTGGTAGTATTGGACGGCCTGCTCTAATGCCGCCGAGCGCCGCGCCTGGTCGCCGGCCTGATCGCGGTAGACTGCGGCCCTCTCTGGCAGCTGCGCCACCTCGAAGTGCCACGCCAGCTGCGCCGCGACCTCGCTGGCCTGCGCCGCATACAACACTTCCAGTGCATGCCCCACAGCTTCGTGCTGATAGGCCCGCACCACCTCATCCAGGCTGCCATATAGGTAACGCTGGATCAGGATGTGCCGAAAGCGATAGCGCGACAGCCGCACTGCTCCCACGCGCCTGATCCCCAGCGCCTGCACCAGCTGATGTGTCTGGTCCAGCTCGCGGCTGAGCCGGCGCACGATCTCATGCTCGTCGGCGCCCACCACCCGCGCGACCACCTCGGCGGTGAACTCCTCCCCTTCGACGCTGGCGACCTGCAGCAGCTCGCGCAGCCGCGCGTCCAGCCGGCCGATCCGTTCGCCGATCGCGCCCTCGACGCGGGCCGGCAGGCTGCTCCAATCCAGGCTCGGCGCCACCACCCAGCGGCCCGCATCGTCGCGCGCGAGCGCCCCGCGCTCCTGCACGTCGCGCAGCAGCTCGATCGTGAACAGCGGCTGCCCAGCCGTCTGCTGGTACAGGGTTGCGCGAAACGATTCGCCGATCAGGTTCGGCTCGGAGTCCAGCAGGGCGTCCAGGAACACTCGCCCTTCGGCGCGGCTCAGATCCAGCGCGATCTCGCCGAAGTCGCGCTGCAGCTCGCCCACGACGCGCTCGAGCGGGTGACGTTCGCCATCCCGACCCATTGCCAGATCGGCAGGCCGGTAGGCGCCCACAATCAGCACCCGGCAGCCCTGGAGCCGGCGGCCGAGATAGAGCAGCAGGTTGGTGGAGCCCTCATCGGCCCACTGCAGATCGTCGAGGATCAGCAGCAGCGGCGCGCGCCGCGCCAGATGCTGCACGACCTTGGCATATTGCTCGAAGAGAGCCTGCTGCTGCGGACCGATCGGCCTAGCCGCCTTGCTTTCCACCAGCGCTTGCAGCTCCGTCAGCCAGGCTGCGCCGCCCGCGACAGAGGCGGCAGCACGGCTCAGCAGCCCGCGCGCTGAGATGAACGTATCGAGCAGGTCGGGGCCGACCTCCAGCAGCGCCTGAGCCGCCGCGGGCAAGCTGTTCCACAGCCGCTCGGCGTGGTCTCGCCGCAGCCTGCCGGCCAGGGCACGCGCTTCGATGTCGCCGGTCAGCAGTTCCAGGATCTCACGGAAGGGCAGATACGGGTCGCCGGCGCCGGTGTAGGCGTTGCAGTTGCCGCCCGCGACGATCAGCTCGGGATGCGCCTGCTGGGCGCGCCGCGCAAACGCCTGCAACAGCGCGGTCTTGCCCTGGCCGGCTTCGCCGACGACAAACGCCACCTGGCTCTGTGCGGCCAGGGCGAGGTCGAGCAAGCCATCCAGCCGTCCCAGCTCCTGCTCGCGGGCGACGAACAGGGGGCCTTCGGCCGCGCCTGGCTGCGAGTCGTCGCCCAAGGCGCCAGGGGCGATCCGTCCGGCGCTTGTGAGTGGGTGCGCTGTAGCGTGGTCGGCGCGCGATGGCGT
>WNGF01006746.1_pt1 | contig 18917 bp, 20 predicted proteins | sample 5400641 | NCBI WGS metagenome assembly WNGF01 (sample SAMN13153371, study PRJNA577476) | soil metagenome | isolation source: 80 cm soil or saprolite under grassland replicate 2 | place: USA:California | collected 2016-06-15
GGTCGAGGTCGCGTGCGGGTTGATGTAATCGACCGGCGCCTTGACATCCTTGAGCGCCATCCGCATGCAGCGCACCGCACCCTCGCCCGACGGCGCCACCATATCGAAGCCGTCCGAGGTGGCGCCATAGCCAGCGATCTCGCCGTGGATACGCCCGCCGCGCGCCTTGGCGTGCTCGAGTTCCTCCAGGACCAGGACTCCCGCTCCGCCGGCGATGACGAAGCCGTCGCGATCGACGTCGTAGGCCCGCGACGCCTTCTCCGGGGTCTGGTTGAAGCTCGAGGACATGGCGCCCATGGCATCGAACAGGACCGAGAGTGTCCAGTCGAGCTCCTCGCACCCGCCGGCGAAGATTACGTCTTGCTTGCCTATCTGGATGATCTCCGCCGCGTTGCCAATGCAATGGTTCGAGGTCGCGCAGGCCGACGAGATCGAATAGTTGACGCCTTTGATCTTGAACCAGGTGGCAAGCGTCGCCGATGCGGTGGACGACATCGCCTTGGGCACGGCGAAGGGTCCGACGCGTTTGGGGCTCTTGTTGCGGGCGGTGTCGGCGGCCTCGACGATGGCGCGCGTCGACGGCCCACCCGACCCCATGATAATGCCGGTCATCTCATGGGAGATTTCGTTCTCCTCGAGCCCGGCATCGCGGATCGCCTGCTCCATGGCGACATGGTTCCAGGCCGCGCCGCCGCCGAGGAAGCGCATGGCGCGGCGATCGATCGCCTCGTCCGCATTGAGAGTGGGCGCTCCGTGCACCTGACAGCGAAAGCCGAGTTCGGCATATTTATCGGCGCGCGAAATTCCCGATTTGGCTTCACGCAGGCTCGCCAGCACTTCCTGGGTATTGTTGCCGATCGACGAGACGATACCCATCCCGGTGACGACGACTCGTCTCATGAATGCCTCGTGCGCATCGCGACCCGCGCAGTCAATCCTGCTGCAGCCGTCAGCCTCCGCTCGGCTGCATCACTTCGTCGCGGAACAGGCCGACTTTCAGGTCCATCGCCCGATAGATGATCGAGCCGTCCGCCGAAAGCCAGCCGTCGGCGATGCCAAGCACAAGCTTGCTGCGCATGACCCGTTTGATGTCGATGCCGTAGACCACCTTCGTGACGGAGGGCAGGACCTGACCGGAAAATTTCAGCTCGCCCAGCCCGAGTGCGCGTCCCCTGCCGGGCGCTCCGAGCCAACCCAAGAAGAAGCCGAGCAGCTGCCACAACGCATCAAGTCCCAAGCAGCCCGGCATGACCGGATCGCCTTTGAAGTGGCAGGGGAAGAACCAGAGGTCCGGCTTGAGATCGAGCACAGCGCGAACCAGTCCTTTGCCGTACTCGCCGCCGGCTTCCGCGATCTCGGAGATGCGGTCGAACATGAGCATGGGGGGCAAGGGCAACTGTGCATTACCCGCGCCGAACAACTCGCCGCGCGCGCACGCCAATAGGTCCTCGTATCCGAAGCTGCTGCGCCGCTCCGCCATCCGCGTCCTGTCCGTGGCCGCCTGGTCAATACCCAAAGCGTGGAACTCCTAACATAGGCGGCGCCCGGGGGGCAAAGCCAGCCAGCCCTTAGCCAAGCTCCCGCACATTAGAATCGCCCCAGTGTTTTTGCGAAGGAGTTGCATGTTTGGCCCCATATGTTACAAATGCAACAATCGTTGCGGTAGCATAAAAGGTTCACCCAGTGCCCACGACCCCGTCGCGCACCGTCGTCTTTACCAATGCGGTGGAGGGTGCCGAGCGTGCGGCCGGCACGCCCTTGCGTTCCGCGCTCACGGGATGCCCGTGGCACGATGTGAAGTCCATGCTACGCGACGTAGGCTTGCGTCCGACCCGCCAGCGCATGGCGCTCGGCTGGATTCTTTTCGGCAAGGGCGACCGCCACGTCACTGCCGAAATGCTCTACGAGGAGGCAACCAAGGCCAAGGTGCCGGTATCGCTGGCAACCGTCTATAACACGCTGCACCAGTTCACCGACGTCGGACTGTTGCGCCAGGTCGCCGTTGACGGTTCGAAGACCTATTTCGATACCAATGTGTCGCAACACCACCATTTCTTCGTCGAGGGCGAGAACGATCTGCTCGACATCCCCGACGCCGATGTGGTCGTGGGCAGAACCCCCATCCCGCCAGAGGGCTACGAGGTCGCACGCATCGACGTGGTCGTCCGGCTGCGCCGCAAGGCGCGCTGACGGGGCCTTCGTTTTTTATTTGGCCGGGGGCGCGCTTCCCGCCCATTTGCATTTTCGACTAGTCCACCTCCTCGTTCGGATAGACGCCCCAAAGCTGCTCCTGCAGGGCCCAGCCGTCGAAGCCCGGTCCGACAATGCGGCACCAGCTGCCCGTGCAGCGCTTGATCGCCGCCAGCACTCCGGGCTGCAATCTGGCGATCACGCTGGCATTGCTGTCGCCCTTGTCGTAGAGCGGGACGAGCTCTTTCTTGTCCTTGGGCGTGACCACCGCCGTACGTCGCCCGGACAGCAGCGAGTGGTAGACCCAACCCTCCGAGCCTTCCCAATCGCGGATGCGCCGCCAGTTGTCGGACTCGGCGGTGATTTCCACCGGCAAACCGGCTCGGGTATAGACGAACGCCACCTCGTGATCGCGGGTGGGGCCACCCCGCACGTTGACGCGATCCGGCTTGAGGCTCACGAAGCGCGGCATCGGTAAACCGCTCTTCGGGCCGGTAGCAAGTTCCCCTGCGGCGCAAACCGGCACAGCGTGCACTGCCACCGTCAGCGCGACAGCCGCTGCCCACGCATGCCGAACGATATTGCGCGTTGAATTCATCGATCCACGGCGTGTGATCAACATGCCGACGGCTCGCGAGGAGTGATCCCTACGGGCCTTTGTCTTCACACGTCCATCTGTTACAGAGAGAAGCCCACGTCAAAGGGACGCCAGTGTCGAGCACGGCGGTTAAAGAGACCTGAACGGAGGGAATGCCGTCCCGGGGCGGCGAAGTGGCGAAGGTCGGAAACGATGGCGCAGCGCAAAAAACCGCTCGTGGTCGTCACGCGCAAGCTTCCGGACAGCATCGAGACGCGCATGCGCGAACTCTTCGACGCGCAGCTCAACCTCGATGACAAGCCCATGACACCGGCGCAGCTCGCCGATACCGTCAAGAGCGCCGATGTGCTGGTGCCCACGGTAACCGACCGCATCGATGCATCGGTGCTGAGCAAGGCCGGCGATAAACTCAAGCTCATCGCCAACTACGGCAACGGCGTCGACCACATCGATGTCGCCACCGCCCTTAGCCGCGGCATCACCGTGACCAACACGCCGGGCGTCCTTACCGAGGATACCGCCGATATGACCATGGCGCTCATCCTCGCCGTGCCGCGCCGCCTTGCCGAAGGCGCCACGGTACTGAGTGAGGACAAACCCTGGTCTGGCTGGTCGCCGACCTGGATGCTCGGCCACCGCATCTGGGGCAAGCGGCTCGGCATCATCGGCATGGGACGGATCGGGCAAGCGGTGGCGCGCCGCGCCCGCGCGTTCGGGCTGCAGATCCACTACCACAACCGCCGCCGCGTGCCGCCGAAGATCGAGGAGGAGCTGACCGCGACCTATTGGGAGAGCCTCGATCAGATGCTCGCCCGCATGGACATCATCTCGGTCAACTGTCCGCACACGCCAGCAACCTTTCATTTGCTGTCGGCGCGGCGGCTCAAGCTCATCCGCCCACAGGCTTATATCGTCAACACCGCACGCGGCGAGGTGATCGACGAGAATGCGCTGGTGCGCCTGATCGCCTCCGGCGAGATCGCCGGCGCGGGCCTCGACGTTTTCGAGCACGAGCCGGCCGTCAATCCGAAGCTGGTCAAGCTCGCACGCATAGGCAAGGTCGTACTGCTGCCGCACATGGGCTCGGCCACACTCGAAGGCCGTGTCGACATGGGCGAGAAGGTGATCGTCAATATCAAGACGTTCCTGGACGGACACCGGCCTCCCGATCGCGTGCTGCCGTCGATGCTGTGAGGACGACTCCAGGTTCAGTGGCGCTGGTCCGTCCTGCGGGACGGCGCGATTTGCGGTATCGTGACGCAAACACAATCCTAGGGAGAGCCGCCGATGCGCGCTTCGTTCGTGGCCGCCGTGGCCGTCCTCGCGTCGACCGCGGCTGCCTTTGCCGCAGCACTTACGCCGAACGAAATCCAAGCGACCTTCTTTAATGGCCAGCCCTTCACCGCGTCGGCGACGAACATCAAATACAAGATGATATTCAGCGCCGACGGCAAGATGAACCGCGAGCCGATCGGCGGTGGTGGCTCAAAGGCCGAAGGCACTTGGAAACTGACGAAGGAGGGCTTCTGCACCACCTGGAAAGGCTCCCAGCCCAATTGCTTTCGCATCCTCACCGCCGGCGACAACAAATGGTCGGTGGTGAAGGGAACCACCGTGGTTGCGACCTGGACGAAGTGACAGGTCAGGCAGCAGGGGGCGAGCATCAGGACATAGGCCGTGAATCTGAGTCCTGACGCCTGAGTCCCGTTCCCTGGAACGCTCAGACGTGAAGCGACAAATCTTTGATCGTGGGATGCTCGCCCGAGAGCGGGTTGGAGGGATCCCACTCGTAGTGGAGCGTCTCGAAGCGCATGGCGCGCGCATCGAACATGAGGAGGCGCCCGACGAGCCCCTCGCCGAAGCCCACGATCTCGCGGATCACTTCGAGCGCCATCAGCGAGCCCAGCACGCCGGTGAGCGCACCCAGGATACCGGCCTCCGCGCAAGCAGGCACCGTGCCCGGCGGCGGCGGCTCCGGGAAAAGGCATCGGTAGGTCGGATTGGGCGTTCCGTCCGCATTGCGCTCATGGGCGCGAATCGTGGTGAGTGTGCCGTCGAACACGCCAACGGCGGCGGTGACGAGCGGCTTGTTCGCAAAAAAGCAGGCATCCGATACCAGGTAGCGCGTGGCAAAATTATCGGAGCCGTCGGCAACGATGTCGTAGTCGTCGATCAGCGCGACCGCGTTGGCCGCGACCAGTCGTGCCGCGTGGGTCTCGACCTTCACGTGCGGATTGAGGCGGCGGATCGCGGCCGCCGCGCTCTCCACCTTAGCCTCGCCGATCTCGGGCGTGCCGTGGATCACCTGGCGCTGCAGGTTGGATAGCGCGACCGCGTCATCATCGATGACGCCGAGCGCGCCGACTCCCGCCGCAGCCAGGTAGAGCAGCGCCGGCGCGCCTAGCCCGCCGGCGCCGACGACCAGCACACGCGCGCGTTTGAGCGCAGCCTGGCCCGGTCCGCCGACCTCGTGCAGCACGATGTGGCGGGCATAGCGTTCAAGCTCTTCCGGGCTGAGCATCGCTGGTTCCTCGACGGTTCGTGGCCATCACCGGCGGAAGCGACAGCTTGGCAATGCCGGCAAGCTTATGCGATCGGCGCAGGCGTGGCCGCGATCAAGTTTGCGCGATTTGATCGGGCGACACGCCCTCGCGTTCGCACCGCGAATGGCCGGCCGGCGTCATTCATTCGTGAACCGCGGCGGGCGTTTCTCGATGAAGGCGGTCATGCCCTCCTTGCGATCCTTGGTCGCGAACAACGCGTGGAACACGCGCCGCTCGAATCGCACGCCCTCGGCGAGCGACGTCTCGAAGCTGCGGTTGACCGCCTCCTTCGCAGCGAGCAGCGACGGCTGCGACAGCGCGGCCATCGTCTCGGCGACCTTCATCGCCTCCTCCATCAGGCTCGCCGCCGGGACCACGCGTGCGACCAGACCCGAGCGCTCGGCCTCGGCCGCATCCATCATGCGTCCGGTCAAGATCAGGTCCATGGCCTTCGCCTTGCCGACGGCGCGGGTAAGCCGCTGCGTGCCGCCGATGCCGGGAATGATGCCGAGCTTGATTTCGGGCTGGCCGAACTTGGCAGTGTCGGCGGCGATGATGAAATCGCACATCATAGCGAGCTCGCAGCCGCCACCCAGCGCGAAGCCGGCCACCGCGGCAATGACCGGTTTGCGCACACGCGTGAGCCGCTCGTAGTCGGCGGTATAGTCGGCGCGGAAAATGTCGATGTAGGCCTTGTCCGCCATCTCCTTGATGTCGGCACCCGCGGCAAACGCCTTGTCGGAGCCGGTGATGAGAATGCAGCCGACACCGGCATCGGCGTCGAAGGCCTCGACCGCGCCGAGGAGCTCGTCCATCAGCGTGACGTTGAGCGCGTTCAAGGCCTGCGGCCGGTTGAGACGGACGATGCCGACGCGGCCGCGTCGTTCGACAATGATAGTTTCGCTGCTCATGGCTGTCCTTGGCTTGCGTTCAGACAGGCCATGCTGTCATGGCGCTTCGCGCGCGGAAAGCCCATGCCGGCTCGTGGCTTGCCCCATCACCCGGTCGGTTAGTCAAGCCTTGTCAGGACTAGCGCTGGCAGACTGGGCAGAAGAACGTCGATCTGCTGCCCTGCACCATCCGTCTGATGATGCCGTTGCAGCCCGGCGTCGGGCAGGCTTTCCCGGCACGATCATAGACGCGGAAATCGTGTTGGAAATCACCAAGCTCGCCGTCGGTGCGGCGGTGGTCGCGCAGCGACGAGCCGCCGGCCGCGATCGCCTCCACGAGCACCGCCTTGATGGCATCGACCAGTCTTTGCGCGCGCTCGTTCGGCGCACCGGCCTTGGTCGCGATCGTCGACGCGCGCCGCTTGGGCGAGAGCCTTGCGCGGTGAAGCGCCTCGCAGACATAAATATTCCCGAGCCCGGCCACGACCCGCTGGTCCGACAGCGCCGCCTTGAGCGAGGTCTTCTTGCCTTTGCACGCGCGCGCAAGCGTCGCCGCGTCAAATTCGTTGCCCAGCGGCTCGGGGCCGAGCGCGCGCAACAGCGGCTCGCGGTCGAGTTCGGAGCGCGGAACAAGCTTCATCATGCCGAAGCGGCGCGGATCGTTGAAGGAAATGCGCGCACCCGACGACATGTGAAACACGACGTGATCGTGAGCGGCGTTCTTCGCGCGGTCGTAGTAGTAGCGGCCCGGCGTCGCCTTGCCGCGCCCCCTCGCCACGCGAAACGAGCCCGACATTCCGAGATGCATCACCAGCACCTCGTCGGAGGAAAGATCGGCGAGCAGATATTTGGCGCGCCGGCCGAGCCCCTTGACTGTTTTGCCTTCGAGCCGGGCAACGAAATCCTTGGCCAGCGGCCAGCGCAGGTCGCCGCGGTGGGCGATGACTTTGGTAAAGCGCGCGCCCTCCATCACCGGCTGAAGACCGCGGCGCACAGTCTCCACTTCGGGCAGTTCGGGCATGGTTAACCAGCTCCTGCCCGACACATAGCGTCCTGCATGCCGCCGCGCTATGGTCCTGCCGGCAAAGGACTGCCATGCCGCTCCCGCGCGACCATACACATTTCGGCTTTCGCGAGGTGCCACTCGAGCGCAAGCAGGCGCTCGTCGACGACGTTTTTCACAGCGTGGCACGCCGTTATGACCTGATGAACGACCTGATGTCGGGCGGGCTGCACCGCGCGTGGAAGGACGCGCTCGTCACGGCGGTCAATCCGCCGCGACGGCGGCCAGCTCGGGAGAAGGCGGCAAACGCGCCGCCGTTTGCCCTGCTCGATCTCGCCGGCGGCACCGGCGATATTGCGTTCCGCGTCATCGAAGCGGGAAGCAGCGGCACGCGTGCGACCGTCGTCGACATCAATGCCGACATGCTCGCCGTCGGGCGCGCGCGCGCCGCCGAGCGCGGCCTCGACGACGCCATCGCCTTCGTCGAGGGCAATGCCGAGGCGCTGCCGTTTGCCGACCGCAGCTACGATGCCGTCACCATCGCGTTCGGCATTCGCAATGTGCCGCGCATAGAAGCCGCGCTCGCCGAAGCCTATCGCGTGCTGCGGATCGGCGGCCGCTTCCTCTGCCTGGAATTCTCGACCGTCGACGTGCCCGGCCTCGATGTGCTTTACGAGTTCTATTCCTTCAATGTGATCCCAGCGCTCGGGCGCGCCGTCGCCGGCGACGCCGAGGCGTACCGCTATCTCGTCGAATCGATTCGCCGTTTCCCGCGCCCGGACGCCTTCGCCGACATGATACGGGCAGCCGGCTTTGCCCGCGTGTCGTTCCAGCGCATGAGCGGAGGCATCCTCGCGCTGCATTCGGGCTGGCGGTTGTGATTGCAGGTCCGGCCCACCTGATCCGTCTCGGCCATGCCGGTTTCGTGTTCGCACACGAGGGCGTATTCGCCGGGATCGATACGACCCTGCTGCCACCGCCGGCGCGCGCCGCGGTGCGGCTTGCGCGGCTGATCGAGCGGCCGGCGAGCGCCGTCGCGGCGAACCGCATCGTGGCCGCGCTCACCCGGCTCGGCCCCGCCTATGTGAAACTCGGCCAGTTCCTGGCGACGCGGCCGGACGTGGTCGGCGTGGCGTTAGCGCGCGAGCTCGAGACGCTGCAGGACAAGATGGCGCCGTTTTCGCAGGTGGACGCCGAACGCGCGGTCGCAGCCGCGTTGGGCAAGCCGCTCTCCGACCTGTTCGCGTCGTTCGGGGCGCCGGTGGCGGCCGCTTCCATCGCGCAGGTGCATCGCGCCGCGGTCTCAACCGATCGCGGCCTCCGCGCGGTGGCGGTGAAGGTGCTGCGGCCGGGTGTCGAGCGGCGCTTCAAGGTCGATCTCGACGCCTTCACCTTCGCGGCGCGCAGCGCGGAGAAGATATCCGCGGAAGCGCGGCGGCTGCGGCTCGTCGAGGTGGTGGAGACGCTGCGCCGCACGGTCGCGATCGAGATGGATCTGCGCTTCGAGGCGGCCGCGCTCTCGGAGATGGCGGAGAACACCAAGAACGATCCCGATTTCCGCGTGCCCGCGGTCGACTGGGACCGCACCGCGCGCGACGTGCTCACGCTCGAATGGATCGAGGCGACGCCGCTCTCTGCCCGTACTCGCCTCGAAGCCAAGGGGTTCGATCTTAAGGGCTTGGCCCGCGCGGTGATTCAAACCTTTTTGCGCCACGCGCTACGCGACGGCTTCTTCCACGCCGATATGCATCCGGGCAATCTGTTCGTCGACGACGCCGGCGAACTGGTGGCGGTCGATTTCGGCATCATGGGGCGACTTGCGTCAAAGGAGCGGCGCTTCCTCGCCGAGATTCTGCTCGGCTTCATCACCCGCGACTATCACCGCACTGCCAAGGTGCACTTCGAGGCCGGCTACGTGCCGCGGCATCATTCGGTGGAAAGCTTTGCGCAGGCGATCCGCGCCATCGGCGAGCCGATCCACAACCGCACGGCGGAAGAGATCTCGATGGCAAAGCTGTTCGCGCTGCTGTTCGAGGTCACCGGCCTGTTCGACATGCGCACCCGGCCGGAGCTTCTGCTGCTGCAGAAGACCATGGTCGTGGTCGAAGGGGTCGCGCGCTCGCTCGATCCCAAGCTCGACATGTGGGCGGTGGCCGAGCCGGTGGTGCGCGAATGGATCGAGCGCAATCTCGGGCCCGTCGGCAGGATCGAAGACGCCGCGGAGGGCGCGATCGAGGTCGGCCGCGCGCTCGGCGACGTGCCGCAGCTGCTGTCGCGCGGCGCCGTGCTTGCGGAACAGATCGATGCCATCACCCGCGACGGCTTGGTGCTGGCGCCGCAGACGGTCGCCGACATCGGCCGCGCCCAGGCGCGGCGCAACCATTGGACCACCGCCGCGTTGTGGGCGATCGCGCTGCTCCTGGCGTGGTTGATCTATTTGCTGGTTCGTTGATGCGCGTTGGCGCGCCGCCTCGCGCGCAAAGAAAATGCTCGCGTTAGGCCTGCGGATATAATCCCGTCGGGTCGGCCATGTCGCGATATTCCCTCCTCGACGGCGAGACACATGAGTACGGAGACCTTGTACTCACCATTGAATTTGACGTTAGCCGTGGAAGTTGGATCATCGGTGTCACATCTCCGCCCTTATGGGTGATGGGCCACAATTGGACGCGTGGCGAACGGGTGTATTCGCAAGTCCTGATGCCAGTCGCCGCATATGAGAACGATGAGACTCATGAATACTTAGCTTGTCTGCTCGCGATCCATTTTGAGCGCCTGGGCCTGCTTGCCGGACGGTGATTGCATTGATTGCACTGCAATCATATGGTTAGCTAGGCGAAAGGCAGGGCTCCACCCATGGCCAGCATCACCATTCGCCAACTCGACGACGAGCTGAAGCGCCGGCTGCGGCTACGCGCGGCGCGCAATGGCCGTTCGATGGAGGACGAGGCGCGCACCATTCTGCGCGACGCAGCTGCTATCGATGGGGCCGATCCCGGGAGCCCCAAGGCCGAGGCCCGCGCGCGCGACCGGGCAGCGCCACGCGGACGCGTGCCGACGGAGGCGCAGGCGCCCGCCGGAGCCAACACGAACGCCGTCCGCACCAGACGCATTCTGCTGATCATCGGCGGCGGCATCGCCGCGTATAAGGCACTCGATCTCATCCGCCGATTGAAGGAGCGCGGGCTCGCCGTGCGTTGCATCCTTACCGAAGCGGCGCAGGAATTCATTACGCCGTTGTCTGCGGCCGCGCTCTCGGGCGAGCGCGTGTTCAGTGATTTATTCGATCCGCACAGCGAGTTCGACATCGGCCACATCAGGCTCGCGCGCGAGGCCGATCTCGTCGTGGTCGCGCCTGCAACCGCCGACCTCATGGCCAAGCTGGCGGGGGGGCATGCGAACGATCTCGCCAGCGCCGTGCTGCTCGCCACCGACCGCACCGTGCTCTTGGCGCCAGCCATGAACCCGCGCATGTGGGAGCACAAGGCGACGCGGCGCAATCTGGCGCAACTCATCGACGACGGCATCGCGGTCGTGGGGCCGAACGCGGGCGAGATGGCGGAGGCAGGCGAGGCCGGCGTCGGGCGCATGGCCGAGCCGCTCGAGATCGTGGCGGCAGCGCTGTCGCTCATCGCACCAGCCGGCGAGGGAGCGCTCGCGGGCAAGCGTGTGATCGTTACCTCCGGTCCGACCCATGAGCCGATCGATCCGGTGCGCTATATCGCCAATCGCTCGTCGGGCAAGCAGGGCCACGCTATCGCCGCCGCCGCCGCTGCGGCCGGCGCCGACGTGACGCTCGTCTCCGGGCCGGTGCAGTTGCCCGATCCGCCCGGGGTAAAAATCGTCAGGGTCGCGAGCGCGCAGGACATGCTGGCCGCGGTCACCAAGGCGCTGCCCGCCGACGTTGCGGTCTTCGCGGCGGCGGTGGCCGATTGGCGCCCGGCCAAGCCCCATGCCAACAAGATCAAGAAAGGCGGGGGCGGCGCGCCGAAACTCGCGCTCACGGAAAATCCCGATATCCTCGCGACCGTGGCCCACGATCCCAGCAGGCGGCCCCGCCTCGTCATCGGCTTTGCGGCCGAGACCGATCACATCATCGAGCATGCCAAGGCAAAGCTCGCCCGCAAGGGCTGCGATTGGATCCTGGCCAACGATGTCTCGGCCGAGAGCGGCGTCATGGGCGGCGACCGCAACACCGTGCATCTCGTGACGGCGCAAGGGGTTCAATCCTGGCCCCCGCAATCGAAAGAGGACGTCGCGCGCGCGCTCATCGCGCGCATTGCCGAAACGCTCGCCGGAGCCAAGCGGTGAACAAAGTCCAGGTGCGGATCATGCGGCTGCCGCACGCCGCCGACCTGCCGTTGCCGGCCTATCAGAGTGCGCATGCGGCCGGCCTCGACCTCGTGGCGGCAGTGCCCGCAGGCGCGCCGCTGATCATCGCGCCCGGCCGTCGCGCCGCGATCCCAACCGGGCTCGCATTCGCGCTCCCCCAGGGGGTAGAAGGGCAGATCAGGCCCCGCTCCGGGCTGGCGCTGCGGCACGGCGTCACGGTGCTCAATTCGCCCGGCACGCTCGACCCCGATTACCGCGGCGAAGTGCATGTAATTCTTGCGAATTTCGGCGAGGAGGCGTTCGCGGTCGCGCGTGGGGCGCGGATCGCCCAGCTGGTTCTGTCGGCTACCGTGCAAGCCAGCATCTGTGAAGTCTCGAGCCTCGATGAAACAAGGCGCGGAGTTGGGGGTTTTGGGTCTACGGGCACCGGACGGGAAGGGCGGCGCGACTAAGTTTTCGCACCCGTTTCTCGTCGGGAACATTATGCTGCTGCCGCGCAAGGGCGCCTTGGCCATCGCCGCCGTCATCGATATCGCGCTCAACGCGCGCGGACGGCCAGTCGCGGCTAAAGCACTGGCGACGCGCCATCGCCTGCCGCCGCGGCATCTCGAGCCGGTGCTGCAGGCGCTGGTGCGGCACGGCATTCTCAAAGGTACACGAGGGCCGCGCGGCGGCTACGAGCTGGCGCGCGAGCAACGCCGCATCACCGCCGACGATATTTTGCGCGCATCCGGCGCAGCCGAGGAGATCAACGGAGCGTCACTCGCCAACTCCGCGCTGCTTAGCAAGGTGGTGATGCCCGCACTGGGAGAGGCCGAGCATGCCTTCTCGGCAGCGCTTGCACGCATCAATGTCGAGGATCTCGCGCGTTCCGCCGCGGCGCTGCGCAAATCCGCGGACGAGGGTTAGGCTTTCAATTTCGACCACAAGGGGGGCGCCGGACTTGATCCGGCTCAACCCGCCTTGCGGCCTTGTTTCATGCTGTCCCACCAAGGACAGACGCCCGGCATGAGATTGTAATTGCCCGCGATCACCTGCACCGGTTGGCGCTGGCCGTTCTCGGCGGCCTCGATGCAGAGTTGGCGCGTTTCGTCTTTCTTTTCCGCCGACATCCAGCGGCGCTCGTGACCCCACAGGCTCGGACCGAATTTGCGCTCGAACGGCTTCCAGGTGTTCTCGTCGATGAGCTGGCCGCCCCAGCCGTATTCGACCAGAAAGCCCGACGGGTTCCAGGTGTAGAACGAGGTGACGTAGTCGCCGGAATGGCGACCGAGCGTGACGCCGATGCGCTCGGGATCACCGAGCGCGAGATCGTAGCCTTGGCCCACGTCGTCGAAGCTGTAGAGCTCCATCATCATGTGGTGAACCATGTTGATGCCGCTCTCGACGAAGGCGATGCTGTGATGGCGCGGATTGACATGGAAGAAGTAGCCCGGGAACGGGCGCAGCCAATAATCACTGAGCTTGAACTCGAGGACGTCCTGATAGAAGGCCATCACCTCCGCGATGCGCTCGAAATGCATCACCACATGGCCCATGCCGAGGGGGCCGGTGCGGAAACCGGAAATGTTGCGGCCAGGCTGGAACGGATCGGCGGCGATCTCCGCGCCGTGGAAGATTTCGAGCCGGTTGCCGCCGGGATCGTTGAGCACGATCAGGTCCGCCACGCGCCGCTCGTCGGCGAGCGCGCGCGAGCCGCGTGCGACTTTGATCCCGCCCGCCTCGATGCGCGCCGCCACCGCGTCGAGCGCGGCGGCGTCCGCAACCTCCCAACCGAAAAAGCCGATGCCCTGCCCGCCGTCGGCGTCGACGACGAGCCGCTGCTTGCGATCATCCATGCGGAAGGCAAGGCTCGCGCGGGTCTTGTCGGTGCGCTGAAGGCCGAGGAGCTTTTCGCCATAGCTCGCCCAATCGCCCACATCCTTGGCGCGAACACCGATATAGCCCAACGCTTCGATGCCCATGACAGTCCTCGCTCATTTGCCGTCCGGTGTTGGCGCGGCGGTGCGCCTCCAGGAAAAATAGACCCTGGCCGCTAAAATCGCCAGCGGTCGCATGAACCGGCAGTTCGGCGTCGTGGCCCATCGCGGTTGCAAGCGAACGCCGGTTCCATAGCGTTTTTGCTCGCGAAGACATCTCGCGCGACACACGCTTGGGGTGGTTGAAAATGTTGCCCACCGCTCGGAAAATATCTGTTCTTCATGCCCACCGTCGCGCGGCGCTCACAGACGATTCGTATGGGACGTAATTGACGCGAGGGCAAAGCGTGCCGCCAACCGCGAACGCGCGGCGCGCGAGCCTCATTAACGACAGCGTTGCAGATACCGAGAGAGGAAATTTTGGTGACCACCGAATTCGTGCTGCTGCTCGCAATCGGCTTTGTTGCACAATTGGTGGACGGCGCGCTCGGCATGGCATACGGCGTGTTGGCGAACGCCGCGATGCTGAGCATGGGCCTGCCTCCGGCGCACGCGAGTGCGCTGGTCCATACTGCCGAGGTCTTTACGACGGGCGCTTCGGCGGCTTCCCATATCTATCATCGCAATGTGGATTGGCGGATTGTGGCGCGCCGTGGGTTTACGGCTATCTGCTGCTCATGGGATTCTACATCCTCTGGCGATCGATGCGGATCGCACCGGCGCCGCGAACGCCCCCCCGCTGGGTGATCCCGCTCGGATTTGTCTCAGGTTTTCTGGACGCGAGCGGCGGCGGGGGCTGGGGACCGGTGACGACCTCCACGCTCATCGGCTCCGGACATGCGCCGCGTCACACCGTGGGCTCGGTCAATACCACCGAGTTCTTCGTGACTGTTGCGGCGGCCGCCACATTCTTTGCGGAGCTGGGCGCCTCGCCGTTCGAACACCTCATTCCACTGGTGCTTGGCGGCGTGCTGGCGGCGCCGTTCGGCGGATGGACAGTCAGGCACGTGCCGGCTCGGGCACTGATGATCGCGGTGGGCGTGTTGATCGTGATCCTCTCGACAGTCCAGCTCTTGCGGGCCTTCCGCTTGGTGTAATTCGGCAGCCGGTCGCGCAACCGATCAAGGCCGGTCGGAGGCGCGTCGGACAGGCTGCTCGTGGGTTATCCCCGGAGCAGGTTTTCGCTGCGCGACCGCCGCTCATCCGGCGCCCCGTCCTGTCGCTAGTTCCGCGCCGTCGCCCTGGCGACAAGCTTGCTCTTCAGGCGGGGGTAAGCGCGCAGCGCATTGCTCTCGAAGATCTTTTTCTTGTCCTCGGCCGAGAGGCCCGGCGCGTGGTCGACATACCGCTTGGTATCGTCGAAATCGTATCCGGTCTGCGGATCTTTGCCGCGCACCGCGCCGACCATCTCGGAGGCGAACAGGATATTGTCGACCGGCGCCACCTTGGTCAAAAGGTCGATGCCCGGCTGGTGGTACACGCAGGTATCGAACCACACATTGTCCTTCATCATCTCGTCGAGCGGCGGCCGCTTGTTGTTGATGGCCAAGCCGCGGTAGCGGCCCCAATGGAACGGCACCGCGCCGCCGCCGTGCGGAATGATCAGCTTCAAGGTCGGGAAATCCTTGAACAGGTCGCCCATGATGAGCTGCATGAACGCGGTGGTATCGGCGTTGATGTAATGCGCGCCGGTGCCGTGGAAGCACGGGTTGCACGAGGCGCTGACGTGCACCATCGCAGGCACGTCAAGCTCCACCATCTTCTCGTAAAATTTGTACCACCACCGGTCGGTTAGCGGTGGCGCGGTCCAGTAACCTCCTGACGGATCGGGATTGAGGTTGCAGCCGACGAAACCGAATTCCTTCACGCAGCGCTCGAGTTCGCCGATGCAGCTGTCCGGCGACACGCCCGGCGACTGCGGCAATTGGCACACCCCGACGAAGTTGCTGGGATAGAGCGTGCAGACGCGATGGATCATCTCGTTGCACAGCTGCGACCAAGCCAGGCTCACGTTGTAATCGCCGATGTGATGACTCATGCCCATGGCGCGCGGAGAAAAGATGGTGAGATCGGTCCCGCGCTCGCGCTGAAGCTTGAGCTGCGCCCCCTCGAGGCTCTCGCGGATCTCGTCGTCGGAAACCTTCAGCAAAGCCTTGGACGGCTGTTTTGCAGGGTCCTTGAGATGGTCCACCTGCTCCTTGCGCCATCGCAGCAGGTCTTTCGGCTCGGTCGTGTAGTGGCCGTGGCAATCGATGATCATGACACCGTCGCTTTAAGAGGATTGCGGACGCATGCCCGCGAAGGTGGAAACGGACGCTTGTCCCGCAGGGAATGCTACGAACCGGCCTTCACCATTGTCAAACCACGTTTGGGCTCTGTTAGGATGCTCGCGAAACTGACCGCAGGGGGAAAGCATGGCCGATATTCCGCGTCTGAACGGCGTCATCCGCGCGCTCGAGGCCGGCAACCCGGCGTTCACGTCCTTTTGCCAAGCCGATCCGGAGACGGCGATTGCCATGGCCACGGCCAAGTACGACGGTATCGTCTACGAGATGGAGCATAATCCGTGGGACATCCGGGCGCTGCGAGATAGCCTGCAATACATGCTCAACCGCGGCCAGATCGCCAAATCCGGCTCGCTAGCGCCCTCGGTCACGCCCATGGTGCGCATCCCGCCGAATGGCGCGGAGAAGGCGCAGTTTCATGCCAAGCAGGCGCTCGACCTCGGCGCCTATGGCATCGTATGGCCGCACATTTCCTCGGTGGAGGAGGCGCATAACGCCGTCGCCGCGTGTCGTTATCCGCGCCTTAAAAGCGCGCCGATGTACGAGCCCGCAGGCATCCGCGGTGACGGGCCGACCGCCGCTGTGCGTTACTGGGGCCTCTCCCAGCAGGACTATTACGCCCGTGCCGACGTGTGGCCGCTCAATTCCAAGGGAGAAGTGTTCGTGATCCTGATGATGGAGGACACGCGCGGGATCGAAGCTCTACCGGAGATCCTGCAGAAGGTGCCCGGCATCGGCGCCATCCTCATCGGCGAGGGCGACCTCTCCCAGGAGCTCGGATACCCGCGGCAATACGAGCATCCCGAGGTGCTCAAGTGGATGGCGCGGGTCGTCGAGACCTGTAAGCGGCACAACGTTGTCGTCGGCCACCCGCACGTTGATGTCAACAACATGGAGCGCATCCTCGCCGAGGGCTACCGCTTCCTGATGGCCGCGCCGGTGCGCAGTTACGCCGCCTTGGATAAAGGGCTCAAACTCGCAGGGCGGGCGTAAGCTCAAGGCCCAACGACCACAAGAGATGCGCTCCTCTTGGGCGTTCTCTACCGCCGGCATGTTCACGATCTGGCCTACTTCCGGCGCAATTCTCCTTGGAGGTAAAGTGCTTTGATTCGCGGGCCGTTCGGCGGAACGAGGCACTCCGCCGCGCGATCCGCGAGCCGGCAGTCGCTCGACGCCGGCAAATGCGGCAATGGGGCAAGCGGGAATGCCGGAGGCGATCCGGATCGCCGTGGAGGGCTTTGGGGCTCGTCCGCAGCACAAAGCGCATGCATGCGCGCCTATAGCCCGGCGCCGACGTGGATTTTGCGCCGTCATCGTGGCCGTCTCGGCGCTGCTGCCTGGCACCCCAGCCTGCGCCGCGGCGAGCGCAGGGGTCCTCGACGCCTGGATCATTCCGTCGCTCGATCGCGACGACATCGCGGCCCTTGCGCTCACGCTCGGCATTCTCTGCTTCGCAGTTATCAGCGCGATTCTCTTCGTGCGGACGCGTCGGCACTTGGCGGAGGTCGAGGCCGCGGCCCGCGACGAGGCGCTGGCATCCAAGGCCGCGATCGACCGCGCCTACGCGCTGCTCCTGTCCGAGCCGCAAATCCTCGTCGCGTGGCCGGCGACGGGCGAGGAGCCCGAAATCATCGGCGATGCGGCATTGATAACGGCGACGACTGCAGGGGTGCTCGACTTCGCCTCCTGGCTCGAGGCGGATGCTGCAGGCGACATGGAGCATTCGGTCGATGCATTGCGCGCGCGTGGCATGAGTTTCGCCATGACGGTGACCACGCTTGCCGACCGCATCATCGAGGCCAAGGGCCAGGTCATCGGCGGCCGGGCGATCCTGCGGCTGCGCGAGGTCAGTGGCATCAAACACGAACTGGCCGAGCTCGCGCGACGCCACCACAAGCACGTGGACGAGACCGCCGCCATGCGCGCCTTGATCGCAGCGATGCCCGCCCCGGTGTGGGCGCGCGACGACGCGGGCAGGCTCACCTTCGCCAACGACGCCTATGCGCGTGGGGCCGAAGCCAAGGACGCCTCTGAGGTCATGGAGCGCGGGATCGAGCTGTTCGAGCACGGTGCGCGAAGCGAGCTTTTGCGCGCCCATGAGGCAGCCGCACCCTATTCCGGCCGGCTCACGGCCGTGGTCGCGGGAGCACGCCGCAACTTCGAGGTGGCGACGGTGCCGGCCGGACGCGGCAGCGCCGGCATCGCGGTCGATGTCACCGAGGCGGAGCTGATGCGCGCCGAGCTCAAGCGCATGATGGACGCCCACCGGCGCACGCTCGACCAGCTCGCGACCGGCGTGGCGATCTTCGGATCCGATCGCCGGCTTTCCTTCCACAACGCCGCCTACCGGTCGCTGTGGGATCTAGACGCGGGCTTCCTCGACCAGGGGCCGACCGACTCAGCCGTGCTCGACCGGTTGCGCGCGGCCCGCAAGCTCCCCGACGAGCAGGACTTTCGCCAGTGGAAGAGCGCGCTCTACGATGCCTATCGGGCGGTCGAAGCCAAGGAGCACATGTGGCACCTACCGCACGGCCGAACCATGCGCGTGGTCACCACGCCCAATCCCGAAGGCGGCGTCATCTATCTCTTCGACGACGTGACCGAGCGGCTTGATCTCGAACGGCGCTATGATGCCTTGATCCGCGCGCAGGGCGAGACGCTGGACAACCTCACGGAGGCGGTCGCCGTATTCGGCAGCGACGGCCGGCTGCGCCTGTACAATCCCGCCTTCGCGCGAATGTGGAGACTTTCGCCCGACCTGTTGTCAGACCGCCCTCATATCGAATTGATCAGCGACTGGACGCGGCAGCTCCACGGCGATCACCCGATCTGGCAGCGACGATCACGGCTATCGACAATCGCGAGCCGGCGCTGGGCCGGCTCGAACGCCGCCACGGCACGGTCGTCGATTGCGCCACCTTGCCGCTTCCCGACGGCGCCACGCTCGTCACCTTCCAGGACGTCACCGATAGCGTCAATGTCGAGCGTGCGCTGCGCGAGCGCAACGAAGCACTGAACGCGGCGGACAAGCTCAAGACCGATTTCGTTCACCACGTATCATACGAACTGCGCTCTCCGCTCACCAATATCATCGGCTTCGCGCATTTCCTCGGCGATCCGGCCACCGGTCCGCTGACGGACAAGCAGCGCGAATACC
>WNGF01007240.1_pt1 | contig 18914 bp, 12 predicted proteins | sample 5400641 | NCBI WGS metagenome assembly WNGF01 (sample SAMN13153371, study PRJNA577476) | soil metagenome | isolation source: 80 cm soil or saprolite under grassland replicate 2 | place: USA:California | collected 2016-06-15
GTCGGCCTGCTGCTCGACACGGGCCACTTGGCGGCGGCGGGCGGCGATGCTGTACGAGGTCTGCGCGACTGGCGCGATCGGATCGATCACGTGCACGTGAAGGACGTGCGGCTCGACGTTCTTCGCGGCGCGGCCGGCTGGGACGACGCGTGGCGGCGCGGCGTCTTCTGCGAGCTCGGCGCCGGGGACGTCGATCTGGAGCCCTTCTTTGCCGAGCTGAACGGCTACTCCGGCTGGCTCGTCGTCGAGCAGGACTGGGTACCCGGGCCGGATGACGACGCCTCCGAAGCGGCTGCGGCGCAAGCGCGCAACCGGCACTGGCTCGCCGAACATGTCGGGCTCTGACGCCGGCTAGGCTAGGGAAACATCGCGAGGATCGTGCCGGCAAGCGCTTCGTTCTGTGTGCCGACGTAGAAGACGAGGTCATTGTGAGCGTAGAGGTAGAGCGTCGAGCCGCCCGGATACACAAGCTTCGTCACCCGCTTGCCCGATAGGTTCGCGGACGAGGTCGTCAGGCCGGGCGCGGCTGGGCGCGAGCTCTCGACGATCGCCTGCCGTAGCGCGGAGCCGGGCAAGCCGCGCACCTGGAACACGCCGAGCTCGATCTGGAAGTTGCGCGATGACGTCTGGGCGTTCGCGAAACGGAGGTCGTTCGGCCGTTTCCCGTGTTTCGCGAGAAACCGCGTCATGACTCGGCCGAATGCGTTCCCGCCGAACACGACCGCTCCCGTCGTGCTGCCCTTGCGCAACGCCCTTCCGTTTACCTCGGCCGGCAGCAGCGCCTCGAGATCGGGCGCGGCGTGGCTGACGCTTCGCGTCGTCGAAGTGGTCGTGGTCGAAGAGGCCTTCTCGCCGTCGCCGCAGCCGGCGACGAGGCCGGCCGCGGCGAGCGACGCGATCACGAGGCCGACGCGCACGAAGGCGGACTCAAGCACAACGCCGAGGAAGGTGGAGGGCCCGGCTGGACCGGGCCCTCCGCTTCTGATGAATTCGTCGCTCGGCTGTCCTACTTCTCGAAGTCCGGCACGAACAGGGCCTGCACCTCGTCGTTCGGCGTCTCGAACGAGATCAGCGCCGACCCGTCGGCCGCGAGCTTGTCGTAGGCGGCCCGGTCGAGCGAGAACTTGACCTTCTCCTTGCCCTTCTTCGCGAACGTGACGGTCTCGTAGGCAACCACACGACCACTCATGTCCGGCGACCAGGGCGGGATGCCGCCGTCGGTCGTCGCACAGGCGCTGAAGCCGTAGTCGGGCGGCGGATTCGTGGCGGGCGCGCAACTCGTCAGGAAGACCGGGATCGCGCCGTGGTCGCCCGTCCAGAGGAAGATGTGCGCCGTGCCCGGACCGGTCGCGTCGATCTCGAGCTCCAGCTTCAGCGGAGGTGTCGGCGGCGTCTTCGGCCCCGGCGGCGAAGGCGGCAACTTGCTCAGCTTCACCTTCCCGACCTTGATGCTGTCGTTGGCCGGTGCGGGCTTGCGGCCCGAGATCGGCACGCCGTCCAACGCGGACTGGTAGATCGTCTGCGGCGACAGGACGCCGTCCAGGTTCGGGTGCGACACGTTCGGCGCTGCCGGCGTCGTCGACCGGCCCGGCGGCGGCGTGTAGCCGGCAAGCGATGCACGGCCCCACCGGTACGGGTCGGACTGGACGCTGCCGAACGTCGACCACGCAAGCCGAGTGCTCTGGTCGATGTGACGCAGCGTGGTCGTGCCGGCCGCCGCGGTGTTGTCCTCGTCGTAGGGCGTGATGTTCAGACCCATGTTGTCCGGATCGACCGCGGCCGGAAGGTCGCCGAGCGGGATCCTGACCTCGAGGTTGTAGCCGCCCGCGGCGCCGTAGCTGTGGTCGCCGGTCGTCGAGTTGGTACCGACCCAGGTCGCCGTCGAGACGACCTGCACGCCCGGCGCATTCGGGGCGTCGTCGACGGTCGACGCGAGCGGTCCCGTTGAATACCCCTGGTGGTTGTCTGCGTCGCGTTCCCAGCACGGTCCGTTCACGCCGTTGCCGTTCGAGTTCGTGGGGTCGTTCGTGAACGGGAAGATGCCCAGCTTGAACGTGTTCGCGGTGTCCTTTAGGACCTGCGAGGCGTTGCCGCGAGGGTCGATGAGGATCTCCACGGAATCCGCAAGCCAGTGCGCGATGCATTCCGGCGGCGTGACGGCGTAGCTCTGGAAATCGTCTCGGATGTGGATGAAGAAGTACAGATCGTCGCCGAAGCGGGTCACCTTCGCGAACGTGGTGGTGGGCGCTCCGGGCAGAGCTCCCGTCGCGTTTCCGCAGTCGACGCCGGGCGGCGAGCAGTCGCGGGTGGAGCCCCCGGGCTCCCACTTCCGGCCGATATCGAGTGACTCCCCCGCGTACTCCCCTGCGCCTTCGACGCCGTCGAGCGTCGGCGCGCTCGCGGCTGCCGGAATCGTCGTCTTCGGGACGATGCCGAGCGTCAGGTCTTCGAAGCCGCTGCCCGCGCCGAACGTCGTCGTGATGCGGACCGAGACGTTCGTGTTCTGCTGGCTCGCCGGGGATCCGGGGTTGCTGATCGGCAGCGTGGAGTTCGTGAACGAGTTGGAGACGTCGAAGTTGACCGTCGTGTCGCCGCCGGCCGCGAGCGGCCCGTACGGCTTCGTCAATGCGTCGGCCGTCAGCCCCGCCGGCAGCGTGAGCGTGACGGTGCCGCTCTGGCTGGCGTCGGACCAGTTGTGGACATCCACGCGCAGCGTGAACGTCGATCCCGCCGCCGTCGTCTGAACCGCTCCCGAGCGGCCGAGCCGATACGCCTGCGGGGCCTCGGCCGCGACCCAATTGTCGTACTCGGCCCAGTTGCCCCAGCGGTGGAAGCGCCCCTCGACCGGAGGAACAATCCGGACGACCTCATCCGTGTAGCCCGTCGCGACGCCGCTCGAGAGCAGCGCGGCGATCCGGAAGTTGGTGTTGACGGCGGCCGATGCGCTCGGCGTGATGGTGAACGTGGCGGTGGACTCGGCCGCACTCGAGATCGGGCCGATGGGCTTCGCCGCGTCGACGGCCCAGCCGCTCGGAACCGTCAGCGCGACGGTACCGGCCGGCAGCGTGCCTGAGCCCGACTTCACGTGGACCGTCGCCTGGAACGACTGCCCGGCGACGTTGAAGAAACGAGAGAAGGTGATGTACTCGAGCGTTCCAAGCGGAAGGCCGCCGGGGTCGGGAACCGTCGCGCCGTAGAGGATCGCGTCGTCCTTGCCGGCGAGCGGGTTCGCAACTCCACCGATCGTGTTCGGCTGGAACGGAACCACCGCCCGCGTCATCCCGAAGCGCCGGCAGTTCGGATTCGCCGACGTCATGTTCATGACGCGGCTCTGGGTCGGATAGGCGGCCGTGCCTTCCACGTGCACCTGCTCCCAGCTCTTCGGTGTGCCCGCGGGCTTTCCCTGGACGTTGCCGGGGGGCCAGAGGTACGGCGAGTCGTAGCCGGTCCAGGCGCCGACGACCGCGTCGAGGTTGGTCGCTGCGGGGATGAAACCCGTCGTGCAGTCGGCCGCGGCAGTGGTGCCGCCCGTCCCGGCGGTGCTCCCTCCGGAGAACGCCTTCTTCACCTGCCACGTGTTGAGCGCGTGCGGACCAGTGAGTTGCTCCGGGAACATCGTCGGGTCCGCCGCCGCGGTGAAGCCCTCCCAGATCATGCGACCCGCCCACTGGTGGTTCCCGTGACCGACGGCCAGCGTGGGACCGAAGCCGATGTAGACGTCCGGCTTCGTCATGCGGATGATGCGCGTGATCCGGCCGAGGGTGTCGTCGTGACCCCAGAAGTAATCGGTCAGCGGCGCGCTCTGGTTGTAGAAGAAGTCGACCTTGTCGAGGTTGAAGATGTCGACGGTGCCCGAGCGGTAGTGAGCGACGCGGTCCTCGTTCTCGCGCCGGAGCCCGAGAGCCGTTCCGATCTCTTGGCCGACCGCGTTGCCGCCACCCTCGCCGCGCGTAATCTGGATGATCCCGCAGCGGACGCCGTAGCGCTGGTGCCAGACGCCGCATGGGCCGATGATGCTCGTGTCGTCGTCCGGGTGGGCCCATTCGCCCATCACGTTGATCTTCAAGGGGTCGTCGATCGTGTACGTCGCTTGCGGCGCTGCACTTCCCGGCATCGCTACGCCGATCGCGACGACCGCGACCGCCGCCAGAGCCAAGCCGTACCGCCTCAGTGACCGTTTCATGGACCGCACGTCGCTCCCTTCTCCTCGGACGACTTCACATGATTTGCCGCGACGAACCCGCGCGTGCGGCACGAACGCGTCCGCACGAAGTCGAACATCGAGACCATCGCGAAAATCCAGCATCCGCAACGGGGTTACGCTAGGACGACCCGCCCGCCGTGTCAAGTTTCTGTGGAATCTTTGCAATCGGCGCGCTCTGCGGTAGGGTCGCGGCTGCGGTCGCATTTTCGAACACGTGTGAACACCAGGACGCGATGCTCGCAGAGGAACGCAGGGAGCTGATCCTTCAGACGGTGCGCAACGGGCGAGGCGCGGAGGTCGTCGAGCTCGCCCAGCGCTTCGACGTCTCCGAGATGACCGTCCGCCGCGACCTGGGCAGGCTCGCGCGCGAGGGAAAGCTGACGAGGGTCCACGGCGGCGCGATGAGCGACCCCGAGCCGCCGTTCGCGCAGATCGCCGTGGAGCGGCTCGAGGAGAAACGGCGGATCGGGCGAGCCGCAGCCGCGCTCGTTACGAACGGGCAGACAGTGATCGTCGACGTCGGGACGACGACGCTCCAGCTCGCTCGACAGCTGCGCGGCCGAGAGCTGACCGTCGTGACGAGCAACCTCGCCGTGATCGAGGAGCTGCTGCCCGACCCGAGGATCGAGCTCGTCGTGGTTGGCGGCGTGGTGCGGCGCAACTACCGCTCGCTCGTCGGCATGCTCGCCGAAGATGCGCTGCGGCAGCTCTCAGCGGACGTTGTCTTTCTCGGGGCGAGCGGCATCCGCGAAGATCTCTCCGTGATGGACACGACGATGGTCGAGGTGCCGATCAAGCGCGGGATGATCTCCGCCTCGCGCCGAGCGGTCCTCCTCGTCGACTCGGCAAAGTTCCGGATGCACGGATCGGTGCGGATCTGCGGAGCGGACGAGCTCGACGCGGTCGTCACCGACGCGACCATGGAGGAGCCCGGAGTGCCCGCGCTCGTGCGGGCCGGCGTCGACGTGGTGCACGCATGAAGATCGCCGTCCTCGGCGGCGGCGGCTTCCGCGTGCCGATGGTCTACGGCGCACTCCTCGCGCGGGCCGAGCGGCTCGGGCTCGAGCAGGTGGCGCTCTACGACCTCGAAGAGGGCCGGCTCGCACAGATCGCGCCCGTCCTCGAAGGGCTCGAGCGGGAACGCGGCACGCGGCTTGCGTTCTCCTCGACGACGCGGCTCGACGACGCGCTCGACGGCGCGGACTTCGTCTTCTGCGCGATCCGTGTCGGCAACCTCGAAGGCCGCGTCGTCGACGAGCGCGTCCCTCTCGACGAAGGCGTCGTCGGGCAGGAGACGACCGGTCCCGGCGGCCTCTGCTTCGCGCTACGCACGGTTCCGGTGATGGTCGACGTGGCGCGGCGCGTCGCCGAGCGCGCGCCGCAGGCCTGGTTCGTCAACTTCACGAACCCGGCGGGTCTCGTCACCGAGGCGATCCGCGCCGAGCTCGGCGATCGTGCGGTCGGGATCTGCGACTCCCCGGCGGGCTTCGCCTCCGACACGGTCGAGGCCCTGCGCTCGGGGCTCCAGTCGCGCGCCGAGTTCCTCCTTCGTCAACAGGCCGCGTTCTACGGCGAGAACGGGCGCACGCCGGAAGCTGCACTCGAGGCGTGGCGGACAACGCGCCGGGAGCGCGAGGAGACGTACTTCGCCGAGGCGCACGCCGCCGCAGGCATATCCGCGCCGGACGACGACTGGGAGGACGTCGGCGGCTACGAGGGCGAGGCGCTGGCGGTCGTCGAGGCGATCGCGCTCAACCAGCGGCGCGTCCTGATCCTCGACACCGCGAATCGGAGCAGCCTGCCGTTCCTCGATGCCGACGCGGTCGTGGAGGTGCCGTGCGTCGTCGGCAGCGCCGGGGTTGTGCCGGTCGCGGTCGGCGAAGTGCCGGGGCACGCGCGAGCGCTCGTCGAGACGATCAAGGAGGTCGAGCGCATGACGATCCGCGCGGCCCTGACGCAGTCGCGCGAGCTCGCCGTAAAGGCGCTCGCGCTGCATCCCCTCGTCCCGTCGGTGAACACCGCTCGGCGCATCTTCGACTCGTACGCCGGCCGCCAAGCGGAGCTGACCGGGGTCTTCTCATGACGGCGGAGGTAGTCTGCGCCGGGCCTGTGTTCCTCGATCTCACCTTCGTGGGGCTCGAAGAGCTGCCGGAGCCGGGCCGCGAGCGCTTCGCGCTGGAGTTGCACGAGACTCCGGGCGGCGCCGGGATCACGGCGGTCGGTCTCGCCCGGCTCGGCGTTCGCGTCGCCGTGGCGGCGCCCGGGCTCGGCCGCGACCTTGCCGGCGAGACGCTCCGTCGCCTGTTGGAAGACGAGGGCGTCGTGTGCGCCGGTCCGGAGAGCGAGCGAACGGCGGTCACCGTCGTGATGCCGCTCGCCGGCGAACGAGCGATGCTGACGTACGAGCCGGAGGCGCACGTCGAGCGTGACGCGCTCGAACGCTTACGGCCGCGCGCGGTCGTCGTTGGAATCGGACAGCTTCCCCTCGTACCGGAGGGAGTAGCGGCCTACGTCTGTGTCGGGGACCGTGAGGCCCAACGACATGCGCGGTCGTTACCGGAGGAGCTGCGCGGCGCCCGCGCGGTGCTCGCCAACCGCTCCGAGGCGCACCGGCTGACGGGCAGAGGCGATCCGGAGGCGGCCGCGCTCGCGCTCGCCGAGCACGTCGGGACGGCCGTCGTCACCTGCGGCGCGGACGGCGCCGTCGCGGCGTCGGACGGCGCGGTGTTCCACGCGCCGGCTCCGCACGTCGAAGCACTCGACACGACCGGCGCGGGCGACCTGCTGGCCGCGGCGTACGTGTGGGGGGATCTGCAAGGGCTGCCGCTCGACGAGCGGTTGCGACGGGCGGTCGTGTACGCCGCCCTCTCCGTGCGGACGGCCACCGGGGCCCGAGGCGCGGCCACCCTCGAGGAGCTCGAGCGCGCACTCGCCGAGCTCGACCCGGCGATCGTGCAAACAGCATCGGCAAAGGAGCATGCATGAACGAGAGGAGAGTCCCCAAGCTCGCCGTCGGGCTCGCGGCGGGCGTCGCCCTGCTGGCGCTCGCCGGACTCGGCGCGGCAGGCACCCAGCCCACGTCGAAGCGTGCAACGGTCACGCTGCTCGTCTGGGACCAGGAGGTCCGCGGCGGCCAGGCGGCCGCGATCAAGAAGCTGAACGCGGATTTTCAGAAGAAGTATCCGAGCATCAAGATCAACCGCGTCGCGAAGTCGTTCACCGACCTCCAGGCGACGCTGAAGCTCGCAGCGTCCGGGCCGAACCCGCCGGACGTCGTCGAGGCGAACAACGGCTACTCGGCGATGGGTCCGCTCGTGAAGGCGAACCTGCTGCTCTCGCTGAACTCGTACGCCGCGAGGTACGGGTGGCGCGCCCGCTACTCGACCGGGCTGCTGAAGATGAACCAGTTCACGGCCGACTCGAAGAAATTCGGCACCGGCAACATCTACGGCATCCCGATGACCGGCGAGGTCGTGGGCGTCTATTACAACAAGGCGAAGCTGCGCAAGCTCGGTCTGAAGGTGCCAACGACCTTCGCGGCGTTCGAGCAGGCGATCACGAAGGCGAAGCAGGGCGGTGAGACGCCGATCCAGTTCGGCAACCTCGACAAGTGGCCGGGCATCCACGAGTACGAGGAGGTGCTGCTCCAGTACGTGAGCAGGGCGTACGCGCGCAGCTTCATCTTCGGCTCGGGCGGCGGGAAGACGAACTTCAACTCGAGGGGGGCGATCGCCGCAGCCGCGAAGCTCCAGGCCTGGGTGAAGGCCGGCGCCTTCACGAACGGCTACGCAGGGATCGGCTACGACCCCTCGTGGCAGGCGTTCGGCAAGGGCAACGGGGTCTTCCTGATCAGCGGTAGCTGGCTCACCGCCGATCTCAAGAAGGCGCTTGGCAACGACGTCGGGTTCTTCCTGCTGCCGCCCGCGAAGGGCAAGCAGCTCGCGACACTCGGCGGCGAAGGCCTTCCGTGGGCGATCAGCTCGAAGTCGAAGAACGCCGACGCGGCGGCCACGTACCTCAACTTCCTCACGACCAACTCGTCGATGCAGACCGTGGCCAACAACGGCCAGCTCACGGCGACAAAGGCGAAGGTGAGGGTGCCGTCCGGTCTCGACACCGAGGTCTACAACGCGTGGACGAAGGCGAACAGGACCGACGCGATCGTTCCGTACCTCGATTGGGCGACGCCGACGATGTACGACACCGTCACCGCTGCGGTCCAGGAGCTGATGGCGGGGAAGGCGACGCCGTCGTCGTTCGCGAAGAAGATCCAGTCCGACTACTCGAAGTTCCATTCGAGCTGAGTCCGGTCGCCGAGCATGGATCCGAGCCAGCTTCCGCTGCCTTGCGGCTGCGGAGGCCGGCTCGGCTCGGCGGCGGCGCCGCCCGCGTCGAGCCGCCCGGCGCGCCGCGTCATGTCGCCTACCTCTACCTGCTGCCGGCGCTCGCGATCTACGCCGCGTTCGTGCTCGCGCCGCTCGGGCACACGATCTGGCTCTCGCTGCACCAGTGGGACGGGCTGACCCCGGCGACGTGGGTCGGCCTCGACAACTACAGCGAGATCCTCCACGACGGCGCGCTCCGGTCGGCGTTCGAGCACTCCTTCGTTTTGATCGTCTTCTATGCCGTCCTCCCGGTGAGCCTCGCGCTAGTGCTCGTCGGAGCGCTCTCGCGCGCGTCGGTTCGCGGCCAGGCGGGCTTCCGGACGGTGCTTTTCCTGCCGCAGGTGATCCCGATGGTCGTCGTCGCCGTGATCTGGCGGATGATCTACGCGCCCGGCGACGGTCCGCTGAACCGGGCTCTGCGCGGGATCGGCCTCGACTCGCTCGCGCGGCCGTGGCTTGGCGACTTCGATCTTGCGTTGCCTGCGGTCGGAGTCGTGGGGACATGGGTGATGTCGGGACTTGCGTTCGTTCTCTTCATGGCGGGCGTGCAGAAGATCCCGCAGAGCCTCTACGACGCCGCGCGCGTCGACGGCGCCGGACCGCTGCGCGAGTTCTTCGCCGTGACGCTTCCGAACCTGCGTGGCGAGATCGCAGTCGCGCTCACGCTGACGACGATCGCCGCGCTGCGTAACTTCGACCTCGTCTACATCACGACGCAGGGCGGCCCGGGGGACAGTACGTCTGTGCCCGCGTTCCAGGTCTACAACCGCGCGTTCCAGCTCGGCCAGATCGGTTCCGCGGCGGCGATCGGCTTCACGCTTGCGTGCGTTATCTTCGTGATTGCGTTCGCGATCACGCGCATCGCGGACCGGGGACAGACGTGATCGCACGGCGCGAGCAGTTCGTGAACTACCTCATCCTCGCGTTTTTCTCGCTCGTCGCGCTCTACCCCGTGCTCGGGATCCTCTCGACGGCGCTCGGCGCGCCGGGCGAGTCCGCGGGTTTCCACCTCCCATCGGGTCTGCACTTCTCGAACTTCTCCGACGCATGGACGCAAGGTCACTTCTCGTCGTACCTGCGCTCGAGCGCGATCGTTGCGTTGAGCGTCGTCGCGATCTCGACCGTGCTCTCGATCCTCTCCGGCTACGCGTTCGGGCTGATGCGCTTCCGCGGCGCGACGGCGCTCTTCTACGTGTTCTTGCTCGGGCTCATGGTTCCCGAGGAGGCTCTGATCGTGCCGCTCTACTTCGACCTGCGCGACCTCGGGCTGACTGACACGTACTGGGCGCTGATCCTGCCGCAAGTGGCGCTCTCGGTCGCGTTCGGTACGTTCTGGATGCGTGCGTTCTTCGTCTCGACGCCGCGGTCGCTGCTCGAGGCCGCACGCATCGACGGCGCCTCGAGTTGGACAACACTCTGGCGCGTGCTTGTCCCGTTCGGGCGGCCCGCGATCCTCACGATGATGGTGCTCGTCTTCATGTGGACTTGGAACGAGTTCCTGCTCGCGCTCGTGATGGTCTCCAACGAGAGCCTGCGCACGGCCCCGCTCGGGCTCGCGTTCTTCCAGGGGCAGCACACGTCCGACCTGACGCTGCTCGCAGCCGGCGCAGTGATCGTCGCGACGCCCGTGGTGGTCGTCTACATCTTTCTTCAGCGCCATTTCATCCGCGGCATGCTCACGGGCGCGGTGAAGGGCTAGGCAATGGCGACGGTCACGTTCGAGCAAGTAACGAAGCACTTCGGCGAGACGACGGCCCTCGCGGAACTCTCGCTCGCGATCGAGGACGGCGAGTTCATGGTCCTCGTTGGGCCGTCGGGCTCGGGGAAGACGACTGCCCTGCGGCTTCTCGCGGGGCTCGAGGCGCTCACGTCGGGGACGATCCGGATCGGCGAGCGCGTGGTCGACGACATCGCGCCGCGCGAGCGCGACATCGCGATGGTGTTCCAGGATTACGCGCTCTATCCGCAGATGAGCGTCCGGCAGAACCTCGCCTTCGGGCTCAAGATTCGCAAGCTCAGCCGAGCCGAGATCCGCCGCCGCTGCGACGAGACCGCCGAGTTGCTCGGGATCGAGGCGCTGCTCGATCGCAAGCCGCGCGCGCTGTCGGGCGGGCAGCGCCAGCGCGTGGCGCTCGGGCGTGCGCTCGTGCGCGAGCCGCAAGTGTTCCTCATGGACGAGCCACTGTCGAACCTCGACGCGAAGCTACGCGCGCAGACGCGCTCGGAGATCCGCCGTCTGCAGCGCGAGGTCGGGACGACGACGGTCTACGTCACGCACGACCAGATCGAGGCGATGACGCTGGGCGACCGCATCGCGACGATGCGCGACGGCGTGCTCGAGCAGGTCGGCGATCCGGATTCCGTCTACGAGCAACCTGCAAACACGTTCGTCGCAAGCTTTATCGGCAGCCCGGCGATGAGCCTTGCCCGCGTCCGCTCCGAGCGCCGGAACGGCGGTGTCGGCCTCATGCTCGGCGAGCTCCGCATCGCACTCGGCGCAGCGGCGGACGTGCCCGCGGAGGTGATCGTCGGCGTGCGTCCAGAGCACACACGGCTGTGGGACTCGGAGGCCGGGCTGCTCGGGCCGATCGACGGCCGCGTCGACTACGTCGAGGCGCTCGGTCGCGAAACGCTGATCGGTGTCAGCGCGCCCGGGGGCGCGCGGTTCGTCGTCGAAGCCGAGGGACGCGTCCGAGCCGAGCCCGGCGAGTCCGTGCGCTTCGGATTGCGGAAGGGCCGGCTCTACCTCTTCGACGTCGCGGACGAGCGCGCGATCGGGCGGCTCTAGCTTGAGCGGCGAGCTGTTTCTCCGCGAGATCGGCGAACAGCCGGCCGCGCTACGCGCGCTGCTCGCGAGCGAGGACGAGGTCGCCGGCGTCGCTCGGGAGATCGCGCGGCGCCCGCGACTCGTCCGCCTGGTCGGGCACGGCTCGTCCGACAACGCCGCCTCCTACGCCGTCTACGCCTTCGGGCTTCTGCCGGGCTGGAGCGCGATCCGCGACTCGATCTCGCTCTCGGTCTACTACGGCGCGGACCTACCGTATCGCGACTCCGTCGTCGTCGCCCTGTCGCAGTCGGGGCGGACGCCGGACGTCGTCTCGTACGTCGAGGTTGCGCGGCGCCGCGGCGCTCTGACCATCGCGCTGACGAACGACGCGAGCTCGCCGCTCGCGGAGGCCTCAGAGCTCGTCGTCCAGCTCCGCGCAGGCGAGGAGCAAGCGGTCGCGGCGACGAAGAGCTATACGAACGAGCTCGCGGCGCTCGCGCTCCTTGCTGCGCATGCAGCGGGCCGTGGCCAGGAGGTCGCCGAGGCGCTGCGGGTCGTGGCCGATCTCGCCGAGGAGGCGCTGCCCGGGCTGGCGCGCGAGGTTCGTCGACTTGCGGAGCCGCTCGCCTTCGTGGGACGGATGGTCGTCGCGGGGCGCGGCCTCGAGTACGCGACCGCCCGCGAGGTCGCGCTCAAGCTGAAGGAGACGTGTCGCGTCGCGGCCGAGGCGCTGACAGCAACCGACCTGGCGCACGGCCCGGTCGCCGCGCTCGACGAGCTCTTCCCCTTATGGGCGATCGCGTCCGACGACGAGATGCTGCCCTCGGTGAAGACGGCGGTAGCGCGCGCGAGAGAGTCGGGCGCGCTCGTCGTTGCGAGCGGGAGCGCCGCGGACCAGATCGAGGGCGCTGCGTACGTCCTCACCACGCCTCGCGTGCCGCTTTCTGTCTTGTCTCCGCTGCTCTCCGTATTGCCGGGGCAGCTTTTCGCGTCCGTGCTCGCACAGGCGAAAGGGCTCGACCCGGACCGGCCGGCCGGCCTCACGAAGGTCACGCTTGCCTCCTGAGGCGGGTTTGTAACACCACTCACAGGGGTAACGCCATGTAGCGCCAAATTCGCGCTGGCCCCCGACCAGTGGAGGAACGAACGATGAAGCTGCGGCGCAGTGCCATCTTGCTCATGTCCTTCACGCTGGGCACCGCGCTTCTCGGCGTCGGCCCGGCCGCCGTCGCGGCGCCGACCGCGCCGCTCAACCTGGATGCGCTCTTCGTCGGCGCGCATCCGGACGACGAGGGCTTCGACATCACGGCCTTCGGACAATGGGCGGAGAACTACGGGCTCGAGACAGGCGTCGTCACGATCACGCGGGGTGAGGGCGGCGGCAACGCCGTCGGGCCCGAAGAAGGACCTGCTCTCGGCCTGCTGCGTGAAGGAGAGGAGCGCCGCGCGGTCGCCTACGGCTTCGTCGACAACATCTTCTATCTCGACAAGGTCGACTTCTATTACACGGTCAGCGCGCCGCTTACGGAGGAATTGTGGGGACACGATTCCACGCTGGCGAAGACCGTTCGCATCATCCGCGAGACGAAGCCCGACGTCATCATCACGATGGACCCGGCGCCCTCGCCCGGCAACCACGGCAATCACCAGTTCGCGGCGCGCACTGCCCTCGAGGCCTTTTACGCAGCGGCCGACCCGAACGTGTTTTCGTCGCAGATCATGCAGGAGGGGCTCCAGCCGTGGCGCGCCAAGCGCCTCTTCCTCGGGGGCCTCGGCCTCACCTCACCGCAGGCGGCTGCGACGAGCCTCCTCGGCGGCAGTGGCCTGCTACCCACCCAGGTTCAGGGCGACTGCTCGCCCGACAACCCCCTCTTCGGCGGCGCGTCCGACAGCGCCGACCACGTGTACAGCTTTTCGAATGACGGCTTCTCGCAGCGGTGGCTGGAGCCGTGGTTCGTGGTCGGGTACCAGGCGCTGAACAACTACGCGTCGCAGGGGTTCTCCGGGGCCACCGGCGTGGCCATCGGCGCGCTGGAGGCCGCGCTCTGCCCAGCGTTCATCCAGGTGGACAGCCGCGTTCCGTTCTCGGCGAAGAACATCGCGACCAACGCCGTCTTCGAGGGCGCCACCTACGGCGCGGCAGGAGGGCTTCCGCTGGGTACCGAGTTGTCGCTCACCGTTGCTCCGTACCACGTTCTCGCCGGCAAGGCCTTCACCGTGACCGCGCACGCCAGGTGGGGCGGTGCAACGCGTAGCCCGGCCGCAACTGTTGCTCTGAGCCTGCCGGACGGGTGGACCTGGAGCGCGAAGGGGAACGGAAGCCTGGGCCAGCTTGCCGCGGGCGTCGAGAAGACCGTTGCGTTCAAGGTGACGCCCAGCGCGACGGCGGCAGCGGGCGTCACCCGGATCGGTGCGACGCTCAACGTTGGCAGCGCCACCGGCGCGACGGACCGGAAGGTCGACGTCGTGCCGCCGGTCGCGGGACGTCTCGAGCGACTTCCCGCTGTTGCCGATTTCCGGACGTGGGCGAACACGATCGGCGTGCCGCAAATCGAAGACATCGTCTTTCCTGTCCTGTCCCTCGGCGTTGGTGAGGCTCGCACGATCGGCGTGGATCTCACGAACTACAGCAGCGTTTCGCAATCCGGCGCCGTGACGATCACTCCGCCTGCGGGGTTCGCGGTCGCCGGCAACACTCAGCACTACTCGAAGCTCTCCGCCGGTGCGACGAAGCGTGTGACGTTCACGGTGACGAACACGGACACCTCGCTCGCCACGTCGAGTGACGGCGGCGACTATCCGCTGGAGATCACGACGACGAGCACGAGCGGCACCGGGACCGAGAACGCGGGGCTGGAGCTCGTGCCGAGGACTTCCATCCCCCAGGCCGCTCAAGCTCCGGTGGTGGACGGCGTGGCGGAGCCCGGCGAATACTCTGGGCAGTCCCTCGACGTCAGCCGGCAGTGGGAGGGACTCGCACCCCCCGCCGGCTCGCAGGACGCCTCTGGGACGGCCAGGGTCACGTGGTTCGGGAGCGACCTCTACATCCTCGTCGACGTGACCGACAACGTTCAGGGCACGTCCCTCGACCCGAGCGACTGCAAGCGCCACTGGCGAACGGACTCAGTCGAGCTCACGATCGATCCGAGGGCGAACTCGGAGAACACCTCGACCACGTTCAAGGCGGGCGTCCTCCCCTGGACCAACGACGCCCTTCACGGAAACCCACCGTGTTTCGAGCGCGACGCGGACAATCACCAGGGAGGACCCGAGACGGCGCCGGGAATGCAGGTCGCCTCGAATGTGACCGTGCCCTACCACGGCTACACGATCGAGGCCAAGATTCCCTTCGCCGATCTTCCCGCAGCGGTCGACCCCGCGAAGATGGGGTTGAACATCCTCATCTACGACTCTGACACTCAGGACAAAACGGGTCAGCACCGGCTCGGCTGGTCCGTGTGGGGTGGGGTCCAGGGTGATCCGTACCGGTGGGGTCATGCAGCGGTCACGGGCTATACGTCCCCGTCGACGATGCCGCTCGTGGCACCGCCGCCGATTGTCCCTGACACGGCGCTGCTGTCCGCGCAGTCGCCGCAGTCGATCATCCAGTCGGTGGACAACGGCGTGCCCATGGCCGGCGACGCGGCCGCCCCCTCCTCCGACACGGTCCAGTTCAGCCGAGGCCCAGCGCTGTCGGCGTCCCAGATCAACTTGACGCTGAAGGCGTCCGGGCCTGGCAGCGCATACGTGTTCGCGTGGACTGGAAGCGCAGTCGCCGCTCAGACTCGGCTGGACTTCTCAGGAGCCGGCTCGCAGGACGCCGTCTTGTCGTTGAGCGACGCCGCCCGTGACGCCATGATGAACGGCGGTGTGGTCACCGTGGGGTGGCGCACTCCCGGTGGTGCGGCCGCAGCTCTCGTCGCAAGGCCGACCGTGTCGTAGGATCGGAGGCGTCGTCTGTGACCATCACGTGAGCATCGCGAGCGGCGGTATGCGGCTCAGCTGACGCGGCTTCGTCGATGACCACTTGTGACAGTACATGGCGTTGGATGTTGACTCAATAGACGACAAATGGCCTCACACTCGTTTGCCAGTGACGCGCCTAGCAGTCGCGTGCTGCGGTCAAATAGTCCGCCGTAGCCGTTCTCCATTCTGGCACCAAAAGCGTCGCCAGATTTGGCTACGAGCGTCGCCTTAACTGACTACACGATAGGTCGAGAAACCGCATAGCCATGCGGTTTCTCGGTGAGGCGGAGGGGGAGGGATTTGAACCCTCGTCGGACCCAAAGGCCCGAAACGGTTTTCGAGACCGCCGCATTTCGGCCCCTGCGATCCTCTGGCGCAGAGCTGCCGCCGCGATTGGAACACCGTTGGAACACATCGCTGGAGCCCTGTGGACTTCTACGAACTTCCACGGACTAGGCGATTCGGCTCGACCGCCGAGTTTTGCAGGCAAATCGCAGAATACCGGGTTGGACGCGCTTAACTCGTAATGAAGGGGTCCGCGGTTCGAATCCGCGCGTCGGCTTAGTCGGATTTGCACGTGTTTCTTCTGCGCGGCCAACGGTTGTGCGCATGCGAGGGTACCTCCGCGGTACATCTGCGGACCATGTCACCACTCGTGCACGGTCGCTCCCTATCTATTTGCGCCGCCCCCATTTGCAGGTGCTCGACTTACCTGCGCACCGCGGCGCTCTGAGGCTACGCCACTCTGAATGACCTTCTCGACGCCGAGGTCTTCGTCGAGTACGAGAACCAGGCGGCCGCGCCGGTGCGTGCGGCTGATGCTTCGGAATGGAGCGGTGATACAGCGCAGCAGGCAGGCCCCGCCGGCTCACCGCAGGCGGCTTCAGCCGGACGTAGCATCTCGTTCGGCTAAGAAGGTGAGGCAAAACGGACGCGACTGGAGAAGCGAACATCCTGAAGGATCGACATCAGTCGATCGCCACCGTTGTCGCGGTGGCGGTCGCCGCACTAGCTGGTTGCGGGGGGGCGATCTCGGTCGGGCGCGAGACAGGTGCGACGACCGGGGTCACCTCGGTTCTGAGCCGCTCCGCCACGTCGCAGATCTCTTCAACTGCGCCACCATTGACGCTGCGCGCCGACCGCACGTGTCTCTCGGCCAACCTCAAGTTGACCGCGGCCACCAATCGTCGCGTTTACCGAAGAGGTCAGCGGGTGGCGATCACCGTCACCGTGCGGAACGACGGGCGATCTGGCTGCAACATCGCCATGGGGTCTTGCCTCCCACAGGTGGTTATCACCGGCAGCAGCGGGACACCGGTCTGGAACCGAGCGGCCACACAAGTCGTGTGCACGTTCGGCAAGCCGCATCGGCTCGCGGCGGGCGCTGGAACTAGCCAAACGGTCGTGTGGGACGCGAAACGCTGCGCTGGACGCGATCCTCGCAGCTGCCCCGGTAAGCCCGTCTCACCTGGTCGGTACAAGATCACGGCCGACTGGCAGACCACGACGCACGCCTCCGCGACGTTCGTGGAACGACCTTAGAGGAGGAGGCACCCACCCAGCGGGTGCGCCGCTGGGCGGGTGCCTGTCGACGGCTAGCGCACGACGAACTGGACCGTGTGCGTGACCGGGTCCCCTGTCGCGGTAAACGACAGCGTGTACGTCGCCGCTGGGTAGTGAGTCGTCTTGACGTTCAACTGGTAGCCGGGCCCGAGGCCTGGCAGCGTCAAGAACGTGAACGTGCCGCTCGGCGGTATACCCGGAACGGGGCTCGGAGTGAGGCCCGTGACCGTGAGGACGATTGCCGCCGACGAGACGTTCGTCCCGAAGGCGTCCTCGAGCTGGACCTTGATCGGGATCACCGCGCCGCTGTTGATCGGCTTCGTCTGGTCGTAGAGCGCGACGACCGCGTACGAGACCTGCTGGACGAACGTCGGCGACGTGCTCGGCTCGTAGTAGAAGTTGCCGCTGTACGTCGCCACGATCGGGTGGCTGCCGACGCTCGTGTACGTGACGGTGCACGTCGCCGTGCCCGTGAGCGTGTTAACCGGCAAGGACTGGCAGCCAGCGATCGGACTCGCGTTGTCCGTGAACGAGAGCGTGCCGCCGTTCGGCACCGGGCTCACCGTCGCCGTGAACGTGACCGACGCGGCGACGAGCGACGGATTCGCCGAGCTCGAGACGGTTGTCGTGGTCGGGAACTGGAACGTGTAGGAGATCGCGTTCGACGTCCCGCCACCCGCCGTCGTCACCGTCAGGAGGACCGTCCCGCCTGCGTGCGCGGGCGTGACGGCGTCGATTCTCCCCGAATTGACGACCGTGAACGACGCCGCAGGCGTGCCGCCGAAGCTGACCGCCGTCGCGCCGTTCAAACCGGCGCCGAGGATCGTCACCGATTGCCCGCCTTCGGCGGGCCCGTTCGGCGGCGATACCGAGAACAGCACCGGGTTGTAGGTGAACTGGTCGCTCGGTGACGTGTTGCTCGTTCCCGCGCCGGTGGTCGCGGTGATGTCCACCGTGCCCGAATCGCCGGGCGGGCTGACGGCGCGAATGTGCGTCGAATCGAACCAGGTCACGCTCGCCGCGGCGTTTCCGCCGAAGCTGACCGACGTGCCGCCGTTGGCGAACTCGGACCCGTAGATGTCGACGCTCGTGCCGCCCGTCGCCGGGCCGTGATTCGGCGAGATCGACGTGATCTGCGGCTCCCTGAACGTGAACTGCGCGAGCGCTGTCGCCCAGTTCCCGCCGCTGGAGCTGCAAGCCGTCGCGCAGCCGCCGAACTCCTGCGCGGTCCACACGTCGTTCGTGTTCGCTGGATCCTGCTGCGTCCCCGAGTAGTCCCCCCAACGACCGCCGGTGTACGTCGCATCGCCGGAGGCGAAGTCGATCCGCTGGAACACGGCCGGAGGCGGCAGCGCGCTTCCGTCGATCGCCGCCGTCGGGTACTGCGACGCCGACGAGATCGTGAACCCGAAGAACACGTGTCCCGCGCCGTCCTTCGTGACCGACGGGTTGTACCGGTACGTCCCCGTCGTCCCGATGTCGGCGTCGTAGACGATGCTGTCGCTGCTCAGGTCTACCTCGACCACGCGGATGCACGCGCGGGTGGTGTCGTCCTGGGACGGATACGACGGCGTGCAGCCGTCCGTCCCGGTCGCCCAGAGCTGGCTGCCCTGGACGGTCGCCGACTGGAAGTTCATCTTGTCCCCGGCGATCGTTCCGCCCGGCTGGACACCCGCCGGCGGCGAGGTGGCGTTGCCGATCCCGATCCGCGTGATGTTGCTGAAGTCGACGTCGTTACCGGCCGGCGTCCCCGTGATGCGCATGATCCCGATGTCGTTGTTGGAGCTCGCCTCCTGGTTCCACACGACGTACTGCGTGTTGTTCGACGTGCTCGAGTTGAGCGGCGTCGTCGGCATCCAGTCGAACTCGCGGTCGGACGTGGTGTTCCACGCAAAGGTCGCGACGATGTACGTCGTGCCTGCCGCGGCGACGATGTCGGACTTTTGGAGAACCATCACGTTCTCCTGCTTGTATTGCGAGCCCGACCCGCACTTGCAGCCGTACTCGTTGACGGCGATCGTGATCTTGT
>WNGF01004241.1_pt1 | contig 18909 bp, 24 predicted proteins | sample 5400641 | NCBI WGS metagenome assembly WNGF01 (sample SAMN13153371, study PRJNA577476) | soil metagenome | isolation source: 80 cm soil or saprolite under grassland replicate 2 | place: USA:California | collected 2016-06-15
GCCTGGTCTCTGGTCATCGCTTCCCGCGCGACATCATCCTGCTCGCCGTTCGCTATTACCTGCAGTTGGGTGCTGCGGCAGAGCGTATCGCCGGCGTGCTCGCGGATCGAGGTCTTGACGTCAGCGGGCGGACCATCCTGCGCTGGGTCCAGAAGTTCGGGCCAGCCCTGGCACAGGCTGTACGGCAGCATCGCGCGCGGCCGGTCACGACATGGTTGGTGGACGAAACGTATGTGAAGATTCTCGGTAAGTGGCACTATCTGTATCGCGGTGTTGACCTCGATGGCCAGGTGCTCGACTGTTGGCTGGCGCCCACGCGCGACTTGCCCGCGGCTGAGGCGTTCTTTCGACGAACCATCGCTTCTGCCGGTTGTGTTCCCGAGCATGTCGTCACCGACAAAGCGACGTTCTACCCGAGCGCGATCCGCACTTGGGCGCCCGACGCCAAGCACACGGCGACCGGCTTTTACAACCGGGTAATCTCGACCAATCGCTGCGAACGGAACCACGGCTATCTGAAATCGCGCCTGAGAGCCATGCGCGGTCTCAAGAGTGTCGACTGCGCCAGGCGGTTGCTGCCAGCCCTCGACGCGATGCAATTGATCGAGCATGGCTTCGTCGCTGCATCATGTACCCGGATGCAGCACACCGGCGGACGGAGTTATGTGCGTGCGCGCACCTTTGCCGGCATCGTCAACTCACTCGGCCAAAACATGTAGAACCCGGCCACGAAATGACGGAATAACCGGTCCAGCTCACCCCGCACCGACTGATCCCACGCTAATGTCGGAGAACCCTCCGAACGAGTCGAACCGCAGTGCGTGGAGAGCGGCCGCACTCCTGCCGATTTGCCGTTGGGCCGCTGCCCGCGCGGGATCATGGAGCGTTGGGTAGAGCGTCTGCCAAGTGACGCCGGGCAACTGCGTCACGACCAGATACTCCCACGGCCAGTCGCGACGGGTCACGTCGACTCCAACGACATCGAAGGTCGGCGCAGACGTCTGCGCTCGAACTAGCTGGGCGATCGTCGCCATGACATCAAGACGTCGGTTCTGCCGCTCACCTGGCACCTGTAACTTCACAATGAGCCGCAGTAAAGGCAACTCGCATTCGACGGCTGTGACGACGTAGTTCTCTCGGCGGACATGCCATTCCGTCACATGTGCGATCACCTCACGTCTCATCGCGTGCCGCACGACGGCAATTACGGCATCCTCGCTCGCCCAAGGTGGAAATCCCGACGCATTCATCGGTAGCAGTGGGTATTGTGCTGCCGAACCACAACAAGTGGTCCGCCATCCAAACGCTCGGGCGCCTCAGCAAAAGAGGGCATCCGCTCCGCAATCTCTCCGCTCACGCGAGCAATGCCGTCGTCGAGCGCGTTCCGGCGGGCGATACCCAGGCTCGACATCTAGCGCCGCGCCGCCACGTTCAGGCAGGCGGGCAACTGCCCAAGCGAGCGGGACGAACTGACGCGTCACGAGGACACGACCTGATAAGGCCCGTCACAGAAACGGCCGCGCTACCCCGCATGACTCGGTGCCTACCGGCATTAGCTCACGAGATCGGCAATGTCAGACTCGTATGAAGCAAACTGCCGGTTGAGCTGCTCACCAATAAATGCATTTACCACGCCGAGGTTATGGACCACCGTCTGGCCGCGCGTATTCAGACGGATAAACTCCGCGCTCGCACGGATGCGATCGAGCTTTTCGCGTTCGCCACGGATAAGGATGAAACCTCCCAGATCGCCGCCGTGCGGCTCGAGGAGCGCCGCTTCAAACGATTCGATTTCACCTTGCTGCTGCAGCCGAGTATATTCCTGAACCGCCTCGCTGAAGACCTGATTCGCCTTAGCCTCACGGCCAGGTATTGGAGTGCCGAAACCAACGAAAATCGCAGCACTGGCAGCCATCACGATCTCCCGCAGTCTTAGATTCGATGATCGAGTGTAGTCGACTCAGTGACGCCTGGGCTCTGTGAGAGATTTGCAATGCGTGGATGGGCCGGTGTTGATCGGCTACTGGCCCGCGGCATTATCTGAACCGCTGGCTCGCGCCGTGCGACTGTCCTGGCGTTCGTGCCGATGCAAACCGCTGTAGTCGTGTAGCCGCCGGATGCACGAGGGTATGCATTCGCTAGTCTCTGGGCGAGACGCGCTCCGTCGGGTGCTGCCGAGGGTGCGATCAACGTGCTGCTCCGCCCGCAGCGCGCAGCAAGCGACAGAATGTGTCGGCGTCTGTGATGTGCGAGAAGAGGGAATAGCCAATGCTGGCCAGCGACCGCTCGCGCGCATCCCGTTCTACCGACCCGCACGCATCGGCTATCACGATCGGCACGTAGCCGAGATCGGCGCCGTGGCTCACGGTCGGCTCGATGCCGATCTCGAGCACCAGGCCGACAATGGCAAAGGCCACGATGCCGCAATCGCGCAGCGCCATATCGAGCGGCGTGCCAGCGAAAAAGGACATGCTCAGCTTGTCGAAAATCGCCTCGCTCGGCCGGGGCTGAAGCTCGGAGATGAGCTGAAAGCCTGGGAGTCCCGCAGGAACAGGGGACCGCGCGTCGGCGACGCGATCGACCCGTTGCCAGGCCATGGCGGTGCGCAGCTGGGAGACGCCCATGAGCTCCTTGGGCATCGACATGTGCCGACTGAAGAAGGTCCGCACGCCAAGCTCGCGCGCCGCCTCGAGCACCTGGCCGACTCGGGCGACAGTGGTCTGCGGATCGGGCACGTGCTCGACGATGGCCACCTGCAGGTCGTACACGAGAAGGGGCGAGTCGGCGCGGATCGCAGACGTCCTCGAGCGCGCGGGGGACCGCTCTCGCACGCCCAGTGTTCAGGCGCAGGATCGCGTGGCGGCTAAGAATCCAGCGAGCCGAGTTGCCCGCGCGGCTCGCGTGACCGCAGTCACGCGTCCTGAGAACTCGCCCACCCTGTTCCTCGAGTTCCGCGGGCTACGACGCTCCGGACGCAGTCGACAAGGACACGCGCGGCGGTCGGAGCAACCGCACTGGGCGCAGCACCCCGCGCTCGGTGACCAACCGCTCGGCTGGCACGGCGCACGTCTCGCTATGCGGGCGGCCATTGACCTCAGCGCACCACGTCTTGGCTTCGGCGTTGGCCATCGCCAGCTCTGGCCAGGGGTGGTCGAGCTCGGCTGGGATGAGCAGGTCGGTCTGGACGTAGCCGGCCAGGTGCTCAACGACGCCTTTGGACTCGGGATCGGCGCCTTCACAGAAGTCCGGACGGAAGCCATAGAACGTGGCGAAGCGCACGTACTCCGGGTGTGGCACGATCACGTTGGCGACCACGCCCGCTTCAAGCACGCCATCCGATCGCTGAGCACCACCGACGGCACGCCGCCCAGTTCGGCGAAGCACTCGGCCAGCAGCGCCAGCGTGGTCTGCCGCGTCTGATCATCAGCGAAGCGCACGAACCGATAGCGGCTCCACGCCAGCACCGCGCAGAAGATCTCGCGCCCGGCTTCGGTCGCCCAATCGATGACCAGCTGCTCACCCGGCACCCGCACCCACGGCCGATACGTGCGCCGTTGTCGCTTCCAGCCAGCCTTTGCCGCAGCCACTGCACGCCGCAGGTTGCGCGCGGAGCCGGTATAGCCCGCCACCTCGACGATCCCGCTACGGCGACGAAGTAGCAAAGCTGACGGAGCTCGACGTTGTGCAGACCGCCGCGTTCGCGACAAGGACGACATCGTCGACGGCGCCATCGGCAGCAAGCGCTTGGCGCTGATCCGTCCATCGCTGGCGCGGACCCGATCGGCAATTAACGCCTCGACCATCGCCGTGTTCCGCACCACTTCGCGCGGCTGGCGCTGAGCGACGGTGCGTCCGCTCATGACACGCTTGACCGTTTTATGGGTGGTGCCGAACAACGCCGCGGCACCACGGAAGCTGCCCACCAATGCGTAGGCATTGACAATCTCCATGTGCTCCCTCGGAGCATTACGTGAGGGAAGTGTGGACGACTACCGCTCTCCGCGAGATGGATTGTTTGCGACCGTTTGATCGTCCCTCAAGAGCCCAAGTCGTTATCGCGGGCGTTGATCAGGAGGTCCAGCGGCGCCTCGACCGTTGTCGTACAGACGGTCCCCTGAGCGCCTGGGAGACGGAGCGCTTGCCCGTGCTTGACTTCGTCGTACGGCGTCATGGTTTTGAGCATGCTGTACAGCACGGCGGTGAGTTTGCCTGCAACGTGCCCGATCGCCTTGGCCGGCCGCATTCCGCGCGCTGTCAAGCGCTCATAGTGCGCTCGGAAAGGAGTGTCGCGAATGACTGGAGTCAGCAAGATCAGCACCATCTGACCAAGTACTCTGCGGCTCGACCGCACCCCGCTATTGGCAAGCTTGCTGGAGTTCTGAGAGCTGCCGGAGCGTTCGATCTGCGGCGACCAGCCCAGGTATGCTCGGAACTCGGCATAGTTCCGAAACCGATTTACGTCACCAATGACAGCGATGAGTGTTGCAGTCCAGATCGGGCTCTTCACCGGTAGGCTTTCGATAATCCGCGCATACGGATGAGTGATGCTGATCTGCTGGACTTGATTGACGAGATCTTGACGGGCTTCATCTAGCACGTCCAGTTGTTTGATGATCCAGCTTTGGCGCCAGTGCTGCTGCGTCAGCATCCGCACGCCAGCGGAGGCGCGTGCCAACTCGCGAAGCTCCTCAGCGCGTTTGGCATGCCGATACGATCGTTTAGCGCGCAAAACGTCACTAATTTCCTCGGTGGTTGCTGTCGCCAGGTCCTGCGGCGTCGGGTAGGTTGCTAGAAGGGCCCGCGCGGCAGGTGACGCGGTCGACTCGCGGAAGAACGTCTTCAATTCTGGGAAGGTGGCAGCGGTGATCTGTTGAAGCTGATTGCGCCGACGCCCGATCTCTGTTTGAAGCACGTTCAGGTCGCCCACCATCACCTTCAGCGCGGCTGCATCCGGGTTCGTGAGATGCACTGGCTGAATCGAGAACTCCTCGCCCACCAATTCGTGCAGAAACCCCATGCGAGCCATCAGACGGGCATCCACCTCGTCGGTTTTCGTCTCGCCACCGAAGACCTTCTCACGGTAGTCCTTGACAGCCCGGTTCTCCACTTGGAGGACGCGGTAGCCCCTGCCCAACAGGTAGAGGATGAGAGCCAACCCGTAATAGCCGCCCGTCGGCTCGAGCAAGACCAGGAAGTCAGTCGCGTCCGACGAGTGCTTGTCCAGGTATCGCTGCAGCTGGCCGAAGCCAGCGGCGTCGCTGCCGAAGCGAACCGTTCTTACTTGACGCCAAGCGTTCGGACTGCGTTGGGCATTGAACACCGACAGCGGACTCGCAGCCGCCACGTGCTGGCGATAGCCAACGTCGACGCCCACATAGATCCGCTCCTTTCTGGTCGCTGTTTGCGCGCTATTGCTCGCCGGAGCGATGGCGGCCATGGTCAAGTTCTTTCACCCCCTTTCTGCCCGGAGTAGACGTGCTCGAGGCCAACGACGCGGACGAGCAAAAAGGGAGGCAAGCCGTCAAGTGGCACCGGAGTCGAACAAAAGGGCACGCTCCACCTTGATCGCTGGGTCGCCAGCCTCGTCGCGTTCATCGTTGGCTCAGCTGGCGCGGAGAGCCACCGAGCGCACGTTACGTGCAGGAGTCGCGAGGCGCTCCAATGTTCTCAACAGCGCTTTGGTGGTGGCGGCGCTCCACATTCACAGAAGGAGTCGAGCCTCAGCTCCCCCCAGAGTCTCCGTAGGAGTCGCCGCGCCAGCCCTCGAGCTCTGAAGTTGTCAAAGGGCAGACCACCACTGTAGATCATATGTTCTAGCCTAGCGCGGCGCAAGCCGCAAAGGCGACCTGCCCATGCGTTGCCGCGGCCATCGAGTTGCCGTGGAGAGCGTTCCCTATAGAACATTCACACCGCGTCCCCTCCCCTCGGCCCACTGGTAGTTGCACAGCTCCAGCATCGCCGCCGGAGGGGACGCTTGTCCGGTCTTCAGTTCAGCGGGTGGGGACTTTCACCTGGCCACCAGTGGTGACCACGCTGGCCACCAGCGGGGACCGACCTCGGCCGCCCGTGGATACTTTGACACGGCCATGGAGAGACCTCGCAAGGACGACGCGCGGTGATGGCGACGCGAGTAGGCATCAACACATGGGTCACCGTTCGCTGGCTGGCGGTCGCCGAAATTGTCGGGTCCAGTTCTGTTTGTGATCGTGTTCACCATCGCCGGTGCTCTGCGACCGGGCTACTCGCCGATCCGCGATGTTATCAGCGTACCCGCTCGCGGCGACGTGACCGACGGTTTCGTGTTGCATGTCGGCGCGCGCTAGACTCTGGCTTGATAGCTAGTCTCGCCCATGTCCACGACGATCACCAACTGGCCGCTTACGCTGGAGCAGTTCCTAGGCCTGCCCGAAGCGGAGCCTGCGCTGGAGATGGGGCCGGAAGGGGAGATTACGCAAAAGGTGTCGCCGACGACCGAGCACGCGGCGCTGCAGCGCGAGTTCGCGGCGCGCCTGGAGGCGCACGCTCGACCGCGTCGCCAGGGTCATGCGTTCACCGAGCAGCGAGTCGTCCTCGGACGGATACCCCGTGTCCCGGACGTGAGCTTCTATCGACAGGCGCGCTTGCCTGTTGATGCGGGCAGATACGTCGCCCACCCGACAACGCCGCCCGACCTGATCGCCGAAATTTACTCGCCGAACCAAGAGGACCGCCGGGACCTCGTGTCGAAAGCAGCCTGGTACCTCGAACAGGGTGTGGGGATGGTGCTGCTGGTCGATCCTGAACGCCGTCGTGTGACCGTGTTCACAGTCGAGGGTGAGGCAGTTTACTCGAATGACCAGCCGCTGCCATTTGCCGACTACCTGGCAGAATTGCGGCTCACACCGACCGAACTCTTTGCGGCGCTCGAGCCCTAATCTGGCGAGGTGCGGACCTTCTGCCCAGTTGCGCGGACAAGTCCATGACACCGCGGTCGGGCGTCCACCTGGCCGAGCTCGTCGCGATCATGGCGAGTGGGAAAAACCGCGGGAGGCTAGGCGGCCAGCTCAGTCTCGACTGACGCACTTGGAGCGACGAAGGCTGGGTACCAGCGCTGGAAGGCGTTGGGAGGTCGTCGTTCAAGACGCGGGTGCGGACCTCTAGACGGCAGCACGGACGCGGCGCTGGCGGGCGCCGCCCGCTGCTATGCCGCGCGCCTCGTCAGCTTGTCAGTCCCACAGTATTCCCAGCGGGTTATGGCGTCCGGGCGCTCGTGGGCGGCCAGGCGTGAGCCCGCGCACACCGCTGGCCGCTTCGACCGCTCCCTTGTTAGCCTTGGCCGGCGTGGGCCGTGGCCAATTGCGGCACTCTGAGGTCGTCGCCTCGCATTGACGGGCAGCGGCGCTTTCGTCTCGGGTCGGTACCAACTCCAGCGGAAGCTGGATGATGCTGACAATGCGACCACCTGGGAGGCGAATGACACTGCCCTGGAGCGTCGGGTGCTCGTCAAACTGCTCCGCGCGGATCTCACGGGCGACCCCGCCGCCGTCGAAGGCTTCCGCCGCGCCGCACGTGCGGCGGCTCAAGCCGCTTCGGCTTTCGGCCCCCGTGTGCTCGACGCTGGCGATGATCAGACCACAGACGTGCCGTTTGTTGTCTTCGAGTGGCGCGAGGAATCGCCGGACACCATGGAAGAACGGCCCGATCACCAGGCGCAAGCAACGGCACATCGACTGCAAGCCATCGCCATCGGCTCAGTTCCACCGCCGGGCCGGGTACCCCGCAGCGTGGAACGCCTGGTCCTCCTGCTGCTCGCGGTCCCCGTCGTGGTGGGTGCCCTTGTGATCAACAACTGGGTCGGACAACCCACCTCGGTCGGCCCTCAACTCTTCAGCCTGCCAGCCGTGCCCGCGGCGGCTACGCCTGCACCGTCGACCGTCGCCCTCAGCCGTCAGAGCTCAGTTGCGGGGACCAAGACCCCCCAACCAAGAACGACCGTTACGAACCCTCCGCCCACCCCAACGCCGGCGCCAGAGTCCTTGGAGCGCCGCCGGATTGCCAACACGGACGGGATCGGAGTGGCGCTTCGGGCGAGCCCCGGAGGCGAACGGCTGGCGGCCAAGGGCTACGACGAGGGCGTAACAGTGACCCTCCTGGAGCAGCGCGGAGCCTGGGCGCACATCCGGGGTGACGACGGCCGCGAAGGGTGGGTGCTCGCCGTGACACTGGTCCGGTAATCGGTAGGCTCGATCTTCCGCTACGGGAGTGCAGGCTCTGGCCGGCAGTTCTTACGAGTCGGCGGCGTGCTGGAAATCGTCCATGCAGTTCCGCGGCAGGGGGCCACCGCGGATCCGAGCTCGTGCCGAGCAAGCCGGCGCTCTGGCGGGAGCCACGTACCCGCCAGACACGGCTCATTGGTGCGCTGCCCGTGGCGGTGCCGTTGCTCTCGTTCCGACCAATCGCGGACGCAGAAGAGTGCAAGTACGCGCTGCGACAGGTTCCCTCACTCATAATGCACAACGGCTCACCGCCCTCGAAGGAACGGCGCCCCCTTGATTCAGGGCCCCCGCGGTGTGCCTGCCTGGGGCGACGATCGCGTGCCTGCACCGCCGGTCAGTAACTGGAGCGGTGCCCGGTGGCCGCGAGGCGTGCGCACGAGGTGCGCGAAGGCCCGCGCTAGCCGGCGCGCGTTTGGCCAAAGCGATCCCAGCGGGTGCTCATGGCTTCCTCTGACGAACACCATACGCTGTTTGGGCGCATCCATTCGAAGATTCCGTCGGCCACTATGGGCGCCGCCTCCGGAGCGAAATCAAGTTGCGCGCCGAGCGCCGACTGGGTGAGCTACTCGCCGCCCTGCCCAAGCAGGATGGCGGCGATGCTGCTCGAGCTCGGTCGCAGGCTGCGACCGAGGTCCCAACCCGTCCGGATGAGCTCGGCATCTCCAAGAGCCAGTCGTCGCGCTGCCAGGCCATCGCCGCCGTCCCCGAGCCGGTCTTCGAGGAGTACGTGCCCGGCGTCCGCGAACAGGGTCGCGCCGACGGAAAGACCGAGCTCACCACGACCGGCGCGCTTCTGGTTGCCCGCCAGTACCGTCCCAGCAGTTCACCAACCCCGCTGCTCACACCACCCGCCGAGCAGTCGGACCCGCGCCATCACTTCGATGTTGCCGACGCCGCTGCGCTGCCGTGGCCCGACAGCAGCGTCGACCTGGTCGTGACGTCTCCACCGTGCGGACTCGACATCAACTACCTGGACGGTGACGATTCCGACTATGCCGGCTGGCTCGCCAGGTTAGACACCTGGTTGGCCCAGCTGTATCGCGTCGCGCGGCACGCATCGGGCCGACTCTGCCTGAACGTCCCCCTCGATCGCGATCGCGGCGGTTGGCAGCCTGTATCCGCCGACGCCATCAATATCGCCAGGGCCGTCGGGTGGCAGTTCCGTACCTGGCTGCTCTGGGACAAACTTCAGGCCGGAGCGGGCACAGATCGCGGCAGTATCGATTCCGCGGGCGCTCCCAACGTGACTGCGCCCGTCGAGTCGGTGCTGGTCTTCTTCCGCGGCTCCGGGTACCGAACCCGCCCGGCCGCGATGCCGCACCAGGCGTGGCTTGACCTGTGCGGCCCGCGTGGCGCTTCCCGGGCACGAATGATCCAGCTTCCCCAGCGCCGTTCCGCGAAGTGCTGCCCGAGCGATGCATAACACTGTTCAGCTTTCCGGAGGATGTCGTGGCCGATCCGTTTGCGGGCCGCGGGACAACCGCCGCTATCGCCGCTCGCCTGGGACGTATCGCCTGGACCAGCGACCTCGACCCAACCCGTGTCGCAGCCAGCTCGCGCGTGGGTTGCTCGCGAGCAATCACGGCCAATCTGAGAAAACGCGTGCCTCGTGAGCGATCGTCACAACCCAACGCACCGCATGAACGATCTGGCTCACGGTCCGCTCGCTGTGGCGAGGCCTTCGCAGACGTACGCCAACTGCCCCAGTGCGCAGGCGTCTACATCGTCGCACCGGATAACCGCGTGCTGTGCGTGGGCCAAGCGCTACATCGGCCGACTACGGCCCGAGTGGAATGGCCAGCGAATATCCTGCAACCACGTGACGCACGCGGACAACACGTCAATCGCCGCTACGGCGGGCGCGCTTCAGCAACTGTTCGGTCAGCCCCTGGTCGCCGCGATTGCCGGCGTCAGGGATCTTAAGGCCGTAGGTCGCTGGGCGAGCGGTCAGGATATCCCTCGCGACGAGGCCGCGGCGGCCCTCCAGAATGCGCTCGCGATCGTTGAACTGCTTCGCACACAAGAAAACGACGAGACGGTGCTGTCCTGGTTCCGCGGTGTGAACCCCGAACTCGGCGATCATCCACCGGCGCTCCTGGTTCGCAAGCAGCCGGCCAACGTCGCCCAGGCCGCGCGCGTCTTCCTGTCCATATGAGCCCGCGCCGACTTCTCGGCGTGACGCGGTCGATCTTGCGCCCACCCCTCAACCTTGTTGGGCAACTGGATTGATTGAGGTGGCCACCCGACTCCCCCGACGACTGGCCGCGTGGTTGCAGCGTGGCCTTGGAGCGCAGTTCTCAAAAATGCCCGGCGCTGAGCCGAGTCCATTACCTTCGACGCTCGATCCGTCAGACCCGCGAGCCTGGCTTAGCCTGGACTACGTTCACGATCAAGTCCAAGCCCAGATCCAACACCAGTCACGAGTGTGGGATGTCGTCGATGCTCGGCTGCGTCTCATCCTCGGCGTGATCGGCATCGCGTTCGCGGCAGCCCTCGGGCTGCGTGGGTTTACAGTGGGCGCGGGCGGTCCGCCGCTGTTTGTTCCTTTCTGGGTTGGCCTCGCCGCCAGCTCGGCCGTTGGCGTCTACCTGCTCGCCGCCGCGATTGTTGGGCTGGCATATCTGCCAATGGACTTTGACTGGCCGCCCAAGCCGTCAACCCTGCGTACCGAGTACCTGCTCGAGGATCCGCAGGAGACGAAGCTCGCCGTCATCGATACGCTCATCGCGGCGTATGATCTGAATGAACGAGCGATCGCGCGCAAGACACGCGCCTTCGTCGTCGCCTTCGGCCTCACCGCCATCGCCACTATAATTCTTGGCATCGCTCTGATCGGGAACATCGCCTGGCAAACGTACGGGCCTTAATGAGGGTGGAGGATTTCATTGGCGACTAAGAAAGACGGTCCACCAAGTCGAGCCGACGAACGGCTTTCAAACCTGATTCTCGAGGGCGGCAAGAGTCAGCCCTACCGCGAAGTTCGTTCAGCTCGTAAAGCCGCCTCGAGATCAAAGGCGCATCGTCCGAGCACGAACGGGACCGATCGCACCGCGAAAACCTGAGCCGAACCGTCTCGATGCAGCCAGGGTAGGCTGTTCACGCCTGGCTCCAGGCGCATTTTGGCAGTGGCGCGCGACCAGCGGTGTAAGCCGTGTGGCGTGGCGCGGATCACAAAATGTTTGCCCAGTCCGCGGAGTCGGCTTGAGTCGCCAGGACTGCGGTTGGCAAGGCGATCTGCCACCTGCACTGCGTCGGAGTGCCACGTCGAATAGCTTCGGCGAACGCTCCGGGCTCTTATCACGAGCGACGATTCCGGTCGACCCTCGAGGCAGTTCGGAGGGTTCTCTTGCAACGAGATGGGCCGGGTAGGCTGAGGATGGAGGACCTGTCGATGTCGTGCCCGCGCTGTAATTCGGAAGCCGTGACCAAGGATGGCACCACCCAACTCGGTGGCCAGCGGTTCCGCTGTAGCCAGTGTGGTCGGCGCTTCACCCAGCGCTCCAGTTCGGCGTTCTCGCGTCGCGGCTTTCCGGACGACATTATCGCCCTGGCCGTCCGCTGGTACGTTCGCTACCGCCTCAGCTACGCCGAGGTTAGTGAATTGCTGGCCGAGCGTGGCGTCCTTGTCGATCAGAGCACCATCTACCGTTGGGTGCAGCGTTTTCTTCCGCTAATTGGCGAGGCTGCTCGAAAGTACCGTCACCCCATCGGTCCAGACTGGCGGGTCGACGAGACCTACGCTCGCATTCGCGGCCGTTGGCATTACATCTATCGAGCCATCGACGGGGTCGGTCAGATCGTGGATGTATATGTGTCGCCAACCCGCGACACAGTTGCCGCGCGCAGGTTCTTCGAGCAGGCGATCGCTTCTAGCCGCACGACACCGCGTCGTGTCATCACCGACAAAGCCGCCGCTTACCCGCCAGCCCTCAGTGCAGCCGTTCCCGGCGTCATGCATCGCACCGGGCGCTACCGCACCAATGAATCGAGCGCGACCACGGGTTTCTGAAGGAACGCGTGCGGCCAATGCGAGGCCTCAAATCTGTTGCGTCGACGGCGATCTTCATGCGTGGTCACGCCCTGATGCGCAACATCCGTCGTCGGTTCTATCGGGTCGTCGAGTCGGTTCCGCAGCGGCTGGTCTTTGCTTGGACCTGGAGCCGGCTGATCGAGGCCGTGTAGCCAGTGGTCGACCGGCCGTCCCCTCGATTCCCGGTCCAGCACCCTTACCGCTTCGGAACACCCCACTCCGTTGCAACAGAACCGTCGATCTTCAGGAACCGTCACCGACGCGCAGGGTCCGCGCGCTCGTGATGGGCGACGACGACCTCGACCTCCTCCACGTCGGCCATTATCGCGGGGATGACCACCGACGTCACCGGGTTTATCGCGTGCGACTGCGCGGCTGACCGCGTCCCGCTGCCCGGCGGCCTCGTGCACGCCACCGACCGCGGACCGGTCGAGCACTGCCTCGGTCCGCCGGGCCTCGGCACGTGGATCGTGAAGTTTAATGCGCAGTTGAGGGAGCACATCACGGCGACGACGAACAAGGTGGAGGCGTACAACGGCTTTGCCAAGTGGTTGAACTTCGGCGGCGAAGGCGTGATTGACACTCTCGACCCTGTCGAGCAGGAAAAGCACCTGAAGTACAACCATCTGGTCGAAAACGCTGCAGCGATCCAGAACGTCATCGATCTCACCCCTGCTGTGCGGGCACTCCAGGCCGACGCCTACATCATCCACCGCGACGATCTGGCCCAACTCAGTCCGTATCAGACGCGACGGCAGCGATTCGGCGACTACACGCTGTCACTCAGCCCACCGGAGCCATTCGACGCCGAACTGCTGATGCCGTTTCAGCTCGACGAACAGCCCGAAACGGTTGTCGTCGCCTGACGGCTGACCGCTATTTCCTATTTTCGGCCGTATGTCGGCATAACCCGTGTTCGACCGCACACGTGCAGGGTGGGAGCACGTCGAGCTGGAACGAGCGACGGTCATCGACACCAGCGGCGCCACGCACCTGACGTTCAAGGTCCAGGCTGGTAGGTCGCGATGACCACCCCAGTTGTCGTCGTGGTGACCCCGTCGACGAGGCGGAGGGAAGCGACTGGGCTCCCGTCGGGGAAGAGCCGCCGTCCGGTGCCGAGCACCAAAGGATGGATCATCAGCAGGTACTCGTCGATCAAATCGGCGGCCATCAGCGAGCCGATCAGCACGCCGCTACCCGTGATCACGAGGTTCGTGTCCGAGCTCTGCTTGAGATCCGCCACGGCGGCCGGAATGTCGCCGCGCAGCAGAGTCGAGTTCGGCCAGTCGAGCCTCGTCGCCGGGTTGCTCGAGGCCACGTACTTGCGAGCGTTGTTCAGCGCTTCCTTGAACGGGCCGCCCTTGGCGTTCCAGGACGCCAGCAGATCCTCGTAGGTGCGCCGCCCGAACAGAAACGCGCGATCCCCGCCCATCCGTTCGCCCATCTTGGCCACCATCGCCTCGTCGCCGCGCGGGACCGCCCGGCCTCCGTGCTGAAAGTCGTCCCGCGTGTCCTCGTCCGGGCGCCCCCGGCCCCTGCATCACCCCGTCTAGGGTCACCTGGTTCATGACGACGATTCGGCCCACTTCAGCCTCCTTGACTCGCGGCGGCGATGTGTCGCGCCGCCAGGGTGGGTTGCGAGGCCGAGCATCTCTCGGCCTCTCACCTGCTATACGAACGGCGCAGGCCGAAATCGACACTCCGCCTAGCTTGGCGCGGCCCGCCAGCCCAGCCAGGTGGGACGTCACCGCCGCGCAGTCGGCACTCGTCGTCGGAGACGAGGCGGCGGTGACTCGCCCCCGCACTCTCACGGCCGGCGGCGGCACGGCCGTCTGGGCAACCGCCGCGGCTGTGCCCAGGATAGTTCCAGAGACCGACAGAACGACGGCAATGATCGAGGCGAGTACCCGACGCCGGTGCGTTGTGTCACTCCTTCTCGATGGTCCGCATCGAGCAGCCGGTGTATCGGAGCACCGACAGCGCTTCCTTCACGGCCGGTCGACCAGAGCAGGTCTTGACCGGGGCCGTGCTGGAGGCGATGGCGGCCCCCCCCCGTTACGGACGGCCAGGTCCTCCCGCCACGCGTTTTGGGAGGCCGATGTTTCGGGTTGACTGCAGGCGCGCGTGGCGCCTGCGCGGTGGGATGCCCGAGCAGCGACCGTAGGCTGCGCGCCAAGCTGTCCCGCACGGGCCGCGTGCTCACGCCAAACGCCGCCGCGAGCTCGGCCGCGGTGCTTGGGGCTTTCGTGTCTAGCCCGTAGTAGCGCACGACGATCTCCCGGTCGCGAGCGGGAAGTTCCTCGAACGAAGACGGTGGAAGCGCCCGAAGACGCGTGCCCTCGTCCCGCCCGCGCCGCCGCGCTCCAGCACTGATCTTCGCCGCGAACGCGGCGCGCTCCCCCGGTGTCTTCTCCCGTCAGCGCGCTCGCGAGGTCGCGGCCTGCTTCGCGCGCGCCGCCGGGAACGAGAGCGGGTTGTGGCGTAGGACGCCGCCGCAGCGGGTCGCTCACGTACAGCCACCCCGAGCCGGTCGACCACCTCGGTGGCGACGCCAGCTTGCGCACGCTGCTCCAGCAGGCGGCGGTCACCTTCAGCCCGGCCGCGCGCGCCTACGGCGTCGAGCCGTCGAAGGGTGTGCTGCTGGTGGGTCTGCCCGGCTGTGGCAAAGACCTGTGCAAGAAGATCGCGGCCGGCATCTTCGGGCGCCCCCTCTTGGATCTCGATATGGGGTCTGTGATGGGCGAGGGCGGCGGCGTGATTGGCAGCGCCGCGATGTCCATCAAGCGTGCTCTCGCGATCGCGACCACGCTCAAGGCGGTGCTCGGGCTGTCCGAGTTCGAGAAAGGCGTTGGTGGCCTCCAGTCGTCGACGCGGGCGAGACGGCGCGGATTATCAGGGGCACTGCTGAACTGGATGCAGGAGCAGAGCGACGTCTTCGTGCTCGCCACTGCGAATGATGTGACGCAGCTCGCACCTGAGCAGATCCGGCAAGGCCGTTTCGGGGAGATCGTCTTCGTCGACCTGCCGACGCCGGAAGACCGGCGCGACATCTTCCGCGTCCACATCGCCAAGCGCCAGCGTGACCCGCAGGCGTTCGACCTCGACGAGCTCGCCGACGCGGCCGACGGGTTCTCGGGCGCCGAGATCGAGGCGGCGGTCAAGGCGGCGCTGCTCGACGCCTTCATGGACGGGGAGCGCGAGGTGACGACCGCCGACGTGCTGCGGTGCGTACGGTCGATCCGGCCCACCAGCGAGGTGAAGCGCGACGGGATCGAGGAGTTGCGCAAGTGGGCCCGCGACCACCTGGCCCTCGACGCCGTGCGCGGCCAGCCGGCCGCCGCCGGCGAGCGGCTGATGGAGTTCTAGAGACCGCAGGACCGGGCGGCTCAGGCCGCTCCAACCCCGGCGAGGACGGCTGCGAAGCCGCCGGCGTTGAACACGCCGTGGATCAGGATCCCGATCCACGTGTTCCGGCGCCGCTGCACGACCGCCGGGAGGACGAGGGCCAGTGGGAGGGTAAGCAGCATGATCTGCCAGCCGAACGACCAGTGGAACAGACACCAGAACAGACCATTCAGCAGCCCCGTGGCGCGGCCGGACACCGCCTCCTGCCGTGGCAGGAGATAGCCGCGCCAGCACAGCTCCTCGCCCAGAATGTTGCTGACGTACAGCGGTAGCCACGCTACCAGGAGCCAGGGCACTGGCCAGCCCGCCGAGTCGCGCAGGAACGGCGGGCCGGCGACGAACGCCGGGTCCACGACGCGCGCCACCGCCGCGATCGCCCCGGTCAGCAGCACCGCGGCCAGCGTGCCACCGAACGCCCAGGCCACGTCTGCACCGGACAAGCGCCCCAGCCGCAGACGGAGGGCGAGCGCGAGGAGGCCGCCTGATGCGGTCTCCCGGCGGGCCATCAGCACCGCGAACACCAGCATCGGCAGCAGCACGACGAGGGTGCCTGCGACGTACCACGCGACCAGGCCCGGCACGCCAAAGGCCGCCGCCAGCCAGGGGACGATGAGATAGACGACCAGCGCCAGTAGGAGCGAAAAGACGCCGAAGACCGCGGCCGTGGCGGGGATGGTCTGGGGCGGCACGGCGGGCTGGAGCACACCTGACCATACCCCCGCGCTCACCTGCCCCGGGGTGTGGCGGCGCCCAGGTGAGTCGCCAGCGACCTGAGCCTGTACCGGTCTACCCACGGCACGTCCGTCACGGGCACTGGTCACTACGCCGCGCTCCGCCTCGACTGGAGGCCGACCAAGCATCGAGCGGCATTTATGGAGCAGCTACCCTAACTGGCCATGCCAGACTTCCGCCTGCGTGCTTCAGTAAGCCTGGACCGACGTACCTGCCCGGCGACCGCTATCTTGGCGGGTCTCTCGGGTCCGTCTGGTGTTGCGGAACTGCTCCGCTGAGGCCGGGCAGGCGGCGACCCAAGGGCGTCACGCTCCCGTCCACGTCGATTATTCCCGCGCCCATCTTCGCGGCGGAGTGAACCTAACGACGTCGCGGAAGTCGTGCAGGCACTCGAAAGCCTCCTGCGGAGAGACCGGAGTGCGGACTCCACGCAGCCAATCGGCGCGATCTTCGGTGCCAAGTACCAGGTAGTCGTTGCCCATGATCTCAGGCCGGTGCTCCTTGAAGAAAACCGCCAGCCACGCCTCGAGCTCATCCTGGTGGGCGATCAGAAGGTCGCAACGCGGGCAATACCGGCAGGTTTTGTTCAGGGCCACCAACTTCAGCGGGTCGATCTGGATGACCAGAGGCAGCTTGCGCTGGCTCGTCTTGCCTCGGCACTGTGGGCAGCTCGTGAAGCGAACGTCCGTGTACGGATTCAGGAAGAAGCGGTAGCGCGGCGGCTGCTTGCCCAGACGCCGGCCCGACTGGCTGGCGCGCCCCGCCCTCAGGGGATCACCTCGACGATCCCCTCGTCCGCCAGCCAGGCCAGCACCCGCTGGCGCACCCGAGCAGCTTTGAAAGCGAACCAGCGTTCGCGCTCAGCCGGATAGCCAGCGAGCACGTCCTTGAAGCGGCGGAACGCACCACGACCCCGAATTGCAGCCCAGAGCCGCTCCTCCAGCCGTGGGTGTGCGACGGACTCGATGAACGCCTGCATATCCATGTAGCTTTGGTGCGAATTGCGTTGCGGCAGACGCAGGAAGCGCGTGCCGAGGCCGCTCTCCACTGCGTCAGCTTCCATCAGCAGATGGTGCATCCAGGCCGGCGGGCTGCGGCGCTCGATGGCAGATGCAAAGGCCGCCTTGTTCGCTTCCTCGTCGGTTTGCTCCTCTGGCAGCTCAGCGTAGATGGCCTCCAGCTCTTCGCGAACGTCTGCGGTGATGTGGATCACCGCGCCCGTGTCCAGGTCGAGGTAGACGCTCATCTCCCATGACGCATCGTCGAAGGCATCAACCAGCTCGGCAAGATCGCATCGGAGCCGTGACCGGCGCTGTGCTACTGACTCCATCCAGTCCCTCGGACCCAATTGTGCCAGTGCTCAGCATCCACCTCCCCGCTTGACTGGATGAGGCATTCGTGAGGCGGCACATTGAATCAAAGGAGCAGCGCGACGGCAGGGGAGTCAGGCAAGGCAACGTGGTTTACGGGCCGGTACTCGACTTCTCCGGGGCGGTGATCGATCCGGGAGCGGGCATTCGCATCTTTGTCTACCTCACCGAGAGAAGCTTTGATGGATACGTCTTTCAGGCGATCGAGGGCAAGGCTGTCGGCGTAGGGACGTCCCTTACGGGACGCCCCCGCCTCGGATCCCGGCGTGCCGAACTACGGCACCGGGCTCTTGTCTTGGGTCAAACGCCAAAGCTCAGTTGCTTCATTGGTCGAGAGAGGTGATAGATCCGGGCGGGCGGTAGCCAGCGTTTGATGAGTCCCGCCATGCGCTCCCACCTCACTCTGGCCTTTTGGCTCCGTCGCTCCAGGGTGCGGTGCCACAGTCGCGCTACCTCATAGCGGAACCGAGATAGAGCCTCGGAATTACCCACTATGCCGTAGTAACGGTAGTGACCCCTGAGCACCGACGATAGCCACTCGCCCACCTGACGGATGGAGACGTTCAGGCGTCGCCGCAGCTCGGTTTTCACCTCCCTGAGCTTCGCCTGCAGCCGCTTTCGCATCGTTCGCCGCTTGACCACAAACCTGCCCTTCCGGTCTTTGCCACAAATGTGGGTCAGTCCCAGGAAGTCAAAGGTCTCTGGCTTGCCCTCCTTACGCCGCTGCCTACGTTCTGCTGCAAATCGGCCAAACTCAAGCAGCCGCGTCTTCTCGGGATGCACTTCCAGCCCGAACTTCTGGAAACGCTCCTTCAGCTCGGCCAGGAATCGCTCCGCGTCAGAGCGATGCTGGAATCCCACAATGAAGTCATCAACGTAGCGCACGACGACTACGTCGCCGTCCGCCCGCTTCTTCCGCCAGTGCTGGATCCACAGGTCGAACACGTAGTGGAGATAGACGTTCGCCAACAAGGGTGAGAGACTCGCCCCCTGCGGGCTCCCTTGGTCCACCTGTGTCCACGTCCCATCCTCAAGCACACCAGCTTTCAGCCATTTCTGGATGAGTCTGATGACACCCTTGTCACCTATCCGGTGTTCCACGAACGTTACTGCCCAT
>WNGF01008590.1_pt1 | contig 18909 bp, 11 predicted proteins | sample 5400641 | NCBI WGS metagenome assembly WNGF01 (sample SAMN13153371, study PRJNA577476) | soil metagenome | isolation source: 80 cm soil or saprolite under grassland replicate 2 | place: USA:California | collected 2016-06-15
TATCGTGAGCCCGCTGCTGCAGGACGCTGGCGATTTCTCAATCGTCAGCGCCAATCCAGCGGGCTGTACCGGCAACCACACCATCGGGCCCAAAGGCGTGTGCACGTTTGACGTCGTCTTCGCCCCCGACGATGCGGGCAATCGAAAACGCTGGCTGGCGGTCGACGTGAAGGACTTCCCAACCGTCACCGTGGAGCTCGACGGCACGGGCATCTCAGCCGGTGCGCCGAGCTTCTCGCCCGCGAGCCTCGACTTCGGTCAGCGGCGGGTCGGCACCGTCAGCGCCGCCACGCCGGTCACGTTGACCAATGTCGGCGACATCGACCTGAACATCGGCAGCATCACCCTCGGGGGGACCTACATCCCGTTCTCGCACACGCACAACTGCCCCAGCACGCTCGCGTCGGGAGCCAGCTGCACCGTCAACGTGACGTACCACCCGGGTAGCCGAGGCGCGCACAGCAGCACGCTCAACGTGTACAGCGACGCTCCCGGTAGCCCGCACACGGTCGCACTGACTGGTATCGGTATGCAGCCAGTGGCCTCAGTCAGCCCCACTAGCCTGTGGTTTGGCACAGTCGCCGTGGGTGCAACCGTTCCGCCGCAAACGCTGACGCTGAGCAATTCGGGCAACGACGCCCTGGCAATCGGCGGCATCAGTCTTCCAGGCGGCTTCACGCAAGCCAACAACTGCGGCAACAGCCTGGCGGCTGCGGCCACCTGTTCGATCGCGGTCACGTTCTCGGCAGCCACCGACGGCACGTACGGCGGAGTGATCAGCATCACCACCGATGCACCGGGCAGCCCGCATCAGCCCACGGTCGAAGGGAAGGCGCAGGGTCCGAAGCTGACCCTCAGCGCAACGACGCTCGACTTTGGGCCGGTCGCGGTGAACACCACGAGCGCTGCCAGAACGCTGACCCTGACCAACGATGGGCTGTCGCCACTGACGTTCAGCCAGGCCACGTTCCTCACGTTCTTCTCGTCGCCGAGGAACACGTGCTCGAGCGCGATCGCTCCTGGCGCGAGCTGCACCGTCGACATCGAGTTCAAACCGACCACCGCGACGAGCTACTCGGAGAGCGCGTGGATCGTTACCAATGCGCCGGGCAGTCCGCACGAGCTCACGCTCAAGGGCGCAGGTAGCACGCCATCGTTCGCGCTCAGTCGCGCCAGCCTGGGCTTCGCAACCCAGGCGCTGGGCACGACCAGCGCGGCGCAGACCGTCAGCCTGAGCAACACCGGCGCTGTGCCGCTCACCATCGGCAGCATCACGTCGAGCAGCCTCGACTTCGGCAAATCCTCAACGTGTCCGATCGCCCCCGCAACGCTCAGTGCAGGCGCCAGCTGCGCGATTGACGTCACGTTCAGCCCGCAGGGCGGCGGCCTTCGCTCCGGCCAGATTGTGGTAGCGAGCAATGCGCAGCCCGCGTCGCAATGGGTCGAGGTGAGCGGCATTGCGCCCGCGCTTGCCGCCGCTCCTAGCAGTCTGAGTTTCGGTACCCAATCGCTGAACACCACCGGTGCGGCGCAACCGGTGACCCTGACGAACCGCGGCGGCTCGCCGATCACGATTGGGAGCGTCTCACTGGCCGGGATGCAGCCTGCGGACTTCGGTGTCGCGAGCCAGACGTGCACCAGTGCGCCCGTGCAGCCGGAGCAGACCTGCACGGTCCTCGTGACGTTCCGGCCGACCGCCACCGGCAGCCGCGCTGCCAGCCTGGACGTTGCGCACAACGATCCCGCTGGCGGCAGCCCGAGCCGCATAGCGCTGTCCGGCAGCGGTGTTGCGACAGCGGTCGCGCTCGATCCCAGCAGCGTCGATTTTGGCAATCAGGCGGTCGGTGGGACCAGCGACCCGCCGCGGACCGTCACGTTCATCAACAACGACCTGGCCGCGCTGACGCTCAAGCCTGTCAGCATCAGCGGCGCCAACCCGAGTGACTTCGTGACGGCGTCTGATACGTGCAGCGGCGCCACGGTGGGTGTCGGCGCCTCGTGCACCGTCGCGCTCCGCTTCCGCCCAACCACGGGTGGCAGCCGCGGGGCCAACCTCGTGTTCGGGGAGGCACGCAGAGGCGGCGCGTCCTTCACGACCGCACTGAGCGGGACGGGGCTGGCGGCCGCCATCAGCCTGATGCCGTCGACCGTGGATTTCGGCACGTGGCCGGTCGGCGTCCTGAGTCAGCCGGCGCAAGTCGAGGTTCGCAATACCGGGAACGCGTCGGCCACAGGCCTGAGTGTTTCGATCGGTGGTGCGAACGCGAGCGATTTCCTGCAGGGCACTACCTGCCCGACGACGTTGCTCCCCAATGGGTTCTGCACGATTACCGTTCGGGTGCAGCCGCAGGCCACGGGCACGCGAAGCGCCACGCTCAGCGTCACTTCCTCGGCGCCAACCCGAAGTGTCTCGCTCAGCGAAGGTGGCGGGCCGTAAAGTGGGCGTCAACACCCATGACCCAGGACTTGCCGTCGACGATCGTAGAGGCCGGTGCGTGGCTGCGGAGCGGCCGGCTGAGCTCGGTCGAGCTGACGCGGCAGCTGCTCGACCGCATCCATGCCACACAGGACACGTTCGCTGCGTTCAATACCGTGACCGCGGAAGCTGCGTTAGCGGCGGCCGAGCGGGCTGATACCGAGCTCGGCGGCGGCCAGGATCGTGGTCCGCTGCATGGCATCCCGCTCGCGGTCAAGGACATCATCGCCACCGCCGACGCGCCGACCACCGCCAACAGCCGCATCCTCGATCCAGCCTGGGGCCAGCGCGACGACGCAACGGTTGTGCGCAAGTTGCGCGAGGCGGGCGCGGTCATGCTTGGCAAGCTCGGGCTGAGCGAATTTGCGATCGGGTTTCCCGACCCCGCCACCGGCTTTCGTATTCCCAGGAATCCGTGGGACCTCACACGCTGGCCAGGTGGCTCGAGCTCGGGAACCGCGGTTGCCGTGGCGGGCGGCCTGATTCTCGGTGGCCTGGGAACCGACACCGGCGGCTCGATCCGCGGTCCATCGGCGCTGTGTGGGATCAGCGGCATCAAACCCACATTTGGTCGCGTAAGCAAGGATGGCTGCGTGCCGCTCGGCTACAGCCTGGACAACATCGGGCCGATGGCGCGGACCGCGCGCGACTGTGCGCTGCTGCTACAAGTCCTGGCTGGCTTCGATCCCGCCGACCCGAGCACCGCCAACGTCCCTGTGCCCGATATGCTGGCGCCGCTGGACGGTTCGGTGTCTGGGCTACGGCTCGGCGTGCCGCGCGAGTACTTCTTCGATGAGCTGAACCCCGAGGTGAAGCAGGCGGTTCTGAAGGCGATCGACGATCTGGCGGCAGCGGGCGCGACCGTGCGCGAGGTGTCATTCCCGCACGCGGCAAGCGCCCGCGCGGCGCAGCGGGTGATCATGTTCGGCGAGGCCTTCGCGTATCACGAGAACGACCTGCGCACGCGGCCCGAGCTTTACGGCAAGTGGACGCGCTGGCAATTGCAGCAGGGTGCGTTGTTCAGCGCCGGTGACTACGTGCAAGCACAACGCGTGCGCAGCGTGATCACCGACGAGGCGACCCGCGCGCTGGAGGAGGTGGATGTTCTGCTCACGCCGAGCGAGTGGAACGTCGCGCCAACCTTCGAGAGCTACAACCCCGAGGGCAGAATGCGGCTACCCGACCTCACCGGCGTCTGGAATCTCACTGGTAAGCCGGCGATGAGCATCTGTTGTGGCTTCTCTGACTCCGGGCTGCCGCTCGGCATGCAGATCATCGGGCGCGCGTTCGACGAGCCGATGGTGTTCAAGGTTGCCGACGCGTACCAGCGGCTTACTTCGTGGCATACGCGCATCGCCGCGGTTCCTACGGAGGTGCCGGTTGGATGAGTGACACGCTTGAAGCGATTCTGGCCCGCGCGAATCTGCCAATGACGCCCGAAGAGGTCAAGCGCTTGCGGCGCAACTGGCCGCTCATCGAATCCTGGCTGGCCGAGCTGCACCTGCCTGAAGCGCAGAGTGCCGAGCCGGCGATGGTGTTCCCCGCGGCCCGAACACCTGCGTAACTTAGAGGCGGCCCTCGCGCATCGCTTCGGCGTTGGGGGTGCTGACGCGCCAGAAGTCTGCTTCCGCCGCCGCGCCGATCGGCTCCGCCAGGCGTTGTGCATCGTCCAGGATCGCGTCTTCGTCTACCGTCTGGACGCGGCCGTGCTCCACGACCACCTGCCCATCGATGACGACGGTGTCGACCTCGTCGCCGCGCGCCGCATACACCAGGTTGGGGACGAGGTTGCGCATCGGGTGCGTATGCACGGGGGCAAGGGTCGGGCGCCGTAGATCCACGAGCAGGACGTCGGCGCGCTTGCCGACCCGCAGCGAGCCGATCTCGTCGGCCCAGCCGATCGCCGCCGCGCCTTCGATCGTGGCCATCCGCAGCACCCGCCAGGCAGGATCACTTCGGGATCGACCGCGCGGATCTTGTTGAACAGCGCGGTCAGCTTCATCTCACTAAATATTAAACTTACAGTATTATGATGGGGGCAGAAGACGAGGGGAGCCTCTACACATGAAGCGCCGATCCGCACCAGTTGCCACTGATCAGAGCGGCATCACCCGAGCGCTGCTGTACCGCCGTGTCTCGGGCGCCAAGCATCAACGGGACGGCGTCAGCCTCGAAACCCAACAACTCACCTTGCGTGCCTACGTGGTGCGGCAGGAGGGTTGGGTGGTCGACAGCGAATACGTCGACATCATGAGCGGCAAGCGCGCGGATCGACCCGGGTATGTCGCGATGCTCGCGCGAGCTCGCGAGTTGCGAACCACTGGCGTCCGCGTCGTGGTCGTGCTTGTTCGACTCGATCGTTTCGGCCGCCGCGTCCTCGAGTACCTCAATCGTGCCGAGGAGCTGACGAAGGCTGGGGTCGTGATCCACACCACGGAAACGGGTGCCGAACTGGATGAAGAGTGGACCACGATGAAAATGCTCTGGGCGCAGAAAGAAGGAAAGCTGATCGGCAAGCGCGTTGCAGAGAACCGCCGAACGGTCGTCGACAAGGGCTGGCCGTATGGTCGCATCGCGTTCGGATACCGCCCGAGGCGCCCGACGGATGCGGAGATCGCGGCGGGCTGCCGTCCGACCATGAACATGATCGAGCCAGAGCCAGGCGCTCGAGAGGTCGTGGGCGAGATCTTCGATCGTGTCGCTCGCGGCGACAGCATTGGTTCTGCCGTGAGCTGGCTAGCATCACTGTCGCCCGAGCGACGGGGCTACCGAAGCTGGGCGCAACAGTCGTTGATGAAGCTCTTGGAATCGCCCACGTATGTCGCCCGACCTACTGCTGGCGACGACGACGTGCTAGCTAGGCCGCCCGCGCGATGGAAGCCGCTGGTGACGGATGCAACCTGGGCGGGAGTGCAGGAGCGCCTCGAGTTGCACGACCGGCGTCCACATCCAGGCATGGGGCGGGTGCTCCTGACTGGATTCATGCGATGCGACCGCTGCGGCTATCGCATGGCAGGCGTCAGCTATCTCGGCGGCAAGCATGCGTACCGCTGCACCTCAAAGGCCCTCGGGGCTAATGCTCCCGTCGCTGACTGCTACTACACGGTGCCGATGCACACGTCTGACAGCGCTGTGTTGGACGTGGTCGCGGGGATCCTGGAAGTCTTCGAGCGTTCTGCACGGCCGCGGTTGCGGGATGCGTGGCAGCGGATGCAGCAGCGCTCAACTTCTACGGACGGGAACGGCCGACGACTCGCACAGCTCGATCGGGAGGAAAGCACGGCCAAGCACGAGCTGGCGAAGGCCGGGCGACTGCTCGTCAACGGCGTAGATCGGGTCGTGTTCGAGGCCTTGCGCGACGAGCAGCTCCAGCACCTGGAGCGGATCGCTGCCGAACGTGAACGCCTCGGCGCAGCGCGCATGGCGCCGAGTCCGCGGCTGCCGTCGCTGGACACAGTGCTCTCGTCAGCGGGTGGCTGGTCGGCTGTCCTGCGTGGTGTCGACTTGCAACTGCAGCGCCAGGTGCTCGATCCACTCGTGGCGAGCGTGCGGATGCGTCGAGTTGGCTTTGGCGCGTATGAGGTCGAAGTCAGCTGGACGGAAGTGGGCCAGTGGCTCGTCGATTTGAACGCTCAGGTCACGCAAGACGCCGCATGAATGTGTGCGCAATCACTTGCGTCTGACGCGGTCAACGACTTACATTGCAGTCAGTGGATAGCGGATTCCCGCTATCGGCGCCCAATCCCCAGGGGTTGGGCGCTTTCAATCTCCTCGAGCTTCGCGGCACTGCTCTCTGTGCGCCATGATCGCTTCTCGAATGTCGGCGTCAGGGTAGACCTTCGCGCCGAACTTTCCCATCATGCCGTCGGCGCGACAGTAGATCTTCGGGCTCCATAGCCGCCACCGACGTGGCTCTACGGCGCAGTCGTCACGGATCCACTCGTATAGGTCGCGCGAGAACATGTCGGCGAGTTCGAGCGGATGGGAGAAGCACTTCGGGAGGAATCGCGCGCCCGTCTCGAGCCAGTTTCTGAAGCTCGCGTCAGGTACCCACTGCGACCCGTACAGGAGCAGGCGCGCGTACTCCAGTTGGTGGTAGGCGTCTTCCTTGGGATCTTGGCTTTCGAAGACGAGCCGCCCGGGCATGGGTTCCGCCGCCGTCGCCAGAGCGTCGACGTATCGCTCGAGGAGCAGCATGATGGCCACAGCGTAGGCGTCGGCTGGGAAGTAAGGACTGAGCCCGGCCTCAGCGAGCTCACGCTCAAACGCCGCCTTTCGCACGCCAACACCAAACGCGACCAGGTCAGCGTCGCTGACGAGTTGATCGACTGCCGTCTCGAACGCTGCCTGCCGAGACGTGTCTCCCGCGAAGTAATACGGGCCTTTCCGATGCCGCATGAGCGGTTCGTGGAATGTCATATCGGTCGTGCCGAAGAAATCCTTCTTCACCCGGTCGGCCGCGGCGACGTACGTGGTCGCAGCTGACTCTGGCATTGCCACGGCACCGAGTGCGAAGAACGGCGGTGCAGGGCTAGGCGCGCGTTCCGCATGCGACTTGCCGCACTCGTCGATGTACAGGATCGACGTCTGTCGTTTCTCGAGTAGTGGGTGCGTGGTGTGCTTGAAACGCTTCCTGCTCTCGATTCGGCCGTAGCCAGGCGTCAGCTCGATCTGCTCGTGCGAGGCCAGCTAGGCGAGCAGTTGCTCGGCCAGTGACTGGTCAAAGTCTGCCTGCCTCAACAGGACCTGCAAGGCCACGAGCCACGAGGCTGGCCTGCGCTAACAGGCCCGACCGCCGTTGAGCGATACGGCGTCCCGACGGATCGCCGAGTCCAATCTCCCCCATTTTCGAAACCGATGTGTACGGGCACCCAAGAGGTGTGAGGCCGGGCACGCGTTGACAGGCTCTCCCGGAACGCTTCGGGAACGTCTCGGAGACGGCTCAGGGACGCCTTACGCCCATGCTGGAGGGCATGGATAGGCGGTTGTCCGCGGTTGTCACGCTCGATTCACGCCAGTGGCCTGGCGCTGTCACGGTCGCTGATGAGAATGGCGGCATGCCGCGGTACGTGTGGCAGCATTGTTTCCGAAGGGCCGCCATCGGTGGGCGGCTTGTCCGTCTTTCAGGAGACGCGGGTAAGCAGGAAAAGCGGACAACTCGGCGTCTCCGAGACGTTCCGGAGGGCGGAAGAAGCCGCGGACTTCAGAGTTCCGCCCCTCGGGTCCGCACCTGGCACCAGCCTGACAATCTCACCGGCAGGGGCGCGGGACGACTGGGGGACGCTTCACAGCCGGCCCCCCACTGCACATCGTCCTATTCAGTCTGTACCCCTTCGCAGCTCGAGGCGCTGTCCGATGAGCAGTGCTGTTGGACTGGCACTCCGCGGCCACATGGTGCGCCGGTTGCCGACGGCGGTGGAGCTGTCGACCAGGTCGCCGATTGTGCTGACGCCACGCGACATGGAGATCCTCGCAGGCGTCCATCTGCATGGGTTCCTGACGACCGACCTGGTCGAGTTGGCGTTCTTTCCGCCGACGTCGATCGACAGGTGCTCGCCATCATCACGCGCGTACCAGCGGCTGCGCGAGCTGTGGATGTGGGGGTATCTCGAGCGCGTTGAACTGCCCGTGGCGCGCGTGCTCGGCGGACGTCGACCGTTCCTGTACGCGCTGGGTCGCCAGGCCTTGCCGTACCTCCGCCTGACCAGCGGCTTCCGACGTGATGTTTGCCTCTTTCTCCTTGTTCCCGAGGAGTACCACTGGTGCTGAGTTACCCGTGTTCGAAACGACAACGTACACCTTGGTGGCGTTGCCAACGTTGCCAGCCGCATCGCGTGCTCTGGCGCTCAGGGTGTGGCCGCCATTCGGCACGGCGGTCGTGTCCCAGGTGACGGTGAATGGCGCCGCCGTGTCGGGTGCGCCAAGCGGCAGGTCGTCAACCAGGAACTCGACTGCTGCCACGCCGACGGCATCCGAGCTGTTTGCTGACACGGACACGCTAGCGCCAGAAACTGTCTGCTCATTGGTCTGCGACGTGACGTCGACGGCTGGCGGTTGCGTGTCCAGCGAACTGTTGCTGACCTGACCAGCGAACATCGAAGCGAATCCGGTGGTCCAGGTCTGGCCAGTTGACCACAGCGCCGGTAGTGCACTCAGGTTTGCGAGACTGCTCGTCTCTGATGACCCGGTACCGGCCTTATCACGGAAGTTGATGGTTCCGCTGCCTGGAGGCGTCAGTACCACTAGCCAGTACTGAATTCCAGACGTGAGGTTGACAGACGGCACTGCTACCGAGTTCCAAGCGCCATTCGACGGATTGGCGATCGAACCGGCCGTTAGCAGCGTCTTCGGATGGCCGCCTACATCGTCGTACACGCCGACCGAAACGGTGCTGGCGGTGTTGGTCGCATCCAGGTAGATGAACAGCTTGTTGATCGACCCGGTCGAAGCAGCGGTATACGGAAACGCTTGCGCGGTCCCAGCAGGATTGGAGTCCAAGCTGGTCTCAACGTTCGCGTCGCCGACTACTGCTGCCGGCAAAGTAGTAAATGTGAACGTCGACGAGGTGGTTTCGTTTCCGACGGCGTCCGTGCTCACCGCGGCAAAGTAGTAGGTTGTCGCTGGGTTCAGACCCGTGACCGCCTGGCCATGCGTCGTCACTAGCGCGGAATCCAGGATCGTCGTTGAGCCGAGCGCGGACGTCGTGCCGTACCGAACCTGCGACGTCGAAGAGCTAGTGCTCAGCCAACGGATGGTGCGCGTTAGTCGCTGCGAGTGGGCAACGGTCGACCACAGCCGACACGGCAAGGTGATCCTCGCGGTTTGGGATGCGCGAGACCTACTCCTCCACAGCGTGCCGAAGGTACCTCAATAATGTAGAACTCTGTGCGCAACCGTGTGCTCCCCGGTCAACGACACACATCCGGTTCTGGCGTCATCCGCGGCACGCATCCTGAAGAAAACGAAGGTACGCGCTTAAGCCTGCGCGCTCGCCTTAGAAAATTTGTGCGAGGATGGCGAAGAGGTGGGTGCTCGCATCGGGCTGATACCACGACGCCCTCGGTCCGCAACCGCTTAACGTTCTTGGTAACCTTTGCGTCCGTAAAATGGTCAGACTGCCTCGAGGACAGCCCCGCGGAAGCCGAGCAGGTCCTTGGCGCTCACGACACCCTGAACGCCTTGGTACAGGCTAAACCCCGATGGCCGTGTCGGGCCCAGGTTCACAAACACGGTGACCGTAATGTTTCCCTCAAGCGTGCCGTTAGCGTGTGTTTCTATTTCGCCATCGAGCAACTCCAACTGCAGCGACAAATCCGCCGGAACCCACACGCGCCGCGCAGGTCGTGAGTCCCCTCGCGCCTGCTCGCGTAGGTGCTGGTCGATCCAATCGCACAGCCGTATCAAGTCGGCCGTGGGAAAGTCGACCCTCAGACTGCTTGCGCTCTCGAGTTCGGGATCTCCAATCGAGATAATCGCATGGCCTACGAAGCGATCGGCGGATCTCCCTTCGGCCATGATGAGCCGAAGGGAGAAGCCGTGTCCGTTAAGAATCATGCTAGGGAACTTGCCCTGGGTAATACCATCCGTGGTTTTCTGCCAAGCGCTTCAGTTCATACCTGGTTTTGTTTCTCATTGCAGTCACAACGCCTTCCGCGTCCTCAACTATAACGTCGTACGCGTTTCGGCCGACCTTCTTGAAGTAGACACTTGCTCCGTCGGCCTGCTTGAGAGCCTCGCCTGCCCTTGTAGCCAGGTATCTTGCGTACGTGAAGCCGGCCTCAATAAGGCGTTCACGGCCATGGATAGTGGCTGGTATTTCGTCCTGACTAGCGTCCTTGCTGCTGCCGGCCCCTCCGCCACTTGGTGGCTGCGCCGCGAGGACTATCTCTTGCACCATCGCGAATGGAGAGCCGGCCGGACGGACAGTGACGTAGGCAATTGTCATCAGCGGGAAATCTAAACACGTTGCGTTTACGATGTAGCCGCTGACTATGCCAGAAGCCGTTGTAAAGCAGTCGCTCTCGAGCAGTTTCGAGATGGCATGCCCCGATGGGTCCCGGTATGTGGTTGGGTTGTTCTGCGCGTACGTATACCGGTTCAGGGACAGCGCCGCTCGCAACGTGCCCGCGGCAGTGTCGCGTTGTAGGAACCTGCCGATCGTTGGGTCGTATACCCTCGCGCGAAGGTAAATCAGAAGGTCCTCGGCATCACGCTGCTCCCCCGCAAAGTCGAACGGTTGGGTGCTCGTGCCCTGACTCAAAGTCGGGATGCCAAACTCGTCGGTCTGGTACGTCTCGACAACGTCTCCATTGCTGGCCGTGATCGCCCGCACCGACCCCAGTCCGTCAGTGTGATAGACCGACAACCCGGCCCCGGGATTCTTGTCCACACTGAACGCCAGGCCGCTGGCGCCCCACACGTACTTCCGCGTGCCGTCGTCGAGTACCACGGGCAGGCCGCCACCTACGTCATATACGTAGTTTGTCGTATTGGCACCGACGGCCTTGGCCTTGCGTTTCCCGTCACCGTCATAACTAAATGAGCTGTTGACGCCACCTACCGTTGCCTGCACCAGCCGATTAGCCTGGTCGTAGACAAAACTGTCGGTGTCGCGCACCGTTAGATTGCCGTCGGGATTGACGGAGTATGTCGTGCTGCCGGCAGTCAGAATCCGGTCTGCGCGATCGTAGGTGTAACTCGTCGGTGCACCGGCCTGCGTCTTGGTTAGCCGATTGCCGCGCGCGTCGTAGTCATAGCCCGTCGTTCCGGACGGTCCAATCACGGTCTTCAGGCGATACAGGTTGTCATATACGTAGTTCGTCGTCGCCGTCGAGGCATTCATGCCAGCGAAGCTGTGGCTGGCACCAGCCGCCAAGACGACCGCACCGCTCAAGCCGCTGATCTGTGCGGGAGTGGTGTGCGGAGTGTCCGAGCCATTTCCCAGCTCACCCGAGTCGTTCTCACCCCAACTCCATACTGTCCCATTCGACTTGGCCGCCAGGTTATGGCCACTGCCGGCCGCAGCGATGCTGACCACGCCGGTAAGGGCACTGATCTGTAGTGGTACCAGGCTGCACACGTAGTTCTGCCCGTTCATGGAGCAGTTGCCGCTCGACGTCATACCGAGTTGACCCCACTCATTGCGACCCCATGACCACAGCGTGCCATCGTTCTTCAGCGCCAAATTGTGGAACTCCCCACCGCTAACGGCGTTGATCGCGGTAAGGCCGTTGACCTGGACGGGTGTGGTGCTACTGGTAGATGAGTTGTTGCCGAGTTGGCCTGCGTCGTTGTTGCCCCACGCCCAAACCGTCCCGTCGGTCTTTCGCGCAACGGTGTGGAGTTCACCCGTTGACACGTCGGCAACCCCTGTCAAACCGGTCACCTGGACGGGAGTTGGACTGCATGCGCGGCTTGCGCACGTCGCGCCCGTGCTGGCGCCAAGCTGGCCGGAGTCGTTAGCGCCCCATGACCAGACTGTGCCGTCACTCTTGACCGCCATGACCGCCAGGCTCAGCAACACCGTGCCTTGCAGCCGCGTGCCCATCCAGGTCAGCGGCCTCTCGAGCGTTGTGGCGATTGCGGCGGGCTGGGATCACAACCTGGCGCTGAAGTCGGATGGCACCGTCTGGGCGTGGGGATCGAATGAGTTCGGCCAACTGGGCGCCACGACCACGGGCACCTGCACCTGGGGCTCGAACTCGATACCTTGCCGCCAGACTGCCGCCCAGGTCAGCGGGCTGGCCGACGTGATATCTATCGCCGGTGGCGGTGGTCACAGCCTGGTGGTCAAGAAGGATGGCACCGTCCGCGCCTGGGGTCACAACGATTCCGGCCAGCTCGGCAACAACTCAACGACCGACAGCACCACCCCGGTCCAGGTCAGCGGCCTGAGCAACGCTCTCTCTGTTTCCGCCGGCCAGTCGCACAGTCTCGCGCTTGAGGACGATGGGACCGCGTCCACTTGGGGCGATAACTTCCGCGGCCAACTAGGGGCGACAAGCAGCGGCACCTGCGGTAGTGGGTCGACCTGGGCGTGCAGCCTCACCCCTCTAAGTGTCTCGAGTCTGACCAACCTTGCGGCAGTCGTCGCAGGGGCAAACTTCAGTCTTGGTCTGAAGCAGAACGGCGAAGTCTGGTCCTGGGGCGAAAACGACAACGGCGAGCTCGCGATCGGCTCGACTGACACAAATGTGCACTCGACGCCCGTACACGCGAGCACGAATCTCGATGGCAGTAACACAATCGCCGCGGGCGTAGATCACGGCCTGGCAAGCAAGAGCCTGATCGTTCAACCCGCGCCTGCCGGCACTGAGCACAATCCGCCATACATCCATCAGGGCGTAAGCCGCCTCGGGGTGGACACCCTCACGGGTAGCTTCAGCACGAGCGCAATCGGCGCCGGCCCGTCGGCGGGCATGGGGCCAAGCCCGGTTCTCACGTATACCCACAACACCAACGATCCGCGCGTGAGCCCGCTCGGACCAGGTTGGACGCACAATTACTCGACCCACTTGGCAGGCGCTGGAAATGGCTCAGGCGCGATAGTTCTGGTGGGGCCACAGGGTCGCAGCGATCGTTACGTTCCTATCAACTTCTCGAGTGGGATCGTGTCGTATGCGCAGCCCGACGGAGTATCTACCGAACTGCGTCGCAACTCGAATGGCACGTACACCGCCACATTCCTGGACCTCACAACGTGGGAATTCGACAACAGCGGTCGGCTGCGCTTCATCCGCGATCGCTTCACGAACGAGTCAGAGCTAACGTACAACTCGACGACCGGCCGCTTGAGCTCCGTGAGCGACCCGGCTGGCCGGGGCACCCTGTCGTTCAGCTACGACTCGAGTGGCCGTCTGACATCCGTGAGCGACTGGGATACGACGCCTCGCGTTATCGGGTTTGAGTACGTCTCAGCGACTGACAATCGATTGCAGTCGGTGACCGATCGCGCCGGTGGTGAAACCACCTTCGGGTATGACGGCAGCAGCCACCGTGTCGCGACTATCACTGACTCGAACAACAAGCCGCTACTGAGTCAGACGTTCGACTCGCGAGGCCGCGTCGCAACGCAGAAGGACGGAAGGGGTCTGCTGAGCGGCGGCCAAGAAACGAGCTTCTCGTACCCGTCAACTCAGGACGGCACAACCCCGACGGTAGTAACGGAGCCGACGACGTCGGCAGAGCCAACGTGGCATAGCAAAGTAGAAGATACGTACACGGCAGATCGCGGGTTCCTGTCGAAGCGCGTGAATAAGCCGACGAGCACGCAGTCGCCAGCCACTGAGTTCACCTACGACGGCCCAGGATTCACAAGCAGCATTGAGGACCCAAGGGATCACGCGTCGACGCTTTGCTTCGACGTCGGCTATGACGGCCAACCCACCGGCGGCCAGAGGGGCAAGCTTACCCGCGTCATCTCGGTGTCGCCCGACGGCACCGCCGCTCCACTGGTGACCTTGCACGCCTATGACAGCAGCAACAATCTGACACAGACCGTGCCGCCCAAGGGCGTGACGAACAGCGGGTCGGTCTCGTGCTCGACCGACCTTTCGAGCCAGGTGCAGTCTGCATTCGCAACTGATTTCGCCTATGACTCCTCGACCCACACGAAGATCGAGAGCGTCACGCGCCACTTCACTGACGACGACGAGGGTTCCAAAACCGTCGTCACCAAGTACGAGTTCGACACCGCTCACCCCGGCCTGATCAGCAAGGTCATCCCCCCGCGTGGCAACACGAGCTCCAGCCCCGACTACTCCTTTGCGACCGAGTTCGAGTACTTCGGAAATGCGGATGGCTGCAAGGACGGCCTCCTCAAGACAGTCCGAACGCCCGTCCGAGACGGTCAGTCCTCCAAGGATGCCACCAACTACGACTACGATTGCAACGCCAATCGAATCCAGACCGTCGATCCGCTCGGTCACGCCTGGGACTTCGAGTATGACGACCAGAATCGCCTGACGAGCAGCACGACACCCGCGGTAACGATTCAAGGTGAGTCAGGTACACACCGTCTTACGACCACCTACGAGTACGACGCGGCCGGCATGCAGACCGTGCGAATCAGTCCGAGCAACAACTCGAGTGGCCAGGTGACCAAATTCGTGTACGACGAGCGAGAGCTGCTCAAGGAAGTTCGTGAGAATCCGGGCGCGTGGACTGACCCAGATGCTTCGGACCCGACTGGTACGGAGGTGACCGCCTACCTGTACGACGACCTGGGTTCCAGGACGAAGGTTACCCGCGCGCAGGGAATCACGAACGAGGAAAGGGTCGTCGACTACACCTACGACGGTCTGGGGCGGGTCATGAGTGAGATCCAGCACCCGACCACCAGCAGTACCTTCGTGTCCGAGTTCACATACGACCTGAACGGCAATCGTGCGACCCATACCGACCCACTCGATCAACTAACGACATTCTCATACGACAACCTCGACCGCCTGACAGGTATCAGCTATTCGCAGCGGAATACGACCGAAACAACGTCAACGACTAACGTGACTTATGGGTACGACCGGCACTCGAACCGCACGAGCATGACTGACGTGACCGGCACGACGACGTATGACCTGGACGAACTCGATCGTTTGACGAGCGTCACCTGGCCAGGATCGTCAACGAAAACGATCGAGTACCGCTACGACCTCGATGGCAACCGTCGGCGAGTGACGTACTCCGACCTTACCGACGTCGACTACAGCTTCGACAAAGCCGGCCGGATGAGTTCACTCACTGACTGGGACGGGCGCACTGTAGCCTATGCCTACGCCCCGGACAGCCGGCTCCTGAAAGTCACGAACTGGACGAGCAACGGCACGACCACCGATTACACGTACGACGACGCTCGGCGCTTGACGGACATCTTGCACAAGCAAGGCAGCACCGTCCTGTCGGCGCACGGCTTCGGGCTTGATCGCCAGGGCGACCGCACTCGCTTCGACGAGCAACTCCCGACGATCAGCTCAACCGAGTTCGGCCCGTTGGGCACAAGCGGTCTCGGGTCCTCTGAAGTCTTTGGCACTGATGGTTCGTCCGACTTCGTCGCCGCAGGCTTTGAACCGACGGCGCTACCCGACTTCGCCGAACTGGCTGCAGCAGCACAGTCCGCACAGCCGCGGTCACCACGCAAGTTGGAGCCGTTCACCGATCACAGCGCCGTGGCTGGCAAGGCATCCCTGTTCGAGGCGAAGCCTGGCAAGGGTGCATACAAACTGGAGTTGTTCGACAAGAACAAAGCCGCGGCCACCGTTCGGCTGGAGCATGCGTTCAGCGGTGCTGTGCTGCGCTTCGAACTGCCAGGAGCGGCGTCGGAGCGCAAGGCGCAGGGCGCTAAAGCAAGTGCAAAGGTCGGCGACGCGACGCTCCAGTGGACTGGCTTCGCTGACGGCTTGAAGGAGGACATTATCCTCGACAAGCGGCCTGCCAAAGACGAGGTTCGCTTCAAGGTCGAGATGCAACGCCTGGCGCCAGCAAAGGACGGCAAGGGCGGATACGTTCTCTACGACAGCTACGCCTACCCGCGGTTCCATGTCATGGCGCCAACGGTGCACGATGCGAACGGCCGCTCAGGCAAGGCAACGCTCAGCTTGACGACCAAAGAAGCCGTCATTCAAGTCGATCCGACCTTCATGAACACCGCGACGTTCCCAGTGACCATCGACCCGACGGTCAACTGGACGCTCGACTCGCCTGCAACAACGTTCGCATACGATCGCTACGCACCCGTCGCCCAACTGACCGCGGTCGCTGCGCAGCAAGGGCCTGAGAGCCACTCGAGCTACGACTACGCGGCCAATCGCAACCGCATGGAGCGAGTGCAGGGCCCGACTCAGCCGACGCCCGACCAGACCACCACGACCTACGACTACGACGGTGCGGACCACATCCTCACTGCCACGCACGTGGACGCCAGCAATAACACGGTCGTCGTCGACTACGATGTGAACCCAAACGGAAACCTACGTTTTCGCTCGGGCGGCACGATTTGCGACGAGTTCAAGTACGACCAGGCCAACCGCATGACTCAGGCCCTGGTCAACGACGGCTGCGGCACGAGCACGACCAACACCTACGTCTACAACGGCGATGGCTTACGCACCTCCAAGACGGTCGGCAGCAACGGAGCAATACGCTACGTATGGGACGTCAACCGCGGCCTGCCGACGATCTTGGAAGACGGCACCCGCAAGTACGCCTGGGGTGCCCAGGGCCTGTCGCACAACCAGCAGCTCGGCAGCACCTCGCCAACCACCGTTGAGGTGTATCACGCCGATCAGATCGGCACGATCCGCGAACTCACCGCTGGCGACGATGGCGAACTGACAGACACCTACACCTACGATGAATTCGGGGTTCCCACTGAGCGCGACGGCACCAGCAGCCAGCCCTTCGGGTATACCGGCGAGCTGTGGGACGGCGGCACCGGCGAGCCTAACCTGCTGTACCTACGTGCGCGCTCCTATGACCCTGGCACTGGCCGGTTCATGCAACGTGACCCGACGGCTGGCTCTGTCGATGAGACGGGAACACTGAACCGTTACGCATACGCTCACAGTAATAGCATCAATCGGCGGGACCCGTTTGGGCTCGACTACATCGGGGTGGACGGGCCGACTGTTCCAGATTGGGCACAGCCACCTCCAGTCACGTGCTTGGTGCCGTCACTGTTCGGAGGGTGCTTGATCTGGGCTGCCACACCGACGGGATCTGGAAAAGAGAAGGCGTTTCTACCCGCTCCCAACAGAATGAGGGTACAACTGCAACGTGGTTTGTCCGACCGCCCTGAGGACAACTATGGGGTTTCTCTGGAAGATGACACGGGCAGGGGTGTAACCGCTCTGGACGTGAAGTTCGCTGTGATCGAATTGAGTTGGGATTACCGCACGTCGAATGCTATTCGTGAGGCGATAGCGGCGTGGTTCCCCGAGATCCAGAGGGAACTATCGGCCATAGTTCTCAGCGGGGGGGTGTCCGGATTTAAGAGGAGCTTTCGGTCCTGGCCGCTTCCCAATGGATGGCGGTTAGATCTCGATCAGTTGGCCGGAACCAATCTCACGTCTGAGGACTAAAGACGAGCTAGTATTGGAGCGAAGATGATTCGTCCGATCGTCGCGCATCTTTGTGAAGAGCTGAAGCGTGCCCACCCGGCCTCTGCCGCCGCACTTGTTCTTCTGGCAGGCTTGATCTTTGAGCAAAGCAACAAACTTGAAACCCTGGAAGAGTTATCGCGAACCAATGAACTCGATTCGGGTAGCGTGCATGCAGCGAGCCGCGCTACTGAGATTCGCGATGAATATATACGATACGCTGAACAGGGCATCTTTGACTGGAAATACTTGGGGCTAAGGCTGACGAATGATGAACGTGACAGCATGACGCGTACGCTATTGGAACTGATCGATCGTGATTCGCCGCTTGCCTCGGATGCGGCGTCAGCATTAAGTCTGTCTGGCAGACCCTTTGTAGTGCCTCATCTGGCTCGGACTGTTTACTCGAAGGCGCGTGACGATGAGCCTACTGCGGCGACTTGCATTCGCGCGATCGCCGAACTCTTGAATTCTTCGTCAATTCGCTCGACACCGGATCTTCCGATGATGAAACCACTAATATCAGCAGGTATTCAGGCCCTTGAGTTCGCGTCGCGGGAGGGGATGGATGGCCCTTTAGGGGCCAAGGAAGAAGGTGCCCGCCAACTGACCCGCTTGCGTACGATATATCCAGGCCTCTTGTGACAAGCCTGCCAGTTACTAAAGCCAGCGCTTGCGGTGCTGGGATTCCCGACGATCTCATTATGCGGTGTTGCACGAAACCTACTTTGTCATCCCCGTGCGGCCGCGCGTAAGTGGAGTCGAACTATTGGAGCCTTCAACCACTCGACGGCAGCTCGCCGTTCCGCGTGGTTGATATTGAAGCAAAGCTCGGGTCCAGCGGTCGAGTGGATTCTTGGCCGAAACTGCACCACTCAACTTCGCAATGTTCGGCGAGGCGCCGCGGTCGATCACGCCACCTCAACCGGGCGAGCTAGGTATCCGCTGCCAGGCTCTGACGCTGAACTGTCCTTCGAGATCCTTGCGAGCAACTTGAGCATCCGGTCTGGAGTAGACGGGCGTGACGCGACGGCACCTGCTAAAGCAGCCGCATCAGCATCACCCGCATTACTGTAAGTCTCATGCTTCATCTCATTGAAGATGTTGTGGCAGTTGTTGCCGGGGATGCGTTCCTGACGCTCATCGGGTTGGCTTTTGAACAGCACGTACGTGAACAGTGGCGTGCCGACAAGGCCGAAGAGGCTGATCCAACCTGGTGTCTTGACCCGCACACCTCCGACAGCGAGACCTTGCGACGCTGGGCAGCTGAGCGAGACACAGTCAATGCCAGGCTGTTGCGCGAATGGGCGGAGCAGCGCAGACAGGCGCGGAGCCAGGTCT
>WNGF01004852.1_pt1 | contig 18901 bp, 16 predicted proteins | sample 5400641 | NCBI WGS metagenome assembly WNGF01 (sample SAMN13153371, study PRJNA577476) | soil metagenome | isolation source: 80 cm soil or saprolite under grassland replicate 2 | place: USA:California | collected 2016-06-15
AGCATCCGCGAGAACGTACGCGCCCCGGGCCACGCCGCTGGCGGCGCCGTACTTCGCGCGGTCGACCGTCGGCAGCGCCTGCCGGGTGAGCACCAGCACCGCCGGCTGGTGGCGGAGCTGCATGATGACCTTCCACGCCTCCACGACCTCGTTGGCGTCGGCCGGCCGCAGCACCATGAGTCCGGGGATCGCGCGCAGCGAGGCGAGCTGCTCCACGGGCTGGTGTGTCGGCCCATCCTCGCCGACCCCGATCGAATCGTGCGTGAAGATGTAGATGACCGGCAGCTCCATCAAGGCGCTGAGCCGGATCGCGCCCCGGGCGTAGTCGCTGAAGATGAAGAAGGTGGACGCGTAGGGCCGCACCTTCGACAGCGACAGGCCGTTGGTCGCCGCGCACATGCCGAACTCGCGGATGCCGAAGTGGAAGTTGCGGCCGCCGTAGCTGTCCGCCTCGAACTCGCCGGCCCCCTCGAAGGTGAGGCGCGTCTTGGTCGAGGGCCAGAGATCGGCGGAGCCGCCGATGAGCCACGGGACGGTCTTGGCGACGGCCTCGAGAACCTTGCCCGACGAATCGCGCGTCGCCAGCCCCTTGGGGTCGGCGGGGAAGATCGGCAGGCCGCGGTCCCAGCCCTCGGGGAGCTGGCGGCGTTGCATGCGGTCGAGCCGATCGGCCTCGTCGGGGTACTGCTTGCCGTACTTCTCGAACAGCTCGAACCAGGCCCGCCGCAGCTCGGCGCCGCGGGCGCCGACGCCCTCGTTGAACCGCTGGTACACGCCGTCGGGGACGAGAAACTTCGCGTCCTCCGGCCAGTCGTAGCGACGCTTCGTCAGCCGGATCTCTTCCTCGCCGAGCGGTTCACCGTGGGCCGCGCTGGTGTCCTGCTTGTGCGGGGCGCCATAGCCGATGTGGCTGTCGACGATGATCATGGTGGGTCGATCGGCCGTCGTCTTGAACGTCTCGAAGGCCTGCGTCAGCAGGTCGAGATCGTTGGCATCGCCGACGCGGGCGACGTTCCAGCCGTAGCCGAGAAACCGCGTGGCCACGTCGTCGCTGTAGGCCAGATCGGTGTGGCCCTCGATCGTGATGTGGTTGTTGTCGTAGATCCAGCACAGGTTCGAGAGCTTCAGGTGACCGGCCAGGGACGCCGCCTCGTGGCTGACGCCTTCCATCAGGCACCCGTCGCCGCAGATCGCATAGACGTCGTAGTCGAACAGCGTGAACCCCGGGCGATTGAAGTGCGCCGCGGCCCAGCGCCCGGCCATCGCCATGCCCACGCTGGTGGCGATCCCCTGGCCGAGCGGCCCGGTCGTCGTCTCGACCCCGCTGGTCCAGCGGTACTCGGGATGGCCGGGACATTTGCTGTCGAGCTGACGGAAGCGCTTGATGTCGTCGAGCTTCACCGAGGGCTCGCCGAGCACCTCGTACTTCGGGTTGACGGCCTTGACCCCGGCCAGGTGAAGCAGGCTGTAGAGGAGCATGGAAGCGTGGCCGTTGGACAGCACGAACCGGTCACGGTTGCCCCAGATCGGCTGCTCAGGATCGAAGCGGAGGAAGCGCTGCCAGAGGCAATACGCCACGGGGGCGAGCGCCATCGGCGTTCCGGGATGCCCGGAATTGGCCGCCTGCACCGCGTCCATCGACAGGGTGCGGATGGTGTTGATACAGCGCAGATCCAGATCCGACGTGTCACTCATGGCGGCCTCGATGTGGAGACCGCCATTCTGAACCGGTCACCACGATTCGGCAAGCCCCGCCCTGCGCTCGTAGTGTCTCAGTTCGAAACTGTGGCGACCCAATCGCCGCCGATCCACCGGGCGGGTGGGGCGGGTGGGGCCTTGGGAAACCCGATCGGACTGTCTGGCCCACCGCCCGCCTGTCGGGTGCCGGTACGCCTGTCCCGACGTACGACGACGGGTTTCCCAAGGCCCCACCCGCCCCGCCCGCCCTCTCCGCGGTGCTCAAGGTCGGATCGAGGACTCGAGGGGCGAGGCTCTCGTGTGCGGCCGGAAGAGATTGCGTGCCCCCAACCTTCCTACGACACGCTGGCTTGAGGTCGGCCGTGATCGTCGGTATTCCACGCGAGTCCTTCGCTGCACGCCTCCGCGGCCCGAGCGCCGCGTGGAGGGCGGGAGAGACGGGTGGGCCTTCGGAAACCCGTCGTCGTACGTCGTGCCAGGCGTACCGCTGACCGACATTCAGGCGGACTGCTAGCCGGTCCGATCGGGTTTCCGAAGGCCCACCCGTCTCTCCCGCCCGGCGAACGGGCAGTCAGGGTTCGAACTGAGACACTACCCCTGCCCACCGCGGGTTGACCGCGCTCCTGCGCCCGTAGTAGCTTCCGGCCGGAATGGCGCACGGCCTCGCGCGGGGACTCACCAACTACGGCGATCCGGACTTCGCGCTGTATCTCCGGCGGTCGTTCGCGAAGTCGATGGGGTACTCGCGAGCGGCCCTGGAGCGACCCATCGTCGGCATCGCCGATTCGGGCAGCGGCTTCAACAACTGCCATCGTCATCTGCCGGAGCTGATCGACGCCGTCAAGCGCGGCGTGCTGGCGGCGGGGGCGCTGCCCGTCGAGTTCCCAACGATCTCCCTCGGCGAGGTCTTCCTCGAGCCGACGAGCATGCTCTATCGCAATCTCATGTCGATGGACGTCGAGGAGATGGTCCGCGCCCAGCCGATGGACGCGGTCGTCCTCGTGGGAGGCTGCGACAAGACCGTGCCCGCTCAGCTCATGGGCGCCGCCTCGGCGGGGGTGCCGGCGATCCAGCTCGTGGCCGGTCCGATGATGACCGGCCGCCACGAGGGTGAGCGCCTCGGCGCCTGCACCGACTGCCGCCGCTTCTGGGCGAAGTTTCGGGCGGGGGACGTCTCGGCCGAGGCGATCGAAACGATCGAGGGCCGGCTCGCGACGACCACGGGCACCTGCGCCGTGATGGGCACGGCCAGCACCATGGCCTGCCTGGCCGAGGCCCTCGGCATGATCCTGCCGGGCACCGCCGCCATTCCGGCCGTTCACGCCGATCGGCTGCGCGCGGCGGAGGCGACGGGGGAGGCGGCCGTGGAGCTCATCCGCTCCGGGCTGACGCCCGATCGCATTCTCACGCCCGCCGCGTTCGAGAACGCGCTCCGGGTATTGCTCGCCGTCGGAGGCTCGACCAACGCGCTCATTCATCTCACCGCGATCGCCGGCCGCGTCGGCGTGACCCTCTCCCTCGACGCCCTCAATCGGCTCAGCGAGGAGACGCCGGTGCTGGTCGACCTCAAGCCGTCGGGACAGCACTACATGGAGGATCTGTTCGCGGCCGGCGGCATGGGGGCCGTGCTCCGCGAGCTCGCGCCCTCGCTCCATCTCGACTGCCTCACCGTCACCGGCCACACGCTGGGTGAGCGCCTGGCCGCCGAGCAGACGCCCTTCGTCGATCGCAGCGTGATCCGGAGCGCCCGCGATCCCTTCCAGTCGGTCGGTGGCCTCGTCGCCGTGTTCGGCTCGCTGGCGCCCGGCGGCGCGATCCTCAAGCGCTCCGCCGCCGACGCGCGGCTCTTCGAAACCGAGGCCCGCGCCGTGGCGTTCGACTCGCTGGAGGACCTGGCCCGACGCATCGACGACCCCGCGCTCGACGTGACCGCGGCCGATGCCCTCGTGCTCAAGAACGCCGGTCCCATCGGGGCACCGGGGATGCCCGAGGCGGGGTATCTGCCGATACCCCGCAAGCTGAGCCGCGCCGGCGTGACCGACATGCTGCGCATCTCGGATGCGCGCATGAGCGGCACCGCCTACGGCACCATCGTGCTCCACGTGACGCCGGAGGCGGCGGCCGGCGGCCCGCTGGGGCTCGTGCGGCACGGCGATCGTATCCGCCTCAGCGTGAAGGAGCGGCGACTCGATCTCCTCGTCGACGACGCCGAGCTCGGGCGACGCCGGGCCGTGCCCGCGAACGGGACGCGGCCGCGGCGCGGATACCGCAAGCTGTTCCTCGATCACGTGCTCCAGGCCGACGAGGGCTGCGACTTCGATTTCCTGCGGCCGCCCGGCCCGCCGACGCATTCGCCCGAACGGAGGACGTCATGACACGAAAGCACCGGACCGTGGTGGGCGCCGTCCTCGCCCTGGCGGCGTTGGCCACCCTCGTGAGCCTCGCCGAGGCGCAGTCGACGCTCGAGACGGTCAAGAAGCGCGGCAAGCTGATCGCCGGCGTGAAGACGGACTTCCCGCCGTTCGGCTATGTCGACGCGGGCGGCAAGAACCTCGGCTTCGACGTGGACGTGGCCCACCTGTTCGCGAAGGCGCTCTTCAACGACGACAACCAGGTCGAGCTGGTGGCCGTGACCTCGGGCAACCGCATTCCATTTCTTCAATCCGGCAAGATCGACATCATCATCGCGACCGTGACCATCACCGACGAGCGCAAGCAGGTCGTCGAGTTCTCCGATCCGTACTTTCTCTCCGGCTCGCTGCTGCTGGTGCCGAAGGCGAGCCCCGTCAAGGGCCTCGAGGATCTGGCGGGCAAGACCGTCGCCGTCGTGCAGGGCGCGATCCAGGACAAGGACGTCGAGCAGCTCCAGCCCAAGGCCAACCGGATCAAGTTCGGCAAGGTGTCGGAGGCGGTGCTGGCCATCAAGGGCGGCCGCGCCGACGCCTATGCGCACGACGACGTCCTGGTGCTGACGCTCGTCAAGGACAACGCGGATCTCAAGGCGGTCGGCAAGCCGTTCATGCCGCGTCCCTACGGCATCGCCGTGCGCAAGGGCGACACCGAGCTCATCAAGTGGGTGAACACGGAGCTCGCGAAGATGAAGAAGGACGGCACCTACGACCGGCTGTGGAAGAAATACTTCTCGGACGTGGAGGGTAGCCTCCTCAAGCCGTGACGCCGGCGGGCGCCGGCTTCAGCTGGGCGGCCATCGGTCAGGGCCTGCCCTATCTGCTCGAAGGGGCCGGGCTCACCATCGTGATCTCGGCGGTCGCGATGGTCCTGGCCGCCGCGCTGGGGCTCGCCCTGGCTGCGGTCTGCCAGGCGCCCGGACGGCTCGCGCGCCGCCTCATCGGCGCCTACGTCGAGATCTTCCGCAATACTCCTTTGCTCATCCAGATCTTCATCGTCTACTTCGGTCTGCCTCAGCTCGGGCTCAAGCTCTCGCCATTCCTGTCCGGGCTCTCGGCGCTGGTCCTCTACGCCGCCGCCTACAACACGGAGATCTTCCGCGCGGGGCTGGAGGCGGTCCCGCGGGGCCAGCTGGAGGCGGCGCGCTCGCTCGGACTGTCGGGACTCCAGACCCTCGGCTGGGTCACCCTCCCCCAGGCGCTGCGCATCTCCTTTCCGGCCCTCGGCAACAACCTGGTGTCGCTCGTCAAGAACTCGTCGCTGGTGTCGACCATCGGCATGGTCGAGCTGATGTTCGTCGCCAACGACCTCTCGTTCAACAACTTCCGCACGTTCGAGATCTACGGCACGACCGCCATGATCTACATCGTCATCGTGCTCGCGCTGACGCGCCTGCTCCGCACGGCGGAGCACCGCCTGTTGCGGGTGGCCTAGGTCGATGCCCGAAGTCCTCGCGAGCTTGCCGTATCTGCTGCGCGGCGCGGCGAACACCGTGATGATCGCCGCCGCGGTGACCGTGCTCGGCACGGCCGCCGGCGTCGCGGTCGGCCTCTTGCGCTTCACCCCGTGGCCGTGGCTCGGCCGCGCGGTGGCCTCGGCCGTGGAGGTCGTCCGCGCGGTCCCGTTGCTGCTCCTGCTCTTCTTCATCTTCTTCGGGCTGCCCGCGCTCGGGATCAAGATTCCCACGTTCCCCGCGGCGGTGGTGGCCATGACGTTGTGGATGACGGTCAACACCGCCGAGGTGGTGCGGGGCGGGATCCAGTCGATTTCACACGGGCAGTTCGAGGCCGGGCGTGCGGCGGGGCTATCCGAGCTCCAGATGATGCGCCACGTGATCTTTCCCCAGGCGATACGCCGGATGATCCCGCCGTTCGTCGGCCTCTGCACGATCCTCGTGAAGGACACCTCGCTGGCCGCGATCATCGGCGTGTTCGAGCTGACCCGCGCCGCGCAGGAGACGATCGAGCGGACGTTCAGGTCGTTCGAGATCTATCTCGCCGCCGGCGCGATCTATTTCGTCGTCTGCTTCCCGCTGACCCGCCTGGCCCAGCGTGCCGAGGCGCGACTGCAGCGATCGTAGCGCCCGCCCGTGCCCGACATCGGCCTCGGCGACGTCACCATCCATTACGAGGCGGATGGCCCGGGGGAGGGGACGCCGATCGTGCTGCTCCACGGCCTCGGCTCGTCGTCCGCGGACTGGGGGTCCCAGGTGCCGGTCCTGGCGGGGAGGCACCGCGTGCTCGTGCCGGACCTGCGCGGTCACGGACGCTCGTCCCGTCCGCGCGGGCGGCTGACCGTCGCGGCGATGGGGCGCGACGTGGCGGCATTGCTCACGGCGCTCGCGGCGCCCCCGGCGCACGTCGTCGGTCTGTCGCTCGGGGGCTGCGTGGCGCAGGCGCTCGCGCTGGACCATCCCGCACATGTCCGGTCGCTCACGCTGGTGAACGCGTTCGCACGACCCGCGGCCGCGGGCCTCGGCGGCGGGCTGCGGTTACTCACGCGCGTCGGTCTCCTCGCGTGCGCGCCGATGACCGTCGTGGCCGCCCACGTGGCGCGCGGCTTGTTTCCTCGCGCGGACCAGCGCGCGCTCTACCTCGCCGCGGTGGCGAGCCTCGCCGGCAGCCCGCGACGGACGTATCTCGCCTCGCTCCGGGCGCTGGCCCGCTTCGACGTGCGCCGGCGGCTCGGCGAGCTGCGATGCCCGACGCTGGTCATCGCCGGCGACCGTGATCGGACCGTTCCGCTCGCCGCCAAGCGACGGTTACACCGGCTGATTCCCGGCGCGGCGCTGCTCGTCGTCGACGATTCCGGCCACGCGACGCCCCACGATCAGGCGGAGCGCTTCAACGCGGCGTTGCTGGCCTTCATCGAGTCGCATTGACGCGCCGATCATCGACGGGGTCAGACCTTGATTGTTACCTATCTCGACTCGGCCGCCGTGGACAGGGCGCGTATGGTGAGATAGGTAACAATCAAGGTCTGACCCCAGGAGATCTCGATGCGGGGCGCGAGCTTCGGTGCGCTGGGGCTCGTCCTGGCCACGTCGACGGTGACGCAGGCGGGCGGCTCGAACTACGGCGTCGCGCCCGGCGCGCGGCCCGCCCTCGACGGCAAGATCTCGGAGTGGCCGGTTCCCACGCCGAAGTTCGCCCGCGATCCCGCCCCGGGCCCCGACGGCAACATCTATGTCGCGGTGATGTTCGGAAACAAGATCGCGCGCTTCGACCCGAAGACGAAGGCGTTCACCGAATGGGAGCTGCCCGCCGGCGCCCGGCCGCACGGCTTGCTGGTCGATCGCGACGGGCAGGTGTGGTACACCGGCAACGGCAACGGCACGATCGGTCATCTCGATCCGGCGACGGGCAAGATCACGGAGCACAAGGCGCCGTCGGGCGGCGACCCGCACACGCTGGTGCTCGACGATCAGGGCACGATCTGGTTCACCGTCCAGGGCGGGCACCGGATCGGCCGCCTCGATCGCGCCACCGGAAAGATCACCGAGTACAAGACGCGCGGCAACCCATACGGTCTGGCCCTCGATCGCGCCGGCAACGTCTGGTTCTGCCAGCTCAGCGGCGACCGCCTGGGGCGACTCGACCCGAAGACCGGCAAGATCACGGAGATGACGCTCGAGCCCGGCTCCCAGCCGCGACGCATGGCCACCGCGCCCGACGGCTCGCTCTGGGTCACGCTCTACGGCAACGGCAAGCTCCTGCACATCGACCCCGCGACGCAGAAGATCGTGAAGGAGTACGCGCTGCCGCACGGGCCCACCGGCGGCCCCTACGCGGTGACCATCGACGGCGGCGGCATCGTGTGGGTCAACGAGATCCAGACCGACACCGTTACCCGCCTCGACCCGAAGACCGGCGTGATGCGCGTGTTCCCGCTACCCTCGAAGGATGTGGGGATCCGGAAGATGATCGTCGACGCCACTGGCCGCGTCTGGTACATGGGCAGCCACAACGGCCGCCTCGGCGTCATCGAATAGGCAGGCCCGTAGTAGGAGGTGAGGCCGCTCCAGCGGCCGAGCCGACGCTTCAACGGTTCGAAGATTTCGGTCATTTCACCGCTCGGCTCACGCCGGCGCCCGGCGCTCACCTCGCACTGCGGCCGCCTAGCATCTGGACCCTTTTGATCGGCCTGCAGCGCGACGCCTAAAGCTCGCCTGGCTAACGATCCGGAGACGAAAGCGGAGACCAGAACCCGGCGATGTCCTGCCCAGTTATTCCAACGGAAGGCAGCGCTGCCCGTGCAAATGGTTGCGTGATCACGCCATTTTGAGTCCTGGCAGGGGCTTTGCTTGTGAGGACGGTGAGATGTACATCCTGGACCGGGCCGTAGGGCTCTGGCAGTCGCGAGCCCAGGAGCGTCCGCGGCGTCGGCGCTGCGCGCTCGCGCTGGCCGGGGGCGGCGTCATCGGCGGAATGTATCAGGTCGGTGCCCTCGCCGCGCTCGAGGAGCGGCTCGAGGGCACGTGCAGCTTCGAGATCTACGTCGGCTGCAGCGCGGGGTCCGTCGTGGGCTCCATTCTCGCCAACGGCATCTCGGCCTCGGAGCTCTATCGGATCCACGATCAGGATCTGGCGGATCCGTTGAACCTCCAGCGCAACGCCGTCTATTCCAGCGATTCGTTCCGCCAGGCGTTCGGGCGCTTTGGCCGCCTGGTGTGGGCGGTGAGCAAGAACGCCATGGTCGGGCTCCGGGGGTCGATCCCCGACATGCTGGCGCGGGTCGAGCGCGATCTTCCCGCCGGGTTCTTCTCGCTGCGCGCGCTGGAGCGGTGGCTCCGCGAGGCGTTCGCCGCGCGTGGACTGAGCGACACCTTCTCGGCGCTTCCGTACACGCTGCTCATCCCGGCGATCGACCTCGATCGCGCCGAGCGCGTGGTCTTCGGGCAGGGGGATCTTCGCGATGTGTCCGTCAGTCAGGCGGTCGCGGCATCGTCCGCCATCCCGGGATTCTTCGAACCGTTCACGCTCGGCGGGCGCGACTATGTCGATGGCGGGGTCGGGTTCTGCGGCCACGCCGACCTCGCCGCCGAGGCGGGGGCGGAGACGGTGCTCGTCATCAACCCGCTGGTGCCCGCGCTCCTCGACGCGGCCGGCCCGATGCGCTCGCGCGGGTTGTACACGATCATGGAACAGGCGAGTCGAATTTACAGTCAGAACCTCTTGCAGCTCGGCCTGGCGACGCTCGCCGTGAAGCATCCGCGAACGGAATTCATCCTGCTCCAGCCGCCGCGCACGGACACGCCGTTGTTCGGCCCGTCGATGGGATTCGAGGCGAGCCGGGCCGCGCTCCGCTTCGGCTACACGTCGACCCGCGCCTGGCTCCAGACGGACGGAAGCCCGCTCCTGCAGCACTTCGTCGCGATCCCGCAAGCGGCGTAGGGCGGGGGCTTGTCCCCCGCCGGTCTATCGTTGCTGCCGGCGGGGGACTAGGCCCTGCCCTCCGGTGTCGGTCAGCCGATCACGCCTTTGGTGCGGAGGGCGGAGATTTCCGCTGACGGGACGCCGAGGGTTTTCAGGACGTCGTCGGTGTGCTCGCCCGGCGTCGGCGCCGCGGCGCGGATCGTGCCGGGAGTGTCCGACAGCTTGATGGCGATCCCGACCTCGCGCACCGTGCCGTGCCGCGGGTGCTGAATGTCGACGATCATCCGTCGGTGCAGCACCTGCGGATCCGTGACCATCTCCTCGACGTCGTAGACCTTGCCCACGCAGACGTCGGCCTTCACGAGCATGTCGTACCACTCGTCACGATCCCGCGTGCGGATGATCGCCTCGATCTCGCGCCGGGCGGTCTCCTCCTCGGCGTTGGCCGCGCGCACGAACTGATCGGGCTTGCGGGCGAACCGCGCGAAGTCCGGCCGGCCGATGGCCCGGCAGAAGTTCTCCCAGAGCCACGGCTCCGTGCAGCCGATGGTGAGCAGCTTGCCGTCCCGGGTCTCGTAGATCGCGTAGTACGGGTAGGACCCGCCGAGGAAGCCCTGGCCGCGGCGCGGGGCCGCGCCGTCGCTGAAGAAGAAGCGCATGTTGGGGGTGGCGGCCAGCAGCGAGATGGTCGTGTCGAGGTAGGACACGTCGACGTGCTGTCCCCGCCCCGTGCGCTCGCGGGCGAAGAGCGCCAGCATGATGCCGAGGGCTCCGTGCAGGCTCGCTCCCGCGTAATCCGCGACGAGGTTCAGGGGGATGGCGGGCTTGCGGTCGGCCTCGCCGATCAGTCCGAGCACGCCGGCCAGCGAGAGGTAGTTCATGTCGTGCGCCGGGTAATCGCGGTAGGGACCATCCTGGCCGAACCCCGACAGCGAGCAATAGACGAGGCGCGGATTGAGCGCGCGGATCGTCTCGTAGTCCGCCCCCAGTCGCGCCATGACCCCGGGACGAAAGCCCTCGATGATGACGTCGGCGCCGGCGGCGAGCTTCCGGAAGATCGCCTGGCCCTCGGGCGCCTTGAGGTTGAGGCTGAGGCTGCGCTTGTTGCGGTTGACGAAGGCGAAGGCCTCACGCCGCTGGGCCTCGAGGCTCGTGTCACGCGTGGGCTCGGGCGTCTCGATCTTGAGCACGTCGGCGCCCATGTCCGCGAACATCATCCCGGGCATCTCGGCCGGCGGCACACGCGCCAGCTCGAGAATCTTGATGCCGTCGAGCACTCCCATGGCGGTCTCCTTAGATCATCTGACCGCCGCCATTTTAAGCTAGAACCGGTGCCGCCGCGTCTCCTGCCGCGTCAGGCGCTCCTCCAGCGAAACGGCGCGCTGGCCCCCGAGGCGACGGAGCTCGGGATGGATGACGATGGGCCGGACGCGAATCTTCGTGGCGAGCCCCACGCGGACCGCCCGCTCGGCGTAGAGGCGCCGGAGCGCCTGCGCCATGAGCGCGCGTCCGGCGTTGTAGCCGAACCGGCGCTTGTACTCGGTGGTGGTCAGTGCATGCGTCCGCAGATGGGTATTGGTGAGCTGGCGGAACGCCTTGGCGCAGATCAGGCAGACGATCCATCCGTCGGTGATGGCCCGGCGGGGATCGCTGGGGAGACCGTCGTTCCCGCCGTTGTCCGCGCGAGGTCGTTCGATGGCCATCACGCCGCCGCCCCGGGTCATGGAACGTCTCCGAGCTGGCGGCGGCGAGGTCGATCGCGAGGAGCCGCCGACGGGCTCCGGAGTCGATCGCGGATGCTGGCGGCACGCTCGGGCGCCTGCCCATCGTCGCTGTGCCGGCGCGTCAGTGCGCCGGCCATGTGAATGGCGCGGGATGCGACCTCGACGTCGCCGAGATCGGCGAAGGCTTCCGCGACGAGCAAGACGCCCTCGACCGATTTCTGCTGGCGCGCCCGAAACAGCGCCATGAGATAGCACTGGCGGGCCTTCTCGTCACGGCCCTTGGTGCTCCCCGGGGCCCCACCGATCCGGAGGGCCGCCTGGCCGACCGCGAACATCGGCTCCCATCGACGGCTGCCGAGCGCGGCGCCATACGCATCGCGCCATGTCTGCGTCGCCGTGTCGATGTCGTTCGCGCCCAGCGCGCGATCGAGGGAAGCAAGCCGCGCCTTCCACTCCTCTGCGCCGGCCGCCGCCGTGCGGCTCGACCTCATGGCGGCCGCGCCGCTCAGCCCTCCGGTCATGACTCCGATCATTCCCAGGGCCGCGACGATGCCCAGACTGACGACCGTCCACCCCGCTCTGCTCATTTCCAGCGCCCTTCTGCCGCGCCCGGCTCGCCGCGGCGTCTGGATCGCAGTGCAGGGCAATGGACGTACCAAAGCCGAGCCGTTATTGATCAGGGACTTGCGGCGAGTGCCGGATGGTGCCTGGTGGTGACTGCTGGTCAGGACCTGAGCAGTACGAAGATCTAGTCGATCGCTCCCACGAGCCGCGACGTCAGCGCCCGGATGTCGGGGATGTCCTCGAACCGATCGATCTGCTCGGCGATGCCCTCCGCGTCGTCGCGCGAGAGCACGGGGCAGGCGCACGCCAGAAACTTGTCACGAAGCGCTTCGGGCGACAGCGGCCGGTCGGGATGCCCCATCGCCCCGCCGGCCGGGCTCGTGAGCACGCGGCCGTCGGTGAGCGTCAGCTTCACGCGGGTCCATGCCTGCTGCTCCAGCGAGTCGGGCAACGAAGGATCGACGACCATCCGCACGCGCGGGACGAGCGCGTTCACGATGGCGTCGGCCGGCCCTTCCTCGAAGTCCCCGAGGGCCACGCCGCCGTGGGCGAGGGCGACGGCGGCGCAGTACGGCATCGAGAACTTGCGCTCGAGCGGCGACGTCGGGCGATCGTGGCGCAGGACGTCGGGGACCACGCGATGCACGCCCACCTCGATCGCGGCGACGTCGGCGGGGAGGACCTGGTGTGCGGCGCGGAGCTCGACCAGCGCGTCGATGGCCGAATGCGTGAGCGCGCACGACGGATAGGGCTTCACGGCGATGCCGGACGTCACGATCTCCCAGCGCTGGCCCAATCGGTCGAAGACATCCGCGGCCAACCCGGTGCCCGAGAAGGCCGCGGCGTACCCCTGGCGCCCGTCGAGCGCGCTCTCGGAGGCCGTCATGCCGCCGCGCGCGAGCTGGGCGGCGAGGACGCCGTTCCGCGCGGCGTGGCCCGCGTGATAGGGCTTGGTCATCGAGCCGAAGTTCTCCTTGAGCCCGGACGCCAGCGAGGCCGCGATGCCGAGCGCGTGACGCGTCTGGCTCGCGTCGAGACCGAGCATGCGCGCCGCCGCCGCGGCGCAGCCGAGCGTGCCGATCGACGTGGTGGCGTGCCAGCCGCGCGTGTAGTGGTCCGGGTTGAGCGCGATCCCCAGCGCCGCATCCACCTCGAAGCCGATGGCGTAGCCGAGCGCGACCGTCGCCCCGTCGGCCATCTCGGCTTCCCCGCACGCCAGCGCGGCCGCGAGCAGGGGCACGCTCGGATGGCCCAGGAGCGCGAAGTTCGTGTCGTCGAAATCGTGCGCGTGGCCGGCGGCGCCGTTGGCCAGGGCGGCCCAGGTGGGCGAGGTCCGCAGCGACGTCCCCACGACCGTGCACAGCGGCAGGCCGCCCTCGGCGCGGGCGACCTCGCGGACGATCGACGCGACCGGCTCGGCGGCGCCGGCGAGCATGCAGCCGATGGTGTCGAGGGCCGCCCGGCGGATCTGGATCAGCGCGGCCTCTGGACAGTCGGCGAGCGTGGTCTTGAGCACGAACTCGACGAGCCGATCGGTGGTCCCCATGGAGGGCACGATAGCGAACGCGCGGTGGCCTTGCAACTGCGCCTGTCTCTTCACGGACACACTAGGCGTGATCCGCTCCCTTCGCTATCATGCCGTCATCATCCAGACTGAATTCCTTCACGAGACCGTTCGCCGCGTCTGGGGATACGACCGCTTTCTTCCGCTGCAGGCCGAAGCCATCGCCGCGATCCTCGAAGGGCGCGACTCCGTCGTCGTGCTGCCGACGGGGGGCGGCAAGTCGCTCTGCTACCAGGCTCCCGCCGCGCATCTCAAGCGCTTGGCCCTCGTCGTCTCGCCGCTGATCGCGCTCATGAAGGATCAGGTCGATGGGCTGCGGGAGGCCGGCGTGCCCGCCGCGTATCTCAACAGCAGCCAGTCAGGGGTCGAGCGCGCCGAGGTGTTCCGCGGGCTGGCCGCCGGCCGTTACCACCTCCTCTACGTCGCGCCGGAGCGTCTCGTGATGGACGGCTTCGCCGAGCGCCTGGCGCGGGCGAACCCGGCGTTCCTCGCCGTCGACGAGGCGCACTGCATCAGCCAGTGGGGGCACGATTTCCGTCCGGAGTATCGCCAGCTCGCCATCCTGCGACAGCGGTTTCCCGGGCTCGCCGTGCATGCGTACACGGCGACCGCGACCCCGCCGGTACGGGCCGACATCGTCGCCGAGCTGAAGCTGACGAGCCCGGTCGTCCTCGTCGGGTCCTTCGACCGGCCGAACCTCGTGTATCGCGTGCGCCCGCGGGCCGACCGGCTGACCCAGGTGCTCGCCGCGATCGCCCGCCATCGCGACCAGGCCGGCATCATCTACTGCATCCGCCGCGCCGAGGTGGAAGAGCTCACGGCGGCGCTCGTGCGCCGGGGGCTCAAGGCGGTGCGCTACCACGCCGGGCTGGCCGACGAGGAGCGTCGGGCCAGCCAGGAGGCGTTCATCAACGAGCGGGTCGACATCGTCGTCGCCACCGTCGCCTTCGGCATGGGTATCGATCGCTCGAACGTGCGCTACGTCATCCACGCGGCCATGCCGAAATCGCTCGAGCACTACCAGCAGGAGGCGGGACGGGCCGGCCGCGACGGGCTCGAGGCCGAATGCTTGCTGCTGCCCAGCGGCAGCGACTACGGCATGTGGAAATCGCTCCTCGGGGATCCTCCGCCGCCGGGCGCGCTCCGCAAGCTCGGTGAGATGTACGCGTTCTGTCAGGACGCGGTCTGCCGCCACCGGGCGCTGGTGACGTACTTCGGCCAGTCGTACGACGCCACGAGCTGCGGGGCCTGTGACGTCTGCCTCGCCGAGACGGTGCCGGGCACGGACACCGCCGGCATCTCCGAGAAGATCCTCCAGGCCGCGGCGGAGCTGCGCGGACGCTTCGGGGCGACGCACGTGGCCGACGTCCTGTGCGGAGCGCACACGGGTCGTATCGCGCAGCTCGGCCACGAGCGGCTCACGGCGTACGGAAGCCTGCGCGGCGAGAAGAAGTCACAGGTGCGGGCCTGGATCGATCAGCTCATGGCTCAGGGGCACCTCGCGCGGTCCGAGGACGAGTATCCGACGCTGGCGCTCACCGCGAGCGGCGCCGCCGTCCTGCGCGGCGAGCGTGCGCCCACGGCGCTGACGAGCGCCGCGGCGCCGCCGCCCGCGCGGCGGGAAACGCCGGCGGCGCCCTCGGGCCCGCGCCGCGGCGAGCCGGAACGCGCCGCGGCCGCCGACGGCTCGGAGGTGGCCGACGCGGCGGTATTCGAGGCGCTACGGATCCTGCGTCGTACGGTCGCGGAGGAGCGCGGCGTGCCGCCGTATCTCATCTTCTCGGACGCCTCCCTCAGGGACATGGCGCGCGTCCGGCCGCTGACGCTCGCGGAGTTCCGCGACGTGAAGGGCGTCGGCGACTGGAAGCTGGAGACGTTCGGCGAGCGGTTCGTGGCCGCCGTGCGTCAGGCCTGCTTGGCTTCGAGCTCGGCCCAGCGCGAGTAGAGGCGGTCGACCTCGGCGCGCGCGGCCTCCAGCGCCGCGTGGCGCTGCTGGAGCGCCGCCGGATCGGAGACGATCGCCGGATCGTCCGCGGCGCGCTGACAGGCCGCGACCGCGTGCTCGGCGTCGAGGATCGCCTGCTCCATGCCGTCCCACTCCCGCTGCTCGTGATAGCCGAGCCGCTTCGATGTGGACGCGCGCCGAACGGGCGCGCGCTCCGTCGGCCTGGCCGAGGTCGCCAGCGGCCGGCGCGCGCCCTCCCACTGCGCGTAGTCGGCGAAGATCCCTGTTCCTCCCCGGCCGTCCAGGGCGACGATGAGCGTCGACACGCGCTCCAGCATGAGGCGATCGTGGGTGACGAGGACGAGCCCGCCGGGAAACTCCGCGAGACTCTCCTCCAGGACCTCGAGCGTCGGGATGTCGAGATCGTTCGTGGGCTCGTCGAGGATCAGCAGGTCGGCGGGCTCGCGCATCAGCCGGGCGATGTGGATGCGCGCCTGCTCGCCGCCCGAGAGGCGACCGACGGCCACGTCGAGCTGCTCGGGCGGAAAGAGGAAGCGCTTGGCCCAGGCGGCGACGTGAATGCTCCGTCCCCGGACGCTGACGGCGTCGCCTTCGGGCGCGAGCGTCCGCCGCAGGCTCTGCGCCGGGTCGAGGCCTTCGCGGGCCTGGTCGAAGTAGGCGACCCGGAGGCCGTCGGCCCGCTCGATCGCTCCCCCGTCGGCCGGCAGGGCGCCGGCGAGGACGTGCAGCAGCGTCGTCTTGCCGCTGCCGTTGGGACCGATGAGGCCGACGCGCGTGCCCGGCGTGATCGTGAGGTCGAGATCGCTGACGAGCCGACGGCCTCCGAGGGACTTGGCCAGCCCACGGGCGGTCAGCAGCTTGCGAGTCCGGCGCTGGGAGGACGCGAACTCGATCTCGGCGGTCGCGGTCGCCCCCCGCGCCCGGGCGTCTTCCAGCTCGTCGATCAGCCGGCCGGCCTCCTTGATACGCCCCTTGGCCTTGGTCGAGCGCGCCTTGGCGCCGCGGCGAAGCCACTCGATCTCCCGCCGGACCATGTTGGCCAGCGATTCCTCCCAGGCGGCCTGGCCGCGCAGGAACTCCTCGCGACGTGCGAGGAACTCGCTGTACGTGCCCGCGGTCTCGAAGAGTCCCGCCGGGTACGCCCGGTTCAGCTCCAGCATCCGGGTCGCCACGTGCTCCAGGAACCAGCGATCGTGGCTGACGACGAGGAAGGCCCGCGCCCGCTCCCGGAGCACCTCTTCCAGCCAGAGGATGCCGTCGAGGTCGAGGTGGTTGGTGGGCTCGTCCATCAGCAGGATGTCGGGCTCGGCGGCGAGCGCGCGAGCGATGGCCAGACGCTTCTTGCCGCCGCCCGACAGCGCCTCCACGGGCGCATGGCCGTCCGCGAGCCCCGCCCGGCCCAGGGCCTGCGCGATGCGCCCGGGCCGCTCGTCGTCCTCCACACCCGCCAGCGCCATGGCGAGGACGTCGTCGACGGTGAGCCCGTCGGCGAAGACGGGATCCTGGGGCACGTACCCGATGCGAACGCCCCCGCGGAGCGAGCGCGTCCCACGATCGGGCGCTTCCAGGCCCGCGAGGATCTTGAGGAGGGTGGACTTGCCGGAGCCATTGGGGCCGACAAGACCGGCCCGGTCGCCTTCGAAGAGCCCGAACGACAGCCCGTCGAAGAGGCGCCGGGTCCCGAAGGCCTTGCCGACCGCCTCACAGCTCAAGAGGAGGGCGCGACTCATGCGCTACTTCTTCTTCTGCTTCGGTTTCTTCTTCTCCTTCCGCATCCCCGTCCCCTTCGCCACATTCTCACCCCCTTCCGTATTGTCCGTGCGACACGAGATCAACGTAACACTTGTGCCGCCGAGGCCGATCAAAAAGGGCCAGATGCTAGGCGGCGACCGAGGGACGACTGAGGCGTGGCCCGGCCACGCCGCAGGGAGGACCGAGGAAGCCAACGACGCAGATGGCCCTTTTTCATCGGCCTCATCGGCCTACTTCGCGTCGTGGAAGATGATGCCGAGCGTGTAGCGCGTCCCCCGCGTGATCGTGCTCACGCCGTGACGCATGGTCGTGCGATGCCAGCCCCGGGCGCCGCGGACGGGCCGGTGGCGCGTGGGGAAGAGGCCGGTGGCGCGTGGGGAAGATCACCAGCTCCCCCCGCTCGGTGTGGATCGCCTCGCCCCGCGACTGCGCCCGGGGCCGCTGCTCGACGAGCAGGAAATCACCGCCCTCGTAGTCGACGCCACGGCGGCTCAGAAACGCGGTGATCTGCAGCGGGAAGGCGATGTCGCCGTAGAGGTCCTGGTGCAGGCAGTTGTAGCCACCGGCCTCGTAGTGGAGCAGCAAAGGCGTCGGCTTCGTCTGTCCGTGCCGGCGGCAGAGGCCGAGCAGGCCCGCGAGGTCGGGCGGATACCGCGTCGCGGATCCGAGCGTCTCCTCCCAGGCATTGGCCAGCCTCGCCAGCCGCGGATAGGCCTCCTCCCGCAACGACTCGACGACCGGTGGCAGGGGATGGGCCAGGTACTTGTAGTCGCCCTCGCCGAAGCGGTGTCGCGCCATGTCGACCCGGCTGCGAAAGCGTGAGTCGTCGGGATAGAGCGCGACGAGCGCCTCGCACTCGTCGGGCGTCAGCAGGGGCGATGTCTTCGCGAAGCCCTGATCCCGGAGGGAGCACTCGATCGCCTCCCAGTCCAGCTCCGCCAGACGTGTGGCGATCGGCGCGGCATCCATGCTGCGATGATACGCCGCGCCGCGGCGGCGACTCGAGTCGATGACGTCGGGGCAGCGTTCCGCTTACGGTCGGATGGGGAACTGGGGCCAGAGCGAGGACGGCACGAGGTCGAGATTCACGAACGGTGGCAGGTCGATCGGGTCGCTTCCCGATGCGCGCGCGACGAGACGATAAGCGCCGGAGTCGAGCACGTGCGCCTCGAGCTCACGCGTGTCTGGATCGACGAACCACAGGTACGCCACGCCGTAGCGCGCGTACAGCTCACGCTTGCGGGTGCGATCGATGACGGCGGTGCTTGGCGAGAGGATTTCGACCGCGAGGGTGGGCGCGCCCTCGACCCCGCGCATGTGAAGCGCTTCGAGGCGCTCGTTGTCGAGATAGACGACGTCGGGCTGGAGGATCGTCGTCTCGCTCGGTCGGTCGCTCAGGATGACGTCGAGCGGGGCCACCATTACGAGTCCGAGGCTCTGCGCGGTCACGTGAGCGTCCAGGACTCTGAAGAGTCGGCCGACCAGGATCTGATGCAGCGACGTCGGGGCCGGGGTCACGGACAGCTCTCCATCGTGGATCTCGTAGCGCTTGCCGTTGTCGGGCAAGGCCACGTAGTCCCGATAGGTCAGGGCGACGCGAGCTGTCATCGACGTGTCCTCCGAAGAATTGTAGGGATCGCTCAAGAGCCATGTCAATGCGTCGAGTTCGATCGTAGTGTCTCAGTTCGAAACTATGGCGACCCAATCGCGGCCGATCCACCGGGCGGGTGGGGCGGGTGGGGCCTTGGGAAACCCGATCGGACTGTCTGGCCCACCGCCCGCCGGTCGGTTGCCGGTACGCCTGTCCCGACGTACGACGACGGGTTTCCCAAGGCCCCACCCACCCCGC
>WNGF01004634.1_pt1 | contig 18899 bp, 20 predicted proteins | sample 5400641 | NCBI WGS metagenome assembly WNGF01 (sample SAMN13153371, study PRJNA577476) | soil metagenome | isolation source: 80 cm soil or saprolite under grassland replicate 2 | place: USA:California | collected 2016-06-15
CGCGCCGCGCCACGTTGGCCGTGACGCGCTCGCTCTCGGTTTCAGGCGTATGCACGCCAATAACGACGACATCTTTATCGGCAAACCGTTTCTGCCAATTTGCATAGGCGGGCAGATTGGCGAGACAGTTGCCGCAGGCTATTGATCCAGGGGCCGCCAACCAATTCCGGAGCGGGAAGATTGAGCGCCTCAGGCTCCTTCTCCGCTCCAGCGAGTTTAGCCATCGTCAAGGGTCTGATGGCGCCCGCCGAGCTGAAGACGACGGCGACCAGCGCGAAGAGGCAGATGATTTTTATCCAGTATGTCTTCATGTCAGTTACCTTATCCGCTCATGGCGGAACGCCAAGAACAAACCAATGCCATTCCAACAGCGCTTGCTTGCGATCTCTTGGGTTTTAGCTTTCGGCTGACCCTTCTGAATAACGAACAAATACTATACCCCTAAGTAACGGGTTCACTGCCGGGCCCGCAGCAAACCGTATCATTGATGCTGGCGATGGCGTCGTCGAGCGCAAGAAAGACTTTGTGACTGTGGTAAAGCAACCAAGGGCTGATAACGGCGCCGTGCGGCGCGACCAACACGACGGTCTTGCCGCGCTCCCATGCGTAAAGAATTTCCATGCTCGTACCGACGCTAGGCTTGATGAAGTTGACCAAGACGATGTCGCAGTCGTCAATGTCGGCCTTGTCTTTTTCAACCACTTCGACGACGCCATCTTGCTCGCGGCCGCGAAAGTCCCGCAGTACAACAGGATCACGCGTGTCACACTTCAACCGCCGCTTGGCATACTCACGCCAGTCTTTGCATTCCGCATCAGTGCATCCGAGCATCGCGCCGCTCAGGTAAACAATTCTGTCTTTGTCCAAAGTCCACTCCTTTTTCAGGCATATTTGGATAGCGAAAACAGCTTGCCATCCTGATCTCCCAACATAATAGGGCGCACATCCTGAGTATGTAGCGTCTCATCATTCCCGACGGCGAAAAAAAATCAGCCGCGTGGAATAATCATGCCGAAGGGGGATATATACCCTACGAGAGGTGGCGTCGGTATGCCTCCTACGTGACAAAGCTTACAGACTAAATGCCGGACGAATATGAATGCCGGACGAATATGGATCGAAATCAGCAGCAACGGTTGGCAGAGTTCGAGAATGCGGCTTTGGGCTATGAGGATCAGCTCTTCCGCGTTGCGCTTCGCCTAGTCAAGGATCGCGCGCATGCGGAAGACCTGGTGCAGGAGACATACCTGCAAGCGTGGCGTTCCTTCGACCGCTTCGAGCCGGGAACCAATCTGAGGGCCTGGCTCTATAAAATCATGTTCAATATGCGCCACAGCCAGCGGCGACACCGAAGGTTGCAATTGGTTCAGTTCGAGGAAACCTTCGCCGAAACCATCGCTTATGATCCACCGATCCCGCAGGGATTGACTGATGAAGAAGTGCTGACGGAGTTGGAAAAGCTGCCGCGCGATTACCAGATCCCCGTGGTGCTGGTGGATGTTGAAGGGCTTACTTATAGGGAGCTGGCGGAAGCGCTCAATATTCCAATCGGCACGGTGATGTCCCGCCTGCATCGTGGACGCAAACTGCTGCGGATGGGTCTGGCGAAGTTTGCGCACGAAACCCGGCGTAAGGCGGCGGCGAAGGAAATTAAGCAAGAGAAGAGGCTATGGACTGTCGAAAATTCATAGACGTGATTGATTCTTACCTGTGTGGCGAGCTGCTGGTAGAGACCAACCATGAGATGCTACGTCACGCCGAACAGTGTCCCGCATGCCGAGAGGAGATGGCGGTTCGACGCAACCTGCGGGAGACGCTACAACGCGCCGGCGCACAGGTCCGTCTCAGCGAGGAGGCGAAAGAGAGGCTACGGCAGAGACTGCGTGAAGAGGCCGGCCGCAGTTTCAAAGCCCGGAGCGCGTATGGTTCGCTGCTCCATAGAATCTTCTCGCCGCGCCTACCATTAGCGCTGGCCGCGAGCGCGCTGCTGGTCGCCGGTTATCTGTATTTCGTGCCTCATTCCTCCCCCCAGGTTCAGGCGGCGGAGTTGAGTGAGACCTTGATGCAGGAGGCGGCGGAGGAGCACAATGCCTGCACTTTTCACTACAAGGATAGCACTGAACCTGAAGCGATGAAGCCGAGCGCGGTGGAGTACAACCCGATCTTCGCCGGGTTGGATCAGACGGCGAAGAGATATACGCGGGGAATGAAACTGCGGCTGGCGCATTTCTGCAACCTTGTGGGACGCAATTTTGTTCATCTCGGATTCACAAAGGGAGACGAGATGGTTTCGCTGTTAATCACCGAGCGCGACGCGAAGGCGATGAAGAACGGCGCCGCGCCAACGGATGATGGATTACACGCCGGATTGCAGAGCGCCCTGCGGGGCAAGTATCGCGTCGCGGCATATCAGACTTCAAAGCACGTAGTTTTAGTGGTCAGCGAGTTTTCCGAGGTTCAGACAAAGGAACTTGCTGAAAACCTAGCCGCGCCGGTGAGCGAACATCTGCGGAGCCTGGAAACCGTGAAGGCGACGCCAGCCGCGACGGCGGCGTCACGTTGAACAAGGATTACTGCGCTGAAAGCCAGACGAAAACTCCTCTTCGGGAATAAAAACAAGTGTAGCGGATATACCCGGCATGAACTCTGTTGGCATAATCCTTCACTGTTGGGATTGCTGCCCGAAAAGACAGATCCCATTCCAGTGGTTCCGGAGTGGCCGCAGTTCATGCAAGGCTGTGTGAGATATCGGCAGTCACTTGACGAGCAAGCGCCTAACGCTCCACGGACAAACGAACCATACGAAGGGTAAATGGAATCGTTGTATTACGCCCCTACTTCTCTATGAGCGGGGAGTGGTGATGCCGACTATCAACCGCAGCCGCCTGCGAAAAGAACAATCGTGACACCTACAGTTCAATAATGGAGGAACGAGTAAGATGCGCATTAGCATGTTAAGAAAAGAAATGTTACCACTCTGTTGCGGATTACTACTGATTACGGGCGCAATGGGAGCTTACGCTCAATCGGTCCCTGACTCGGCCGAAAAGGTGCAGCCACTGTTGGTGGGCGCCCAAATTCCTGATGTCAGTTTCAAGAATCTCGACGGAAGCAGTTTCGATCTGAGGAAAAAGGCGTCGGAAAAGCCGGTCATTCTCATCTTCTACCGCGGTGGCTGGTGACCGTACTGCAACACGCATTTGGGCCAAATGCAAAAAATCGAAGCGCAACTTATCGAGTTGGGCTATCAGATCGTCGCTGTCAGCCCTGATAAACCCGAAAAGCTGGCGGCAACCAAGGACAAGCAGGCAACCACCTACACGTTGGTTTCCGACAGTGACGCGACCGGTATCAAGGGGTTCGGAATCGCTTATCGTATGGATGATCAGACTTTCGATACCTACAAGAATAAGTACAAGATCGACCTGGAAGAATATTCCGGCGCCAAGCACCATCTCTTACCAGCGCCCGCTGTGTTTATTATCAGTGGAAAAGGCCAGATCCTTTTCCAGTACGTCAATCCTGATTACAAAGTGCGCCTGCGCCCGGAGATTCTTCTGGCAGCGGCCAAGGCCTATGCCAAGAAATGATCCTGAGGGAACCGCCCGCCGATTTAAAGGCGTTGCTTGCCAGCATTCGCATATAATCCGAGGCTGTTCGCGCTGTTTGAGCCTGTCGAGGCGCACTATTCAAAATGAGGCATGGTTGGTCAACGAAATGCGCGCTCAATGTCCGACAAACTTCCAGTTTGTCGCGGTTGGGTAGGAAGGCGCCTCAATTCCTTTCTGGAGGGTTGCTAATCAGAACGCCACAAACTGAAGTTTGTCGGACATTTGGCGTCGCCTGTTTTATGCGCAGGCCTCATTCAAAATAACGGCGTTCGGATTCTTGAATTGGTATGTCGTTGATGCTGGCGTCCCGCCGTCGCATTAAACCTTCGTCGTCAAATTCCCAGTGCTCTAGGCCTAGTTGTAGCGCGACAGCGCTAAGGAATGTCAACGTCGTCGTTCTCGCCAAGAATGCGTGAGAAGACAATGGCCTTCGCGGGCCCGAAATTGCCGATCCAGAGGAGGCCGTTTTCGTTCATATCGAACTGATTACCAGAAGCAAAACCAAATTGCGGAAGGAGCGTCAGCACGTTCCCACCGATGACCTCGCTGGTTCGCACAACCAGTTGGAGATCCTCGTCCGACGTGCCGATCCAGATCCCCATGTTATTGGAGGAGTCCACGCCGCCCACACCAACGGCCAACGTCGCAATAAAGGCAACTCGGCCGTCGTTTCCGAGCTTGATGTCGCCGAACGACTCGAACGTTCCGGTCGTTCCTGGCGCGATCGTCCCGGCAAGCGCGATGGTCGTCGTGCGGTCACCGTCGCCACGAAAGATGCCGCTGAGACTCGTGCCGCCTGTCAATCGCGCGTCGAAGGCGACCTCACCGCGGTCATTGAGCCTGATCGGTCCTGGGAACGCGCCCCGTCCTGAATCTGTATAGCTGCCGCCCTTCGGAGCCAGTTGTCCATCGAGCGCAATCGCGACCGCGTCCGTCCCGTCGCCGACGAACACACCTCTGCGGCTCGCGCTGTTAGTCAACAAACCGATCACAGCGACCTGACCGTGCCTGTTGATCACCGGATCGCCAAAGTCCTCGATTGTTGCGCCCCCAGGCGCCATCTGATTGGCGACGAACACCGGCGTAAGGTCTCCGCCCTCGCCGCGGAAAAGGCCAAAGTCGGCCGACCCACCGGTCATCTCGGCAACGAACGCCACCTGCCCGCGATCGTTGATGACAGGGTTATGAAAGGACGTGAACCTGCCGCCCGTCGGTACGACGTTGTCATCGCGGACGACGGCAACCGTCTGTGTCCCGTCGCTGCGGAAGAGTCCCTGGGTGGCCGTCGCGCCGCTCACGCCTGCACGATAGGCGATCGCGCCGTGGTCGTTGGTGGCGCGCGGCGTGAACGGCGTCAGGGCACCGCCGCCGGGCGCCTGGTCTCCGTTCCGCACGAGGAGAACGATCGTTTTCCCGTCACTCCTGTAGGTGTCGCTGCCGTTGACATCGAACACGACGTCGCCATTGGGCGTGATGAACGGGTTGAACACGAACCCGAAGCTCGGGGCAGCCGGGTCCGGATTGGCTCCTAGGGCAATCGTGGAGGTCGTCTTGCCGTCTCCCACGAACACGCCGGTCGTGGGGTGTGGTCCGATAACGAACGCATCGAAGGCGACCGCATGCCGTGCGTTTAACGTGGCGTTAAAAAAAGAAAACGTGCTGTAGTTCCCGCCGGCGGGAGCGGCGGCGCCCGTCGCCGCGACGACCGTATGGCTCACCTTAACCTTTGCGCCGCCGGCCGAGGACATCTGCGCGGATGGCAGAGCCATAAGTGCTGGCAAGAGTAGAACAACCGTGTACAAAATAGCTCTCTTCATAGACTTTTCTCCTGGTTTGAAGTTCTCATGCGGGGCCTACAACCGACGTGACGGGCCACGCATGCCGAGTATAGAAGGCCGTGATAGACCGGTCGTGTAGCTCAGGTGACGTTCTCGTCTATTTTTGTTGACCAACGAAAGAGCTGCGGTGACCAGGTGGATAATTCGCCTCATTATGTTTCGAAGTTCGGTAGGTGGTCACTTTGCCACCTGCGCCGAAGTCGGCGTCGAGCGTGCCACTGCTTTCGGAGTAGTGTCATTAAATCAGCGATGGTTGAATCGCCTCTGACGAGTAGGCGTCTCCAAATGATCGGACTGATCCCGAGCAGGACGGCTCTGAGTTGATAGATGCTTGGTTCCGGAGATTCAGGCATGCGTTGATTTTACAGAGCTTTACCGGATCTCCCCCACTTTTTTTCGGTCTCTTGCGCCCCGGCTGCAGTCACAGCCAAGAGCTTAATCGAACTGAACCCGTAGGGCAGACGCACGGTAAACATAGACACTAGAAGAACAACAGCCATCGGTAAGCTGACGAGCGCTACGAATGCGCCCAGAATTAATGCGAGACCGCCGAGCAGTTCGACCAGTATGGTGGACCAGGCCATGAAATGTGGCCCATGCACACCCATCGCTTGCAGAATGGTTGCGAATGCATCCGGGCCCTTGGACAGCTTGGCAAAGCCGTGCGCCATGAAGCCATACCCAACGATCAGGCGCAGCGGAATGGGAGCCCAGCGGGCGATCGGGAATCAACTGGACAACTCCAAATCAAAATCACGCAATGTTTTCATGCTCAGTATCCTCAATACTTCAAAGCGTTGTGCGAAAAGTACTGAGTGACGAATGACAAGCGAAGAAAACCTGCCACTCGCCACTCACCACTGCCGCTAGAAGATCAGCTTCAACGCGAGCTGCGTGTTGCGGTGCTGCTCGACATTGTTGATGTTATCGGCCAGCCCGCCGCGCGTCACCTGCACCGTGTTGCTGGTGTTGCTGTCAATATTGTTCGTGCCGCCGGCGACGAACAGGTTGGGATGGTTGAAGAGGTTGAAGAATTCGGCGCGGAATTGCAGCCTCGCCGTCTCGGTGATCTTGAAATTGCGGAAGAAGCTGATATTCCACGTCTGCAGCCCCGGCGCGCGGAACGTGTTGCGCCCGAGCGTGCCAGTGAATGGGCCATTGACCGACGGCGTATTGGCCAACCCCGTCAGATCAAGGAAGTCGAAGGTCCCGCCCGTCCCGCTCACCGGCCGAGGCGAATCGAGGGTCTGCGCAAGCGGCCCCACGACTAGCGGGCGGATCGCCTGCGACCCGTCGTTGTCTGGCTGGCCAGTGTCGAAGACCGTAAACGGCACGCCCGTGCGGAAACTCACCACGCCGTTCGCCGCCCATCCGTCAAGCAGGAACTTGAGCGGGTGGTTGCCCAGGCCGCGCACAAACGGAACGTCCCAGTTGAAGCTGGCGACGAAGCGATGGCGCACATCGAAATCGGCATCGCCCTTGTCTCCGGATGGATTGAAAGCGTCCTGGAATCCGAGCAGTCCCGCGCCCACTCGCGAGAGCAAGTAAGAATCGCCGAAGGTTGACGATTCGTTGTCAATCGCGTGCGACCAGGTATAGGCCGCCGTAAACTGCAAGCCCGCACTCTTGATGTAGCGACTGTCGAGGCGCGCTTGCAGCGAGTGGTAGTTCGAATGCCCGTCGTTGCTGCGGAAGTTGATATTGCTGATCGTCGGGTTCAATCGTCCGGGTCGGCCGAGCAGCACGCCGCTGCCACGGCGGTTGATGTTATTGATCGAATAGAGCTCGATCCCGTTCGATCCGGCGTAAGCGATCGAAGCGACGAAGTTGTTGGCGATATCGCGCTGGATGTTGGCATTCCACACATTGGCGTAGGCCGTGCGCAGATTCTGATCCAAAGCGCGCGCTGAAGAGCTGTAACTTTGGCCCGACACACTGCCGAGCGCCGCGAACTGATCCACGTTGGCTGTTATCGGCGTCAACGGGTTGTTGCCCGAACCGACGATCAGCACCGCGTAGTTCGGCGGATTCTGGATCACGTTGAAGAGCGCGTTGCCGAAGTTGCGGTCGTAGAAGATGCCGTAGCCGGCGCGCAACACTGTCTTGCCATCGCCGCGCAGATCGTAGGCCAGGCCGATGCGCGGCGCGAAATTATTGTAGTCCGGTTCGTAGAACCGATCCTTCAAATCGCCGGTCTGACCGCTCGTCAGCGCGAACTGCCCGCTGGCGATCTGCTCCAACCGGTTGGCGCCAGGGCCGAGATAAAAATTGGCGTCGAGATTCCTCTCGTTATCAGGGCTGTGCAGGACGCCGAAATATTCCCAGCGCAATCCGGCGTTGAGCGTCAGGCGCGGCCTGATCTTCCACGTGTCTTCGGCGAACCACGCGACTTCGTTATAGCGGAAATGGCGCGTGAAGCTCGGCGCGTTGAACGGCCCGTTGAGAACCTGTCCGGGCAGCAGCCCATGCGGATCAACGGCGATCTCGTAATCCTGCAGGTTGCCGTTGATGAAATCCTGCACCGTGCCGAAATCGGCTGTGGCGTTCTGGAATGCGCCGAATGCGCGATTGTCGCGGATGTGGACATACTGCGCGCCGAACTTGAAGTCGTGATTGCCGCGTTGATAGCTCACCGACGTGTAGCCTTGATAAAGGTTCTGCGGCCCGCCGAACGGAATCGCCGCGCCCAGTGAATTGGCCGTCGCAAAATAACCTGGCAACACTGTGTCGCCATCGGTCTGACGGCTGATCACGTCGCTGATAAAGAAGGTCGGCGTGACCGGCGCCGCGCCCAGCGGCTGATCATTGAGCAGCCGGTTGTAGACGAAGCGCGATTCGGTCACAACCTTCGGCGACCAGGTGTGCGTCAGTTGCAAGGTCAGGTTCTGGTTGCGATTTTTGTTGGTGGTGTTGAAGCCTTGATAAGGGCTGATGCTCTGCGATCCGATCAAATCTTCCACTCGTTCGTAAGCGTAACGGCCGAAGAGCGAGGTACGCTCACTGAACGTGTGATCCACACGCCCAGTCCAGAGCGCGGTGTTCTGCGGCAAGCCGGCCCCGGCGTCGCGCGGCGCCACCGTCGTCACACGACCAAAAAGCGGCGTGGTCGCGGCTATCGGGTTCCCGTTCGCGTCAACCAGCGAATTGAGACCGAGATCGCTGGCTGTGACTACGCGGCCGGTGATCGCCGGCGCCGCGAAGGTATTGAAGATGCTACGGGCGGCCGGCGAAGTGAGCGCCAGCAGTTGCGGCGTTGGCACGAAGAAGCCCGTATTCACGCTGCTGCGCACCTTCAGCCATTCAGCCGAACCGAAGAAGAAGGTCTTGTCCTTGATCACCGGCCCGCCGGCCGAAAAACCGAACTGGTTGCGGTTGAAGAACTCCTTCGCAAATCCATTCGCGTTGTTGAATGAATCGTTGGCGGCGAGCGCCGAGTTGCGATTGAACTCGTAGGCCGAGCCGTGGAATTGGTTCGAGCCGGATTTGGTGACTACGTTGGCGACGAAGCCCGCGCCGCGACCGAATTCAGCGGTGTAGTTGTTGGTCTGGACGCGGAACTCCTGGATCGCATCGAGCGGAACATTCTGTCCCGGCGCGCTGACAAAGGTGTCGTTGTTCTCGCCTCCGTCGAGCACGAAGTTGGATGACTGCGAACGCAACCCATTGACGGCGAAGCCCGCGCCGCGCTGAAAGCCCGAGCCGCGGTCAGGCCCGTCGGTCGCGCCTGCCGAAAGCGCGATCAGGTCGTAAGGATTGCGCGTGATCAGCGGCAGCTCCGTCACCTGGCGCTGGTTGACGACGTTCGAGAGTTGCGCGTTCTGCGTCTCGACCGCGACGCCGCCTTCGCTCGCCGATATGTTTACTGTCTCTTTTGCCGAGCCTACACTCAGTTGCGCGTCCGCGCGCAGAGCCTGCGAGACCGCAAGCTGCGCGGTAATCTCGCGCGAGGTGAAGCCATCTGCTGTGATGCGAATCTTGTATTCGCCCGGCGGCAAGCTGGGGAAATAATATTCACCCTGGTTGTTGGTTGTGGTTGCGCGCGCTTGGCCGGTGGCGCCCGCCGTGAGCGTGATGGACGCGTTTGCAAGCGTCGCCCCTGCTTGATCTGTCACCGTGCCGTTGATCGAGCCGGTGAAAGATTGAGCATAAATTGCGCTGGCCCCCGATGCCGCCAATATGATGATGACGAGCGCGCCAAACAGCGCGCCGAAACTACCTGCTGGTTTTTGCTTTTGCCAGCTAAAGATAACTGGTTTCATTTTTACCTCCCTGATTTACTGGGTTTCAACATCAAGCTCCGGCCCGAGAGACCAGAGCCACATTTCGCTTTCCGGCGCATCCGAAAAGCGAACATCCCAGCAAGCTGCCTATTTGATTCTTCCTTCTCCTGCCTGTCCCCGGTGAACCGCGCGACACGATAACAACTATAGAGATTGCCTTCTGTGGCGGTTATTACGAAGGCAGAATGTTTTTGCTCAAATCGGTTGGAGAAATTGAGGGCGGCGTCCAAAAAACTTTCTTCTCTTTCAATCCTCGTTAGCGATTGATCTCGCAGCCACGTAAGCGTCGACAGGATTTAAGCCCCGCAGTCTCTCTGATTTCTATCCCCTGCTCAGCAGTATTCATCGTCACCCCTCACTGCTTCGGGCCGCCCGATCTTCAGAGCGAAGCCCGCAGCCGCCAACCCGACTTCAATCGGCCACAGGCTTCGCTCGAACCATGCCTCCTTTCCATTTAGCCGCCCCCGACCGGAAGCATGGTCAACTCGGCAAGTTAGTGAGTGGTCGGTTCAATTCGGCAAAACGTTTGAGCTTCATATTCAGCGTCTGCACTCTCAGCCCCAGCAATTGCGACGCCTTTGTTTGATTGCCGGATGTTTGTCGCAGCGCCGTTTCGATGATCGACCGTTCGAACTCGTCAACTATGCGCGGCAGATCAACGCCGTCAGGCGGAATCACCCGCAGCGTCGCGTGACGCACGCGGGCGGGCAACAGCGTCTCATCAATGCGCGGCGGCGGCGCGTTGGCAATCGCGCTCTCCAGCGCCGCTTCCAGTTCATCAATGTTTCGCTTCCACTCATAGGCCATCAGCATGTCCATCGCTTCGGGAGTGATCTCGTGCGCGCCCTTGCCCAGCCGGTTGGCGATTCGCGCGGCGAGGTGGCCCGCCAGATACGGAATATCTTCGCTCCGCTCGCGCAACGGTTTCAGGCGAAAGCTTGATGAACGAAGCTGCTCGGCAAGGCCGAAGGCCAGACGGTTTTCGGCGGTCCGCTCCGCATTGTCGTCATCCGTAGCAAAAACCAGGCGCGGCCCTGCCTCGCGCCTGACCGCGCGCGGTGAGCGCTGTTCCTCGAGATACACCGCCAGGCGTTGCTGCGCGAGCGCCGGCAACCCGATCAACTCGTTGATGTAGATCGTGCCGCTCTTGATCGCTTCCATTGCGCCGCGCGGGCCGAAAAGCAGATGATCCAGCGCGTCGTCGGTGAGGCCATGCGCGTTGACGGCGAAGAAAGGTCGCTCTCTGCGCTCGCTTGCCAGATGCAACGCCCGCGCGATCTGCTCCTGACGCAAACCGCGTTCGCCCGCGAGAAGCACAGGTTGGGAGAACGCCGCCTGCGCGCTGACGAACTCTTTCAATTCGGCGATGCGCGCGCTGACGCCAATGAAACATTCGAATTGCCGCCACGGAGCCCCGCCCCGCGATTTAGCCAATGAATGCGGTGGGCGCGGTTGCGGTACAGGCAATTCAGCGACAGCTTCTCTGACCATTAGGACTCCTCTAAATCAAAACCGATCCCTGTTATGTCCATCTTCACGGGATCAAACGCAGCGCTCAAAAGGCGGCGGACGACAGTTCCTTAGTAATCTCCGTGCCACATTGCCGCCGGGATTGTTTGTACCTGTCGAACGCCTTATTCGCCGTAGGCTTAGGAGGAGAGCCGGAGAAAGGTAGAAGCGAGTTGCGCGCGAGTCTTCCTACACGGCATTTCGTGAAGTCACGAAATGCCGTAGAGTGCGAGCCGGTCTGCGGACGCGCGCTGTGGTTTATTGATCGACCGCGTCACGACTTCCTTTCTCCTACTCGGCTGTGACCACTGGCTGCAAGGAGTCGAGCCGCTTCAGGAATGCGACCACCTGCCAGATGTTCTCATCAGAAAGCTGTCTGCCCCAGGCGGGCATTGCGGTATTCCGAACCCCGTGCTTGACGATCCAGAAGAGTTCCGCTTCGGTGTACTGAGGCGGATGAGTTGCAAGCTGAGGAGCCGGGGGATAGAAAGATGCGCCATAAATGCTTGGCCCGGCGTTCGGCTGGCCGTGGCACTTCGCGCACATCTGCGCGTAAATTTCCGCTCCCGCTACCAGGTTCTCTTCCGTAGTGGGCAATGGATTGGGCCGATTCTCGGCATGTCGCGCGACTGATGCATGCAACGCCAGACCGAGCAGCCGGGCTTCCAAAACTGGCGGCTGCTTGTCGGCGTTGACTGGCACGGCGCCAAGCTTCATCACCAGGAGTGCGAGCGCCGCTGCGCCTACCAGGACCGCCGTGACGCCGGTCAGTAGGCCTTGGATAAACTGCTTCCTCATCTGTAATCTCCTTGTTGCGGCTGCGGTGAGGACGAAGCTATTCTGTAACCACCAAGGTTCCAGACATATCTTCGTGGCCGCTGCCACAGAACACGTCGCAGGCGAAGTTAAATTTCCCAGCCTTATCGGGCGTGAAGTGGACTCGGCTGACCGCTCCAGGCTTCACTTCAGTCCGCACACCGAAGTCGGGCAGGTTAAAGCCATGAGTCCTATCTTCAGAAGTTAATTCCAGGACCACTGGTTCGCCTTTCCTGACTGTGACCTCGCCGGGAGCGAATTCGAATTTTTTGGCTGTTATTCGGATTACTTTCTCTGTTGCAGAACCAGCTCGCGGAGCGGCAGGCAATGTTACGGTTCCAAGCGCAGCAGTCAGCGCCATCAAGAGAATGATTGTTCGTTTCATGCGCCTATCCTTTCGTGATGGGTAATTCGGTAATCTCATACTTTGCCTTTTTGACCTCGGCTTCGACCTCGCGAAAGCCCAGACCCTTGTATGGCGCTGACGGATCCCAGGGCACAGGCATGCGTTTAGGCGCGGAGCCCGGAGCCGGCAGAGGAAACATCAATGATTTCGCCGCGTGATGCGCGATGTGGCCGGTCATGTGGTGATGTTCTTGATGAATGTGGCCGTAGAAGACCGTGACGTTCTGATACGGCGTCAAGGCGTTGATGACGGCCGCCGCGTCGCGGGTCGCCCAATCCCATTGCGGGTAGAGATCGAAGAGTGGCCTGTGGGTGAGCGCAACGATTGGCGTGTCGCGTTTCAATTGCTTGAGGTCCGCCTGCAGCCACTTGAGCTGCGCCTCGTCGATGACAGCTTCCGGGTCAGAGACATTATCCAGCACTATGAAATGCACGCCCTTGTGATCGAAGGTGTAATGAAGATCGCCGAAAAATTCCTGATAAGCTTCGCCCCGATCGAGCGAAGCGTCATGCTCTCCGGCCATAAAGCGCACAGTCTTGACCTTGAGCTGACCGGCGATCTCCCTGAACTCAGCCATCCGCTCTCTTCGCGCTTTCGGATCGTCCGTGGCATGAGTCAGGTCGCCGGTGAAAACGACGAAGTCAGGTTGTTCCTCGAGGCTATTGACCGCCGCGATGGCTTTCTTCAACGTGCCCCGCGAGTCTGGGTTGACTTTCGGCCCGTCAAAGCCCCAGTGGGTATCGGAGAGCTGGACGAAATAAAATTCATCCGCGCCTGTTCCATCATTTCTGATCGTTTGATTATGCCAGCCCTCTCCGAGGACGCCCGCGCGCAGCCCCGAAGCGAACACTACGCCGCCTATGCCGGCGAGCTTCAAAAAATCGCGTCTATCGAATTCGCTCATGACTATCCCTCCTTGGTTTAAGCCAATCCCTTTGCCGTTTAATTCCTGAGCGCGCGGTATGTGCGCGCTCTTTCAGGCCCATTAAGACGATCGATTTACCACCGCTTTCCTCTTCATCCACTCCCGTTGGTAAATTCGCCTTCACCTACAGGAGACCGCGCTCATCGGTTGGATATTCCCGCGCATTGCTGGAATATTTTCGCGGGAATAAAATCGCGGAGAGGGCAGTCTTATTACCAAGGGAGAAACGCAAACGGAGAGATCAGCGCGTGACGGAACCAAATCAACTCGCCCGTTTTGAGCGGGCCGTCTTGCCGCATCTGGATGCCGCTTATAATTTGGCGCGCTGGCTGACTCGCAATGACCACGATGCGGAGGACGTCGTGCAAGAAGCTTACCTGCGCGCCCTAAAATTCTTCGGCGGTTTTCGCGGCGGAGATAGCCGCGCCTGGCTACTCGCGATTGTGCGTAACACCTGCTACACCTGGATCGAGCAGAACCGGAAGCATGAGATGATGACTGATTTCGACGAGGAGGCGCATGACGTTGAAAGCAATGACCCGAATCCGGAAACCGCCCTGCTCCAAAGCGCGGACCAGCAAATGCTCAAACAAGCTCTCGAAGCGTTGCCGGTAGAGTTTCGTGAGGTGGTCATCCTGCGCGAGCTGGAGGGGTTGTCTTACAAAGAGATTGCTGATCTCGCTCATCTGCCGCTGGGAACGGTCATGTCACGACTGGCCCGCGCTCGCAAGCGGCTGCAACAAGATCTGACCGAACGCATACGGAAGGGGGCCCTCGGGTGAGCTGCCAAGAAACGCAGGATTTGATTCATGGTTATATAGACGGTGAATTGGATCTGGTCAGGAATCTGGAGATCGAACGGCACTTGCAAACTTGTCAAACGTGCTCGCAGGCTCACCTGGATCAACAGGCGTTGCGGTCTGCCGTCACGACCGGCTCTCTCTACTTTCACGCTCCGGCGAGCCTGCAAACGCGCGTGCGGTCGGCGGTACGCAAGGCGAACAAACACGAAGTCTTCCCCCCAATAATGTCATGGAAAATGCCCCGGATAATGTCGTGGCGCAGGCTGAGTGTCGGAGCTTCACTGGCTGCTGTTGCGATCCTGGCTTTGATACTCGCGCCAATTCTGACTCGCCCACCCGCAGACGAGCTGATGGCTCGGGAGATCATCTCCGCTCACGTGCGCTCATTGATGGCCAGCCATCTGACAGATGTCTCATCCTCCGACCAGCATACGGTCAAACCGTGGTTCAATGGCAAATTGGATTTCTCGCCGCCGGTCAAAGATTTGACTAATCAAGGCTTCCCTCTGGTGGGAGGGCGCCTCGATTACATCAACGATCGGCCGGTCGCGGCGCTGGTTTACCGGCGCCAGCAGCATTTCATCAACCTGTTTATCTGGCCGTCAGCACAGGGCTCAGAAAAGGCGGAGATAGAACCGGCGCCGCGCCAGGGCTATCATCTGTTTCGCTGGACGACATCGGGGATGACTTATTGGGCGATCTCCGATCTTAACGAGAGAGAACTGAAGGAATTTGTCCAACTGGCGCACAATCAGACCTCGCCTACAGCCACACCGTAAAATCTCACGGAGCGCTCGCCGCGCTGCTTAGCTTCTTGATGCCCAGTTTCTGCATGCGGGAGCGTAAGGTGTTTGGATGAAGCCCCAGGATGAGGGCCGCGCCTCGCGCGCCGTCGATCACCCAGTTGGTCTCATCAAGTACGCGTATGATATGTGATCGCTCCAGATCTTCGAGCTTCACCAAGCCAGGCCCATCCGCTCTAAGCCGCAGGTCGAGGGAGTCTTCGACGTGAACGACCGAGCCTCGCGCCAGGATAGCGGCGCGCTCGATTACGCTCAGCAACTCCCGAACGTTGCCCGGCCAGTCGTAGCGCATCAAACGATCCATTGACTCCTTGGACAATCGCTCCAGCGGCTTGCCGAGCTTCTTGGTGAAGCGGCTGAGAAAATGACTGACCAGCAGCGGAATGTCTTCACGGCGCTCGCGCAGCGACGGCAAGGTCAGAGGGAAGACGTTCAGACGGTAAAACAGATCCGATCGGAAACTGCCGGACTTCACCGCTTCCGTGAGGTTGCGGTTCGTCGCGGCGATGACACGGACGGAGACTTTGATCGTCTGCGAGGCGCCCACACGCTCGAACTCTCCTTCCTGGAGAACCCGGAGTAGTTTGGCTTGCAATTCCAGCGGCAGATCGCCGATCTCGTCCAGAAAAATGGTCCCGCCATTGGCCAGTTCGAAGCGACCGATCTTGCGCGAGATGGCTCCCGTGAATGCCCCCTTCTCGTGTCCGAACAACTCGCTTTCGATCAGTGTGCTGGCAAGCGCGGCGCAGTTCACTTTCACGAGCGGCTTGTCTTTCTGGGGGCTGAGATCATGCGCTGCTCGCGCAATCAGCTCCTTACCAGTCCCGGTCTCGCCCAGAATGAGAACGGTCGCGTCAGTCGGGGCGACCGTCTCGATGGCTTGCAGCGCTTTTCTGATCGCCGCGCTCTGGCCCACGATCTCTTCAAAGTTGTGCTCAGTCCTGATCTCTTCTTGCAGGTAAATGTTCTCCTGTTCGAGCCGCGCTTTGAGCGAAGCGATCTCTTCGTAGGCGAGCATATTCTCGATGGCCAGAGTGACCTGACCGGCGACCTCCTGGAGCAACATGGCGTCTTCCTCGCAATAGCGGCGCGGGGTTTCGCTTCCGACGTTCAATGTCCCGAGCGGCTTCTCCTTGCCGATGAGCGGGGCGATGATGTAGGAACGAATCCCTTCGGCAAGTATCTTTTCTTCGATGGGAAACTGAAGCTCCCCCGCGAGGTCATGACGCAGCAAGCACTGTTTATGGTCCAGCGCCCAACCGGCATGGCTTCCCTGCCGGCTGATCTCCGTCCCCACAGCGCCGTATTGTTTCGCGGTCAATAAGCCCTCCAGAGCCGCCACCCGCAAGACGTCTCGCTCCGGATCATGGAGCATGAGCACTGCGCGATCGAAAGGCAGGATCTGGCAAAGCGATTGAGTGATGGCTTTGAACAGGGATGGCCTGTCGAGATTGGTGATGATGGCATTGTCGATTTCCAGCAGCGTAGTCCGCTCTTTCAACCAGAGTTCCAACTCGTCGTGCGCTTTGCGCAACGCGGCTTCCGCTTGACGGCGCGCGGCTCGCTCCTCTGCTTCGCGCAAGGCGCGGCGCACAGCGGGCGCCAGCCGCGCCAGCCGCTGTTTGAGTACATAATCGGTGGCGCCTTGCTTGAGGGTTTCAATCGCCAATTCTTCGCCGAGCGCCCCTGAGACGAAGACGAAGGGGGCCGCCGGGCATTGTTCCCGGGCGATTGATAACGCGGCGACGCCGTCGAAGGAGGGCAGCGAATAGTCGGCCAGGATCAGATCGGGGTTGAAGTCGCGCAGTGCGGCGAGAAAGGCTTCTCTGGTCGCCACGCGCCTGGCGGAGAAGACAATCTCCGCTTTCCGCAGCTCGCGCTCCATCAACTCCGCGTGGGCCGCCACATCTTCCAGAATCAAAATGCGAAGCTCTTCTTTCATGGCTGATTACTCGGAAAACTACTGGGAGCGCAGGCGTCCTCGCCCGCTCGCTTAAGCAAGGGATCGTCTGAGTGTCCGGGCGGGCGGGGACGGGCGGCGCTCCCAGGGGGGCGACTTCCATTCTTTCAACTCGGCGGTTTATTCAACAGCATCCAATAAAATCCCAACTGGGAAACCGCCTCGACGAATTTCTCAAAACTGACCGGCTTGACGATGTAGCTGTTGGCGCCCAGTTTATAACTTTTCACCACATCCTGATCTTGCTCGGAGGTAGTCACCACTACCACGGGAATCGCCTTCGTCCGCTCATCGGATTTGAGGCGGCGCAGCACCTCCAGGCCGTCCACCTTGGGCAGCTTCAAATCTAGCAAGATCACCTTCGGGCCATTTTCAATCTGGCGCTGCTGGTAGCGGTGAGTCGCGAAGATAAACTCTAACGCTTCCGCGCCATCTTTCGCCACCAACACATTATTGGCCAGGTTGTGTTTCTTGAGCGCGCGGAGCGTCAGTTCCACATGCTGCGGATTGTCTTCGACCAGTAGAATCTCGATCGGATCGGCATTCACCATGATTTTCTTCCTTTGTGCGGGAGCGTGAAATAGACGGTGGCGCCTTCGCCCACTTTTCCTTCAGCCCAGACGCGCCCGCCGTGCCGGTGCAGTATGCGCTGGACGAAGGCCAGCCCGACGCCGGTTCCGGCGAATTCATCGTCACAGTGCAGCCGCTCGAAGACGCCAAACAGCTTGTCGGCATACTTCATCTCAAACCCCACCGCCGCGGCCAGACCTGCTGCGCGCGCGTCATTCGACGAACAGTTTGAGAGCAACCACACGGACAACATTGTCGCCGCAATCGCAACGGCTGCGCCCGCAGGCGCGCTGAATCTGGGCGCCGGCGCGTCCTTTCTGATCCGCATCACCGGCAGGGCAATGCAAGTGGCAATGTATGACAGCAGGCGAATCACCGTGCTGATCGTGATGGAGAGACAGCAGAACCTCCGCCTTTTCCTTTTGTGATCGCTTGCCCATCCTGAACTCACCTTCCTCGTGTTAGCATGGCCAATAATGAGCGATCGAAATAGACTTCATTTCTCGTAATTAGACCATCTACTACTTCAACGATGTCTAAGCCCTTAACAGTAATCATTTCAGCGCCCGACGGTATGCTGGCTTTCCATTTCAATGTGAACCCTCTTTCTGTCGGAATTATTTCTTCAGCTTCCCAATACCAATCAGGATTTCTCAGGAGCAATTTCTCGAAGTACCTCCTTAGTTCGACGTGTCCGGTTATGCCCTCCGGATTGGCGGGATCAAGGTAGAAAGCGCCTTCTGCGTAATAGGTCAGCAGTCTCTCAACGGAGTCTTTCCCGCCCGTCCAGGCTGGGAGCCAGCTATCGCAGAGTTTTTTTGCTTGATTGTGATCCATAATATTGCCTCGCACTTTACGCCTGATTTGGCCGCTTAACGTTCGACATGATCGGCGGCTGTAGGCAAGCGAAGCTTGCCGGAAGACGTCCGCTCAATAGAGGGGTTAGGCTCGGCGCTCAACACAATGTCTGGAACGGCGCCGGGCGAGCTCTCATGCCTCGTAATTTGACCTTCCACCTTCTTATATGCAACGGCGAAGAGTGTTCCCAGAATCAGATCGATCAAACCTGTCACGAGAATCGGACCTGCAATGCGGCCTTGCCCATATAAAATCAATACCGCGACTCCGTAACTATATTTTTCTATCACCGCCGCAATCATCAATGGCCCATATCGCTTTGGTTCTTTTGAGATTATCAAGAAGCCTATTTGCCACGCGACCGCCACGCCAATGAACCCGTAATAACTTAAAAGTGACGGGGTGAAGTGGTACCAAAACTGCCGCGAGCCCGTCATTACAGGGCAAACAAGTCATCTTGAGGCAAAAACGAAAATGCCTCTGAGTAGCTCTTTGTAAATTCAAGCAGGTCGAACCTGAC
>WNGF01004244.1_pt1 | contig 18897 bp, 16 predicted proteins | sample 5400641 | NCBI WGS metagenome assembly WNGF01 (sample SAMN13153371, study PRJNA577476) | soil metagenome | isolation source: 80 cm soil or saprolite under grassland replicate 2 | place: USA:California | collected 2016-06-15
GAGCGACTCGAGCTCGTAGCGGTTCACGATCGTCACGTCGGCGGCGGGCACCTGGTCCCGCGCGGGCGCGGCGTTGAGGAAGAACTCGCCGGGCGCGGTCAGGGCGGCGTGCTCCACCGTCTCGAGCGGGATCTCGAGCTGGCAGAGGACGCCGTCGCAGTCGGGCAGGTCGACGTCCTCCGGCCGGAGCTCGAGGTTCGCGCCGGGCGCGACCACGATCTCGTTCTCTCCGGCGGCGTCAACCGTGATCAGCGCGACGCCGGTCGCGCCGCCGCCGCGCTTGAGATACGCGAGGCTCACGCCCGCCCGCTCGAGCTCCGCGACGGCGGCCTGCGCGAAGTCGTCCATGCCGACGCAGGCGAACAGCGTCACCTCCGCGCCGAGCCGTGCCGCGGCGACGGCCTGGTTCCCGCCCTTGCCGCCGGGCACGCGGCTGAACGTCGCGCCGGTGACGGTCTCCCCCGGCCGCGGCAGGCGCTCGGCGCGGGCGACGAGGTCGAGGTTGATCGAGCCGACGACCGTGAGGCGGAGCGCGGTCACGCGCGCGAGCCTAGTGGGATTGAGGGCGGGACAGCCGGGAAACCTCTGGCGCGTGGCGACGGCAGAGGAGCGCAAGGCTCGCAACGAGACGATCTTCCGGAACGCGAACGAGGAGGTTCGCCGCGTCCAGGAGGAGCTCGAGCTGCCCGAGGGGCCTCTGCCCTTCATCTGCGAGTGCGAGGACGAGCGGTGTCAGGCCATCGTCCCGTTGACGCCCGACGAGTACGAACGGGTGCGCGCCGACGGCACCCACTTCCTGCTCGCACCGGGCCACCCCACCACGACGGGGCGCGTCGTCGAGCGCCACGACGAGTTCTGGATCGGGGAGAAGCTGGGCGAGGCGGCCGCGATCGCCGAGGCCTCGGACCCGCGCCGCGAGGGCCCGCTCGACGAGCGGTCGAGGCGGATCGGCGAGAACGAGATCCTCTACCGGGCGGTGAACGAGAAGATCGAAGGCCTGAACCGGGTCTTCGGGACGCTCACCGACACGATGACGGTGGTCTGCGAGTGCGGCCGGCTGACGTGCGCCGAGCAGATCGAGCTCGAGATCCCGGTCTACGAGCGCGTGCGTTCCGACCCGACGCTCTTCGTCGTGGTGCCCGGCCACGAGGCGGCGCAGATCGAGGCCGTGCTCGACCACAACGACACCTTCGACATCGTCCGCAAGGTCGACAGCGCGGCGGCGCACCTCGCCACCGAGAACGATCCGAGAAGCTGAGCGCTCGGGCCGTCTAGTGCACGGCCAGGGCGCGCAGGTGATCCAGCGCGGCGCCGAGGAGGTTGTCGCGCAGGTCGAAGAGGCCGGCCCAGAGCGACGAGCGGTCGGGCAGCGCGTCGATCGTCGCTGCCGCGGTCAGCCCCTCGAGCGCGCGCACGAGCACGGCGAGCTCGAGGTACGCCTGCGCGACGCGCTCCGGCGGCACGCGCACGCCGGCGCGGGAGAGGACGGGCTCCCAGTCCAGGAGCTCTGCCGCACCCGGGCCGCCGTACCAGGAACGACCTTCGGCGATGTCGGCCTCCAGCTCGAGCAGGTACCGCTCGAGCGGCTCCTCGAGCCCGGCGAGTGCGGTCTCGACGCGGTCGGCCGCGTGGCGGAGCGCCGCTTGCCGGCCGCCGGCCGTCGCCGGTTGGGGTTCGCCGCGCGCCCAGCGCTCGAGCAGCCGGCAGAACGCGAGCGCCGCCGCCTCGCAGGCGCCGAGCTGGGCCACGAGCGCCCTCGCGGTCGGCTGCTCGGTCGCGCACTCCTCGAGCACGTCGGCCCAGGTCGGTAGGTCGCGCAGGCGGTGCTGCGGCGCGTTCATACCTCCACCAGCTCGGGGAGGATCATCGGGCGCCGCCGCGTGCGGTCGTACACGATGCCGCCGAGCGCGTCGTGCAGGTGCTCCTGGAGGAGCTTGATCTCGGTGACGTCGTCGCCGAGCAGCTCGCTGAGAACGGTCTGCGCCTCGGCGCGGAGCTCGTCGAGCAGCGGCTCCGCCCCGTCTCCGAAGCCGCGTGCGATCAGCTCCGGGGCTGCGGTGAGCGCGCCTCGCCCGTTCGAGCCGGAGAGGGTCACGACGACGATCAGCACGCCGTCCTCGGCGAGCCGGCGCCGGTCGCGCAGGGCGACGTCGTGCACGTCGCCGACGCCGAGCCCGTCGACGAAGGTCATGCCGGCCTGCACGCGGTCGACGATGCGTGCGCCTTCCTCCGATAGCTCGACGACCGACCCGTTCTCGGCGAGCACGATCCGGTCCGCCGCGACGCCGCCCTCGCGCGCGAGCTGGGCGTGCGCCGCGAGCATCCGGAACTCGCCGTGCACCGGCATCACCGAGCGCGGGCGCACCAGGCCCAGGATCGTCCGCAGCTCCTCGGCCCGCCCGTGGCCCGAGACGTGCACCGGGGCGTTGTCCTCGTGCAGGACCTCGGCGCCGGACTTCGCCAGCCGGTTGATTGCGTCGTGGACGCGCAGCTCGTTGCCCGGGATCGGCTTCGCCGAGATGATCACGGTGTCGCCTGCCTCGACGGAGACGGCGGGATGGTCGTTGTAGGCGATCCTCGTCATCGCCGACATCGGCTCGCCCTGGCTGCCGGTGCAGAGGATGAGCTGCTCGTTGCGCGGCAGCTCGGCGAGCTCGTTCGGACGCAGGATCGCGTCGTCCGGCACGTCCATGTACCCGAGGTTGCGCGCGATGTTGCCATTCTTGCGCATCGAGCGGCCGACGAAGGCGACCTTCCGCCCGCAGTCGACGGCGACGTCGACCGCCTGCTGCATGCGGTGGACGTTCGACGCGAAGGAGGAGACGAGGATCTTGCCCTTGCGTTGCGGCATGATCTGGCGGAACGCCTCGCCGACGACGCGCTCCGACTCCGTGAAGCCGGGCCGCTCCGCGTTCGTCGAGTCGCCGAGCAGCAGGTCGACGCCGCGGTTGCCGATCGCCGCGAGCTTGCCGACGTCGGTGCGCTGCCCGTCGACAGGAGTGTGGTCGAGCTTGTAGTCGCCGGTGTGCACGACGAGGCCGCCGGGGGTCTCGAGCACGAGCGCGGCGGAATCCGGGATCGAGTGGGCCATGCGTACGAGCTCGATCCGGAACGGGCCGAGCTGGAACGGCTCGTCGCCCGGCGCGACCTCGCGCAGATCCGTCTGGCGCAGCAGCCCGTGCTCGTCGAGCTTCGACTTGACGAGTGCGAGCGTGAGCCTCGTCGCCACGACGACCGGCACCCGCACCTCGCGGATCAGGTACGGGAGCGAGCCGACGTGATCCTCGTGCCCGTGGGTGAGCACGACGCCGCGGATCATCGACTCGCGGTCCCGCAGGTAGCTGAAGTCCGGCAGCACGAGGTCGACACCGAGATGCTCGTCGCGCGGAAACGCGAGCCCGGCGTCCACGATCACGATCGAGCCCTCCGCCTCGTAGACGGTCATGTTCTTCCCGACCTCGCCGAGACCGCCGAGCGGGATGATGCGACAGACGCCCATTCGGGTCGAAGTCTAGTGCGGCCTGCGCCGGCCTACGCCGAGGCCGGTGTGCGCACGCCGCCGCGCGCGAGGCAGCCGCGGATCTGCTCGAGCTCCTGCTCGGTGGGCTCGACCATCGGCAGCCTGTAGCCGCCCACCTCGTGCCCGAGCAGGTTGAGCGCCGCCTTGATCGGGATCGGGTTCGTCGTGATCCTGAGCAGCTCGAACGCCGGCGCCATCTCGTCGTTCAGCGCACGGGCGCCGTCGGCGTCGCCGGCCTTCCAGCGGCGGACCATCTCCTTCGTCTGCGGGCCCCAGACGTGGGTGTGGACGCAGACGCCGCCGACGCCGCCGAGCCCGAGGAACGGGAAGATGAGGACGTCGTCGCCGGCGTAGAGGTCGAGGCCCGTCTCGACGATCCTGCGCGCGTGCTCGAGGTCGTCGTTCGCTTGCTTCACCGCGGCGACGTTCGGAATCTCGGCGAGCTGCGCGATCGTCTCCGGCTCGATGTTGACGACCACGCGGCTCGGGATGTTGTAGACGACGATCGGCTTGTCCGTGACCGCGGCGATCTCCTGGAAGTGACGCACGATCGCGCGCTGCGGCGGCTTGTTGTAGTAGGGCGTGACGACGAGGAAGCCGTCCACGCCGAGCTCGTCCGCCTCGCGCGTCAGGTGCACCGAGTGCGCGGTGGCGTACGTGCCGGTGCCGGCGACGACGGTCGCGCGGTCGCCGACGGCGTCGACGGCGGCGGCGAAGAGCTCGAGCCTCTCCTGGTCGGTGAGCGTCGGCGACTCGCCCGTCGTGCCGGCGACGACGAGCCCGTCGGAGCCGTGGTCGACGAGGAACTCGGCGAGCTCGCGGAACTTGTCGACGTTCACGGCGCCGTCCGGGTGGAACGGCGTCACGATCGCGGTCAGGACCTCGCCGAGCACGACTGGAGTCTACTGCGCCGGCGGGCGCGATCCTGCCAGCGTCAGGCCTCGGCACCGAGGGTGCAGCGGAGCGACGGCGAGCGCGCGGCCCCCGACCCCTGGGGCCTGGCCCGGGCCAGGCCCCAGGTTGAGAGGGTCACGCCTTCGTCACGGGTGCCGTTACGGAGGCGTGACGCTCTTGAAACGCGTGTCCGACACCCGGACGTGTCCCCGGGACCGCCGGCCCGCGTTCCTAAAGAAAACCCTCGAGACGCGAGACCGTCCACGTGTCGACCTCGCCTCCGAAGCGTGCCGCGATCTCCTCTACTCGGTCGAAGTCCGCACCGAGATCCACTCCCAGGCCCTCGGTGTCGGCGTCGGACGAGTCGTACGCCACGCGCAGGCCGCGCGTCGGGTTGTTGTCCTCATCGGCCGAGACCCGATATCCGTGATTCCGACGCTCCTCGGCCGCCGCGGCCGTCGCGGCCTCAGACTCGAACGAGATCGTTACGTAGCTCAGGCGGCTTCCTAGCGAGCAGGCAGAGCGTCCTGGAGCTCGCGAAGCGCAAAGAAAATTGCCTCCGAGAAGGTCGGGTACGGCTGGATCGTGTCCACCAGGACATCCACCGGGGTCGCGCTCCGCACCGCGAGAGTCAGCTGTCCGAGCCACTCCGCGGACTGCGGGCCGACGACGACCGCGCCGACGAGCACGCGCTCGGCCGGGTCGGCGAAGAGCCGGACGAAGCCGTCTCGCTTCGGCCGCTCGTAGGTCGAGAGCCGCGGCGTCGAGCCGAGCTCCCAGCGGGCCGAGACGAGCCCGTCGCCGTCCGTCCGCCCCACCGTCGCCACCTCGGGGTCGGTGAAGATGCCCGCCGGAATCGCCCGGTAGTCGGCCCGCGCCGACAGCCCGGAGACATCGGCGGCCGCGATGCGAGCCTGGTACTTGCCGACGTGCGTGAAGAGCGCGACGCCGCTGACGTCGCCGATCGCCCAGACATTCGTGGCGGCGCGCAGCCGCTCGTCCACCTCGATCCCGCGCGGGCCGATCGACAGGCCGAGCTGCTCGAGCCCGAGGTCCTGGGTATTCGGCCGCCGGCCGGTTGCGACGAGGAGCCGCTCGGCCTCGAGCGTCGAGCCGTCGGAGAGACGCAGGCGCACGCCTGCCTCCGCGGGCTCGGCGGCTTCCACGCCGACGCCGGTGCGCACGTCGATGCCTTCCGAGCGAAACACCTCCGCCAGCGCCGCGCCCGCCTCCTCGTGTACGCGGCCAAGCAGCCGCGGTCCGTGCTCGACCACCGTGACGCGGGCGCCGACCCGGGCGAAGAACTGCGCGAGCTCCGAGCCGACCGGGCCGCCGCCCATCACGGCCAGGCTCTCGGGCACCTCGTGCGTGCGCGTCGCGTCCTGGTTCGTCCAGTAGTCGACCGCGTCGAGCCCCTCGACCGGCGGCACGGCCGGCGAGGAGCCCGTCGCGACAACGAGCCGGTCGTACTCGAGCTCGCGCCCGCCCACCTCGACGACACCCGGCCGCGTCACGCGCCCGCGGCCGCGGACGAACGCGCAGCGCTGCCCCTCGAGCCAGTCGAGCTGGCCAGAGTCGTCCCAGTCGCTCGTCACCCAGTCGCGCCAGCTCCACACCCCCGCCGGGTCGGGCCGCTCGGGAGCGAGCCCGGGAGCCCGGTCGAGCGACGCCGATAGCTCCGTCGCACGCAGCATCGTCTTCGTCGGCATGCAGGCGAAGTACGAGCACTCGCCGCCGACGAGCCGGCTCTCGACGAGCGTGAGCTCGACGTCGTTGTCGAGCCGGCGGAGGGCGCCGACGAAGTGCTCGCCGGTCGACCCCCCGCCGAGAACGACGACGTGCACTACTTCAGGCCGTTCGCCTTCAGGAAGGCGTCGGCGACGTCGACCGGCGTCTTCTTGTCGATTCCGACGGCCTTGTTCATCGCCCTCATCGCGGGCAGCGTCAGCTTGGCCGAGACGGCGTTCACGGCCGCTGCGAACGCAGCGCCGCCGTCACCGGCGAGCTGCTTCGTGACGACCGGCGCGACGTTCTGGAAGCCGAAGATGTGCTTCGTGTCCTTCAGCACCGTGTACTTCTTGCTGAGGAGCTGCGGGTCGGTCGAGAAGACGTCTCCCGCCGTGATCTTCTTCTGGTTGAGCAGCGTGTACACGCTGATGCTGGAGAGCGGAACGAACTTCACCTGCTTCAGCCCGTAGATCTGCTTGAGGCCGAGCAGGCACGTGATGCGGGTCTTGCACTCCGGGAAGCCCGCGTACGAGAAGTGCTTGACCTTCTTCATCTGCGCGATGGTCGTCACGCGGAGCTTGTGCGCCGTCGCCGTGAGCATCCCGAACGAGTCGGAGTCGAAGAACGGCGTCCGGTTGAACAGCGTGAGGTTGCGCGACTCCTCGAACGTCTTCGCGTCCGCGTAGGTCGCTGCGGCCGTCGCGGGCGACTTGTGCTTCGCGAGGTCGAGCACGATCACGCCGGTGTACTCGGGATAGAAGTTGATCTTGCCGCTCGTGATCGCGGTGTCGATCAGCTCGGAGCTGCCGATGCTCTCCTTGTAGACGACGTTGAACCCCTTCGCCTCGAGCGCCTGCTTGTAGAGCTGGCCGAGGATGAACTCCTCGGTGAAGTTCTTCGTGCCGATCGTGACCGTCACCGCAGACGGTCGCGTCGTGCCGGCGGCGCCGCCGCCGGCGGCAACGAGGCCGATCAGAAGCGCGACCCCCAGGGAGATCGAGAACGCCGCCTTCGCGGCGCGCCGGGTGTGTTTCCTGAACAAGTGCTCCCTCCTTCGGTCGGATACCACTCGAACCCTATGAGACGGAAGCCCTGCTAGGCGAGGCCGCACGGCGGACGAGGGCGAGCAGCAGCGCTGCGAGGAAGGCCAGTGCCGAGACGCACAAGGAGGCCGCGACCACGCCCGCGAGCCCGTAGCTGGCCTGGTTGACGATGATCTCCCCCAGGCCGCCGCCGCCCGCGATGGCGGCGATGGTGGCCGTCGCGATGACGAAGATCGCAGCGATCCGGATGCCTGCGATCACGAGCGGCAGCCCCAGCGGCAGCTCCACCTGCAGCAGAACCTGTCTCTCCGTCAGGCCCATTCCCCGCGCGGCCTCGACCGCGTCGCGGTCGACGCCGTCGATCGCGAAGTACGCGTTCGTGAGGATCGGCGGCACGGCGAGCACGACGAGCGCCGCCGTGTTGTTCCAGAACCCGACCCCCAGGATCGTCAGGCCCACGGCGATCAGGACGAGGCTCGGCAGCGCCCGGCCCACGTTCGAGACGCTCGCCGCGAGGAAGAGGCCGCGGTGCAGATGGCCGAGCCACAGGCCGAGCGGGAGCGCGAGCAGGAGCGCGATCCCGAGCGCGGCACACGAGAGCTCGAGATGCTCCCCCGTCTTCGAGAGCAGGAGGCTGCCGTTGTCGCCGATGAAGCGCATGGCGTCGACGAACGTGCCGGGCCGGAACTGGTCGGCGAGCGTCATGCGCCCCGCTCCAGCCGGCTCCACGGCGTCAAGACGCGTTGCAGCAGGATGAGGGCGGCATCCGCGCAGAGTGCGAGCGCGACCGCGAGTGCCCCGGCGCTGAGGATCTCTGTCTTGAACACGTCCTGCTGGAGCGCGATGAAGATCGGCCGCCCGAGACCCTCGGGGATCACGAAGGCTGCGACGGTGGCGATCGAGACGGTCGAGACGGTGGCGATGCGCAGCCCGGCGAAGACCGCGGGCAGCGCGAGCGGCAGCTCGACCCTGACGAACGTCTGTGTGCGTGTGAAGCCGGAGCCGCGGGCGGCCTCGAGCGCGTCGGGGGGCACGCTCCGCAGCCCCTCGATCATGTTGCGGTAGAGGATCAGCAGCGTGTAGGAGACGAGCGCGATCTCGACCGTCGTCCGCGTCAACCCGGTCAGCGGCACGAGAAGCTGGAAGAGCGCGAGGCTCGGGATCGTGTAGAAGAAATCCGCGGCCAGGCCGATCGGCGGGTCGAGGGCGCGCACGCGAAAGCCGACGAGCGCGAGCGCGAAGGCGAGCACGAAGCCGATCCCGATCGCGATCGCCGACAGCTCGAGATGCTGGACCAGCGCGGGCTGGAGCGTGTCGTCCCAGTGGTCGCGGAGCCAGCCGGTGCAGAACCAACCGTTCTCGAGCTCGCACGAGCTTCCCTGCCCGAAGTTCGGGATCACGGGGCCGCCTGCGACGAGCGGCGTCATGCCAGCAGGTCCTCCCTCGTGACCGAGCCCAGCGGCGTGCCGTCGCCGTCGACGACGACCAGCGCCTCTCGGTGCTCGGCGATGAGCAGCGAGAGCGCGTCGCGCAGCGTCGTCATCACCGGCACGCGCGGCTCATCCGTGTGTACGTCCGGCCGGAGCTCGAGCTCGTCGAGCGTGCGCAGCGCGAGCGCCTTCAACGCGCGGTCCGCGCCGACGAATTGCGCGACGAACTCGTCGGCGGGCCGCTCGAGGATCGTCTCGGGCGTGTCGTACTGCGCGAGCCGGCCGCCCTGGCGCAGGATCGCGATGCGGTCGCCGATCTTGATCGCCTCGTCGACGTCGTGCGTGACGAAGACGACGGTCTTCCGCACCTCGAGCTGCAAGCGGAGGAACTCGTCCTGCAGCCGTGCGCGCACGATCGGGTCGATCGCGCCGAAGGGCTCGTCCATCAGCATCAGCGGCGGGTCCGCTGCGAGCGCGCGCGCGAGCCCGACGCGCTGCCGCTCGCCGCCGGAGAGCTGCGCCGGATACCGCTTCGCGTACGAGGGATCGAGACCGACGAGCTCGAGGAGCTCCTGCGACCGCGCGCGGATCCACGCGCGCGATCGTCCGTAGAGCCGCGGCACGGTGCCGATGTTCGCCTCGACGGTCATGTGCGGGAAGAGCCCCACCTGCTGGATCACGTAGCCGATCCCACGACGGAGCTCGGTCACGTTCTGATCGAGGATGCTCGTGCCGTCGATGCGGATGTCGCCGCTCGTGAGCGAGATCAGACGGTTCACGAGCTTCAGGGCCGTCGTCTTGCCGCCGCCGGAGGGGCCGACGAGCACGCAGATCTCGCCGGCCGCAACGGTGAGCGAGAGCCGGTCGACCGCCGGCTCGGGCCGCCCCGCATACTGCTTCGTCGTCTCGTCGAAGACGAGCTCGGCGGCCTGACCCGGCATGCCGGAACTATCTCATCGCGACCACTGGGTCACCGGCCGCTCGCTCTGCTCGCCGTCGACCTCGATGTCGACGCGCTCGTTGTAGAAGGCGATCAGGTCGCGCACCGGCTCTGCGTCGTGCTGGGGATCCGGGTAGCACCAGGCGAGGTCGTCGTGCAGCTCGCCGCCGACGCGCGCGTGACGATGCGAGGCGGCGCCCTTGTAGGCGCAGCGCGTGAGCGTCGAGCTGGGCTCGAGCAGATCGAGGCGGACGTCGTCCGGCGGGAAGTAGTAGCGCGGCGGCAACCCGGTCTCGAACAGGATCTTCGCGCGCACGCTGTCGGCGAGCACCTCGCCGTCCAGGAGCACGCGCACGCGGCGCGTCGTTCGGTAGACGTCGATGCGGCTGTACGGGTCGCGTGGATGCCCGTGCAGCTGCTCGTCCTCCGCGAACCACTCGTCGAGCGCGCGCCAGTAGAACGCGAGGTGTCCGGCGAGGAACGCTGCGGGCTCCATCGGCTCCGGATAGGCCCAGACGGCGTCGGGCGCCGTGCGGCCGCGCGCCTTCAGCGACCAGTAGCGGGCATCGCCCTTGTGCGGGCAATGCGACGTCCTCTCCGACGCCTCGAGCAGGTCCCGTCGGACGTCGTCCTGCGGGAAGTAGTAGACGGGCAGGTGCTTCGTCTCGTGCAGCAACATCGTGCGCGTCGAGTCGACGACCGTCTCGCCGGCGAACGTCGCCCGGATCCGCTGCGGCACCGGTTCCCAGAAGAGGACGGCGCCCGTCGGCGTCTCGACCTCGAAGTTGAAGCGCCCGGCGGGCCTGGGCCCGAACGGTCCGGTGCCGACGGTCAGGGACATACCGCGAGTGTGCCCGACGGCTAGAGGACTGCGTCGAGCCCCACCGTCAGCCCCGGCGGCAGCGTCTCCAGCTTCTCCAGCGCGAGCAGCACTCCGTCGGCGAACGACTCGCGCGCGGTCGTGTCGTGGCGGATCGTCAGCAGCTGTCCCTCGCCGCCGAAGATCACCTCCTGGTGCGCGACGAGGCCCGGCAGGCGCACCGAGTGGATCACCGGCTCGCCGCCGATCAGCCGGGCGGTCGCAGCCGCGGTGCCGGACGGCGCGTCCTTCTTCGCCTCGTTGTGCAGCTCGACGATCTCGGCGCGCGGGAAGTAGGCCGCCGCCTGCTGCGCGAACCGCATCATCAGGACTGCGCCGATCGAGAAGTTCGGCGCCACGAACAGCCGCAGCCCGCGCTCCGCCGCGGGCTCGTGCAGCGGCTGGGGGTCCCAGCCCGTTGTGCCGACGACGCACGAGACGCCCTGGTCGAGCGCGGCGCGGACGTTCTCCAGCGCCGCCGCCGGCGTGGTGAAGTCGACCGCCGCGTCGAGCCCTAGCACGTCGCGCGGTTCGCCAATCTCGATCCCCTTCACCTCGTGGCCCGCGCGCTCGAGCACGGGCACGAGCGCGCGCCCGACCTTGCCCTCGGCGCCGAAAAAGGCAATCCTCATGCAGCTGCGCGGGCGGTGAGGCCCGTGTTCGCGTGCTGCACCGCGGCGCGGAACAGGTCTTCGTCGGGCCCGACGCCGGCTGCCGACAGGCGCTCGGGCGGCAGGAGCACGGCGGCGAGCTCGGTCAGCGCGTCGGCATCGACCGCGTCGATCTCCGCCATGATCCGGTCGAAGGTCAGGAGCTCGGTGTCGGAGATGAGCGACTTGCCAAGCCGGCTCATCCGGTTCGAGGTCGACTCCATCGAGAGCTCGATGCGGCCCTTGAGGCTCTCCTTCGCGCGCGCCAGCTCGCCGTTGCGGAGCTTCCCGCCGGCGATCTCCGCGAGCTGGGTCGCGCAGATCTCGATGCACGCCGCGAGGTTCTCCTCCCGCGTGCCGACGTACACGCCGATGAGCCCCGTGTCGGTGTACTGCGACGCGAAGCTGTAGACGGAGTACGCCATGCCGCGCTTCTCGCGGATCTCCTGGAAGAGCCGCGACGACGCCGAGCCGCCGAGGATGCCGTCGAGCAGCGAGGCGGCGAAGCGGCGGCGGTCGGAGCGCGAGATGCCGGTCGCGCCGAGGCACAGGTGGTACTGCTCGGTGTCCTTGCGCTGGAAGCGGAGGCCCGGCGGCGGCGTCTGCGCGAGCGGCCGGCGAACCCGAGCCGCCGTCCGCCCGGGCTCGGCGCTGCGGCGCTCGAAGCGCTGGAGCAGCGCGACGAGCCGCTCGTGCGCGATGTTTCCCGCCGCCGCGACGACGATGTTGCCCGAGGTGTACATCGCGCGGTGATATGCGCCGATCGCTCTGCGGCTGACGCTCGAGATCACGTCCGCCGTGCCGATCACGGGCCGTCCGAGGGCGTGTCCTCCGAAAACCGCCTCCGAGAACAGGTCGTGCACGAGCTCTTGCGGTGTGTCCTCGTACATCGCGATCTCCTCGAGCACGACCTCGCGCTCCTGGTCGAGCTCCGCGAAGGCCGGTGCGTACACCATGTCGGTCATCACGCCGAGTGCGGTCTCGACGTGGCGGTCCGGGACGCGCGAGTAGACCACGGTGTGCTCGCGGGAGGTGGCCGCGTTGAGCTCGGCGCCCATGGCGTCGAAGGTCTCGGCGATCTGCTGCGCGTCGTAGGCGCGCGAGCCCTTGAACAGCAGGTGCTCGATGAAGTGCGAGACGCCGGCACGATCCTCGCGCTCGTCGCGGGATCCGGCGCCGATCCAGAAGCCGAGGGAGACCGAGCGGACGCTCGGCACCCGCTCCGAGATCACCCGCTCGCCGGCGTCGAGCTCGGAGAGGACGTACTTCTGCACGCACCGGACGATACAGCGCCCGTACGTGGGCCTCAGATCAGCGCAGGCGGAAGGCCGACCGCTCCGGCAGCGAGGCCGTGAAGATGTCGAGGCCGCGGTCGACCACGCGTGCGTCCGGCCAGAACGCGTGTGCGACGCCGTCGCGCGCCACGACGCAGGGAAACATGCCGAGCCGCACATTCAGCAGGTCGGTCGGCGCGATCGGCCGGTCCTCGGCCCGCTCGGGCGGCGTCCACGACCGACCGTTGTGCGAGGCCGAGCAGGTGAACCAGGCCCGGTGTGCGCGCCGGTCGAACGTCGTGTCGTACCAGCACGCCCAGAGCGCGCCTGTGGTGGCGTCGACGGCCGCCGCCGGGAGGAACTGCTGCGCCCGGTGCCGCTCGCGTGGGTTGATCTGGGCGCGGAAGAGCGGCTTCAGGCCGCGGTCGAGCGCCGCGACGTAGACCTCCTGTGAACGGTCCTCGCCGACATCGTCGTAGACGACGAAGACGCGGTCGCCTCGGACCAGCAGCGTCGGGTTCGCGCCGGTGCAGGTCTCCTCCTCGGTCGGCACCGGCGAGACGTTGGGAATCGCCGTCAACGCGCAGTCCGCGGCCGGATTCGCGTGCAGCCGCGCGGCCCGCCGCGGGGCTCCGAACGTCCGCCCGCGATCGGTGGAGCGGGCGATCCAGATGCCGGCCCTCACGTCGATGCCGGCGACATACAGCGAGCCGTCCGGCGCGGTCGCAATCGCCGCGAGGTGCGGATGGCGCAGCGTGGATGAGACGGGGAGCGGAGCCGACCACGTGCGGCCGTCGTCGCGGCTCGAGCTGACGACGACGGTGGCGAGCTTCGAGCTGAGGCTGCGCGTCCACGCGAGATACAGCCGGCCGCTGCGGCCGTCGACCGCGAGGTCGGGTGCGTCGTCGAAGCCGTACTTCCACGTGCGCGGGGCGACCTGTCTCACGGGTCCCCAGCGGTCGCTCGGGCCCGGACGGGACGTGAAGGCGACGTGAGGCGTCAGCGAATCGCCGCAGAAGGTGCCGGCGAGAAAGGCGAGGTACTCGCGCCCGCGGGGGCCGATGACGACCCGCGGCCGGCCGCTTGCGCACGCGTGGCCCGGCATGGTCGGCGAGGCGCTGCGAAGCCACGTGCGACCGCCGTCGGTCGATGCGTACACCTCGAGCGCCTCGAGAGCGCCGACGAGCACGCGGGGCCGGCTCGGATCGATCGCGAAGGCCGGCTCGGTCTGGTCGCCCTGCTCCTTCGCGACCTCGACGTTGCGGCCGCCCAGCGGCCGTGTGTTGCGGATCGTGTGAACGGTGAGGTGATAGACGAGGAACCCCGCGAGCGCGAGGACGCCGGCGATCGCGACGGCCTCGCCCAGCAGGCGGCGGAGGCCGGGCGGCAGGACGGCCCGGCGACCCCCGCTTCCGGCGGCCGCCATCAGCCGCTGCCGCTCCCCACCCGGAAGGCCGTTCCTTCCGGCAGCGAGGCCGTGAAGATGTTGAGGCCCTCGTCGATCACGCGTCCGTCCGGCCAGAACGCGTGGGCGATGCCGTCGTGTGCTACGACCGACGGGAAGACGCCAAGACGCACCCCGAAGAGGTCGGTCGGCGCGATCGGCTGGTCGGCGGCGCGCTCGGGCGGCGTCCAGCTCCGGCCGTCGTGCGAGGCCGAGCACGTGAACCAGGCCCGGTGCGCGCGCCGATCGAACGTCGTGTCGTACCAGCACGCCCAGAGCGTGCCGGTCGTCGAGTCGACCGCGGCCGCCGGGAGGAACTGCTGCGCCTTGCCCCGGTCGGGCGGACTCACCGATGCCCGGAACAGGGGCTTCAGGCCTCGACCGAGCGCGGCCACGGACACGTCCGGCGAGCCGTTGTCGCCGACGTCGTCGTAGACGACGAAGACGTGGTCGCCGCGAGCCAGCACCGTGGGGTTGGGGCCTGTGCACGTCTGCTCCTCGTTCGGCAGCGGCGAGACGGAGGGAATCGCGGTCAGTGCGCAGTCCGGGGACGGATTCGCCCGGAGCGGCGCGGCTGTGCGCGGTCTGCCGAAGGTTCTCCCGCCGTCGCCGGAGCGTGCGATCCAGAGGCCGCGCTTCGCGTCGATCCCCGCGACGTACACGACCCCGCCACCGGGGGCGACGATCGACGCGAGATGCGGGTGCCTCAGCGTACGGGAGACGGTGCGCGGCGCCGACCACGTGCGGCCGTCGTCGCCGCTCGAGCTGACCACGACGGTCGCGAGCGACGAGCTGAGGCTGCGCGTCCACGCGAGGTAGAGCCGGCCGCTGCGGCGGTCGAGCGCGAGGTCGGGCGCGTCGTCGAAGCCGTACTTCCACGTGCGAGGAGCGACCCGCGTCACCGGGCCCCAGCGGCCGGCCGGTCCCGCGCGTGACGTGACGGCGACGTGAGGCGTCAGCGAGTCGCCGCAGAAGCTGCCCGAGAGAAAGGTGAGATACTCGCGCCCGCCCGGGCCGATGACGACGCGCGGCCGCCCGACCGCGCAGGTGCGGCCCGGCAGCGTCGGGGAGACGCCGCGCTCCCAGGTGCGGCCGCCGTCGGCCGAGGAGTAGACCTCGAGCGCCTCGAAGGCGCCGACGACCACGCGCGGCCGGCTCGGATCGATCGCGAAGGCCGTCTCGGTCTGGTCTCCCAGCTCCTTCGCGACCTCGACGTTGCGGCCCCCGAGCGGCCTCGTGTTGCGGATCGTGTGGACCGTGAAGTGGTAGACGAGGAACGCGCCGAGTGCGATAACGCCGACGATGGCGGCCGCCTCGATCGTCAGGCGGCGCAGGCCGGGAGGGAGGGCGGCCCAGAGGCCGCCCCCGCTCCTAGCCGTCGCCATCAGCTGCGGCTGCGACCGCGGTCACCGCCGCGCCCGCCGCGACGGTCGTCGCGGCGCGGCCGGTCCTCCTCCGGGGGCCGCGGCGGCGCGCTCTTCGCCCGCTCGATCAGCTCCTCCGGCTGGACGAGGCCGCCGTTCTCGTGCTTGGCGACGAGCTTGAGGCCTATGCGGCCGCGCGCCTTGTCGACCTCCTGCACGACCACGTCCACGACGTCGCCGCGCGACATCACGTCCTCGATGTGGCCCACGCGGCCCGGGCCGACGTTGGAGACGTGCAGCAGGCCGTCGGTTCCCTTCTTCAGCTCGACGAAGGCGCCGAACTGCGTCGTCTTGACCACCTTGCCGGTGTACGCGTCGCCGACCTCCGGCTCCTTCGTGAGGGCGCGGATGGCCGAGATCGCGGCCTCGGCCTTCACGCCGTCGGTGGCGTAGATGAGGATCGTGCCGTCCTCCTCGATGTCGATCTGCACCTCGTAGTCGGACTCGAGGCCGCGGATCGTCTCGCCGCCCTTGCCGATCACGAGGCCGATCTGCTCCTGGTCGATCTTGATCGACGTGATCCGCGGCGCGTTCTCGGAGAGCTCCGACCGCGACTCCGGGATCACCTCGAGCATCTTGTCGAGGATGAAGTCCCGGGCCCGCTTCGCCTGCTCCAGCGCGTCGCGCATGATCTGCTGGGTGACGCCGGTGATCTTGATGTCCATCTGGAGCGCGGTGATGCCGTCGCGAGAGCCGGCGACCTTGAAGTCCATGTCGCCCAGGTGGTCCTCCGCGCCCTGGATGTCGGTCAGGATCACGTAGTCGTCGCCCTCCTTGACGAGGCCCATTGCGATGCCGCTCACCGGCGCCTTGATCGGCACGCCGGCGTCCATCAGCGAGAGCGTCGAGCCGCATACGGAGCCCATCGAGGACGAGCCGTTCGACTCGAGCGTCTCCGAGACGAGCCGGATCGTGTAGGGGAACTCGTCCGGCGCCGGGATCACCGGCTCGAGCGCCCGCTGTGCGAGCGCGCCGTGGCCGATGTCACGCCGCTTCGGGCCGCGCATGAAGCCCGTCTCCCCGACCGAGTAGGGCGGGAAGTTGTAGTGGTGCATGTAGCGGCGCTCCTCCTCGAGGGAGAGGTCGTCGATGCGCTGACCCTCCTTCGCGGTTCCGAGCGTGAGCGAGGTGAGGATCTGCGTCTGGCCCCGCTGAAACAGGCCGGAGCCGTGCGTCCGTGGGTTGACGCCGACCTCGATCTCGATCGCGCGGACCTCCTCGGTGCCGCGGCCGTCGGGGCGGCGCTTCTCGACCGCGATCTTCTTGCGGACGAGATCCTTGTAGATCGACTCGCTCGCCTTCTTCACGTACGACTTCGTGATCGAGTCCTTCACGCCGGCGGCGACCTCGTCGGTGTCGGGAATGATGATCGCCGGCCCGACGGGGAACGGCAGCTCGACCTCCTCCGTGATCCGGTCGAACAGCAGGTGGCGCTTCGCCGACTTCAGCTGCTTCGAGTCCTGCTCGGCATCGGTGAGGGCGCGCAGGTCGTCTCCGAACTGTTCCCGCACCGGGCCCTCGACGGCGGTCGTGCGCTGCTTCTCGAGCAGCGCCTGGAGCGCCGAGCGCACCTGGAGCTGGCGCGTGATGTCGTCGTCGGTCGAGTCCATCGAGAGCGGCGGGGCCAGCTCGCCGAGCAGCTCGTCGACGACTCCGCCTGCCTCGCGCAGCCCCGCCGACTGGATCCGCTCCCAGATCGTGTGGCCGTGGTCGCGCTCGATCTCGGCGTAGAGGTCGAGGTCGAGCCACTTCGCCTTGCCGGCCTGGCGGCGCAGGTTCTCCTGCGCTTCGCACAGCTTCACGATCTCGTGGTGCGCGAGCTCCAGCGCCTCGAGGATCGTGTCCTCGGGGATCTGCTCGCAGCCCGCCTCGACCATCGTCAGGCCGTCCTTCGTGCCGACGACGATCAGGTCGAGATCCGAGTCGTCCTCCATCTCGCGCAGCGTCGGGTTGACGGCGAGGTTGCCGTCGATCCGCCCGACACGCACCGCGCCCACCGGCCCCAGGAAGGGGAGCGGCGAGATCATCAGCGCCGCCGAGGCGCCGTTGATGCACAGGATGTCGTGGGCGGTGACGAGGTCGGCCGAAAGCACGGTGCAGATGACCTGCACCTCGTTGCGGAAGCCCTTCGGCCAGAGCGGCCGGATCGGCCGGTCGATCATGCGCGCGGTCAGGATCGCCCGCTCGGTGGGGCGCCCCTCGCGCTTGAAGAACCCGCCAGGGATCTTGCCGGCGGCGTACATCCGCTCCTCGACGTCCACGGTGAGCGGGAAGAAGTCCGCACCCTCGCGCGCCTCGGCGCGGCCCTGGGCGGTGGCGAGCACCATCGTGTCGCCCGAGCGGATGACGACTGCGCCGTCCGCCTGCTTCGCGAGCTTGCCGGTCTCGAGCGTGATCTCCTGATTGCCTACCTGGACGGAGACCTGAGCCCGTTGCTCGGTCGCGATACTCATTCGATTGTCCTCCACTCTGCATTCCGTGGAGGGCGGGAGTTTGAATCAGCTCCGGCCTTGGTCAGGCAACGCGGGGAGCTCACTCAAACCTCCGCCCTCCCGGTGGTGTATGAAGCTAGCGGCGCAGGCCGAGCTCCTTGATCAGGCCGCGATAGCCCTCGAGATCGTGTTTCTGGAGATAGTTGAGCAGGCGGCGGCGGCGGCCGACGAGCTTGAGCAGCCCGCGGCGCGAGTAGTGGTCGTGCCGGTGCGTGCGCAGATGCTCGGTCAACTCGTTTATGCGACGGGTGAGCATCGCGATCTGCACCTGGGACGAGCCCGTGTCGGCCTCGTTGCGGCCGTGCTGCTTGATGATCTCCTGCTTGGCTTCCTTCGTGAGGGCCACTGAGCCTCCTGTTCGACGTCTCCCGAGCCCCCGCTCGGCACGCCAGGAAGAAGCGTGCGGGCCGGGACTGGGTCGAGCGCTAGGGTAGCAATCCCGCATGGTTCCTGCCCTCGAGCTGGCCGAGATCGTCCGGGAGGCCCGGGCCAGAACCGGCGTGCCCGGTGTCGCCGCTGGCCTGCTCGCGGACGGCGAGGTCACGGCGGTTGCCGACGGCGTGCTCGAGCTCGGCGGCGCGGCGGCGGTCCGCCCCGAGACGCCGTTCCGGATCGCGTCGATCTCGCAGCCGTTCACCGCCTCGCTCGCACTCTCATGCCTGCCCCTCGAGGAGCGGCTGCTGGCCCTGCTCGGCCACACGGCGGGCCTGCGCCCCGAGTCTGCGGCTCCGCTGCCCGCGGGTGCGGACGGCCTCTTCTCGTACTCGAACGCCGGCTACTGGGAGGCGGGCGAGTCGTGCGCCCAGGCCTGCGGGAGCTCGTTCGAGGAGGCGATGCGGCAGCGGGTGCTCCTGCCGCTCGGACTCGGCGACACCGGTTACGAGGAGCCGGAGGCGCCGGCCCGCGGGCACCTGCAGGAAGGCGAGACGGGGCACCGGCCCGCCGGGCCGGACGTGTATCCGCTCGCGCGACGGCCGTCGGGCGGCCTCTGGTCGACGGTCCGCGACCTGCTCGCGTTCGCGGCGCACCAGCTCGGCGGTCCCGGCCCGTTGCCCGACGCGGTCCGCGCGGCGATGCGCGAGCCGCAGTCGCAGGCGCTCGGAGCCGGCTACGGGCTGGGCTGGTGGGTGCGGGAGACGAACGGGCGGCTCACGATCGAGCACGAGGGCTCGACCGCCGGCTACCAGTCGCTGCTGCTG
>WNGF01005744.1_pt1 | contig 18897 bp, 20 predicted proteins | sample 5400641 | NCBI WGS metagenome assembly WNGF01 (sample SAMN13153371, study PRJNA577476) | soil metagenome | isolation source: 80 cm soil or saprolite under grassland replicate 2 | place: USA:California | collected 2016-06-15
AATTTGGCGTGGCCGTACGGGTGGCCTTCGTCCGGCTCCGCCGTGGCGTACTTCATCACCACCAGACCGACGATGTTGTTGAGCGAATCCACCGATGAATGAATGGCGTCGCTGACGACGCTCAGACTGCCGGCGAGCAAGCCCGCGACCAGCTTGCCGGCGACAACCACGACGTTAAGCGCGAGCGTCACGAGCAACACGCGCCGCACGCCGCGCCGGTAAGCCTCGTTACTCACACTGCTGGTTTGAGCGTCCATTGTCTTTAAATCAAACCAAACAATATTGGCGCGGGTGTTCAAACCACGAAGAAACGAAGAACAAGAAGAGCATGGAGGATCGAGTATCGAAAGAAAATATATTGTCCACGATCTTCTATCCTCGATCCTCGATCCTCGATCCTCGATCCTCGTCCATCGCCCCGGCCGCCGGTTGCTGCTGAGTTACGCAATGGATCGAGCCGAGTCCCCAGATCAGATTCACGCAATCAACGCCGACGACGCGGCGGTCGGGGAAGAGCCGCTGCAAAATCTCGCATGCCTTCGCGTCGTTCGCATGGCGGTAGGTGGCGGGTAAACGCTGGTCCTCGAAATAGACCGGCCCCGGCATCGGCAATTTGACGACTCGCAACAGCTTGCCGTCCTGATCCTTCATCCACGACAGACGTTTGTAATTCTCGACCAAAACTTCGTAATTTTCATCCCCCGGGTCGTCTTCGATCGCGGTGACGACGGTGTCCGGCGCGACGAACCGCGTCAGGTCGTCGACGTGCCCGTCGGTGTCGTCGCCGACGATTCCTTCGCCCAGCCACAGGACGTTCATCACGCCGAGGTAATCTTTCAAATATTGCTCGATCCGTTCGCGGTTGAGATGCGGGTTGCGATTGGGATTGAGCAGACAGGATTCGGTCGTGACGAGGGCGCCGCGCCCGTTGACATCCAACGAGCCGCCTTCCATCACGATGCCCGGTTGAAACAGGACTTCATTCATCTCCTCGGCGACGCGTGTGGGAATTATATCGTCCAGATCGTAAGGCGGATATTTATCGCCCCAGGCGTTGTAGCCCCAGTCGTTGATCGCGCGCTCGCGCCTGCCGCCGTCGCGCACGACGTAAATCGGCCCGTGGTCGCGCACCCAGGCGTCGTTGGTCGGGTTGAAATGGAATCGCACCGCGTCGAGATTGACGCCGCCCGCGCGCAACAAACCGTTGACGCGCTCGGCGAAATCGGCGTCGGCGACGTTGATCCGGACCAGCTCCGATTCGGCCAGATGGCGCGTTAATTCGACGAAGATTCCGGGGACGAACTCAAACGCGCCCGGCCAGCTCTCCTCTTTGTGCGGCCACGACAGCCAGGTCGCTTCGTGCGGCTCCCATTCGGCGGGCATGTGATAGCCAAGTTCGCGTGGAGTTTGATTCGTCTTCAGCATCAGTTTGAAAGCATCAAATTCTTTGAGGGCATAAGTGGCGTCTGGTGGTACAGTACGGGGAGCGTGAGCGACCTGAGCTTCGATCAAGAGGTCTTTGATCGAAGCTCAGGTCGCTCACGCTCCCCGTACTGTACCCGATGTTCAACCCTCAACGTATTTGTGGCGGCCTGTATTTAGTCAATCATCCGTTTCGTAATGTCCTGATAAGCGTCGATCCTGCGGTCGCGCAGGAACGGCCAGTGCGTGCGCTGCGTTTCGATCTTGCCGAAATCGCATTCGGCCATCAGGATGGTCTCTTCCGCGACGCCGGCCTTCGCGATGATTTGCCCCGAAGGGTCGGCGATGAAGCTCTGTCCCCAGAATTGAATGCCGCCATGCGGATTTCCGTCAGGCGCCGGCTCATGTCCGACGCGGTTGGCGACCGCGACATAAACCCCGTTGGCGATGGCGTGCGAGCGTTGGATTGTCTCCCATGACGAGTGCTGGCGCTCTCCGTATTCGGCCTTCTCGCTCGGATGCCAGCCGATCGCGGTCGGGTAGAACAGAATCTGCGCCCCGGTGAGCGCCGTCAACCTCGCCGCCTCGGGATACCATTGATCCCAACATACGCAAACGCCGGCGCGGGCGTAATGAGTGTCGAAGGATTTGAACCCCAGGTCGCCCGGAGTGAAATAGAACTTTTCATAATAGAGCGGGTCGTCCGGTATGTGCATCTTGCGGTAGACGCCGGCCAGATGGCCGTTGGCGTCAATCACCACGGCGGTGTTGTGATAAAGCCCCGGCGCGCGGCGTTCAAACAACGACCCGATGATGACGACGCCGTGCGCGGCGGCCAGTCTGCTGAGCGCCTCGGTGCTCGGCCCCGGAATCGGCTCGGCCAGGTCGAAGTTCGCATGATCCTCGCTCTGGCAGAAATAGCGCGAGCGGAACAGCTCCTGTGTCGAAATCACGTGCGCGCCCTGGCGCGCGGCCTCTTCGACGCGCGCCAGGCATTTGTCCAGATTCTCGCGCGGATCGTCGCCGCAACTCATCTGAATCAGCGCCACGTTGGCTTTATTCTTGTTGCTCTTATCAGATTTCATATTGCAATTATAACGCTTCTTGCCCACCCTCGACTCGCTAAGCTACACTTCGCGCGTCAACTCAGGTTCATCAAATTCCGTTCCAGAACAATGGATAACGAGGTGATTCTATGAAATCGGTTTTGCTCGCATCGTTTACCGCAATTTCGATCTTCGCCGCTGTCAGCCTGGCTGTCATGGGCGATCACAAGGACTCGGCAATGGGAGGAGAAGAAAGTATGAACTCGACCGGGAAGAGGGAGGTCGCGACGTTGGCGGGAGGCTGTTTCTGGTGCCTGGAAGCGGTCTACAACGACCTGCGCGGCGTCGAAAAAGTAGTTTCGGGTTATTCGGGCGGACGCGTGGCCAATCCGACCTATGAAGAGGTGTGCACGGGAAAAACCGGCCACGCCGAGGTCATCCAGATTTCCTTCGATCCGCAGGTGATCTCGTTCAAGGAATTACTCGAAGTTTTCTTTACCATCCACGATCCTACGACTCTGAATCGCCAGGGCGCCGATCATGGCACTCAATACCGCTCCGCGATCTTCTATCACTCGCCGGAGCAGAAAGAGGTCGCCGACAAAGTCATCGCCGACATCACAGCCGCGAAAATCTGGAATAATCCGATCGTTACCGAAGTGACGAAGTTCGACGTTTTCTACCAGGCGGAGGAGCATCACCAGCGGTTTTACGAGCGCAACCCGAATCAAGGCTATTGCCGTATGGTGATCGAGCCGAAGGTCATCAAGTTCCGCAAGCAATTCATGTCGAAGCTGAAAAAGCAATAGTGGGACAGACTTTAGTCTGTCCATTCACAATCGACGCCACGGACAGACTAAAGTCTGTCCCACTATTTCGGCTCACTTCCGCCTCAAGTAATCGTCGCTGCCGTCACGCCAATCGGCGCGGATGGGGCTGAAGACGTCAATGCCCGTGAAATCTTCCGTCGCCACGGCTTCGTGCGGGACGTTCGACGGGATTTCAACCATCTCGCCCGCGCTGAGCGTCCATGTTTATGAAGGCGAAAGTGAGCTTTTCGCCGGTGAAGAATTTTCGCGAGAAAAGATCGGTGACCTTTTCTTCGGGGATTTCGTCGAGCTTGTAATGTTTCATCATCTCTCCGTTATTTGCCGGCGCTGACGCTTTCCGAGGCCAGCACGTCATAGTTGGCGTTGATCAGGACTCGCTTGGGTTTCTGCGGCAATGTCACCTTGATTTCATCCGACGTCGAGGAGCCGAACATTTTCACGTCGCCAAGCCGCACAATTTTGGAGCCGTCGAGCTCGAGATAGATGGGCACCGGCATCTTGAAACCCTGAGAGACGTCGCTCTGCGTGATTTTGAAGGTCAGGAGGCATTTCCCGCCATCTTGCGGCGTCAGCGTGTAATCCAACCGATAACGCGGGATTTCAGTTCCGTAAACCCACTGAAGGAAGAACCAGTCCATCGTCTTGTTGCCCGTCAGGTCCATCTTCTGCGGAATCATGTGTTTATCAACGATTTTCTTGAACGCTTCCGACGAAGCGTTGCGGTTGTAATAGGTCTTGACGAAATCCTGCATCATTTCGATGAACGCTTTGTCGCCGTTCTGCCGGTCGTACATCATCTGGTGAAGCATGTGGAGCACGTAGCCTCCTTTTCGATAGATCAGCGCCTGAGGCGCGCCTGGAAATTTGTGAAAGCTTGACCGATAGCCCATCCAAACCGGCGCGACGTCGTTTGCTCGCAACCCGAACTGATTCTTCTCCACAAGCGACTGCTGCGCATTCTTCCAATAATTCCAATACTTGTCCGGCTTCTGCTGAGTCGCTTTCAGGTATAATCCGGCCGAGAAGAACGCGAAGCCTTCCGAGAGCCACTGGTCGTGATACGTAGACCAGCCGACGATGTGTCCCCACCATTGATGCGAAACTTCGTGCGCGTTCACTTCGTCGACGAATTCAGTCATGCTTCTATCGATGCCGCCCATCAGCAAATATCGCTGAGTGGAGTCGAGGTAGGACATCAGCGGCAGGAAGACCAGCGTCGGCCAGGCCTGGCCGAAAAACCCTTCGGGCTGTTGAGTGATTGCGATCCGCCCGTAAGGCAACGGACTGAAGTAATGCGAGAAGATGCGCATAGCGTTGGTCGCTTCGGCGAGGCTGTTGTCTAGCAATCGCGACGGCGCCATACCGCCGACCTCTGTGTTGCGAAATGCATCGGGCACATCAGTAACTGCGTAACCTTCGATCTGATATTTCGTATCGGCGTCCGTAACCTCTTTCTTTTTGAAGCGGCCGTAATTGAATCCGGCGACGGTCAGCGGGATGTCGGAGACCCATTGCGAAGCGGCGATATCGCCTTCCTGCCACTCCTTCACCATCTTGCCGACGCTAACCAGCGAATACTGTTTGGGTATTTTGAAGGTCAGATCGAATGTCGCGCGGTCGTTGAACGATTCGACGCTCGGATACCAACTCGTCCGGTATCTGACGGAAAAATTCCCGCCGCCCGCGTTTTCAAGCACCTTCTCGCCCTGATAATTCAACATCAGTTTATATTTCTGCCCTTTCACCAGCGGCTCGGGGAAGATTACATAGAACGACCCGTCTTTCTTTTTGTCCTCCTGAATAAAACCTGTCTCTTTCCCCTCGAATAGCGCGCGCGTGACGCGAAGCTCTTCCAGCAAATCCATGCCGAAGACGCGTTCGCCATCGACCATCGCAGTGAAGGTTATTTCAGCGGTCGCGGCGAGCCTCTCGCCCTTGATCGTGTTTTCGATCTTGTAATGTTCGACATCGATGACGTTCTTTTCCTCATCTGAACTGGCCGTGCCTTTCTTGTATTCGCTTTCGAGGTGGCCCGCATACAATATTCCCGACTGTTCGTTGGTAAAATCGGCGTACAGCAGGAGGACCTCCTCGCATTGCATCGCGCCGCGCGGTCGAATATAGAGCCGCAGGTCGTTTCGCTTCTTCCCGAAGATGAAGGCGTTGAACGCCCCGGCGAGCTTGGGGTTGTAAAGGTCGGCCAGTAGCTTGGCTTCGAGATTTTCGCTGCTGCCTCGTTCGCGGCTACGCAGGCGATTCTGAAGCTCGCGCAGCGTGTCCTGAATCGCGCTATCCACCGAGGAGCCCCCCGGTTGGCTCGCGTTTTGGATCTCCTGAAAGGTGTCATCAGTGAAGGCAAGCACGATGCGCGAAAACGGCTCGATGACCGTTTCGCTTCCGGTGGCCAGCTTCAGACGATTGCGCTCGACCGCCAGAAAGGGGTCAAGCGTGAATTCGCCTTCGCCGACGAAGACGCCGATGACGATGCGACCGAGAACGGGCGTGACAAAGCTAATGCGCCCGCTGTTGAGCTTGATCGTGGCGACATCACGTTTAAGAGTCAGATTGCTGACGGTATAAGTCTTGTCTGGTTTGCCATCGCGCAGCGCCCGGTAATTCGGATCGGAATTAATCATTCCGCTGATCATTCCAGATTGGCCGGATTGGGCAGATTGGGCGGATTGGGATTGAGATGAAGCGATGTTCAAAGAGAGAAAGCTCAATATAAAAAGTAGCGAGACTGCGATGAAGCACTGACGGCGCATAACTTAACCTCCTGTTTTGAGAATCGTGGTGGGTCGATTTGATAAGATTTGGTTTCTAGAACGAGGACGGGGGCGAGATTAGCACAACGACGTCCGGTGAAGGAAAGAAATTTCGGAGAAAAAATCAGTAATGCGAGCGGTTCAGAAAAATAAATACCGCGAGCGGTAGCGAGCGGGGCTTTGTGAGGTAGCCCCGCTCGCTACCGCTCGCGGTACTTATTAAAGCCGAATTAAAGCAGAAGGGCGATGGTCGCCCATCGCCCTTCGGTGTGATCTTTGATGCGGATTCGCCGTCTCAATCAGCGGCGCCAACGATCATTCTGATTGTTGACCTTCTGCTGGTGGTAGATGTAACCGCCCGCTCCGCCGACTATTGCGCCAACCGCCGCGCCCTTTCCGCCGCCGATCAACGCGCCGGCCAATGCGCCGATGCCTGCGCCAGCCGCAGTGCGCCCGACCGCTTTACCCCTCGTGTCTTGGCGGTCGTAACGATCGTTATAGTAATCGCGGCGGTAGCGATCACGTCTGAAATCGTCGTTATAATACCTGGACGAGGTATAGCCACGCCTGCGGCATCTGTCTTGCGCCATCGCGCTCGGAGCGGCGGCGGCGGCTAACAGCAAACCGAAAACTACCGTCAATATCACGCTCTTTTGCATTAACTTAGCCATCTTTGTTCTCCTCTCAATTCGTTTTGTGAGCAGCAACAAGCCGCCGTTAAAAGTATCGTTACTCAGTCCTCAAAAAATCGGAATCTGATCAGGACGCAGCTGGTTAAAACAACTACCGTGCCGCTTGGCGCGGCGCGCCAGAAAAAGAGCTGAAGCGCCTTACTATCAACAGTTTGCAGGTTTTGGGATGTAAGAATGGGTGGCAAGATTAGACCAGTGACAACACGTTTCGGTGTAGAGAGCTTTGTTGAATACAACCATATCGTTAACCGTCAAACGGCGCGCTCGACCCGCTCGACCTCTTCGCGCATACGTCCAAGCAGCATTAAACGCCACATCCTCCAGTCGGCCCGAAACGACCAGAGCGGATATTGAAATGTCGCTGGCTTGTTATGTTCGACGAAGAAATGGCCGACCCAGGCGAAGCCGTAGCCTAACGCGAGTCCGAGCGGAATGAACCATAAATTGCCTGTGACGAAAGTCGAGGCCAGACAAACAAGGCCCAGCGCGCTCCCGATGAAGTGCAGAAGGCGACAGCCCGCTGCCCGATGTTCTCGCACGTAATAAGGCCAGAAATCCTCGAAGTCTTTGATGCGATCTTCTTTATTCATCTCTTTATAGGAGTTATCAGTTGCATCGCGTGAATTATGTGTCGTTACCGCTTAACCTGAAATTTGCGGAGCGCGAGTCAAGCACAGCATTCAAGCCGTTGTCAAGACAGCCGTTGTCAAGAAATTTGACGAGGTATTTCTGGCGGCGTGCGCTAATGAAACCTGAGACTCACTCTTTAAGGAGACAATCATCGGAAGTAAAACGCTCCCAGTCGCCCCCCCGCGAAGCCTTGCCAAGCCACACGTCACTGGCTAAATTGTTTTCGCATTTCCTCCTGTCCGGCCAGGTTCGGTGCTCTAGTCTGGCCGTCGCTCAACATCAACCCATGAAGGAACTCAAATGGCATTACAACTTTTCAGAACCAAAAGCGCGGATCAACTCATCCGTGAATCGGAAGATCCGGACCGCCAGATGAAGCGCACGCTGTCGGCGCTCGACCTGACGGCGCTCGGTATTGGCGCGATTATCGGGGCGGGCATCTTCTCACTGATAGGCACCGCTTCAGCGGGAGAGGCTTACTCCAGCAGGATCAAGACGCCTTTGATGAACTTCATCATCGGGTGGCTGAGCGGCGCTGAAGTCCGTCTGGGCAGGCCGGGCGCGGGGCCGGCGCTCGTCATCTCACTTGTCGTCGCGGCCATCGCCTGCGCGTTCGCCGCGTTATGTTACGCCGAACTCGCCTCAATGATTCCGATCTCGGGGAGCGCATACACTTACTCCTACGCGACGCTCGGCGAAATTTTCGCCTGGATCATCGGTTGGGATTTGATCCTCGAATACGCCGTCGGCAATATGGCTGTGGCGGTGAGTTGGTCCGGCTATTTCGTTAAGCTGCTCTACAGCCTGTTCGGCCTCAAGCTGCCGCTGTGGATGGTCTCTGATCACGCCACGGCGGTGGATATGATCAATAACAATAGCGATGCGCTACAATACTACTCTTCGACTGAGTTGCCCGTGATCGCCGGTCATCATATCGCTCTCAATCTGCCTGCGCTCTTCATCGTGCTATTGCTGACTGTGGTGCTGGTATATGGCATCAAGGAGAGCGCGCGAGCTAACACAATCGCCGTCATCGTCAAAACCGCGATCCTGATCTTCTTCGTCGCCTTCGGCGCGTTCTACCTCAATCCGACCAATTGGCAGCCGTTCAATCCAAACGGCTTTACCGGCATAATGAGCGGCTCTGCGATTATATTCTTCGCGTTTATCGGCTTCGACGCGGTTTCGACTACCGCCGAAGAGACGCGCAATCCGCAACGCGACCTGCCCATCGGAATGATCGCAAGTCTGGTCATCTGCACAATCATTTATGTGCTGGTTGCCGGAATAATGACAGGTTTGAAGAAATACACTTCATTCGCTGGCGACGCCGCGCCGATCGCCACGGCGATCGGCGTCATCAATAAACCGTGGCTTCAAGCTTTAATCAGCGCCGGGGCGTTGGCCGGTTCCACGTCGGTGCTGCTCGTGTTCCAGTTGGGGCAGCCGCGCATCTTTATGGCCATGGCGCGCGATGGGCTGTTACCAAAATACTTCTCGAAAATCCACCCCGGCTTCCGCACGCCGCACATCACAACGATCTGGACCGGCGTCATCGTCGGGGCCGTGGCCATGGTTACAGACATCGGCTCGCTTGCCGACCTGACGAACATCGGGACGTTGTCCGCGTTCGTGCTGGTATGCCTGGGAGTGATTGCGCTCAGGCGTACAGCCCCCGAACGTCATCGTCCATTTCGCGTCCCCTTAGTCCCGTTACTTCCGATCCTCGGCTCGCTCTTTTGCCTGGGCCTGATGCTCAGCCTGCCAATCGAAACGTGGTATCGTTTCGTCATCTGGCTGGTGATCGGCCTGGTGATCTACTTCCTCTACGGCGCGCGCCACAGCAAGCTGCGCGACGCCGCGGTTAAGAAGGTCCTTTGATTCCTCCGAAAAGATGTATGGCGGACTTTAGTCTGCCCGGCCTATGGGCAGACTAAAGTCCGCCATACATCTTCGTTGTCTCAGACGCTTTTTTTAGCGAGTCTTTTGCCCTATCCATTCACCGGCGCCGTCTTCTCTGATTGCCGGACAGCCGCTTCCCCCCATGCTGCGACTCACTCCTATTCGCCGTATCGATCTCATCAAGAAATTTGACGAGTGGAATCGGGTTGTCATCGCCGCCCAGAGGAAGATGGCGTTTGTCTTCCGGGACAGCGTCTATATCCACGATGCCAATAACGACGAAGCTCACGGGGCCGGACATTCCCCGATCCGGACTTTCTTCAACAATCCCTCCCACGACGCTCTCGAAGCCCTTTCTGTCCAGAACTACCACCGGGCATTCAGGACAGAAAACCCCGTAATCATTACCGATGGCGAGCGTCGTTGTTTCTTTCCCGCTTTGTATCGCCATTATGTAATGGTGATATTCATTCTCCAGCGTCGAACGGCAGAGAGGGCATTTCTTTTTGTTCACCAATTTGTCCGACCAGAACATTTTTCTGGGGACGGACGCGTCAAACTTTTTCATATCTTGAAGAAGCCTTTTTTGTATAGCTCCAGAAACTTCTTTTCCACTTTGAGCGGAAATTTGTAAGCCTTGAATTCCGCGCCGGCAAGCCAGATTCTCAGGTTGTCCGAGGTGAAACCGTCTACCACTCATTTTTCCAAATACGTCAGTCTCCTCAATACCGGCGTACGCTATATCGGCGCGGCCAACCTCAGATTCTCCAGGGCCTTATATTCCGGCCCCTTGAATGTGAAGTTTCGGAACTCAAGACGCGGCCCCTTTGCCGGGCCTGAAGCAGTTAAGAGAACGATGAAAAGCGCGCCCCTTAGTAAACCCATAATCCAATTCCTCCACAAAAATCTAACGCTCCGGTTCAGCGGCTCGCATGGCAGTAGCTACAGCCAGGGTGTAGTCCTCATAATATTGATTCGGCGCGAATAGATCACATACCGCTTGATTGCCAGTTGGGTGTGAGACGGCGGGGAGTGTAATCCCGCGCCGTATTCAACGCAATCAATTCATTGGACAACTTTCCAGGTCGTGTCTCGACAGACTATAACCAGCCATCGCACTACTTCAGAAAACGATCCATAAACCGCGTCGAAAAATTTCCGGCGATGAAATCGGGATCATTGAGTATCTTCAGGTGGAGCGGGATTGTCGTCTTGACGCCTTCGACGACCATCGATTCCAGCGCCCGTCGCATGCGGGCGATGGCTCGTTCGCGCGAGCGGCTGTGGACGACGACTTTGGCGATCAGCGAGTCGTAATAGGGCGGGACGAAATAGCCGTCGTAGATCGCTGTGTCGACTCGGACGCCGGCGCCGGATGGCAGATTCAGCGTCGTGATGCGGCCCGGGCTCGGGGTGAACGTGTCGGGGTCTTCGGCGTTGACGCGGCATTCGATGGCGTGGCCGACGAAGATCAATTGATCCTGTGTGTAATTCAGCTCTTCTCCGGCGGCAATGCGGATCTGGGCTTCGACCAGGTCGTCGATCGTGACCATCTCAGTGACCGGGTGTTCGACCTGGATGCGCGTGTTCATCTCCATGAAATAGAAACTGCCGTCCTCGTCGAGCAGAAATTCGATGGTGCCGGCGTTGCTGTAGCCGATCCGCTTGCAGGCTTCTACGGCGACGCGGCCCATCTCCTGACGCAACTCGTAGCTGACGGCCGGCGAGGGCGACTCTTCAATCAACTTCTGGTGACGGCGCTGGATTGAGCATTCGCGCTCGCCGAGGTGGATCACGTTGCCGCGATTGTCGCCGAGCACCTGGATTTCGATGTGGCGCGGGTTGGCGATGTATTTCTCAAGGTAGACGCCGCTGTTTTTGAACGCCGCCTCGGCCTCAGCGCGGGCCGTGTTGTAAGCGTTGAGGAGTTCGTCCTGATTGTAGGCGACGCGCATGCCCCGCCCGCCGCCGCCGGCCGTGGCCTTGATCAACACCGGATAGCCGATCCGCCCCGCCTCTTTGATGGCGGTTTCTTCGTCTTCGATCAGGCCTTCGCTGCCTGGCGTGACCGGCGCGCCCGCTGCCTTCATCGTTCGCTTGGCCTCCGATTTGTCGCCCATTATCCTGATGACCTCGGGCGAAGGGCCGATGAAGGTGATGTTGCATTCGCGGCAGACCTCGGCGAAGTGAGGATTCTCGGAGAGAAATCCGTACCCCGGATGTATCGCGTCGACGTTGGTGATTTCGGCCGCCGAGATGATTTGCGGGATGTTCAGGTAGCTTTGCGCCGAGGGCGGGGGGCCGATGCAGACCGCTTCGTCCGCGAAGCGCACGTGCAAGGCGTCGCGGTCGGCCTCGGAATGCACGGCGACGGTTTTGATGCCGAGTTCACGACAGGCCCAGATGACCCGGCAGGCGATTTCACCACGATTGGCGATAAGGACTTTTTTGAACATAAATCAGGTTTCAGGTTTCAGGTTTCAGGTTTCAGGTTTCGGCAAAATATGGGAACCGCGCCTGAAACCTGGAACCTGAAACCTGAAACCTAAACTTTGATCCCGAACAATGGTTGGCCGTATTCGACCGGCTGGCCGTTTTCGACGAAGACTTTGGCGACGGTTCCGCCGGCGTCGGATGGAATCTCGTTCATCAGCTTCATCGCCTCGATGATGCAGAGCGTCTTTCCGGCCTCGACCGTGTCGCCCAGTTTAACGAAGGGTTCAGCCGTCGGCGACGGGGAGCGATAGAAAGTGCCGACGATAGGCGAGGCGACGATGTACAGTTCCTCTTCCGAAGGAGCGGGGGCGGGAGCGGGCTGGGCCGCGGCAGGCGTCGCAGGGACGAACTCGACCGGCCTGTTTTCGCCGGCGGGCTGCGGAACGCTCACGGGTTGCCGGTTTGAATGAGGCGCCGGTTCAGGCGCCCCCTTCCGCCAACGCATTCGGAAGCCGCCGCGCTCAAGTTCGAATTCATTGAACTCTTTTTTCGAGACGAATTCGATCAGTTCTTTGATCTCTGTGAGACTCGGGTACTTCCCCATTTCTTTTTCAGTTGATGGAGGGACGGTTTCAGCAGGACCGGCGGCCTTGCCGGGGTTGTTTGCCGGTGTGGTTGTGGTTTTATGCTTCATAAAGTCAAAGCCTCAACCGGGCGATGCCTCGCACGGTTGAGGCTTTTCGCAAACTGTGCGAGAGACGGCCTCTCATCTATCTATTTATTACTATTTCTTCTTTCCAGCTTTTTTCTCTTCTTTGTCCGCGACGGCCTTCTTGTCTTCGCTGCCGACGAACTCGATCAGAGCCATTTCGGCGCCGTCGCCTTTGCGGGGGCCGAGTTTGAAGATTCGCGTGTATCCACCCGGACGGTCGGCGAAGCGATCGGCCAGCTCTCCGGTCAATTTCTTCAGGGCCGCGACGCCTGCGGTAGCTTCGGTGTTCGATTTATGTTTTTTGCTTTCCGGCCCGGCGTTGCCGGCGAAGAAAAACGCCGACGCCTGGCGAGTGGCGTGCACCGCGGCTTCGTTCTGGCCGGCCTCGCGGGCGGCTCGCGCCCGGCGTCCCAGGGTGACAGCTTTTTCTGCAAAGGGACGCAATTCCTTCGCCTTCGGCAGCGTAGTGATGATTCGTTCGTGAAGCACGAAGGACGTGCAAAGGTTTCTTAGCAGCGCTTTCCTGTGCGACGATGTCCGCCCCAGCTTTCTGTGCGCAACAAGGTGTCTCATGACTTTTATTCCTCAGCTTAAACTACATTACTACGGGGCGTCGGGGCCTTTAATGATGTTCCCCTGATCATCGAACTGCATTCCGAGTCCGAGTCCCATGCCGGTCAGAATGTCTTTGATCTCGTTCAAAGACTTGCGCCCGAAATTCTTGGTCTTCAACATCTCGGGTTCCTTCTTCTGGACCAGGTCACGGATGGTCTTGATGTCCGAGTTCTTCAGACAATTGTAGGATCGGACTGAGAGCTCAAGCTCGTCAATCGATTTGTCGAGGTGTTCGTTATAGGCCGGAATTGATTTCTGAGCGACGGGTTCGGGCTGCTCATGAATCTCCTCCTCGAAATTGATGAAGATCGCCATGTGATCTTTGATCAGCTTCGCGGCCAGGCCGATGGCGAACTCCGGCGTGACGCTGCCGTTGGTCCAGACCTCGAGCAGCAACTTGTCGTAATCGGTGTCCTGCCCCAACCTTGCGGCCTCGACGTGGAAATTGACCTTGGTGATCGGTGAATGAACGGAATCTACGGGGATGTAACCGACCGGCAGATCGTCGTCGAAATTGCGGTCGGCCGAGATGTAGCCACGCCCGCGCTTAATTCTCATCTCGATGTTTAGATTTCCGCCCTCGCTCACCGTGGCGATGTGAACGTTGGGGTCGAGCACCTCGACGTCATCATCCAGCTCGATGTCGCCCGATTTCATCTCCCCCGGTTCGGAGCGCGCCACGCGAATGGTCTTGGCTTCGCCGGTATGGAGTTTGAACGGGATCTGTTTAAGGTTGAGGATGATATCGGTGGCATCCTCAACGACTCCAGGGATCGAGGAGAACTCGTGCAACACGCCTTCGATTCGCACGGCGGTTATGGCGGCCCCTTCGATCGATGAAAGAAGAGCGCGGCGCAGACTGTTACCGATAGTTGTGCCGAAACCGCGCTCGAATGGCTGGGCGGAGAAACGCCCGTAGCGATCAGTCATCGTCTCGCATGACAACCGCTTCGGTTTTTGAAATCCGGTCCACATTTTACCTTCCACTACTCCCCACTTTTTGCTGACTGTGGCCTACGCGTCTCCGGGAGGCGCTCGCCACGGGGGGCGCTACCGCTCCCGGTACCGTACCTGCGGCCTACGCGACTCGGGAGGCCTAAGCGCCCGGTCACTACCGCTCCGGGCACGGCGCCCGTGGTTTACGCGCCTCGGGAGGCGCGACTACTTGCTGTACAACTCTACAATCAACTGTTCGTTAATATTCTGATCGATGTCTTCACGACGCGGCAGCGCGACGACGCGCCCGACCAGTTTGTCGGGGTTGACTATTTCGAGCCACCCCGGACGACCGCGCCCGCCCGAAGTCTGGAACGCTCCCTGGATGTGAACGTTGTTCGAGCTCTTCTCGCGGACCGCGACCTCGTCACCGATCTTCACCTGGAAAGAAGGGATGTCCACCTTGCGCCCGTTGACGCTGACGTGGCCGTGGCGCACGAATTGTCGCGCCTGGCGCCGCGACATGGCGAAGCCAAGGCGGAAAATCACGTTGTCCAGGCGGCGTTCGAGCAATTCGAGCAGCATCTCGCCTGTCACGCCTTTCCGCTTTGCGGCCTTTTCAAAATAGTTGCGGAACTGCGTTTCAAGCAGGTTGTAGATTCGCTTGACGCGCTGTTTTTCGCGCAACTGTTCGCCGTAGCCTATCGGCTTGCGACGCGCGTTCGGGCCATGTTGCCCGGGCGGATTGGTCCCTCGCTTTTCGATCGGGCATGAGGGCTTGTAGCACTTCTCGCCTTTGAGGTAGAGCTTCATCCCTTCACGCCGGCACATACGACACTGTTTGCCTCTATCTCTTGCCAATTAAGTTCCTCCGAAAACCCTGGGAGCGCAGGCATCCCTGCCTGCTCGCTTCGGGAGCCAGCAGGCAGGGATGCCTGCGCTCCCAGATTCCTTCGCTAAACTCTGCGACGCTTGGGCGGACGACAGCCGTTGTGTGGGATTGGCGTCACGTCGCGGATCAACTTGATGTCGATGCCCGCGCTCTGGATGGCGCGAATCGCCGACTCGCGCCCCGATCCCGGCCCTTTCACACGCACCTCGACCGAGCGCATCCCGCTGTCGCGCGCTATCCCAGCGGCCTTGTTGGCGGCCTGCTGGGCGGCGAACGGAGTGCCTTTGCGTGACCCGCGGAACCCCATGGCCCCGGCTGACGACTGGGCGACGAGGTTGCCGTTGAGGTCAGTTATGCTTATTAGGGTGTTGTTGAAAGTGGCCTGAATATGGACGATGCCTTGCGGCACGACCTTTTTTTCTTTCTTCTTGAAAACCTTCTTCTTGCCTGAGGTCTGTTGTTGCTTTGCCATAGTTTATTTCGTTTACTTCTTCCCGGGAGCCTTCTTCTTGGCGATCGTCGCGCGGCGCGGCCCTTTGCGGGTGCGCGCGTTGGTGTGGGTGCGCTGGCCGCGCACCGGAAGACTCTTGCGGTGGCGCAGCCCGCGGTAACAGCCGATGTCCATTAAACGCTTTATGTCCAGTTGAACTGCTTTACGCAGATCGCCTTCGACGTTGCCCTGCGCGTCCACTACCGCGCGGATGCGGTTCAATTCCTCTTCGGTCAGGTCGCGGATCTTCTTGTGAATGTCGACCTGAGCCTCAGTGAGAATGCTTGTCGCGCGCGATTTGCCGATGCCGAATATGTAGGTCAGTCCGATTTGTGAGCGTTTTTGTGGCGGTAAGTCTACGCCTGCAACACGAGCCATGTGTTTTTCTCCACTGTCTATCCTTGTCTCTGCTTATGCTTCGGGTTCACACAAATGACGCGCACGACGCCGTGGCGGTGTATGATCTTGCATTTGTCGCAGATTTTTTTGACCGATGCTCTGACTTTCATGATTAACCTCTGAAAATCAACCACGTAGGGGCGCGTATGCCGCGCCCAAATTCCTTAATTACGGGGGCGGGGAAAAGGGCGCCCCTACGTGTTTGATTATCACTCTTTCAGGTTGTCGCCGGAGCGACCTGTTAACTTGTCCCGGAGAATGTCTAAGAGAAGGTTATCTGAAGCGATAGATGATCCGCCCGCGAGTCAAATCATAGGGTGAAAGCTCGACAATAACCTTGTCGCCCGGAAGAATCTTAATGAAATTCTTTCGCATCCTTCCTGAGATATGAGCTAAAACCTGGTGCTTGTTCTCCAATTCAACTTTGAACATCGCATTTGGCAAAGTTTCCAACACTGTCGCTTGTACTTCTATTGCATCTTCTTTCGACATATCCTCTCTACTAAGATTATTTTTCCAGCTAATATGCGAAACTGGCATTATAACTGCATATGCCTATTTTGCAAGTCGGGCGCCAGTGGGGCCTGCGGCAAGGACGAAAAGCCTCCGAGCCGGGAAATTCACAGAACCAACGAGCCATCCTCGAGGGCGGTGAGGACTATAGGACCCTCTTCGGTTACTGCGATCGTGTGTTCAAAATGGGATGAGGCTCTTCCGTCCCTGGTCTTAACCGTCCATCCGTCCGGCAAGACTTTTATTTGGTGAGAGCCCGCGTTGACCATCGGCTCTACCGCCAGGACCCACCCCTCCTTCAACCTCGGCCCGGTCCCAGGACGCCCGTAATTCGGAACTTGCGGGTCCTCGTGCATCTTTTGGCCTACTCCGTGGCCGCAAAATTCACGCACAACCGAATAGCCGCGATCCTCGACATATTCCTGAACGGCGTAAGAGACGTCGTAAAGGCGATTGCCGGGAACCATCTTTTCCAGCGCTTTGAAGAGGGATTCGCGCGTCGCCTCGAGCAGCTTTTCAATATCCGGCGAAACGCCGCCGACCGGAATAGTGATCGCCGCGTCGCCTACGTAACCGTCCAGAGTCGCGCCGCAATCGATTTTGATGATGTCGCCGTCGCGCAATTTGCGCTCAGACGGGATGCCATGCACGACCTCATCGTTAACGGAAGCGCAGATCGATGCGGGAAATCCGCGATAGCCTTTGAAGGTCGGGTAGGCGTCGGCGGAGCGAATCTTCTTTTCCGCGTACGCGTCCAATTGGAGGGTCGTCACTCCGGGCTCGACCATTCCTCGCAGATCGCGCAACGTCTCGGCGACAATCAGCCCGGCGCGCCTCATCTTTTCAAGTTCGCTGCGTGACTTACGAATTACCATCCTTTAGCTTTGACTATCGCCCCCGGGGCGTGACTTATGGTTTTCGGCAGTTTCATCAGTTGTTCGCGCCGTCAATGGCCGCCCATAGCTTTTCAAAAACTTCGCCCTCTGGCAGTTCGCCGTTAAGCTCGATCAACCGCCCGCTCTGGCGGTAGTAATCGATCAGCGGCGCGGTAGACTCTCTGTATTCTTCAAACCTTTTACTCAGCGATCCCAGGTTGTCGTCGCTACGCTGCGTGAGCGGCGCGCCATCCAGATCGCAAACGCCTTCGATTTTGGGCCGGTCGGATAAGAGATTATAACTCTTGCCGCAATTGGCGCAGATACGCCGGTTAGTCAGTCGCTTGACCAACTCCTCTTCGGACACGATTATGTGTACGAGAATCTGCTTCTTGCCTTGTTTCGAGGCCAATTCCTCGAGCAGACGCGCTTGTTCGAGCGTGCGCGGATAACCGTCGAGTATATAGCCATTATTACAATCGGGCTGCGAAGTCCGCGTCCGAATGACTTCGGCGAGGATTTCATCGCTTACCAGCCGCCCCGCCGCCATTGTCTCCTTGACCTTTCGCCCGAGCGGAGTGTCGGCGCGCGCCATTTCGCGCAGGATGTCACCCGTCGAGATATGCGGGCAGCCGTATTTCTCAGAGAGTAACCGCGCTTGTGTTCCCTTGCCTGCGCCCGGCGCGCCGATTATCACAATAATCTTCGACATAGGATTCATAGGACTTATAAGACTTATAGGACTATAAGTCTTATAAGTCTTATAAGTGGGTCCTATAAGTCTTATAAGTCCTATGAATCCTATTCAGACGATTATGTAGCACGACGCCCCCGCAATCGCCCGCCGCGCGGCCCCAGGAATCCGTCATAATGGCGCATCACAAGTTGCGCCTCGACCTGGCTAATCGTATCCATTGCGACGCCGACGACGATCAGCAGGCTCGTGCCGCCGAAGTAGAACGAGTACCCCAGCCCGGTCATGAACCAGTCGGGCAATATGGCGTCAAGCCACGCCCCGACCAGGGGCAGGGTTTGCACCTTGAAGCCGCTGATTATGAACTGCGGGATCAGGCAGACGATCACCAGATAAATCGCGCCGACCGTGGTCAGCCGAACCAGAATCGAGTTCAGGTAATCGCCGGTGCGCTTGCCCGGGCGGATGCCGGGAATGAACGCGCCCTGCTTACGCAAATTCTCGGCGACCTCGTCGGCGTTGAAAACGATCGAGACATAGAAAAACGCGAAGAGAACGATGAACACGATGAAGAGCGTCTCGTAAACCGGATGCCCGCCGCCCAGCCATCGATTCAAGGCCTGCAGCCAGGGCCAATTGCCGAACGTGTGGAGCGTCTGCGGGATCGCGAGCACCGACGAGGCGAAGATCACCGGGATGACGCCGGCGATATTGACCTTCAGCGGCAGATGCGACGCGGCCGTGGCGACCATCTGGCGGCCCACCATCCGGCGGGTGTGATTGGTCGGGACTTTGCGCGTCGCCCGCTCGACAAATACTATGCCGGCGGTCACCAGAATCATCACCACGACGAGAGCGATCACGCCGATGGCCGAAAGTGGGTCTGTGATCCGGGTCGCCAATTGCCGGACCCCGTTCGGAAGGCCGACCACGATCCCGGCGAAGATCAACAAGCTGATCCCATTGCCGATGCCCCGTTCCGTGATCTGCTCGCCGAGCCACATGACGAAGATCGTTCCGGTCATCAGCGTCAGCGTCGAGATGAAGA
>WNGF01004249.1_pt1 | contig 18891 bp, 20 predicted proteins | sample 5400641 | NCBI WGS metagenome assembly WNGF01 (sample SAMN13153371, study PRJNA577476) | soil metagenome | isolation source: 80 cm soil or saprolite under grassland replicate 2 | place: USA:California | collected 2016-06-15
TGGCGACCCAATCGCCGCCGATCCACCGGGCGGGTGGGGCCTTGGGAAACCCGATCGGACTGTCTGGCCCACCGCCCGCCGGTCGGTTGCCGGTACGCCTGTCCCGACGTACGACGACGGGTTTCCCAAGGCCCCACCCCCCCCGCCCGCCCTCTCCGCGGTGCTCAAGGTCGGATCGAGGACCCGAGTGGCGAGGCTCTCGTGTGCGGCCGGAAGAGATTGCGTGCCCCCAACCTTCCTACGACACGCGGGCTTGAGGTCGGCCGTGGATCGTCGGTATTCCACGCGAGTCCTTCGCTGCACGACTCCGCGGCCCGAGCGCCGCGTGGAGGGCGTGAGAGACGGGTGGGCCTTGGGGAACCCGTCGTCGTACGTCGGGACAGGCGTACCGCTGACCGACATGCAGGCGGACGGCTAGCCGGTCCGATCGGGTTTCCGAAGGCCCACCCGTCTCTCCCGCCCGGCGAACGGGCAGTCAGGGTTCGAAGTGAGACACTACCGTTCTTTCCCTGATCTTGACTGGAGTCTCGCCCCGGAGCACGATCCCCGAATGCTCACCGTCACGCGCGACCTGAAGCTGCCGACGGCCATCACCGGGTCGTATCCACGCCCGCTCTGGTTCGACCAGAGTCTCCACGGCCGATCGTTCAAGACCGCGATGGGTGACTCGATGTTCCGCGAACAGTACCTGGACGCCGTGGCCGCGGTCATCAACGCTCAGGAAGCCGCCGGGCTCGACATCGTGACCGACGGCGACACGCGCTTCGACCTGGCCGTCGGCGGCAAGTCGTGGTTCTTCTATCCGATCGAGCGGCTGGGCGGCATCCAGGGCCACCGCGACACCTCGCGCGGCTGGATGCAGCGGCACGGCCTCCGCCCCGGCAAGATCCTCTGGGAGGTGCAGGAGGCGTATCAGCCGGGCGTCGTCAAGGATCGCCTGACGCGTGGTCCGCTGGAGTACACGGCGCTCTGGAAGGTCGCCCAGCGCCTCACCGACAGGCCCCTGAAGTTCGGCGCGATCTGCGCGCCGGCGCTGGCCGGCATGCTGTGGGACGAGTACTACCACGACGACCGGGCGTTGATCCTCGATCTCTGTGACATCATGAACGCGGAGTTCCGGGAGCTGGCCGCCCAGGGCTGCCCATTGATCCAGGTCGAGGAGCCACCGCACCACGGGCGCACGACGCGGCCCGATTGCACCGACGCGGATCTCGAGTTCCTGACCGAGGCCTTCAACCGCCAGCTCGTCGGAGTCGACGCCGAGATCTGGGTGCACACCTGCTGGGGCAACCCGAACCAGCAGCGCGTCTACTGGGAGGTGCCGAGCTACGAGCGCGCCCTGCCGTACCTCCTGCGGCTCGACGCCGACGTCATCACCTTCGAGTGCGCGAGTAGCGACGGTCGGGACCTTGCGCTGTTCGGCAAGTACCGCACGGACAAGAAGATCGGGATCGGCGTCGTCAACCACTGCAACACGGTCGTCGAGCCGGCCGAGCACGTGGCCCGGCTGATCCGGAAGGCCCTCGAGTACATCCCGCCGGAGCGGCTCGTCATCACCACCGACTGCGGCTTCGGACGCGAAGGATTGAGCCGGCGCATTGCGTACTACAAGTGCGTCGCGCTCGTCGAGGGCACCAACATCGTCCGCCGCGAGCTGGGCTTGCCGGAGGCGCGCGTGCGCGCTGCCGACCCGAGGCTCTACTTCGCGAGCGCGGCTGTCGCGGGCGACGTCCAAGCCGGTCGAGCCAAACCATCGAGCCTGTAGGGGAGACGGAGATGAGCGGTGTCTACGACGGACTCACCGTGGTCGAGCTGGCCGATCGCCGCAACCAGTGGGCGGGCAAGCTCCTGGCCGATGGCGGCGCACGGGTGATCCAGATCGAGCCTCCCGCGGGGGGGCCGGGGCGCTGGTGTGGTCCCTTCGTCGACGACAAGGTCGATCCTGACCGGTGTCTCGACTACTGGTGGTACAACACCGGCAAGCAGAGCGTGGCTTTCGACATCGGCCGTCAGCCGGCGCAGGATCTGCTCCGGCGACTGCTGGCTCGCGCCGACATCTTCCTCGAAAGCACGCTCCCGGGGACGCTGCGCCCGTACGGCCTCGACTACGGCTCCGTCTCAGGCCACCGCGCGCTCATCTACACGTCGCTGACCGACTTCGGCCAGGACGGCCCGTGGCGCGATTACCAGATGAACGACGCCGCCCACCTGGCGCTTGGCGGCCACATGGCGAGCACCGGCTACTCCGATCCCAGTCTCACCCCGATCGGTGGGCAGGGTCATCAGGCGTGGCACATGGGCTGCGTGTTCGCGCTCCACGGGATCACCCTGGCCCTCTTCGACCGCATGACGACGGGTGAGGGTCAATACGTCGACGTCTCGATCCACGACGCCTGCTCGATCGGCACCGAGTCCGCCGTGCCCGAGTGGCTCTACAACGGCGCGACCCTCTATAGACAGACGGGGATGCACGCCTCCGCGCGCCGGCAGCCCGATCTCGAGCTGCCGACGGCCGACGGCATGTACGTGATCGCGGTGAACCAGAGCTTCGGCGACCAGGGCTGGTCGAAGCTGATCGAGTGGATGGAGGAGAAGGGCGTCGCCGGCGAGCTGGCCGACCCGAAGTACCGCGACGAGGCCGTCCGGATCTCGGACTATCGCCAGGGGACCGCCGTCCGCGACGGGATCCGCCGACTGATCGCCGCCTGCAAGGGAGAGGAAGTCTTCACCCGCGCGCAGTCGTACGGCATCTCCTGGGGGCTCGTCCGCGCGCCCGAGGAGAACTACGACGTCTCGCACTACCAGCAGCGCGACTTCTGGCGCACCGTCGAGCATCCGGAGATCGGCCGCGCCATTCCCTACCCACGCGGCCCGTACATGTCGGACGCTCTCGGGATCGCGCCACGAGGGCGAGCGCCTCATCTGGGGGAGCACACGAGGCCAGTCCTGGAGGGCGATCTCGGTCTTCCCGCCGCGCAGATCGCGGCGCTCGCCGCCGCCGGGGTGATTCGGTGAACGCCCCGGCCACGCTCCCGAAAGGCATCCTCAGCGGAGTCCGCATCCTCGACTTCACGTGGAAGACCGTCGGGCCGTGGGCTCCGCGCCTGCTCACCCACTTCGGCGCCGAGGTCATCCACGTCGAGCGCGTCGGCTCCTGGGACGATCACCGCTACGCGGCCCACCCGAGTCCGATCGTCGAAGGCCCGCAGAAGGAGTTCACGTCCGGGCAGGGCACCGGGCCGCTGCACGGCGGCGGCCAGACCGACGGCAAGAAGCCCTATTACTCCACCCCGTACTTCACGATCTTGCACCACGGCAAGCTGGCCATCAGCCTGAACACGCGTCATCCCAAAGGCCTCGAGCTCGCCAAGCGGCTCATCGACATCTCGGACGCGGTGGTCGAGAACTTCAGCGGTGAGGTGTTTCCGAGCTGGGGTCTCACGTGGGAGCGCATCCACGAGATCAACCCGCGCGCCGTGTACATGAGCACGTCGGGCTTCGGTCACTCCGGCCCGTACAAGGCGTATCGGAGCTTCGGGCCCACCGCCGCCGCTCAGTCAGGCCTGTCGCTGGCCTCCGGGTTGCCCGGCAAGCCGCCGGCGGGCTGGGGCTTCTCCTACATGGACGTGATGGGCGGGTGGATGGGGGGCCTCGCCCTCATCATGGGCCTGCTCCAGGCGAGGAAGACCGGCCAGGGGTCCTACATTGACTATGCCGTCACCGAAGGAGCGATGTCGCTGCTCGGGACGTACATGCTCGATTTCCAGGTGAACGGCCGGACGACGCGCCGCCCGGGCTTCCCGCCCGGCAATCGTTCGGTCTGGCCGGCCCTGGCCCCACACAACACGTATCGGTGCTCCGGAAAGGATCGCGTCGGGCAGGACTGGTGGGTGTTCATCGCCTGCGAGACGCAGCCGCAGTTCGAGTCGTTGTGTCGGCTCATGGGCCAGCCGGAGCTGTGTGCGGATCCACGCTTCGCGACCAACGAGGCACGCGTGGCCAACCAGGACGAGCTCGACGTCATCGTCGGGCGATGGGTCAGGCCGCGACGACGCTACGACGTCATGCGCCGGTGCCAGGAGGCCGGGATCATCGCGTCGGTGGTCCAGAGCGCCGAGGACCGCGTCGAGCACGATCCGCAGCTGAAGTATCGTGACATGCACCCGGTCGTCCACCATCCGGAGATCGGAGACTTCGAGTACGAGGGCTATCCGGTCAAGCTGTCCCGGACGCCGGCCTTCGTGCACGGACGGGGGCCGCTGCTACGCGAGCACAACCGCTACGTCTACGGCGATCTCCTCGGCCTGAGCGAGGAGGAGGTGAAATCGTTCGAAGACGAACGCGTGATCTGAGGAGGGGACGATGGCGGTGAGCTTTGACCGGGCTCGGCTCGGGGCATTGAAAGACAAGGTGGCGGTCGTCGGTGTCGGCGAGACCGATTACGGGAAGGACTACCGGGGAGCCGGCGGCCAGGCCGTGAGCAAGGGTGCGGCCCGCTACGACTCGTACACGCTGGCGTCGAGGGCGCTGAAGCGCGCGCTGGACGACGCGGGCTTGGGGAAGGACGACATCGACGGCCTGTGCACCTCGGGCACGCTGTCCGGTGAGCGGGCCAGCGAATTGTGGGGCCTGAATCCGCGCTGGAGCGGCGGCGGCGATGCCGCGCAATGCATCATCGAGGCGACCCTGGCCATCAACGGGGGGCTCTGCACGACCGTCGCCCTGGTCTACGGTAACGCTCAGCGCTCGATGGACACGGCCTACGGCGGCGCCCGGGTGACCGGCGGCGGCATCACCTCGTATTTCTATTACGCCCCGTGGGGCATGACGTCGCAGGGCGCGCTCTACGCGCTCTTCTTCCAGCGCCACAAGCTGCTCTACGGCACCACCGAGGAGCAGCTCGGCTCGGTCGCGGTGGCCTTCCGCAAGCACGCCTGCCTGAACCCCAATGCCGTCATGCAGAAGCCGCTCACGATCCAGGATTACTTGAACGCTCCCTACATCGCCGAGCCGCTCCGCCTCAACGACTACTGCCTCATCAACGACGGTGGCGTCGCCATCATCGTGCGCCGCGCTGACATGGCGAGGGATCTCAAGCACCGGCCCGTCATGGTGAGCGGCTTCGGATGGTCTGAGGAGAACGTCGACGCCACGCAGCTGCGGCCGCGGCTGAAGACCTTCTATCACGGAGCCCATCACGACGTGGCCGCGCAGGTCTATCCCATGGCGGGCGTGACTCCGAAGGACGTCGACGTGTTCGCCACCTACGACAGCTTCAGCGTGCATCTGCTCGCGTCGCTCGAGGGCTTCGGCTTCTGCAAGGAGGGCGAGGCCGGCGCGTTCGTGCAGGGGGGCCGCATCGAGATCGGCGGGGATCTTCCGTGCAACACGAGCGGCGGCATGCTCTCCGAGAGCTACATGCAGAGCTGGAATCACCAGCCGGAGCTCGTCCGACAGCTGCGGGGCGGTCTCGGACACCGCCAGGTGCAGGGCGCCGAGGTCGCTCAGTACGTCCACGACGTCGCCGGCAAGTGCAAGAGCCTGATCTACACGAAGGGGGCGTGACGATGGCGACCGCCCGACCGGTTCGCGCGATGGACCCGTACGCCGAGCAGTTCTGGGCCTTCACGCTGGACAGGGAGCTGCGCCTGCAGCAGTGCTCCGCCTGCGGGAAGTTTCGGTGGCCGCCGGGCCCGACCTGCGACCGCTGCCTGTCCGACGATTTCGCGTGGTCCGCGCTCAGCGGTATGGCGAAGGTGCTCTCCTGGACGACGTTCCGGCGGGGCTACTTCGCCGAATATCCGCCGCCCCACACGGTCCTGGCACTCGAGCTCGCCGAAGGCCCGCTCTTCATCTCCTATCCCGTCGACATCGAATCGAGCGACCTCCGGGAGGGCATGACGCTGCAGCTTCGCTGGACCGATGCCACCGACCGTTTCGGCGAGTACAACCTCCCGGTCTTCGGCCCACCCTCCACGCGCGGCTGACCGCGCTACGTTCCAGACATCTCGATTGAGGAGAGTCTAGTTCTGACCGTGCGGGGTGGTGACGATAAGGATGACCGCGACCGACCGCGAAAGGGGTGAGCTCTTCGGGCCAGGAAGATGCCCAACAAGCCGTTGCACCTGACGCCGGCTCGCTCCCTGCGGTTGCTCGGTCCGCCACAAGGTGAACGCCAACGTTGGGCGGACAGCGTCGCTTGCTGATTGATATGGCGGAACTCTGGACACCGCGAAGGCGTGAGGATCGAATGCTTCACGAGTATTGGACTCGCGTCGGTGGCCGTATCTATACGGAGGTTCCTCTTGCGGGACGCCGTCCGGTTTCCGGGGCATCGGGAGGAACCCGGAATCGTGTCATTCACGCATCACGCAGAGGATTCTCTCGCTCACATGCAGCGAGAACTTGCCTGGCTGATCGAAGTGAAACCGAATATCAACCGGACGGCCGTCTGGAACGCTTGCTGCCCTTTAGGGCTCCCCAAAGGCCTTGACGGCGTTGTCCCAGAGGATCTTGCGCATCAGGTCGGGCTTTACTTCTTGCCAGCTCAGAGCCAGGTCGACGGAGCCGGGGAAGCGCGTCTCGGCGTGCGGGTAGTCCGAGCTGAACATGAGAAGGTGTTCACCGAGGTACTCCGAGACCAGCTTGACCATCTTACCGCCCTCGTGCAGGACGATCGAGGCAAAGAAGCGTCCGCTCACGGTGTACTCCAGCATGGAGTGTTGCAGGCCGTCGGCGACAAAGCCCATGTAGTGCGCCTGGTCCTCCATTCGGGCGACCCAGAACGGGAGCCAGCCAAATCCCGATTCGAGAACCGCAAAGCGGAGATTGGCATAGCGATCGAGGAGACCGGCGCCAAAGAACGCGCCCATCGCCCGCATTGCGCCCCAGGGGTGCGATGCGGCGCGACCGAGGAATGGGTTGTCCCAGAGGTCACGATAGCCCGGGTACCCCTGCGAGAAGCTGTGGTGGATGAAACACAGCCCCGTCTCGTCCACTGCCTGCCAGATCGGATGCAGGTCGGGGTGGTCCAGCGGGTAACCAATCGGCAGGTTGACGTACACACCAACCGCCCATGGTGACCCGCTCCAGCGTTTGATCTCTGCCACCGATTCGTCGATGTAGTTGGCGTTCGTGCTGATCATCGACTTGAGCCGATGCGGGTATTTGCCGCAAAAGTCGTCCAGAAAGCGATGTTGCGCCCGCATGAACTCGATGTTGACCTCACGGTTCTCGTGGCCGCTCGGCCCGCCATTGTTGACCAGGAGCTGGACGTCAACCCCCTCCTCGTCCATGTCACGGATGCGTCCGTCGGCATCCCAGTCATCGCTGTACAGGTTCGGAGCCTTACTCCCCATGAACCGTCCAGAGGCCCCGCCAGTTGTGGCGCGCGGCTCCGCCTCGCCGAGCGTGCGCGGGACGTCTGCTCCCCAACCGCCAACGGCTTCGCCGCTGCTGAGGCGAAAACGCTTCGGGTACGGTGAGTCGTACGCAATGCCCGCCGAATGCCTTCTTTGGAGCACTTTTCGGCTTTCCAGGTCCGGCACTAACTCGCGGACTCGGGACGAGAAATACTTTTGGAGCGTGTCAGCCGATGGCCCGATATGAGTATCGCTGTCGTAGACTTTGTAGCCGTTTCTCATCGACGTCGCACTCCTTTTCGGGTGGCCGCGAGTGTACCATCAAGCACTCCGAGGGGAGGAAGGCCCATGAAGATCGCGGTGATTCACGACTACGCCGACGTATTCCGGACGACGCGCGCCTACCAGCGGCTGCGTGGGCACGACGTCGTCGTTCACACCGACGCCTACACCGACCCGGCGCGCGTCGTCGAGCAGGTGGCCGGCTGCGAGGCCGTGCTGCTCACGCAGCAGCGGGTCCCCGTGACCCGCGAGATCGTCGCTCGGCTCCCGGATTTGAGATTCATCAGCCAGACGAGCGCCAATGTCTACCACGTCGACGTCGCCGCCTGCACCGAGCACGGCGTGGTGGTCTCCGCCGGCAGGGGCGGCGGTGGAGGCGGGCGCACTCCCTATTCCACGACCGCGGAGCTGACGTGGGGATTGATCATCGCGTCGCTGCGCCATCTGCCGTTCGAGGTGGAGCGCCTCAAGCAGGGACACTGGCACACGACCGTCGGCACGCGTCTCGAGGGCAATACCCTGGGCATCTACGCCTTCGGCCACATCGGGGCAGCGGTGGCGCGGGTTGGACGGGCGTTCGGGATGAAAGTCGTGTGCTGGGGCCGCGAAGGCTCCACGGCGCGCGCGCGTGCGGAGGGTTTCGAGGTCGGGGCCAGCCGGGAAGCCTTCTTCGAGGAGGCCGACGTCCTCAGCCTGCACCTGCCGGGAGGCGAGGAGACTCGCGGCATCGTCACGGCCGACGATCTCGCGCGCATGAAACCGAGTGCGCTGCTCGTCAACACGAGCCGCGCGCCCATCATCGCGGAGGGAGCGCTCGTCGCCGCGCTGGCCAAAGGCCGCCCGGGTTTCGCGGCGGTGGACGTCTATGAGACGGAGCCGGTCGTCGGCGCCGCGCACCCGCTGCTCACGATGAGCAATGCGCTGTGCACGCCGCACCTCGGCTATGCCGAACAGGAGGGGTACGAGGGCATCTATGCCGGCGGAGTCGAGCGGCTGCTGGCGTGGGCCGCGGGCAAGCCGATCGACGTGGTGAATCCAGAGGCGCTCGAACGAAAAAAGAGGTGAAGGACTGGTCCTGATGCGCCAACGCATGACCGCTCTCGCAGCCGACACAGGTCTTCGACTCGGGTTGTTCGGCGCCAATTGCTCCAGCGGGAGAACCTACGCCACGCTCCCCGAGCGCTGGGATGCCAGCTGGGAGAATAATCTCGAGCTCGCGCAGATGGCGGACGCGATCGGGATCGAGTGCATGGTGCCGATCGCTCGGTGGCGAGGCTATGGCGGCGACTCCAACCCGAACGGCTCCAGCTTCGAATCGATCGCTTGGTCGTGTGGCCTGCTGGCGGCCACCCGTCGCCTCCTCGTGTTCTGCACGGTTCACGTTCCCCTGCATCATCCCCTCGTGGCCGCCAAACAGATGGCCACCGGGGACCACATCGGGCAAGGTCGGCTCGGCGTGAACATCGTCTGCGGCTGGAACGAAGACGAATTCCAGATGTTCGGAGTCAGCAAGAAGGAGCACGACGCTCGCTATGCACAGGGCGAAGAGTGGTGGAGCGTCGTCAAGAGAATCTGGGCCGGCGAAGAGCGGTTCGACTACGAAGGGGCGTACTACCGCCTCCACGGCGTGGAGGGATCACCGCGGCCCTTCGGTGGGACGGATCCGGTGATGATGAATGCCGGCAGCTCCGACACCGGGCGCTGGTTCGCCATTCGCCACTCGGACCTGCATTTCGACGCGGTCGAGACCCCGGAGGCCAGCACCACGCGGATCACCGACACCAAGCGCCTGGCGCGTGAGCGCGGCCGCGACATTCAGGTGTGGACCCCGGTGGGGATCGTGTGCCGCCCGACCCAGAAGGAGGCGGATGACTATCTCCAGCACGTCGTCGATCACGCCGACCTGGGAGCGATCGGATATCTGGCCGACATGCATGCGAAGGAGGGTCGTCAGGGGAGGGATCCGCAGCGCCTGGTCCACAGCGGGCACAATCCGCTCGCGCGGCGTGTCCTCGCGCGGGGGTCCTACTGTGTCGTGGGCGATCCCGACGCGGTCGCGCGGGAGTTCTCCCGGCTCCGGGCGGCGGGTCTGGATGGTCTGGCCATCAGCTTCGTGGACTATCTGAAGGAGCTACCGTATTTCGCCGCCGAAGTCTTGCCTCGGCTCGACCGGCTCGGCCTGCGATCGACGCGCGTCCCCTCTCGCGAGCCGTGCTCGTGACCGGGGCCGCCGCCGGCATCGGGTTCTGCCGTACAGCCGCACGACGTAGCGAATGGTCGAAAGGAGGGTGCGGGAATGGCCGTCAATCAGGCCGCGGCCGACAAGGAGATCCGGAGTCAACTGGTGTCGACCCTCGAGAGTGGGCACAACCACATGGCGCTTGCTGAGGCGACCAAAGCGTTCCCCACGTCGGCGATCAATTCGCGTCTGCCCAGGGTTCCCTACAGCTTTTGGCATCTGGTCGAGCACATACGCCTGGCGCAAAAGGACCTGCTCGACTATATGACCAGCCCGTCGTATGAGGAGCCCCCCTTTCCGCAAGGCTACTGGCCGGGGAAGAGCACGCGAGCGACGTCCGCCCAGTGGCGGCAGTCTCTCCAGCAGTTCCACACAGATCTGGAAGCGGTCATCGAACTCGTCCGGGATCCGACCCGCGATCTCTTCGTGACGGTGCCCAACAGTGCCGGCAAGCACACCTTCTTTCGGTGTTGTCTGGTCATCGCCGATCACAACTCCTACCACATCGGGGAATTGGCGATCGGACGCCAGGTGGCAGGACGGTGGCCGAAAGGCAGAAAGGATTAGGGTGGTGCGCCTACCCGTGATAGTCGCCGCCGTTGACGTGGATCAGCTGGCCGACGACGAAGCGGGCGGCGTCGGTGGCCAGGAAGACGACGACGTCGGCGATGTCGTCCGGCTCGGCGAGGCGGCCGCTCGGGTTGGTGCGGCCGAGCGCCATCAGCGCCTCCTCGGTGTTGCCGAGGCGCGGCATCGCGGTGTTCGTGACCCCGGGCGCGACGGCGTTGACGCGGATACCGTGCGGCGCCAGTTCGCGGGCCATGCCGCGGGTGAGCCCCACGATGCCGAGCTTGCTGGCCATGTAGGCGGTGGCGCGCATGGAGCCGCGGTAGGGCGCTCCGGACGAGATGTTGATGATCGCACCCGGGCGCCGCGCCGCCACCATGCGACGGGCCGCCTCCTGGGAGCACACAAAGGTTGCCTTGAGGTTGGTGCCGAGCACGGCGTCCCACAGGTCCTCGGTCAGCTCGAGGAACGGGGCGCGGGGGAAGATCGCGGCGTTGTTCACGAGGACGTCGAGCGGGCCGAGGACGCGCTCGGCCTCGGCCACGAGGTGCCGCGCCTCCTCCGGCTTGGCGACGTCGGCGGCGAGCGTCGCGGCCCGCCGGCCGAGGGACGTGATCTGCGCCGCCACGGACTCGGCCGCGGCCTTGTCGTCGAGGAAGTTGAGGGCCACGTCGGCGCCGGCGGCGGCGAACCGCAGGGCGATCGCGCTCCCGATGCCGCGCTGGGCGCCCGTCACCAGAACGATCTTTCCGGCACAGGGCTGGTCAGCGTTCATGATGGTTCACCGTACCTTCTCCTTGGACAGGTCGAAGACCTTCTCGGCCATTGTCGCGAACATGCGCCAGCCCCACTCGTGCCGGCGGGTCAGGTCGAGATCGTCGGTGTACCAGTCCAGGGTGACGTGTCGCACACCGAGCGCCTCGAGCTGGGTGAAGTCCTCGTGCAACTGCTCCAGGGTGCCCGTGCCCGCTTGGCGGAGCGGATCGGTGACGGGCGAATCGGTGATCCGGAATCGCAGGCGAGGACACAGGTCGGGCACGGGCCGGCCGGCGTCGGCCGCGACGCGCTTCAGGCGCGGGATCCCGTCTTCGCGCAGCCACGACACGGTGAAGCGGTTGGGATGCCACGCGTCGCCGAAGCGGACGGCGCGGCGGACAGCCGCGTCGGAGGCGCCCCCGACCCAGATGGGCGGGTGCGGCCGCCCAGGCCCCGAGGCCGGACGGATCCCCGAGACGTCGCTGAACGAAACGAACGTTCCCTGGAACGAGGCGCGGTCCTGGGTCCACAGGGCCTTGATGGCGGCCAGGTACTCGTCGGCCATGGCGCCCCGGCGCTGGAAGGGCACCCCCATGGCCTCGGCCTCCAACCTCGAGTTGGGATTGCCGACGCCGACCCCGAAGATGAACCGGCCGCCACTGAGGGAGTCGATGTTGGCGGCCAGTCGCGCCGTGAGGATGGGATGACGGTAGGGCAGCACGCAGACCGTGGTGCCGAGCTGCACCCGCCTCGTCTGCCCGGCCATCCAGGCCAGGGTGGTGAACGGATCGTAGAAGGGCTCCGGGTAACGCTGGCGGACGTCCGGCGTCATGGCCACGTGGTCGGAAATCATGACGGAGTGGTAGCCCAGGTCCTCGGCGAGGCGCGCCCATCTGCCAAGCGCGTCCGCGCCGACCCCCGGCCCGAAGTTGAGGATGTTCACGCCGACTTGCATGAGCGCACCTTCTCCTGGTCGCGTACATTCGTTGCGCTGCACGAGCTGGATGCGGGCGTCCCGCTTCTCGTCGCCGCGCGCAAATCAGGGCCCCGAGGATTCTACGACCGCAAGGCGGATTGCCCGATGGATCGCGAAAATTCAGAACCCCCTAGGATATACGCAGTCCTCACCTGATATACTTCGGGCCATGGCCAAGCGATTGGTGGACATCGACGAGCGGGCCCTTGCCGCGGCGCGGGCGGAGCTCGGCACGAAGACTTTGAAGGACACCGTCAACGAGGCGCTGCGCCGGGTGGCGCCGAACAGACAGCATCGGGTGGCCAGAGCGTTCGACACGCTGTCGAAGGCGAAGCTCCGGGATCGCAGCGAGGCGTGGCGCTGACACACATGGTCGACACCAGCGTATTGTCCCGTCTTCGTCACGGGGCGGTACGCGCGGCGCTCGAACCGCGTACCGCGGCCGGCCAGATCGCTCGAGCGGGCATTTCGGACCTCGAAGTAGGTTTCTCGGCTCGCAATCTCGCCGAGTGGAACGGCCTGACTGCGGCGCTTGCCTCTTTTCCGCTGATCAAGACGGATGCCTCGCACGTTCAGCGGGCGCGCGAAATCCAACGGCTCCTTGCCTCGAGGGGTCTCCGCGGCCGCAAGATCCCCGACCTCTTGATCGCCGCCGCGGCCGAGCAGGGCGACCTCATCTTGCTTCACTACGACGCGGACTTCGACCTGATCAGCCGGGTCACCGGCCAGCCCTGCGAATGGGTGGTCCCCGCCGGAACCGTCGACTGAGCCGGTGAGGAGCATAGGCGGGACAAAGGCCCTGCCTTCTCGGCAATCCAGGCGGTGCCGCCGAATTCCGGGGAGAGCACTGTTGACGACGCGCGGCAGAGATGCGACGCGCCCCACCTTAACACCAGGGTATAGCGCCAGCGACTAATAACCCCTCAGCTCGCTGTCCACCCACTCGCGCCCGGGTTCGAGCGTCTTCTCGACAGAGTCCTCGAAGCGCCTAATCGTGCCCTCGCGCATCAGTCTCACGCTGATCGCACGATCACCGCCACTGCCGCGGCGGACGCGATGGATCCGGTATCCGTGGATGTAGCCATCCGGCGGACGCAACAGTTCCTCGGCAACGGCGGGCGCGATGTATCTCATCACGTTGTCAAGGTCGGTCGGCTTTTGGCCAGGCTCCTCCGGCACCTGCACATCGAGCTCGATCGGCACGATGAAGTGCGCCCGGTCGTCCCATCTCCCGCGCACCGCGCGGAGCTGCTCGCGGACATCGGTCTTGAAGGCGCTCGATTCGCCGTGCGCAGGCAATCCTCGGAGATCGAGCGAGAAGAGAAGCGGGTGCGCCTGACGCTTCCACAAGGCGCCGACGTGTGTTGCGAGCCGCCTCGGCGGACCGCCCGGCCGGTCGAACCAACCGATCCGATGCACGCCAAGCACTTTGTTCTGGAACTCACTCCGGCGCAATTTCCGCCAGTCCTCGCGCGCCTTCTCGCTGATCCCGACAAGGTCAAACATGCGCTCCTCGCGCGCGTCGTCGGCCATAGAGTCGCCCCAGCGATCGTCGTCGTCGCGCTCGAAGGAGCGTGTCGCGTTCCGAAACTCAGGCTCAGATCGCCACAGGCCGAGGCGATGACGCGCGCGGCCTCGTGGGGGATGACGCCGGCGTCAGCCTCGGCCTCGGCCAGCGCGCGCTCGAAGTCGAGCATCGCCCGCACGAGCGCGTCGGCGGACAACGCCTGCGCGAACGTGTCACGCGCGAAGCTCCGGCCGACGAGGTTCACGGCGATCGGCGCTCGCGCGTCAGAACTCGATGAAGACCGCTTCGCCGGCGCCGCGAAGCCGAACGTCCCACCGATAAATCTTCGGATCCTTGGGGTCGCGGGTGGTAATCAAAGTGCGGAGCCGGGCGGGATCGCCGATCGCGCGCGCGAGGGGATCGTCCTTCACCAGTTCGAGCGGCGCGAGGAACACACGGGTGTGCAGGGCCTTCAGGAGCCCCCGCGCAAAGATCGGGACACTGATTTGGGGCGCGTACGTCTCGCCACCCGGGCCCTTGAAGGATCCGGGCAGGACCGTCTCGATCGCATAGCGTCCGGCGGTGTCCGTCGAGACGCGGCCGTAGCCGTAGGGTCTGGCGCCATCGTGGCCCGACGGGAACGCATCTCCCCCTCGAAAGGGATTCGGGCGACCGGCGATTGAGTCTAGTCCCACTTTTCGATTTCTGGGACTAAGATAGCGCGCAGGACGAGGGCACCGGGTGATACGACCCGTGTGCATGCATCGAAGCGTTCGCGCTGACAGGAGTTCACACCATGTCGCAGAAGACCGCGTTGGAAGACGTGAAGGTCCTCGACCTGACCCAGTTCGAGGCCGGAACCTCGTGCACCGAGGCGCTCGCATGGCTGGGCGCCGATGTCATCAAGGTCGAAAATCCCAAGGGTGGCGACCAGGGGCGCGGTGCGTCCACCGACCAGCCCGGGGTGGATTCGCACTACTTCATGCTGCTCAACGCCAACAAGCGCAGCATCACCCTGAATCTCGGCAGTGAAGGCGGTCGTCGCATCTTCACGGACATGTTGAAGAAGGCCGACGTCATGATCGAGAACTTCGCCCCCGGCGCGATCGAGCGGCTGGGCTTCGGCTATGACGTGGTCCAGAAGATCAATCCCCGGATCATCTACGCGCAGGTCAAGGGATTCGGGGAGGGTCCCTACGAGAACTACGTGAGCTTCGACATGATCGCTCAGTCCGTGGGCGGAGCGCTCAGCCTCACGGGCACGACGGAGACCGAGCCCCTCAAGCCCGGGCCGACCATCGGCGACACGGGCACCGGGCTGCACTGCGCCATCGGCATCCTGGCGGCCCTGCACCAGCGCGAGCGCACCGGCCGGGGCCAGCACATCAAGGTGGCCATGCAGGATGCGGTGATCAATTTCAGTCGCATCGCCTTCGCGCGCCAGGCCGCCAGCGGCAAGGCGGCGATGCGCACGGGCAACCGCAGTGCGCTGGGCACGACCGCCCCCAGTGGCCTGTACAAGTGCAAGGGCGGCGGTCTCAACGATTACTGCTTCATCTACACCACCCGCGCCGGCAACCGGCACTGGGACCGGCTGCTGAAGGCCATCGGCCGAGACGAGCTGATCGGCGACGAGCGCTTCAACTCACCGGAGAGGCGCTGGGCCAACCACGACGAAGTGGACCGCCTCCTGACCGAGTTCACCCAGAGCCGGACCAAGGCCGAGGTCATGCAGATCCTGGGCGACGCCGGCGTCCCCGCCGGGGCCGTCTACGACACGATGGAGATCACGCAGGATCCCGCCCTGCAGAAGCGCGAGATGATCGTCACCGTCGACCATCCCAAGCGCGGCAAGTTCACGCTGCCCGGGTGGCCGGTGAAGATGTCCGAATCGCACGTCGCCGTGGACCGCTCACCGCTGCTCGGCGAGCACAATGCCGCGATCTATGCCGAGTGGCTGGGCCTGACCGCGGGCGATCTGGAGGATCTCAAGGCCAAGGACGTCATCTGAGTCGCGAAGCGCAAGTTTCGTAGAGGCCGCGTTGAACGGGTGGCCGCCCCGGGGGTAGCATCGCCACCGTGCCCGTCGAGATCATCGGCATGATCGCGGACGGCGCGGCCGTGCACACCGAGCGGCTGAGCTACCTCATCGCGCACCGACCTGGCTTCGTGGCGCCCACGCTGACCCCCCGCGCGGCGAGAGCCGGCTGACGGCACGCCGTCAGCCGAGTCCGCCCATCTGACAAACGATCCGCCACTCGGCCTCCGTGACTGGCTGGACCGACAGGCGTGGCAGCCTGACCAACACCATGCCGGCGAGGCGTTGGTTCGCCTTGATCCGGTCGAGGCCGACCGGCGTCGGCAGCGGCTTCACCGCGGCGACGTCGACGGCGAGCCAGGCGGGGTCGGTCGAATCCTGATGCGCCTCCGCGATCACTCGGACGATGCCGACGACCGCGCGCTCCTTGCCGGTGTGGTAGAAGAACGCCTGCTCGCCCTTCTTCATGGCGCGCAGGTGGTTCTGGGCGGAGAAGTTCCGGATGCCAGTCCACTCCGCCCCTGTACGTCCCTTCGCGACCTGCTCGGTCCATGACCAATCGTCGGGCTCGGACTTCAGGAGCCAGTACGCCATCGCACGCTCGTCAGGGATGCGGTCCCCACGGGGCCGCGGTCAGCAGCTTGACTTCCTGGGACGCGAGCAGCGGTCGGAATTTCACGGCAAAGCCCTCGACGAAATCCTTGTTGGCGAACACCGACGCCCAGTGCGCGCGACGATCGGCGTCGTCGTTGAACTTCCACAGATGGACGAGCTGGTTGATCATGCCCGTGTCGGCCTGGAAGTAGCCGATCAGCTTCTTGTCCTGGCCGCCCTTCTGGAGTGCCGGGTAGCCGAACTCGGTGTACAGCTTGACGGCTTCGGCCATCTTGCCGACATGAAGCGTGTAGGTTCGCATTTCATACACGGTCATCGCGATCCTCCTCAGGAGGGCAGGATGACGGCCTTGCCCGTCGTCTGTGTGTCGAAGAGCTTGTAGGCTTCCTCCGCCTGGTCGAGCGTCCAGCGGTGCGTGAAGAGCTTCTCCACGTCGACTTTCCGGTCGGCGACGAACTCCGCGCATTCGGCCTGGCCTTGCTTCGAGAACGTCCAGGAGCCGACCAGCGTCACCTGCCGGCGCAAGAGATCCGGGCTGACGTCGAGCGTCACCTGGCCGCGCTCGCCGACGAAGCAGGCCATGCCCCACGAGCGCACCGAGCGCACCGCCGCGGCGCGGGCCTCCGGCGCCGAGGAGGCGTCGAGCGTCTTGTGCGCGCCCTCGCCGTGCGTCAGGTCTCGGATGGCCGCCACCATGTCGCTCGACTTCGGGTCGATCACCTCGTGCGCGCCGAACTCGCGGGCGAGCTTGCGCCGCTCGGGCGAGATGTCGATGGCGATGACACGCGCACCCATGACGACGGCAAACTGCGTCGCCGACAACCCCACCGGGCCCTGGCCGAAGATGGCGATCGTCTCGCCGCCCTGCAGAGTGATCCGCTTCAGTGCGCCCCAGGCCGTGCCGGTGCCGCAGGAGATCGCGGCGCCCGTCACGAAGGAGAGCGGGTCCGGCAGGGGCACGAGCGTCGATACCGGGACCTTCATGTATCTGGCGTGTCCGCCGTGCCCGCCCGAGCCGTAGACCACCGTGCCCTGGAGGCACATCTGCGTCCAGCCGGCCCGGCAGTGCTTGCAGTTGCCGCAGCCGTCATAGTGGTGGTCCATGACGCGCTGGCCGACCCGAGCATCCTTCTCGGTGACGCCGGAGCCCACGGCGGCGACGATGCCGCAGGGCTCGTGGCCGGCGATCATCCCGGCCTCCCGCTTGATGCCGCCGGTCACGGCGCCGGCCGCCTGCGCCGGGGCGCGATAGTTGTGCAGGTCGCTGCCGCACATGCCCGACGCCTTGATCTCGAGGATCACGTCTCTGGGGCCCGGCGTCGGATCGGGGAACTCCCTGAGCTCCAGCTTCCGATCTCCGAGGAACACGATGCCTTTCATGCTCGGGCCCCCGCCACGAGCCGGGCCCGCGTGCGCTCGCGCAGCGCCGCCACGATCGCCGGCGGGGCCTTGTCCGGGGAGCCGGCGTCGAACGGCGGCTGCGGATCGTACTCGATGCCGAGCTGGATCGCCTGCGCCGTCTCGTCGCCCGCGATGCGCGCGGCGAGGCGGAGCGCCATGTCGATCCCCGACGACACGCCGGCCGCGGTCACGATCTTGCCCTGCTCGACGACGCGCCGCGAGGTGGGGCGGGCGCCCAGCGCGCGGAGCTCGTCCAGGACCGTCCAGTGCGTGGTCGCCTCGAGGCCCCGCAGCAATCCCGCGGCCCCGAGGAGCAGCGAGCCCGTGCACACGGAGGTGGTCCACTGGCTCGTCTCGTGCGCGGTGCGGATCCAGTCCAGCAGGGGATTCGGGGTCATGAGCGCGCGCGTCCCGAAGCCGCCGGGCACCATGATGATCTCCGGCCGCGGCACCGCGGAAAGCGGCTCGTCGGCCACGAGCGTCAGATGCTTGTCCGTCTTCTTCGGCCCGGGTTCGATCGCCACGAAGCGCACGCGGGCGCCGGGCAGGCGCGAGAGCACCTCGTAGGGGCCGATGGCGTCGAGCGCCGTGATGCCGTCGAACAGCGGGATGGCGATGTCCATCTGATCCTCCTCGTCAGAGAGCCCCGATGCTCATGGGGATGGGTTATAGACCTCGACCTGCTGCATCATGTGTCAGCACACGACGGCGCGAGATCGCCGTCCCCGAGATCGAGCTCACGCTAACTCTTCTTCGGATGCGGTGTGCCTTTCGTCGGATAGTAGCAAAACCCTCGAGCCGTGTGTCGGGCGCCGCCGGTCCGAGCCACTACCGCGGTATCCTGGACGGCGATGTCGCAGATGCCGCTCTTCGCCGATGCCACCGAAGCCGTGCTCGTGAACGACGAGCGGGGACGCGTGGTCTACACGTCCGGCGTCGTGCCGGCGGAGGTCACGGGCGCCTGGTTCGTCGAGCTGCGCGACGTGGTGACGTGGAAGACCCAGCGGCGCCAGATGTACGACCGGGAGGTGGACGTGCCGCGGTTGATGGCCCATTTCCGCCTGGCGCCGGAGGAGGGCGACGTTCCGGACGCGATCCGCGCGGCGGCCGGCAAGGTGATCGCCGTCACCGGTGTGCCCTTCAACAGCG
>WNGF01015450.1_pt1 | contig 18888 bp, 20 predicted proteins | sample 5400641 | NCBI WGS metagenome assembly WNGF01 (sample SAMN13153371, study PRJNA577476) | soil metagenome | isolation source: 80 cm soil or saprolite under grassland replicate 2 | place: USA:California | collected 2016-06-15
CGGGGCGGCAAGCTGGGCGTCGACTCGGTCGACCTCGCGCTTCCGGCGCGCCCCGAGGACGACCGAGTCGACGCCCAGCTTGCCGCCCCGCGCCTTCGCGATCGGACTCGACTCGCCCGTCACCATCGCCGTCCGGAGCCCGGCCCGCTTCGCCAGGGCGACGGCGACCCCGTCGTGCGTGTGGAACGTCTTCAGCTCGTCGCCGCGCTCGGAAAGGATCATCCGGCCGTCCGTGAGCACACCGTCGACGTCCATGACGAGGAGTCGAATCTTCCGGGCTCGCGCGACGATCGCGCGCGACGCCATCACGCGACGCGCCGGGACAGGGGGGCGCCCGTCGCGGGAAGCGGGGCCGTCTCGGCCTGAACCAGACCGGGCAGCGCGATCACGATGGCGGCGAAGAACCAGAAGGGCTCCATGATGCGCACGATGATGAACGTGTTGGCCCCGACCGCGTGGCCCAGGAGGCCGATCGTCCCGGCGACGAAGCCGAGCGCCAGCCCGCGCTCCTCGGGAACGCGCAGGACCCGGAACGAGCCGACGCCGGCCTTCAGCACCGCCCACACGAGCGCGAGGAATGTTGCCAGTCCCACGATGCCCGTCTCGACGAGCGTCCGCGCGAATTGCTGGTCCATGAACGCGAACCCCGTCACGCCGTAGCCGAAGATGGGGCGATGCGTCCACCCCTCGAAGGCCTGCTGCACGCTGATGAGCCGAGCCGACGTCGATGGGTCGAGCCCGACGGCGCCGACTCTCACCGTGGGCTGCCCGCGCTCGGGCTCGAACGTGTAGCGGACTCTCTTCATCACCGTGTCGGGGAAGAGCGCAAAGACCAGGGGCGAGGCGACCAGCCCGACGATGAGGGCGCCGATCATCACGCGTCGCCGGCTCGAGAGCACCGCCATGGCCGCCACCGCCGGAATCGCGCCGACGTAGGATGTCCGCGAGAGTGTGAACACGAACGGGATCGACATGAGGCCGACGAGCCCCAGGCAGAGCGTCCGGGTGCGCAGGCGCGCCGTCTCGAGCGCGATGCCTCCCGCCACGGCGATGAGCAGCAGGAGGTAGCCGCCGAATGTATTGGGCTCGCCGTCCTTGCCCTCGAACGGCGCCGACACTCGTTGCCCGCTCGGGATCTGGGTCATCCCGATCAGGCTCACGATGACGGCCGTCAGGAACGCCGCCGTGACGAGGCGCCAGGCCTGCCGGCGGTCGACCAGGTTGTTCACGACCATGTAGTAGACGACGAAGTACTCGACGTACTTGAGGACGTAGAAGAATCCGCCCACGCCGGCGACCGTGCCCGTCGCGTACCCGATCAGGGTCGCGAGCACGGTCGCGACCACATACGCGAGGATCGGCCGGTTGAGCGGAGTCTTCACGGCGAGCCCCAGCTCCTTGTTCACGGCGGTCTTGGCGAGCCAGCTGAGTGCGACGACCAGCAAGAGGATGTCCTCGCTGCGGACGAGGATCCGGCGGCCCTCGGCGATCGCGCCCCCGCCCGAGCCGAACTGGGGCGAGAGCAGCATGGAGAAGATCACGAGGTAGAGACCGAACTCCGTCTTGACGAAAACGACGAGGAACACCGCCAGGGCGGCGGCCAGGACGAAGGCCGAATCCACGAGCGCCTACTTCACGCGCACGACCTGGTTCGCCAGGCCGAGACGCAGCAACTCCTGACTCTTCGCCTCCGCTTCCTGGGACGTGGCGAAGTTGCCGTGACGGATGGCGAACGTCACCGCCTCGCCCGGCTGGCTGGCGACTCGCACCGGGTGGCCGCTCGTGCGCAGGCGCTCGGCCGTCTGCACGGCTCCACGAAGCGGAAGCGGCAGACCTACCTGCACGCTCAGCGGCTCTCGCTCCCCGACCACGAACGCGTCGCCGAATCCTTGCTCCCGCAGGGTGGCGACGAGCACATGGGCGTCGCGCGCGCTCGGGATCTTCTCGATCAGCACGGCGTAGACGGCGCCTCCCGTCTGCTGGCGGAAGCGCACCGTCTGATAGCCGCGCCGGAGTCGCGACGGGTGCGGATCGCTCGACCGGTGCTTGCTCCCCGGCGACGACCGTCGGCCCCACGAGCGGTGCGGACGCTTCCGGCGACCGAGACTCGAGCGGAACGAGCGGCGCGACGGCTCGAGGCGGAGCGGGCACAGCCGGCGACGTGGGCGGTGCCTCCAACCGCTGACGGAGGAGCTCCTTTGGTCGGAGCCCGCTGCCGAACCAGCCCATGCGCCAGCCGGCGAGGCCGCCGAGGGCGGCGAGCAACGCGACGACGGTCACGGCGATCCAGAGATGTCTGGACGGCCTCGCCTGGCGCATGGGCACGTCGTCGTATGCGTCCGTCTCGGGCGCCGGTGCGCTCGTGAAGGACGCACCGGTAGCCGTCACGCCGCCGACGGAAGCGGACCCTGCATCGCCGGGGCCCCCGCGGTGGAAGAGACGGCGCAGGAAGCCGCCCACCCGTTGGAGACGCTCCTTGCGGCGGTCGACGACCGTCTCCTCGCCGTAGTAGTGCGTGTAGTACTGCGTGTAGGCGTAGCCCGCGATCTCCGTCTTCACGTCGTTCAGGACGACACCCCAGACCTTGCCCCCGACGTTCTCGACGTGGACCTTCGCCCGCTTGAGGACGAGCCGGCCCACCTTGCCGGCCTGGTAGACGAGGACCACGCCGTCGCTCTGCGAGGCGACGATCGCCGAGTCGGTGACCGGCAGGATCGGCGGCGTGTCGATCAGCACCACGTCGTACACGTCGCGCACCGAGTGCAGGAACCCCGTCATGGCCGACGTCGACAGGAGCTCCGACGGGTTGGCCGGGACCGGGCCCGCCTCGATGATGTGCAGGTTGTCGAGGCCGGGGGCCGCCATCACGTCTTCCATCTCGAACCGCCCCATCAGGATGTCCGCGACCGTCCGGATGCAGTCCGGCCACTGCGCGCTCCCGACGAGGATGTTCGACAGTCCCGGCTCCCGCTCGATCCCGAAGAACCGGTGGATGCTCGGACGCCGCATGTTCGCGCCGATGAGCAGCGTCTTCTGGCCGCTCTGGGCCATCGTGAGCGCCAGGTTCACGATCGTCGTGGTTTTGCCCTCCTGAAGGGTCGGGCTCGACACGACGAGGACCTTTCCGGACCGCTCCATGCGCGCGAACTGGATGTTCGTGCGGAGGGTGCGGTACGCCTCGGCGACCGGCGACTTCGGATCGAAGTGCGTGATGAGCAGCGAGTGGCTCAAGAGCGCCTCGGGATCGATCTCGGCGAGCGCCGGCCGGCGCTCGAGGATCCGCTGCACGGTCTCGCGCGAGTCGATGTGCGGTATAACGCCCAGCACCGGAACGCCGAGGTACGCCTCGACGTCCTCGATGGTGCCGATCGAGGTGTCGAGGGTCTCCCGCACGAACGCGAGCACGAGACCCAGCGACAGCCCCAGCACCGCGCCGACCAGGATCGGGTTCATCGTCTGACCGCCCAGGAGGGAAGCTCCCGGTTCTTTTGTTGCAGCTCGCCGATCTGTCGGTTCAGGAGCTCCTCGCGGTTGCGCAGCATCGCGATCTGCGCGGCCACCTCGCGCCGCATCTCCATGCGGACCTCGCGCATCCGGTCGTCGAGCGCCTGGAGACGGGGATGTTTCTCGGTGACCTCGAGAGCGAGGTTGTTGCGCTCGAGGAGGAGCTCCGAGTAGGTGGCCTGCAGCTTCTGCATCGCCGGGTTCGAGGTCTCGACGAAGATTCGCTCGGCGCCGCTCGTCGGGTCGAGCCGCGTGAAACGCTGCTGGATCGCCTCGAGCTCGATCCGCTGCTGGCGGGCCTTCTCGATGTCCCCCCGGACCTGGGTGAAGAGCGAGAGCAGCACGGAGGACTCGGCGCCGGGCGCGATGATCCGGTTTGCTTCCCGGAACGCCCAGATCTCCGCCTCGGTGCGCCGGCCGCGCGTCTCGACATCCTTGAGCTGGTTCTCGATGAATCGCCGAGCCTCGGTGACGCGCGCGTTTCGCAGCGCCTTGTTATGGTCGCGGTACGCCTCCACGGTGGCGTTGGCGAGGTCCCGGGTCTCCCGCGGGTTCGTCGAGGTCGCCGTGACCTCGAGGATGCTCGTGTTCGGCACCCGGGCGACCTTCAGCTTGCTGCTGATCGAGTCCAGCACCGCCCAGTAGCTCTTCGACTCGCGCACGGCCCCGCCCGCGGTCGTCTCCGGGAGGCGCCCCAGTCGCTTCGCGACCTCCTCGAGGATCGGGTAGCTCTTGATGAGCGTGACCTGCGTCTCGATCGAGTCGGCGCTCGAGTATGAGAGCACCTCCACGAGGAGCCCCGACAGCTGGGCCGACTGCTCGAACTTGACGGCGGCGGTCGCCTGGTAGACGGGCACCTTCTGCCGGGCGAACCCGAGGCTCAAGAGGGCGACGAGCACCGTCGACATGATGATGATCACGCGCCGACGGTGCACGATCAGCCAGTAGTCGCGGAGGTTCATCTCGTACTGCGCCATCAGCGGAAGCCCTCGCTGAACCGCAACCGCTCCAGCCGTTGGATGAGCACGGCCGCCCCCTTCGACTGGGCGCGCGGCGCCTCCGCCGCGGTCGAGGTGACCGAGGCGGCCGGGCGCGGCGGGCCGGCGCCCTGCGCCGGGTCGAGGCGACCCAGGCCGACGACCGGTCCGTCCGCGTCCTGGAAGAGCCGGCACTCGACGGCCTCGGGCGCCGAGGCGCCCAGGACCCGGAGCAGGCGCAGGGCGCGGTCGCTGAACCGTGACGCCACGATCAGCGCGCGAGGCGCGGCGTCCCGATCGAGCGCGGCGTCGGGAAACGCGCTTGGGCGGAGCGCGGCGTGCTCGCCCCACCACGCGACGGCCTCGACGGCGCGCAGCACGGTCTCGGGCCCGGCGACGACGTCGCACACGACCAGCACGAGACGACCGCTCGCGTCCGCGCACGCGAGATCGACCGTGACCTCGCCGGCGGCGAAGGGTCTCTGCACGGGCACGAGCCCGGGCTCGAGCTGGGAGGCGCATTCCGCCGCCACGCGCGCGAGCTCGCCCGCGTCGGCGACCGCCCGGCGCGTGAGGGCTCTCACCGCCCGCCCTCCGCGACGGCGCCCGTGATGTAGAGGAACGGCGCTTCGGACAGGTCCGTCATCTTCGGCGACGGCAGGCGCTGGCCCTTGCCGTCGGCGACGATCTCGACGCGCGGGCGCAACGGATGGTTGCGGTTCACCGCGGTCACGCGGCCGACCTCGCCGGTGTTCAGGCGGACGAGGGTGCCCGGTGGGAAGACGGAGATCTCCGAGAGAATCGCCTTGACCAGGGAGGATGGAAAGGACTCGTGCTTGGTGCGCACGATCTCGCGGATCGCCTCGTGCGGCCTGAGACGCGGCCGCGGCGGCGGCGGCAGCGTGAGCGCCGTGTAGGTGTCGACCAGGCCCAGGATCTTGGCGTCCTGGTTCACAGTGGTCCCGTGGAGGCCCTGCGGGAAACCCTGCCCCTGTTCGCGCTCGTGATGCTGGAGCACCGCCTCGACGAGCTCCTCGTGCGGCGGGGACCAGCGGCGGATCCACTCGACCGACAACCGCGGGTGCGAGCGGTAGAGTGCTTGCTCCTCCGGGGACAGCGCGTCGAGTCGGCGCGAGAGGCCCTCGGGCAACTGCCAGAGCCCGACGTCGATCAGGCAGCCGGCCATGCCGAGCTGCACCCGCCGCGGCCGATCGTACCCGACACTCGCGGCGATGGCGATCCCGAGCGCCGCGACGCGCGCCTGGTGGAAGGCCAGGTAATCGACGCCGGCGAGCGCGATCGTATTGTTGGCCACCCAGAAGAGCTCACTCGACCGTTCCAGCGCCACCACGCAGCGCTCGATGAGGTGTTCCAGCTCCGACCACGGGAACGCGTCGCCGGTGCGGATGATCTCGCGGACGCGCGCCAGGAAAAGCTGGAGCTCGGCGAAGAGCGGTTCCGCGCTCTCGGCGGGTGTCTCCGGCAACGCCGGCTCGAGCGGCAAGGCGTCGAGGCTCACCGCCGGTTCGACGGCGGGTGGCGTTTCGATCCGCGGCGGGGGCGCCGGCTGGGGCACCTCCGCAACCGGGCGCGCCCGCGGCGGCGGTGGCGGCGCTTCGGGCGCCGCCGATCCCTTGGCCTCGTCCGCCGCCTTCTCGCGCACGATACCGCGCACGACGTCGCTCATGCGCACCATCAGGAGACCCCGACCATGTCCTTGATCACCTCGGCGATGATCTTCTCGCCGATCTCCTTCACGCGCTTCGAGTACCCGACCAGCAGGGCGACGTCGCACAGGTTGTTGATCTCACGCGGCGTCCCTCGCGTGAAGTCGAAGATGAGCTTGATCGCCTCCTCGGTGAAGAGCTGGTTGGGCTGACCGGCCATCCGCAGCCGGTGGCCGATGTAGTTCGCCGTGTGCGTGTAGTCGAGGGTATTGAGGTGGTACCGGAGGGTGATCCGCTGATCCAGGTGCTTGAGCCGCCGGATCTTCACGGCGAGCTCCGGCGAGCCGATGAGCACGAGGGTCACCAGGAATCGCTCGTCGGTCTGGAAGTTCATGAGCAGTCGCAGCTCCTCGAAGACCGCGTCGTCCTCGATGAGCTGCGCTTCGTCGACGATGACCACGGTGTCCCGGCCCGCCTGGAAGTTCCGGAAGAACAGGTCGTTCAGCACGTGCAGTAGCTCCGGCTTGCGCGTCTCCTGGGTCTCGACGCCGAGCTGGTAGAGCACCTCGCGCAGGAAGTCGACAGCGTTCCAGCACGGGTTGGTCAGCAGACCGATCTCGTAGCGCTCGGCCTCGAGACGCTGGACGAGGGCGCGCGATAGCGTGGTCTTCCCGCAGCCGTACTCTCCGGTGAGCATCCCGCAGCCCTTACGGTGCCGCACCGTGTAGACGAGGCGCACCAGCGCCTCCTCGTGCTCGGGCGACAGGTAGAAGAACTTCGGGTTCGGCGAGTTGTCGAACGGCGGTTCGCTGAGCTCCCAGTACGCTTCGTACATCGGTCAGTTGGCCTGGCCGCGGAAGATGAAGTAGAGGCCGGTGTAGGCGGTGGCCAGGTTCGCGATTGCGTTCAAGATCGTGAGATAGTCCTGCCACCACTTGACCGCGACCTCGGGCACCGTCACGACGGCCCCGGGCTCGAGCGGTGGCGCGTCGGCCATCGCGTAGGTCCTTCCGTTTCGGAAGGTCACCACGGAGCTGTCGAGCCTCGCCCGATTCGTGGCCCCGCCGGCCAACGCGACGTACTCGCGCGGGGTCAGGTCCGGCCGGAAGTCGTGGGCGCCCGGCGTCTTGACTTCGCCGAGGACGAACACCCGGTCCTCGACGACCGGCAGGACGACGACGTCGCCGTTCTGAAGCGTGATGTTGGGCGCCTCGTCCTTCTCGACGAGCAGCCGATGGAGATCGATCGGGATCCGCTGCCGTGGCCCGGTGACGCCGTTGCGCTCGACCAGCGCCAGACGCAGGTCGGCGTACGCCGCCGCGCCGCCCACCTTGACCACGACGTCGCGAACCCGCTCGCCCTGCGCCAGCTCGACGCGCTGGAGGATCGTCGCCTTGCCGGCGACCGTCGCCTTGGTACTCTCGGGCGTTCCGTTGAACGCCCCGCGAACCTCGACGAGGTCCTGGAGTACGGAGATCGGCGGCACGAAGATCGCGTCTCCCGGCTGGAGGGTGACGTCCGCGGGAGGCTTGAGCGCCAAGCGCATCTCGAGCGGGAACGTCTCTTTGCGGCCATCGGCGCCCACGCGCGTCAGCCGCGCGTCGCCGTCGGCCGCGGACTGGCTCACGCCGCCCACCAGTTCCAGGAGCGCGCGCAGCGAAGGCGTCGGGCCGAGCTCGTACTCCCCGGGCCGGCGCACCGCGCCCGTGAGCGTGACGGAGCCGGTCCGCGCGGGGACGTGGATTTTGAGGCCCTCTTCCATCAACGGATTCTGGGCCACGTCGCCGCGAAGCTGGAACGCGAGCAGATCGATTTCGCTCTCGACGCCCTTGCGCGTCACGCGAACACGCCGAGTGCTCCCACGCGCCGTGATCCCTCCCGAGTCGAGGATGACGTCGTGCACGCGGCGCAGCGCCGTGGCCTGGAGCATCCCAGGACGTTCGACCTCGCCCGACACGACGATCTCGAATGTCCGCGGGGTCATGACCGTGACCGTCGCCTCGGCGAACCGGAATACCTCGCGCGCACGCTGCGCGAGGCGCCGATGGGCTTCGAGCAACGTCAGACCTGCGAGGGGAACAGCGCCGAGGGGAGGCACGTTGATCGCACCCTCGAGATCGACGACGGCCAGCTGCCGGATCACCTCGAGGCGGCCCGCGATCTGCACGTCCAGCACGTCCCCCGGACCCAGCCGATAATCCGGCCCGGGCATCGTGCCGCGTGCCGGGGCCGGCCCCGGGGGCTGGGCGGCACGCGTCGCGCCCTCCGGTGGTTGCGGCGGCTGGGTACCGGCCGGCGGCTGAGCTGATCCCAGGCCGGGCGCCAGCAGGGACACCACGAGGAGCAGGCTGAGCGACCTGCGAAGACTGCCGTGCTTCATTCGATGGCCGGCGACACCAGTTGAAATTAACGCATTGTCTCTTTTCGGAAAGAGGGGCGTCAAGGAAAATGCATAGGATTGCAATAGTTTCCTTGACACCGAGGACCCGCGCGAGTACGATCCGTTTCGCTATCCGGCGAGAGCGGCGATCCGAGTGTCGAGGCGGCGCCCATGGTGCCTAGAACTGTCCGCGTCGCTCTTGCGACCTCCGTGCTTTTCGCCTTTCTTGGCGCAGGCTTCTGGATCCACGCACTGATCTTCTCGCGGCCGCCGGTGGCCCAGTCGGCGTCCGGGCCGCCCTCGAGTCCTATCGACGCGCTGCAGTCAGCGTTCGTCCGTGTCGCCGAGCGCGTTCGACCGGCGGTCGTTCACATCGGCACCGTCCAAGTGGCGAAGCCGCGGCGGCCGCCCATGGTGCCGGGGCCGTTCTCGGAGGACCCGCTTCTCAAGGACTTCTTCGACCAGTTCTTTGGCCCGCGCGGCCCCGGGCGTCGAGAAGAGTTCCACCAGGCCGGACTCGGCTCCGGCGTCATCATCGACAAGCGAGGGTACGTCTTGACGAATCACCACGTCGTCCGGGGCGCCGACGGTGTGATCGTCCGCTTGTCCTCGAAGCAGGAGTATCGGGGACGGATCGTCGGCGTCGACGTCAAGACCGACCTGGCCGTGATCCGTTTCGAGCCGGACGTCGAGCTGGCGGTGGCGATGCTCGGAGATTCCGACGCGCTCCGTGTCGGCGAGTGGGCCATCGCGATTGGCAACCCATTCGGGCTCGACCAGACCGTCACGGTCGGCGTCGTGAGTGCGACCGGGCGCGGTGACGTCGGCATCGCCACCTACGAGAACTTCATCCAGACCGACGCGTCGATCAATCCGGGCAACTCGGGCGGCCCGCTCGTGAATCTTCGCGGCGAGATCATCGGCATCAACACGGCCATCGTGGCCACCGGCCAGGGTATCGGCTTCGCCATTCCCGCGAACATCGTCAAGCGCATCACCGGGCAGCTGATCGACCGCGGCAAGGTGACACGGGGCTGGATCGGCATCGCGATGGAGCCCTTGACCAGCGAGCTGGTGCAGTCGTTCGGGCTGCGCGACACGCGCGGGGCGGTCGTCGCGCGGGTGTATCCGGGAGGTCCTGCCGCGGCGGCGGGTCTTCAGAAGAACGACGTCGTCGTCTCGTTCGCGGGTACCGCGGTCGACGACTACCGTCAGCTGCAGCGGCTCTCGGCGGACGCGGAGGTGGGCAAGACGGTCAAGCTCGAGATCGTCCGCAATCGCGAGCGCCGCGTGGTGGAGCTACGCGTCGCCGAAGCGCCCGATCGGCTGGCGCCCGAGCGCCTGCCCTCCCTCCAGGACCGCTGAGGCTGTTCCCCCGACGCTGATCACGCCACGAACGGCGGGATGGGCGGGATCTCGACCTGCTGGGTCTTAACCTCTCGGACGCCGGGCACCGTGCGCGCGACCTCGACCGCACGCTCGAGGGCCGCGGTCCCCTCCAGTGTTACGACGCCGGCGTGGGCCTCGACGGTGATACGGTAGCGTCGCGTCTCCGGGTGGGTCGCGAGCGCCACCTGCACGCGTGACGCCAGTGCCCGCGACACGACCATCTGGCGACCGACTTCGGTCGTGGCCATCTCGGGACGGCGCACCAGCCCCTCGGCGACCCCGACCACGGCCTCGTGCTTCATCTTTTCGGTGTTGACGACCAGCTCATAGAGCGTGGGATCCGCGATGTCCACTTCGTAGAGGTACCGCATCCGCCCGGATTTCTCGGTGTCGTCTCGGCGCACGAGGTCGGCGGCCGCACGCTGGTTCGGCGTCTCGCCCGTCATCTCGGCGGTGCGCTTGATCCACTGCTTCACGCGGTGCTCGAACGGCGCAATGAGCCGGATCCGGAGCACATGCGGCACGCCGCGGAGCAGCCACTGGCCGCCACCGCGCATCAGCACGCAGTTGTCGTCTTCGGCGAACTCGAGGCAGGTGGTCTGCAGCACGGTGATGTGGTGGCGGGTCTCGGTGTCGAAGCGCTCGAACAGCGTCGGCTTCGACTCGTCGAGGTGTGAGAGCTTGTCCTCCGCGAGCCCATAACGGCGCGCGGCATCGAGGAGCAGCTCCTGGTTGACGTAGCGATACCCGAGCCGCTGCGCCAATGCCATGCCGATCTCCGGGCCGCCCGCTCCCATCTGATGCGACATCACGATGATGGCCATGGCTCACCCCCGCCGGTACTTGTCTTTGAGCGGTGTCGGGGCAATCGCGATGCGCTTGCCGGCGACGTCGTCCAGAATGTAGACCTCGTCCGTGAGCGACCCGCTGGCGAAGACCTCGAATACCTCGAGCGCCGCCTCGAGCGTCGTGCCGGGGCGCCCATCCATGAGTCGCTCGACGGCGGAACGCTGAAGTCGCTGCATGGGCCTCCTGTCATCGCCTCGCCTCGCCGCCGGCTCCGGCTCGCCCTGCCACGAGTGGCGCCAAGCCTATCCCACAACACCGCGCTGGACAAGGCGGCAGGGCGAGGCGAAAAACAGAATTCCTCAGCACGCCAGGCGCCCCGCGCCCCGATCCGGCCCCGAGAGCCGGGCGAGGGGGAAGCGGTCGAAAGTCGGAACGAACGAGTACGGCGGCCACGGCCCGGTCGGGACAACGGCGATCCCCGGGCTGCGCGACGCGATCGGCGCGATGCGCGTGAGGAAGCTGCCGACCTCCGCCCGCGGGACGAGAAAGGCGACAAGCTGACCGAGCGTCGCCCGAACGAGCTGCGCGTGCGCGCCGAGCCAGGCGTCGAGGTCCGCCGTTGCCACAACGGTGCCGAACCTCAACGGCACCACCGCGGCCGCGTCGAGGGTCGTGGCGACGACGTCGTGGTGGAGGGCCAGCGTCCGGGCGTTGGCCTCCGGCAGGATGTCGAGGGGGCTCGCGAGAACCACCAGGTCGCCCAGGCGCAGAAGCACGACGGGACCTCCGACGCTCGCCTCCGGAGGACGCCATGTCGCCGGGAGCAGGTCGGCGATTGCGTAGAGGTACTGGTACATGCTGCTCCCCGAGCCCCCGGGTGGGGACGTCGTACGTTCGGGGCGAATCCCGTGCGTAGTGTCGAGAGGTTATAATGACCCGGTCGTGTTGTCCAGGCACCCTGCGTGGACCGCGTGGGTCGTGATCGGCACCGCAGTCGTTTTGCTCGCGTCGAACGCCCTTGGGGCCAGGCCGTCGGCCACGCTGCCCACCCGGATTCCGCCCGCCGAGCGCGCCCGGCTCCAGGAAGTCGCGGAGGGCGCCTCGGTGAGCGTTCAGGCGTCGGGCGAGCCGTTCGTCGTGCGACGCGACGTCTTCGAGTTCCTGCTGGATCACCCTGAGCTCGCGACGCACCTCACTCGAGCGTTGCGGCTTGCCCGGTATCGCATCTGGCGGGGCCCGGAAGGCCTCTGGCTCGACGACGGCTGGGGCGTGGTCGGGCAGTTCTCGGTCGTGTACGCGGCGAGCGGCACACGCGTGGTATACGCGCGGGGCCAGTACCAGTCGGGGTTCCTTCCGAGCATCCACGGGGAGGCGGTGGTCGTCATCGAGTACGGCGTCGATCCAATCGGGGACCACCGCAGTATCATCTCGCCCGCCGTGACCGGGTTCGTGAAGCTCGACAGCGGCTTCTTCGCTCTCGCCGGACGGCTCGCCGGTGCGGTCGCGACCGCCAAGGCGGAGAAGGAGGCCAAGCGGTTCGCCAAGATCGTCACCCGCGCCAGTCGCGCGATCGACGAAAACCCCGCGCACGTCCACGAGCAACTGAGGCAACGCCCCGACGTCCCGCGGGGCGACCTCGAGGAGTTCCGGCGGCTACTGCATCTTCCCTAGTGCCGACATGAGCCCATCGCGAAACCGGGGGATCTCCGGATGGAGCTCGACGGCGATCCGGTAGGCGGTCGCCGACTCGGCGTAGCGCCTCTGAGCAAACAGTGCGCGCCCGAGACGGGCGTGGGCGTCGGCATGATCGGGCTTCCGCTCGATGGCCGCGCGCGCCGCCGCCTCCAGCTCGTCGTACCTCCCGAGCGCGTCGAGGGCATCCCACAAATCGAGGTGCGCGGGCGCCTCGTCGAAGTTGAGCCGGATCGCCTCGCGGCACACCGCCGCCGCCTCGGCGTAGCGGCGCTGAGCCAGCAGCACCCCGCCGAGCGCCGTGTGGGCGGTCGCGGACTCCGGGGTGCTCCGGATGGCGGCGCGGTATGCCGTTTCCGACTCACCGTAGCGATGCTGCTCGGCCAGCATCTCACCGAGGTCGCTGTGCGCTCGCGCATAGTCCGGCTTGAGCGCGACGGCTTCGCGGAACGCGGTCTCGGCCTCCGCGTACCGGCCCTGCCAGTAGAGCGCGACACCGAGCCCGCGGCGGAGCGCCGGATGGTTCGGCCGCACTCCGAGCGCTTCGCGGTACGTCGCCTCCGCCTCGACGTGCTTGCTCTGGCGACCCAGGCAGAGCGCGAGGTTCGCGCGTGCCTTCACCGAGTCGGGCCGGAGCCGGATCGCGGCGCGCAGCGCGATCTCCGCCTCCGCGTGCCGGCCCCGCCGTCCGAGGGCGACTGCAAGCTCGTAGTGGAGGTCAGCGTCGCCCGGCCTCAGCGCCAGTGCGCGCCGGAACGCCACGGCGGCTTCGGCGTAGTCGCCGAAAGCGCCGAGCGCCAGTCCCCTGCCGGAGTGGAGATCGGCGTCATCGGGACGGACCCGCAGGGCGTCGGCGTACGCCCCCGCCTCCTCCGCCCACTTGCCCAGGCGTCGCAGCGTCGCGGCCAGGCCGAGGTACGCGTGAAGGTACGTGGGGCGCAGGCGGATCGCTTCACGGAACGCCGCCGCCGCGTCGCCGTAGCGACCCAGTCGCTCGAGCGTCACGGCCAGGTGGTGGTGCCCTCGCGCGTCATTAGGATTGAGCCGGAGCATGTCGCGGAATGCCGCGACGGCCTCGGCGTCCCGGTGTCGCCGCCTCAGCACGACGCCGAGCCGCTCGCGCAGGCTGGCGTCCTCTGGGCGTAGCCGGATCGCATCGCGATAGGCCCCGGCGGCTTCGGCCAGGTGGCCCTGCCGCTCGAGGGCCAGGCCGAGCCCCCGGCGCGCCTTCGCGTCGCTCGGCGCGAGCGCGAGTGCCTCGCGGTACGCCGCGGCCGCCTCGGGATATCGGGCCTGCTCGTAGAGGGTGTCGCCGAGATCGCGCTGTGCCGCGACGGGCGCGAGATCGTGCGCCAGCGCGTCGCGCTGCACCGCCTCGGCGGCCGCGACCTTGCGCTGGCGGCGCAGCACCGTCGCGAGATTGGCGAGCGCCGTCGCATCGTTCGGGTTCAGGATGAGCGCCTGGCGCAACGCGGACTCCGCGGCGTCGTAGCCCCCTTGACGGCCCAGCGCCAGCCCCAGGTTCACGTGCGCCTGCGCAAAATCCGGCCGCAGCCGGATCGCCTCGCGGAACGCTGCGGCCGCTTCGGGATATCGCGCCTGCTCGAAGAGCGCTCCCCCCAGCTCCATATGGGCCGAGACACCGTCGGGCTTGAGGAGGATCGCGTGCTTGAAGACCGCTTCCGCTTCCGCCGATCGCCGCTGGCGGCGCAGGACCAGCCCGAGCCCGAGGTACGCTTTCAGTCGACCAGGGTCGATCCGGACGGCCTCGCGGTACGCCGCCTCAGCCTCGTGGTATCGGCCCTGCCTCGAGTAGGCTTGGGCGCGATCGCACAGGGACTCGGAATCGGCCACCGCTCACTCGGGTAGGACAGCGACCGCCTCGATCTCGACGAGCAGATCGTCCCGAACCAGACGAGAAATCTCGACGAGCGTGCTGGCGGGACGGTGTGGCCCGAAATATTCCTTGCGGGCGATGTTGACTTTCTCGCGGTCGGCGATGTTCTTGAGAAACACGGTCACCTTGCACACGTCGGCGAACGTCGCGCCGGCGGCCGCGAGGCAACGCTTCAGATTTTCGTGAACCTGGCGGGCCTGGGCCGTCGCATCGTTGCCGCCCACCGTGCGCCCCTCGCCGTCCGACGCGACACAGCCCGAGACGAACACGAGCCGCCCGGCGCGCACGACGTTGGTGAAGTGGCTGATGGGCTCCGGCATCCCGGGAACGCGGATCTCTTCACGCCGGCCGATTCCGTGCATGGGCCACCTCTCACCGGGCTTCGACCAGGGACGCGGGACAACTGGAGCCGGCGGCGGGACTTGAACCCGCGACCTGCTGATTACGAAGAGCCCGAGTGATCCATAAGTTCCAGACTCTTCGGGCCGTCGCCCCGGCAAATCGTGGCAGAACGCGGCATGAGATGCAACCTATCCGCAACCGCACGGGGACGCCCGTGGGCGCAGGAAGCGCCCGGCCTCCTCCGCCTCCCGCCACGCCCACCATGACAATCGGGATAGTTGTTGCCGTCCGCTGTGCGGCTAGCGCAGCGTCTGTCCCCACGGGCGCGATCACATCGACGTTCTCCGTCACGAGCTCCTTGGCTAGTGCGGCGAGCCGGTCTGTACTGCGGTTCGCGAACCTGAGCTTCAAGACGATACTCTGGCCGTCGACCCACCCGAGCTCCCGCATTCCGTCGCGCAGGGCATGAGCTTTGAGGGTGATATCCACGCCTTCAGTGCTCGGATCAAGAACGCCGACGTGCGGCAATCGCGTTGCTCGCTGCCCCTCGGCCGCGAGCGGCGCAGGACACAGATTGAGAGCGAGAACGACCGCGAGCCCGATCAGGCGAATAAGGCACCTCGGTTGAGGACGGCTGCCGGCGAGTCTAGCCGAAGGTCCTCATGCGCACCAGCACCCCGGCCATCTGCAGCGACGCTTCGCCCAACTCAGCAGGGGCGACCTCTGGTCGCATGACGAGTTCGCTACCAGCCTTGACAACCTCTAGGTTGACGCAGATGATCTCGTCACCTCGACCTTCCGCTCCGCTCGTGGAGGCAGCGGTGCCCGACCCCGGTGTGGTCCATCGAAATGAGTGCAGTCGCAGTCCGCCCGACACAGCGACGCGGCTATGGCCCCGACCCTGGTCGCCGTCCGAAGTCTCGCGATGAACGGAGGACACCATGTCCGAGCAAGATAACCTCCGCATCATCCGTCAGGGCTGGGACGCTTGGAATGCTCATGACGTCGAGGCTGCTCTGAAGGTCCTGGATGAAAAACACGTCTGGGAACGGATACGCTCCCCGCACCCGTCGTCGGCCGCGATGGCTACCGGCAGGCGATGCAAATGTACCTCGCAGCCTTCCCGGACCTGCGCTTTTCAATCGACCAGCTACTCTCTAGCGGAGACTATGCGGTGACCCGGTACACGGCGACGGGAACCCATCGGGGCGACTTGATGGGTATCGCGCCAACAAACCGGCGGGCTGAGACACATGGGTGCACTATCGTCGAGATCAGGAACGGCAAGGTCGCTCGCACCTGGGTTTACTGGGACACCGGCCATCTGCTGCGACAGCTCGGCGTCCTGCCCGCATCCTGACGGGCCAACGGAACAACTCGGCACCGCCTAGCTGGCTGCGAGCGTCGGGTCTTTCGTGGCGCTCGTAAATAGCTTATTTGGACTCGTAGACTGGATGGTGTGGGTAGCGGCGCATTGGTAGCGGGTCGACGACAGCGTGGTCTGGGACCTCGTGGCTGGCCGGTAGAGAGGAGGACCAATGATGCTTGAGTGGCTCTGGCTCACGATATCTGAGCGGCTCTGGCGGCTGACGCTGACGGAGGTCGGCCTCCTACTCATCTTAGGTGTGATCTGCATATTCGGTGGTCGAATGCTCGGCGAACTGCGAAGGGTCAATCATCACCTCCGCGCGCTGCGAAACGACGAGGACCGGCTACGGGCCCGGACCGAACGAGCACTCCTTGCGCTAGACCTAGACCACCGCGGCGAACCTCTTGCCCAAGATGCTCCTAGACGGTCCTGACTCGCAATATTTAGGAGCTCGGGGGCTAGGAGGCCGGAGCGCGCTCACTTCCCCTTCGGCCCGCGAACCTGCTCCTGGAGCATCGCGCGCAGGACGCGGTTGCTGCGGAGCCAGGGATGCCAGAGGCGGAGGTCGGTGTCGTTCATTTCCCTTTCGGCCCGCACGGGTCGATGGTGTCGGGAACGCAGTGGTACTTTAGGATTTCAGCGCGCCGCCCGGGAAAGATGACGGTCGCCGCGCAGCGCGCTGTTGAAGGCCATCGGGCTGCTGGCGATACATTTCCCCGAGAAGTTTCACCTCGAGGCCTGGCGCGCCCTTACGGCCGAGAGCGCCCAGCGGGGAGATCGGACCTGCCTGCCAGGCCCTCATGCTCGCGCGGCAACGCTACGATGATCTGCCGCGCGCCGTGAAGGCCGCGCTGCGGGGATAGGGCGCGCGAGGGCAGACGGGCCGATCGAAGGAGTGCTGCCGAGATCGGCCGTGGCGATCAGACACGGCTCATCGTAAACGCACGACAGTCCAGCCAATCGCGCGCAGCAGCCCGTCGATCGTCTTGGGCGAGCGTCGATTGCCGCGGCGCCGTTCACTCTCATGGGGTTCCGAATGCTGCCGTCGTTCCCCGACGCGCCGATCCAGGAGGACTCGAACGGTCTCGTTCTCTACGAACGCTCGCTGGAAAAAGTTGTAAAGATGCTCGCGATTGCCTGAGACGATGATAAGTTGTCGAGCATCCTCCGACTGGTCGTCAAGACGCCGAACTTTCACTCTCCTTACGAGCTCGTAGAGCGCGCTTTTGCCTCCACGATAGCCGGCGAGCCGCACGCGCCGCAGGATTTCGACGGCCGAGAGGGCGGGATCCTCGCGCAGCCAGTGCGAGACCTGTGCCGCGTACTGCGCCACAACAGACGAGCGCCGGACATTACGGGCTTCGGAACCCTCCATGGCAGAACTCCGGGAGCAAATCTGATACCGGAATCGAATTCCAGAAAGATCAGTAACTTCTGCGGGGCTGGCTGGAGCTAGCCTGGAGAGTCTATGACCGAGCCGATCATTCTGGAGCCAGGGCCGCCCGCCCCCCACCCGCGACGGTTTCCGGAAAAATCTGTCGTCGATCTCTAGGTTCCTTGCCGGTGCGGATCGGAGGGCTCAGTCCCGTGGAAACGCCGGGTTGCAGGTCTATTCCTCACCTCCTCACGAACGGAACCCGCGGCTTACACGTAGCCGCAAGAATTTCTTCGCGAGCGACCCCGGATATGTGAGCACCCCGAGAGCAGCGCGACGCGCAGCGTGCCCTGCCTTCGGCCCCCCGCGGGTCTACGGTGTCGGGGAAGCGCGAGCACTGCGAGCGTCCACTTCATCGGTGAAGGCTCCGGAGGCTAGCTCAGGGAAACCTCTCTGTCTCCTGACGGGCATTACCTGATGGACCACCAACGGCTGATGCTGAATGATCCAGAACCATGGACCCACAAACCCTCCGTCTCCTCGTCCGACGCAAGCTCCGAGACGGGCGCCTGCCGCATGACGGCATCAGAAGGGTTTGGAGTGGTCCAAGCGACGGCGAAAAATGCGACGCCTGCGACACGGTCCTCGCGAAGAACCAGTTGCTGATGGAAGGGGTCACGCTGGACCTTGGCAGGCGGCCCCTTCAACTGCACGTCCGATGCTTCCAGGTCTGGGATCACGAAAGGCACGTCACCTAGTCATCGCGGCTCGACGTCGCCGATGCCGCGCCAGGAGTTCAGCCACGAGCGGAGCGCCCCGAGCACGGGCAGATCAGCGTCCACGCGAGCCGCTTCCGGCGTGACGAGGAGCAGGCGCCCGAGGCGGTCCGTCATGGTTGGCGGGCGCGGGCGCTCACCGTGCTCGAGCAGGTGCTGGCGATGCCGCGTGAATTCACGGCGGTGACGGCCACGAAATAGAGCTTGCCCACGGTCAGCCCGGTCAGCCTGACTTCGAGCCGTTGGTCAGGAGGTAGTGGCACCTTGGGGGCGGCTGCAACAATCGCGCTGCCTGTGGGACAAGGAGGGTCGGTGGTGCTGTAGTACACCCGATACGACACCACATCCGTCAGAGGGCTACCATCGGCATTCGTGATCGGAGCCACCCACGAGGCGTCCAGGACTCCGCTGGCCGCGCACCCTGCAAGAATGAGCGCAGTCGTCACCGGGGTGGTGATGAAACGGCACCGGCGGCGGCTGAGGCGATCAGTCATGGGCTGAAGGCTCGCGCGGGCCAGCACGCGGGTCACTCGTAGGGTCGAGGACTGGCGCGGTGCCCGGATGAGCCCGTCTCCAGCCCCCGCCTCATCGAACGGCGCAGACGGATTCCCCGTACGCCGCTCTCCTGTCCGCTTCGCGCCATGGGTTATGTGACCTATCGACCAGGAGCGCTTTTCGGGCAAAGCCCAATACCGGACCCGGTAGTCTCCGAAGAGCCCGAGCCGTTCATG
>WNGF01004401.1_pt1 | contig 18885 bp, 15 predicted proteins | sample 5400641 | NCBI WGS metagenome assembly WNGF01 (sample SAMN13153371, study PRJNA577476) | soil metagenome | isolation source: 80 cm soil or saprolite under grassland replicate 2 | place: USA:California | collected 2016-06-15
TCCGCGGCGGCGCCCCATGCGGGCGCCATCGCGGCACTGGTCAAGTCCGCCAACGGCAGCCTGACCGCCACCCAGATCAGCAGCATCCTGACCTCCACCGCGATCGACATCGAGGCGTTGGGCGTGGATCGAGACAGTGGCTTCGGCATCCTCGACGCGTTCGCAGCCGTCCAGGCCGCCGTCCTGTCCATCACCCCCACCAACACCCCGACACCGGGAACTCCCACGACCACTCTCACCCCGACCAACACCCCAACCCGGACTCCCACGAACACTCGAACGAACACCCGCACCAACACCAACACGCCGACCGCAACCGCCACGCCCACCAACACGCCGACGATCACCTTCACCAGCACGTTCACCAATACCCCCACCAACACGCCCTCGATCACGCCGAGTCAGACCCCGACGAATACTCGGACGAACACGGCGACCAGCACTCCATCCAACACCCGGACCAACACGCCGACCGCGACCGCCACACCCACGAACACGCCCAGTCAAACCCCGACGAGCACGCCCACCAACACATCGACGAACACCCCGACGAGCACCTTCACGCCGACACCGACCACCGCGCCTTCGAACACGCCGACTCAGACTCCGTCGAACACTCCGACCGCGACCGCCACGCCCACCAACACGCCGAGTCAAACCCCGACGAATACGCCGACTCGCACTGCGACGGCAACTTCGACGAACACGCGCACCAACACGCCGACCGCGACCAACACGCCCACGCACACGATGACGAGTACATTCACCTTCACCCGCACGAACACCCCGACCAACACGCCCTCGAACACGCCGAGTCAAACCCCGACGAGCACACCGACCCTGACCGCCACGCCCACGCACACGCCGACGAATACGCCCACCAACACACCGACGAACACCCGGACCAACACGCCGACGGCGACCACCGCGCCTTCGAGCACGCCGAGTCAGACTCCGACGAACACTCCGACCGCGACTGCCACGCCCACGAACACCCAGACCAACACGCCGACTGCGACGGCCACGCACACGCCCACGAATACATTCACGTTCACCCACACGAATACCCCGACCCATACGCCCTCGAGCACACCGAGTCCGACCCCGACAAATACCCCGACGCTGACCGATACGCCCACGAACACGCCGACGCTCGCGCCCTCGAACACGCCGAGTCACACTCCGACGCCTACGCTCACCCCGAGTCAGCCACCAACCAGCACGCCGACTCCGACGAATACGCCCACCAACACGCCGACGAATACCTTCACGAGCACGCGCACGAATACCCCGACCCCGACAACGACCCCGACGAACACGCCGAGTCAGACTTCGACGCTTACGCCCACCAGCACGCCGACAAAGACTCCCACGGCGACCCCGACGCGCACCGCCACGAACACGCCGACCAACACGCCCACGGCGACGCCGACCCAGACTCCGACGGGTTCGTTGATTCTGAGCGCCTTGAGCCCGGCGAAGGTGTGGGTGGGGCTGAAGAACGGCGACCACGAGAGCCTTCACCTTGACCTTCTGGCGAAGGTTTATCTGAATGGCTCTCCCGTTGGCTCGGGGCAGCTCGACAGCGTCGCGCCAGGGGCGAAGGGCTTTTCAAACGCGAGGTTGAGCACGATTCCGCTCACCCTCGCGGCTCCCGTTACGGTCTCCTCAGGCGAAATCCTGTCGATCGAGATCCTCGTGCGCAACGCCTGCCTGGGAAGCGGCAAGAACTCGGGCGTCGCAAGGCTCTGGTACAACGGCCGACCGATCGACACCGGACCGATGCGCGACGCCGGTAGCCGCTTCGACGCCACGATCGGAGGATCGAGCAGCGACTACTTCCTGCGCGGGGACTTTCTCCTCATGACGACCGCCGGATCGTCTCGGCTCTCCGTCGACACACAGGCGGGGAAGCGGTGCAGTGCGTTCCATTCCTTCGGAACCTGGGGCACGCCCCTGCCCTGAACGGGCCCTGATCGCGGTTCCTCGGAGCCAGAATGGCCGGTGTGCAGAATCTCACCGGCCCGCGACACTCAGAGTTCCAGGACGCTGTCCAGGCCCCGGCGCAGACCGGTGAAACTTCCGACCTTACGAACGGCGAGAAGGGTTCCGGCCACGTAGGGCGTCGCCCCGGCCCCCGAGTCGTGTCGGATCGAGAGACGTTCGTCGGAAAGGCCGAACAGAATCTCGATCGACGAGACGAAGCCAGGAAGCCGGACGGAATGGATCTGACTGCCCTCGAGCGTCGCGCCTCGCGCCTCCGGGTGGCCGTGAGTCTCCGCGAGCGGTTGTCCGAGGACAGGCTCGCGCACCCGCGCGAGGCGCGCCGCGAGCTCTCGAGCCGTGCCGCTCGGCGCGTCCGGCTTGCCGGCGCGGGCGTACTCGAGGATCTCCCACTGCGGCACGTGCCGGGCCGCGACCTCGGCGAACCGCTGCAAGAGAACGGCCGTCAAGGCGAAATTGCCCGCCGCGAGCACGCCGACGCCCCGGGCGCGTGCGGCGGCGTCAATCTCCTCGTACTCCGCGCTGGACAGGCCCGAGGTTCCGACGACGCAGGCGATGCCGCGGCCGACGGCCGACAGAACGTGACGGCGCACGGCCTCCGGCCTCGTGTAATCGATGAGCACGTCGCAGGGAGCCGCAAGCGCCTCCTCGAGCGACGCGCGGACGGTAAGGCTCGGGCTCGGCATGCCGAGCACTTCCGAGAGAGGACGCCCAGCCGCCCGGCGCGAGACCGCGCCGACAAGCTCGAGATCCCCCGACGCGGCCAGGGCGGGCACGAGTCCGCGCCCGACCCATCCGGTGGCGCCCGCGAGACAAACCCGGATCGTCACCGCTGCACCACCAGCACGAAGCCCGCGATGCACAGCGCGATTCCCGTGACGTTCGCGGCCGAAAGCCGCTCGCCGTAAAAGGCGACGCCCGTGGGAATCAGCAGAACAGCCAGCGCGGCGGCCGCCGCGGTCGAGCCGAGGCTGATCCTCCAGCCAGCGCGGTACGCGAGCAGGAAGCCGATCTCGATGCCGACGATGGAAACGCCGACGGCCACGGTCGACCAGCGCAGCTGACGCACAGCCTGGCCCATGGACGGGCGCACCGGAAAAAAGGGAAACAAACACAGCGTCGTCGCGAGGGCCACCGCGTACGTCACGCAGAGCGAGATGAGCGGATGAACGTCGCGCGGAATCGACTTCTGCGCGACGTGGTAGACGAGATTCGTCACGACGATCAGCGCCACCGAGAGCCAGAAGAGCGGCATCAGTCCTCCTCGAGCGGGACAAAGGCGGCATACGCGCGGACCGGAAAGCTTCCCATGACGCGCACGGGCGCAGGCACGGCGGTGAAACGGAAGCCCTCGGTCGGGAGAGCGGCGAGATTGCAGAGATGCTCGACGATCGGGATACCGGCCGCCAGCAGCAGCGAATGCACCGGCCGGGCGAGATTTTTCGTGTCGTCGATGTTGAGCGAATCGATGCCGACGATCGCCGCCGCGCCGTTCACCAGCGCCTCGGCCGCGCTCCCCGTGAGGTACGGGTGCCCGTCCGCGTAGCGCGGCGTGCGCCAGTGTGCGTCCCAGCCCGTGTGCACGAGCACGGCCCTGCCCCAGAGGGAAAGACCGGCGAAAAGGTCGGCATCGAGGGACGGTCCTGTCCGAGAGGTCGCGTCCACCACGAGGCCGGGGACGTCCGCGAGCCGGTCGAGCGGCAACGAGGCGAGGTCTTCTCCTCCCTCGAACCGGTGAAACGGAGCGTCCACGTACGTGCCGGTGTTGGCGACCATGTCGATCCGGCCGATCTGAAACGTGGTCCCTTCGGCATAGTTCGCGCGCGAGGCTTCACGAGACAGATAGTCGGAGAGGATGGGACCGGGCAAGCCGGGATAGGTGGTCATGCCGGATTCGATGGGGTGCGAGAGGTCGATGAGCCGCACGAATCACAACCCACTCTCGCCGAGACGATGGCCGAAGAGCTCGCGAACGACCTGGAAGTGGTCCTTCAGGGGTTGTGCGTTGAGCTTTCTCGAGTACACCTGTGGATCATCGAGGAATGGGTCCACTTTTCTTCGAACCGCCTCGTACGGATTACCGGTATCTGGCTTGCCCTGGATCTCCTCGACCGACTGGAATGCTGTCCTGTCCAGCTCGATTCCCGGTACGGCTGGCGCCAGGAAGAGATTCTGCATCCTGCCGCCCGCTCTGGGCCTCTTCGGAGTGCCGTACGCGGCCTTCCAAAACTCGGCGAAGTGTGCCGCGCTGCTGCCATTGGCGAGGTAGAAGTAGGTCTTGACGCCCGCAGGGGCGAGAGAAAAGGCCCAATGTTCGTATGTTGTTCCGTCGGCATAAAGGCAGTCGAATCCCCAACATTCCTTCAGGGTCGATTTGAGGTCGCCCAAGGCTCCCGTCGCGGTCCGCATCAAATCGCCGCCTCCTGAATGGCACGCGATGATGAGATTCCGGATCTGGAAATCCGGCTTTCGGACGCTGATTCCGCCGATCTCGCCGGTGAGGAACGTTTCGGTGTGCCAGTCGGTCAGCGCCGTCATGACCTGTTTGAGATAGAGGTTGCAGCCGGCGCCGTCTCCCAGATTGCCCAACTTGAGGGTGCCTTCACCACGATAAGTCTGAAGTCCGAGGTGTGGACCGACCAGGACGACGTTCTTCTTGGAGGCGAGAACGCTCTCTCGAAGGCTCGTAATGTATCCCTTCGCAGGCTCGAAGAGATTCTTGCTGTTGCTGACGTACCAACCGTGCAACCAGAGGATGACGTCGACCTTGGCCCCGAGCTGTTCGGCCCTTGGCACGTAGACACCGGTGTCTTTCATGCAGCCTTCTTTGGCGTAGAGCGTGGTGCCCCCGAGCTTGGATTGCGTGTCCCAGACGAATGTGCATTTCGCCATCGTGTTCTCCTGCGGATGAAGGGATCAGGGGAAGAATCGAGGGTCAGGCGTGACGGGCGGCATCGTTGTTCCGCCATCCTACTTCACAGCTTTCAGGTCAGCCTGCTGCAGTCGAGGGAGCGGGCCAGCTCCGCGGTATTCGCCATTCACCCTTCACGATTTCTTCCTGGCGCCGGAGAGCCGTTTGAGCAACTGGATCTGCCCCGTGTGGTAGATGTCGTGAAGCGCGATTCCGTAGAGCTGGCGCTCGAGCGCGGGCGACGGCGGTTTGCGCAAGGCCGCGATCACGGCGCGCAACCGGCGGTGCTGCGCGTCGAGCAAGGCTTTCTCTTTCTTCCACTCTTCCGCCGAGGACTCGCCCGAGCGCGGGAACCAGTTGCTCCCGTCGAGCGGAAAGGATCCGCGCTTCTGCCCCGTCAGGCGGCGCCAGACCGCATATTTCCAGTAGGCCGCGTGGAGCGTGAGCTCCCGAATCGAGTGCCGCCCGGGCGCGGGCCGGAAGGCCGCCTCGGCCGGCGTCACGCCACGCAGCGACCCCTTCAGGTTCGGCCCGTGCCAGGCCTTCCTTTCGTACGCCTCGTCCAGGATCTTGATCAGAAGCTTCTCCTTCATGCCGCCAGCTCCTCCTTCTTCGCGCCTTTCACGCCCTCGCCGCCGTGCCGGATGATCAGTGCGACGGCCGCCACGATGCCAGCCGCCGCCAGGCCGTTGCGCAGCGTCAGCTCCTCGCCCGCGAACAGCGTTCCGAGCAGCACCGCCACGATCGGGTTGACGTACGCGTACGTCGAGACGCGCGCAGGCGTCGTGACCTTCAAGAGCCAGACGTAGGCCGAGAATCCGACGAGCGAGCCGAAGACGACGAGATACCCCAGCGAGATCGCGGACTTGAGCGACACGGCGGAGACATGGAGTCGCGCGCCCTCGCCTCCCAGCAGACCGGCTGCCCAGAGCAGCGCGCCGCCGGCGATCATCTCCATGGAAACGGCCGTCAGCGTGGAAGACGGCAGCTTCGCCCGACGCGAAAAGAGCGATCCGATGGACCACGAAACGGCCGCGAGCAGCAAGGCCGCGGCCCCGACCGGGTCGACGTGCCTGCCCCCGCCAAAGCGGCCCGGAACGACGAGCAGAGCGATGCCCGTCAGGCCGAGCGCGAGACCTCCGATCAGGAAACCGCCCGGCAGCCGTCGTTTTTCGAGGCCGCCGAGCATCGCCATCCAGATCGGCACCGAGGCGACGATCAGGGCCGCGAGTCCCGACGGCACGCGCTGCTCGGCCCAGGTCACCAGGCCGTTGCCGCCCAGAAGCAGCAGTCCACCGACGACCGCCGCGCTGGCCCAGTGTCGCAGCGGGGGCCGCGGCGTGCCCCTCGCGCGCATCCACGCGTAGAGCAGCAGACCTGCCGTCAGATGCCGGGTGCCCGCCATCAGAAACGGCGGGATCGTCTCGACGCCGAACCGAATCGCCAGATACGTCGAGCCCCACAAAAGGTAGACCGCGCCGAACGCCGAAACGATCTTCGCCTTCGATTCAGCCATACTGATCGTTAGTAACTCACGCGCGAAAGAAAAGTTGCAGAGCCAGGCGGCGAGTCCACTTCGGACTGCGCGGTCAGGACTTTTGCCCGATTCCGAGCTCCGAAAGAGCTTTCTCCACGGACATGGCGATTTCGCCCCGACGCACGCTCCAGAGGAGCCCCGGATCCTTCTGCATCTCCGGGTTGAAACCGCTCGGCTGGAATCGCGCACCGAGAAAGTTGACGAAGACGGACCAGACCGCGAAAACGACCATCGCAGCTCGGAGAGACGGCCGCCTCAGGGTCCCGTTCTCCCAGGTCATCGCGAGCAGAACGGTCAGGGCCGGCAACGTCTCGATGAGAAGCCGGTAACCGAACGAATGCCCTCCCCACCACATCGTCCACTTGGAATCGACAAGCACAAGCGCGAGAGCGCCGAGAGCCAGACAGAACGGGATCGGGTCCTCCCGGCGGCGCCGCACGACTCCCGGCAAGACGAGCAGGGCCAAAAGGAACACCGGACTGAAAACGAAAAGGCCGCGCGACGGGCTCACGAGAAGCCCGGCAAGCCCGAGGAACGGATTCCCGCCGAAGTTGGCGGCTTCTGGAATGGGGTTGGCTTGCGCGAGGGAAAAAGGGCTACGCCAGTAGACCCACGCATAGGCCGACTCCAGAGCAAGGGGAACCAGTCCGGCCGCAAGGAAGGCAACCCTGTCCCGCGGCCGGCTCCACAACACGAATGCGACCAGGGGCGCCACGAGGACAGCGTTCGTCGGCCGCGTGACGACGGCCAGCGACAGGAAGAACGCGACGCACGCCGTGGCCCGTCGATCCTGCTTTCCGATGAGCCAGACCGAGATCGTCAGAAAGAGAAGCGAAGGCCCGTGTTGCCACATCCCGCGGCTTGTCACGCTCCAGACGCAGGTCCCGAAGGCGTACATCATGGCAAAGCCAAATGCCCGCAGGCGCGTCGCGCAAATCCGCTCCAGGGCGAGGAAGAGAAAAACGACGGACAGCGCGCTGATCGTCGCAGCCGTGATCATCGAGAGCGCCTGCCTGCGTGCATCGAGGTCGACGCCGACCAATTCGGCTGCGGCAAAAACCGGCACGTTGAGGAGGCCAGGCAGAATCGGATAGTTGGACACGACGCGGCCCTTTATGCTGCGGTACCAGTAAGGCAGGGGCTCCGCCGGATTCACGAACGCTTCGAAGGAGAGGCGCCCGTGGTGCAAAAGCGCGATCGGAAGCCGCTCGGCCGGTTCGGTGTCGCCGCTGCCGACGTACCGCAGTCCGATCAGGTAGACACCCAGAGGGAGGACAAATGCGAGAAGGGGTAAAGCGGCGCGTCTCAAAACGTGATGAGCCTAAGCCACAAGGCGCCGACCGGCATACACTCTGGCCGGCGAAAAGGCCAATGAGCGACACGACGACCAACGGCATCCGCGTCCAGGTGGAGAGCTTCTACGTCGAAGAGCGCAGCGATCCGGAGAACGACCGCTACTTCTTCGCGTATCGCGTCCGGATCTCGAACCTGGGGAGTGAAACGGCTCAGCTCGTCAGCCGCGAGTGGATCGTCACCGATGCGGATGGCAACGAAGAGCGGGTCGAGGGGCCGGGCGTCGTGGGCGAGCAGCCGGTGCTCAACCCGGGTGAGTCGTTCGAGTACACCAGCTTTTGCCCTCTGCCGACGCCCGTCGGCTCGATGCAGGGAAGCTACTGGATGGTTCGGCCCGGCGGCGACAGCTTCGAGGCGCAGATCGCGCCGTTCACGCTCGAGGTGCCGGGCACGGTGAACTAATACCGGTTCAAGGTTAAAAGTTCAACGTTCAACGTAGCGTCGCTACTTTGAACTTTGAACCTTGAGCTTTGAACATCTCGTCCCTTAGACGGCGAAATACCGCGCCTGCGGATGGTGCAGGACGATCGCCGATACGGAAGCCTCGGGGTCCATCATGAAGCCTTCCGTCAGCTCGACGCCGATCTTGCGGCCGTCGATCAGGCGAAACAGCGCGGCCTGGTCCGCCAGCTCGGGACAGGCCGGATACCCGAAGCTGTAGCGCTTGCCGCGATAGCGGGCCTGGAAGCGGTCGGTCATCGTGACCTCGGGCGGATCGGGAAAGCCCCATCGCCCGCGGATCTGGCCGTGCAGCCACTCGGCCGCGCCTTCCGCCGTCTCGACGGCGAGCGCCTGCAGCGCATGGCAGAGCAGGTATTCCCCGGCTTCCTTGAGCTGCTCGGCCCTCGCGCGCACGCCTTCGCCAGCCGTCGTGATCAGGAGCGCTACGCTGTCGCATCTCCCGCTCCCCTTCGGGGCCACGAAGTCGGCGATGCAGAGCCTCTCTCCCATCGTCTGTCGCGGGAACGTGAACGAGGCGACAGGCCCGCCGGCCTCGGCGACGTGGAGTGTGTTGCCTTCCGACCACGCGTCGAAGTATCGATACATCGCTCGCGCGCGGATCCAGTCTCTCGTCTTCAGGCCATCGATGACCTTTTCGAGCTCGGCGAGCTTCGGGTCGCCGGCTTCCTTGAGCTTTCGGTAGCTGCCGCGCAGGCCGAGGTGCTTGGCGTAGAGCATGTGCGGGTTGACGTACGCCCAGATCTCCTGGAGGTCGAGCTCGGAAAGCACGTGCTCTTCGCGGTCAGGCGGCGCGACCGGCGGCGCGATCTCGACGTTTTCGCTGCGCACCTCGGGAGCCGCGAGCGGGTTCTCCCCCGCATCCAGGGCCGGGCCCTCGGCGGCCCGCCGGCGATCCAGCGACGCCGCCGCCAGCGCGGCGCGCTCGCCGTCTCCGGACAGAATACGGTCGGCGAGAGCCAGGCCGCTCATCGCGTCCCGCGCGTAGGCCACCAGGCCGCCGTAAGCGGGCGCGATGCGCAGGTCCGTGAACTTCTGAGAGAGCGCCGCCCCGCCCACCAGCATCGGAGCCGTCACGCCCGCCGTCGTCAGGTCCTCGGCCGTCGTGACCATCTGCTGGGCGCTCTTGACGAGCAAGCCCGAAAGACCGATCACGTCCGGTTTGTGCTCGCGGTAGGCGTCGATCAGGCGCTCGGGCGGCACTTTGATGCCCAGGTTCACGACCTCGTAGCCATTGTTGCCGAGGATGATCTCGACGAGATTCTTCCCGATGTCGTGGACATCTCCCTTGACCGTCGCGAGGATCACCTTCCCCTTCAAGGCGTCGCTCTTCTTCTCCATGAACTGCTGGAGATGCGACACCGCGGCCTTCATCGCCTCGGCCGACTGAAGGACCTCGGCGACGATGAGCTCGTTGGCGTTGAAGAGCCGGCCCACCTCGCGCATCCCGTCCATCAGCGGCCCGTTGATGATGTCGAGCGGCGCCATCCCGCCCATCCGGACGGCCTCGAGGTCCTCGATCAGGCCTTCCTTCGAGCCCTCGAGGATGTAGCGGGGCAGCCTTTCGAGCGGCGTACCGGCGCGGGTCTTGGGTGCTTTCGGCGCCGCTCCCTTCGCCTTGAAATGGGCAGCGAACGCGGCGACGGGGTCTTCGCCGCGGTTCCAGATCAGGTCCTCGGCCAGCCGCCGCTCCTCCTCCGGGATCGAGGGGTAGCGCACGATCTTCTCGGAGTTGACGATCGCCAGATCGAGGCCGGCCTTGGTGGCGTGGTACAGAAAGACGGAGTTTAGGACCTCGCGGCCGGCCTCCGGCAATCCGAAGGAGACGTTGGAGATGCCGAGGATCGTGCGCGTTTGCGGGAACTCTTCCTTGATGAGACGGATGCCTTCGATCGTCTCGACGGCGCTGCCGACGTACTTCTCGTCGCCCGTGCCGCACGGGAAGACGAGGGGATCGAAGACGATGTCCTCGGAAGCGACGCCGTACTTCTCCGTCAAGAGCGTGTAGCTGCGCCGGGCGATCTCGAGCTTGCGCGCCCGGGTGACGCCCATGCCGGTCTCGGGATCCTCGTCGATCGTTCCCACGATCAGGGCCGCGCCGTACTTCTGTGCGAGAGGCACGACCGACTGGAAGCGCGCCTCGCCGTCTTCGAGGTTGATCGAGTTCAAGATCGACTTGCCCTGGCTCCACTTCAGGCCGATCTCCATCACCTTCGCGTCGGTCGAGTCGAGCATCAGGGGGACCTTGACCATCTTCGTCACGCGCTCGAGAAACGTGTTCGCGTCGCCCGCTTCGTCGCGGTCCGGGTCCTGCAGGCAGACGTCGATGATCTGCGCGCCGCTCTTGACCTGCGCTCGCGCGATCTCGGCTGCGGCCTCGAACTGGCCTTCGGCGATCAGGCGCTTGAACTTGCGGCTCCCGAGCACGTTGGTGCGCTCGCCCACCAGGACCGGGCGGACGTCCTCGTTGATCTCGAGCGCCTCGATGCCCGACACGAAGACGCGATGGTGGATGGGGGCCCGTCGAGGCCTCTTGCCCTCGACCGCCTTCGCGAGAGCCGCGATGTGCGGCGGCGTCGTGCCGCAGCAGCCGCCCAAGATGTTGAGCCACCCTTCCTCCGCGAAACGGGAGAGGTGCGACGCGATCCGCTCGGGCGTCTCGCCGTATCGGCCGTCGGCGTCCGGCAGCCCGGCGTTCGGATAGCAGGACACGAGCGTGCGGGTGAGGCTCGAGAGCGTGCGGATGTGGTCCGTCATGAACTCGGGACCGGTCGAGCAGTTCAGGCCGATCGAGAGAAGCGGCGCGTGCGCGATCGCGGCATAAACGGCGTCCACCGCCTGCCCGGCGAGCATCGTGCCCGTCGGCTCGATTGTGACCGAGACGAGAAGCGGCACGCGCCAGCCGACCTCCGCAAGGGCCTGCTCGACGCCGATGAGCCCGGCCTTCAGGTTGCGCGTGTCCTGCACGGTCTCGAGCACCACCGCGTCCGCTCCGCCCGTGAGCAAGCCGATCGCCTGCGTGCGGTAGTGGACGATCATCTCGTCGAAGGTCGCGCCTCCCGTCACCGTGATGGCCTTCGTCGTCGGGCCCATCGAGCCCAGCACGAAGCGCGGCCGCCCGGGAGTCGAGGCTCTGGCCGCCGCTTCACGGGCGATCTCGGCCGCGCGGCGATTCTGCTCGATCGTCTTTGAGGCGAGGCCGTACTCGGCCAGCACCAGCGGCGTGCCGCCGAAAGTGTCCGTCTCGACCATGTCGGCGCCCGCCGCGAAGTATTCCTCGTGCATCCTCGAGACGACGTCCGGCCGGGTGAACACGAGATTCTCGTTGCAGCCCTCGAGCTCCGGTCCCCCGAAGTCGGCGGCCGTGAGCTTCTGGCCCTGCAGCCAGGTCCCGGTCGCGCCGTCCAAAACGAGCACGCGCTCGGCCAGGAGCTCGAGAAGGGCTTCAGCCCGCTCGCGCTGCGACGCTCCCGTCGGTGGCTGTTGCGACGACATGGAACCGGGTATCTTACGGGACAATCGGGAAATCGAGCACGCGAACAGGAGCGGCATTCCCGCCAACCGGGTTTCGGCGGTTCGCCGGATCATCGGGCCGACAACCGGCGACTTGCGAAAAAAGGCGCAACGAGCAGCCGCGACAGCCCTCTGGCGAGGGTCAGCGGCTGCGGATTAGCGTCTGCGGCTCGTCGGCAACTTTCCGACGAGACCCATCCGAGAAACGAGCGCCTGGAACCGCGGCTCGCGGCGAAGCGAGTCGAGCCGAGGTTCGACGTTCAGGAACGGCAGTCCCGACGACCTTTCGTCGCACGCCTTCGCCAGGTACTCGAACGCCTGATTCCTGTCTCCGAGGCCGGCGTGCACGATGGCAAACGCGAAGGCGGAAACATAGCCCTCCTTCGCCAGCCTCTCGATCTCCGCCAGGACTCTTCGGGCTTCTCTTCGGCGTCCGGCCACGGCATATCCGTGCGCGAGCGACGAGAGCGGCCTCAGATCTCGTCCCGAGATCTCGGCGGCCTTCTCGAAAGCGAGGATGGCCTCCTCGTGCTTCTGCTGCTGTTCGTAGTTGCGCCCCAGATCCTCGAGACTCCGCGCGAAGGCCGGATCGATCTCGAGAACGCGGCGGCAGTGCTCGATCGCCTCGTCGTAACGGCGCGCGTGGTAGTAGACGCTGGCTACGTTCGAGCCGGCAGGAAGCGAGACCGGGTCCAGAACCAGAGCGGCGCGGGCCTCTTCGATCGCTTCATCGAACCGGCCGAAGGCGACGAGGAAATTGGCGTAGTAGAAGCGCGCCGCAGCGTAGTTGCGATTGAGCTCGATCGCTCGCCGGAACTCCTCTCCGGCCCTGAGCCAGTCGAGCTCGTGAAAAAAAGCGTGCGCGAGGGACGTATGGGCCTCCGCGAGAGCCGGGTCGATCCGAAGCGCTTCCTCGGCCGAATGTTTGGCTTTGACGGTGGCTTCTTTCGGGGAGAGACGCCCGTCGTCGTGAAGCGTCATGTACGCGTCGGCGAGCCCGGAACGAGCGGCCGCGTACCGGGGCTCGCGCTCGATGCACGTTTCGAAGTATCGAATGCTCTTCCGGACAGCTTCGAGCGATCGACGGTTCCAGAGATAGCGCCCCTTGAGATAAGTCTCGTAGGCCTCGGGATCGACGGTCAAGCTCTCCCGCGAACGCGGCGCCAGAGGCGCGAGCTTGATTTCGATCTCCCCGCCGATCGCTCGGGCCAGGTCAACCTGAAGAGCGAGCAGGTCGCCCAGGTCGCGCTCGTAACTCTCCGCCCACACATGCGTCTGATCGCTCACGTCAATGAGCTGCGCCGTGACGCGCGCGCGTCGGCCCGACCGCCGCACGCTTCCCTCGAGCACGTGCGACACTCCGAGCTCTTCCCCGATCTCCCGGATCGATCGGGGGTTTCGTTTGTAGCGCGCCACGGACGCTCGCGCGATGACGCCGAGCCGCTCCGGGGCAAGTCGACTGAGATGGGTGATCGTTTCCTCCGTGAGCCCGTCGCTGAAAAAGTCCTGGTCCTCGCCGCTCAAGTTCTCGAAGGGCAGGACCGCGAGCATGGCTCTGCTGGCTCCCGCCGATCGCGGGCTCCGATCGACCTCCTCGACCATCGCCAGGAACCGGTAGCCACGCTTGGGAATGGTTTCGATGTACCGCGGTCCGCCGCGCCTCTCGCCCAGGACCCGCCGGAGGAGCGAGACATGCGACGTCAGGCTTCCGTCTTCGACCGCCGTTTCGGCCCATACTCCGCGCAGGAGCTCCTCGCGTCCGACTGCGTCTGGCCGGTGCTCGATCAGCGCAACCAAGACTTCGGCGGCCTTGGGCGGAAGCGACACGCGCTCGCCGTCGCGGAAGAGCAGCTTCCCCCGGGTGTCCAGGCGGAAGGGACCGAACTCAAAGACACGAGCCGCAGGCGTCACTTCGGATCTCTCAGAACTCCGTCAGAAAAATAGCAGCTTTCCCGAAGGACCTGATAGCGGTTCGCGGCTTAGGGTGCGAGCTCGAGGAGGTGCGACCATGAATCCGTCGCTGATTCCGAGTCGAGGACTCCGAATCGCTGGCATTCTCTCGACCCTCGCGGGCGCCGTCTTCTTCCTGGGCGCATCCGGGCCGGGGAGCACCAAAGAAGCCGGGGCTCGCACGCCGCACGGCCCGGCCGAACACCATCTCTATGTCTGGGCCGGCGACCAGGCGCGCCGGGCGCCGGACTTTCTGGCGGTCGTCGATTTCGATGCCTCGTCGAAAAGTTACGGCAAGGTCGTTAGGACCGTTGCCCTTCCCGAGCCGGGCGCCTCCAACAACGAGCCGCACCACATCGGCCTCTCCGCCGACGGCAAGGTCCTGGCTTGCGGCGGCCTGCTCTCGGTCCTCAAGGGACAGAAAGAAGTCTTCTTCTTCGACATCTCGAATCCCGCCTCGCCCCAATTCCTCCAAGCCGCCGATCCGCCCCAGTCCTCCGTCACCGACGAGTTCTACGCTCTGCCGGACGGCGGCTTCCTCGTGACCATGATGGGAGGCGCAGAGGGCCACCATCCGGGCCGCGTCGCCGAGTTCGACAAGGACTTGAAGCTCGTCGCCGAGCATCCGGCTGACCCGCCCGCCGAGAACTTCAATCCCCACGGTCTGTCCGTCCGGCCCGAGATCAACCTCATGGTCACCAGCGACTTCATCTGTCCGGCCTCGACCTTGGCGTCCACGCCGGGCGACCTCGGCCTGCGCGGCAGCGTCCGCGTCTGGGACTTCAAAGGGCGCAAGATCGTCCGCACCGTCGAGCTGCCGGGCGCCGGCGGCACGATTGACGTCCGGTTGATCCCCGGCGACCCCCGCCGCCGCGCTTATACGGCCGGCATGATCGACGACAAGCTCTACCTGATCGATACCGGCAAGGGCACCGCCTCGCCCGTTTTCGACTTCGCGAGAATCGCCAAGGGAGGTTGGCCGCAGCTCATGCGAATGACCTCCGACGGCAAGCGTCTCTTCATCTCGATGAACATGGCCGGCAAGGTCGTCATGTTCGACACGAGCGACCCGGCAAAGCCCACCGTGCTCAAGGTCCTCGATCTCGGCAAAGACTCCGGGCCCCACTACATCAACCTGACTCGGGACGAGAAGCGGCTCGTCATCAGCGACTACTTCTTGAACGAAGACGGCGCCGGCAAGGTACACGCCGAAGGCGACCACAAAGTCCACGTCGCCAATGTGACAGCCAAAGACCTCGCGCTCGACCACCGCTTTACCCTCGACATGAACACGGCGATCGCTACCGGCCCGGCGCGACCCCACGGCATGGCCATGAAGTAGCGGCGTCCCGACGAGTCGGTCACCGGCGCCGTCAAGATCTACAGCAACCCCCTCGGGCGTCTTCGCGAGCGTCGGCGACACGACTGCTTTTTGAGACTCAGGACGAGGCGGGGGTCCCCTCCACCCGGTTCCGGCCCTTTGCCTTAGCCTCCTCGAGCGCGGCATCGGCCAGGGCGAGCAGGGCGTCCAGGGTCTCGATTCCCTCTCGCCGCGCCGCCACTCCGATGGACACCCTGATCCGAAGCACCTCGTGGCGCGCCCGCAGTTCGCCTGCCTCGAGGGCTCGGCGGATCCGCTCGGCCATCAGGACGGCACCCGGCTCCTGCGTCTCATGGAGAAGGATGATGAACTCGTCCCCGCCGTAGCGGCCGAGCAGGTCCGTGCGGCGCAGGTTCGAACGGCAAATCTCGGCCGTGCGGCGCAGCGTCTCATCTCCGGAAAGGTGGCCGTGCCGGTCGTTGATGGCCTTGAAATCGTCGACGTCGATCAAGAGCAGCGACTGCGGGCGTCCGTGCCGCAGCGCACGCGCCCATTCGAGGTCAGCGAGCTCCAGAAATCGCCGGCGAGTCAAGATGCCGGTCAGGGGATCCTCGGCCGCCAGTGCCCTCAGCTGGGCTTCCGCGCGGTCGAGCTGGCGGGACAGCCGCACGTAGCCGCCGATCAAAAAAGGAGCGAGCAGCGCGGGGATGATCGCGCCGATGACGACGTCCGTTTGCGGTATGTCGCGCTTCAAGATCAGGTCGAGCACGACGACGAGGCCGATCGAGAAGAAAATCGAGCAGAGCGTCGCCGCTGCCGTGACGGCGATCGAGCCGAAACGCTTGAGGAGGGCGCGAATCATTCACGGAACCGTTGAATGCACGCTAGGATAACCCGGTGCCGGCGCGGCAGGATGAGCTTTGCGACTCTCGGTGATCCCCGCGCTCGTCTTGGCGCTCGCCGCGTCGGCGGCCGGCCTGTGCGCGGAAAGCTTCAGGATCGTTTCGAAGACACGTTACGGCGAGAAGCAGAGCACGCAAACCGTTCTCCTGACGCCGGCGAGAATGAAGACGACCGGCGAAGGCAGCGATTCCATCGTGGAGTTCGCGACGGGAAAAATGACGTTCCTCGACGACGGAAAGAAGACCTACTACGTCACGTCGATCGATGAGCTGACGGCGTATGCCAAGAGCCGCGAAGAGCAGGCGAAGACGAGCGGCTTCACGGCCCAGAGCTTCGGCTCCGTGGCTCCCGTCGCGGCCAGGAGAGTCGGACACAGCCGGCAAATCGCCGGGTTTTCTTGCGACGAGTGGGTCTTCGCGATGGGCGACGCCCTGGTGTTCGAAGTTTGCGCGGCGCGCCGTTTGACCGTTCCCCGCGCCTACTTCGATGCGCGCCGGGCGTCCTACGCGGGCATGGGCCCGATGGGCCGGCACTTCGAGAAGATGTTCGAGGCGATGCGCCGCATCCGGGGCTACCCTCTCTCCCTCGCGATGCACGTGAAGATGCAGGAGATGAAGCAGGAGACGCTGACCGAGGTGACCGAGGTCAAGAAGGGCGGCTTCCCCGCGGCGGCCTTCGAGATCCCGGCCGACTACACCAAGAAGAAGTCCCCGTTCGCGCCTGGATGACGGCCTGTCACTCGCGCTCCTGCGGTCCCTCGCGGGCCCGCTGCGCGAGCTCCCAAAGATGCTGGTACTCGGAGCGGACGCTCGGGTCGAGTTGATCCGCGAGCGCCAGGGGAAGATGGAGCTCTTCAATGAGGCGCTGGACGTCGGCAAGGTCGATATGCGTTCTGTGCGGAGCGGACAGGCCGGAAGCCAACTTGAGCTCGATCAACTTCTCCAAAGTAATGACGCGAATGCCCTCCCGATCAGTGAAAGCGAGGGACGGATCCGGAAACGAAACCGGCTTCGGCTTGCCGTCGCCTGGGTCCTCCCCTGTCGTGATGACTTTCACTTTGACCTTCGTTTCCGCGTCTCGAAAAGTCTTCTGAGCCCCGGTAAATGCCGTTACGAGACCACGCCCGAGAAAGCGTTCTCGAAACGCTGCAAGACCTTCCGGAGTCATCAGGAGGTCGACGTCCGTTGTGAGTCTCTCGTAACCCAACAGATATAGGGCCATTCCGCCGAGAACCGAGTAGGGAATTGTTTCTTCGTCGAGGCGTTTCGCCAGCCGTCGCAGAGTCCGATGAACAGGCCCCTGGCCGCGAAAGAAGTCGTCAGAATCCCGGAGCAGATCATCCACGGAACGGGAATCTGTTCCGGCAGACCTATAGTTGCTCATCGAGTCCATTCTACGCACCATCGCCGCGCGATAATACCCGCCGCTATGCGGCTTCTACGAGACGTCTCCCGGTTGGCCGCTGCCGCCGGCTTTTTAGCCGCCGGCGCCTCGGCCGCGGCCGAGACACCACGCGTGGCGGCAACGATCTTTCCGCTTTACGACATCGTGCGCGAGGTGGGCGGGCCGGCGATCGCGCCGGTCCTGATCCTGCCGCCGGGCGCCTCGCCGCACACGTTCGAGCCGCGGCCCTCGTCGGCGAAAGCCATCGCGCGCGCGGCGGTTCTCTTCAAAATCGGTCACGGCCTGGACGACTGGGCGGCTCAGCTGGCGGAGGGCTCGGGCGTCCGCCGCGTCGTGACGGTGGACGGTGGCGTTCGCCTGCGACGGTTCGCCGGCGGCGACGTGGACCCGCACTACTGGCTCGCCTGCGAGAACGGCAGGACCATCGCTCGGTCGGTCGCGGCGGAGCTGGCGAACCTGCTGCCCACGGAGCGGACCGGGATAGAAGCTCGCCTCGCTGCTTATCTCGGCCGCCTCGAAAGTTCGGACGCGGAGATCCGAAAGATCTTGATGAATCTTCCCTCGCGCTCGATCGCGATGCTCCACGACGGCTTCGGCTACTTCGCGGACGCTTACGGCCTCAAGGTCGCGGCCGTCTTCGAGCCATCCGGAGACAGGGAGCCGAGTCCTCGTGCGGTCGCGGAGTTCCTGCGGCGCGTCCGGGCGGCAAACGTTCGGGCGATCTTCGCCGAGCCCCAGCTCTCGCAGGACGCGATCCGCCCGATCGCCGGCGACCTCGGCTTGCCCGTCTCGACGCTGGACGATCTGGGCGGCGTGCCGGGACGGGAATCCTACGTGTCGCTGATGCTCTTCGACGCCCGCCAGATAGCCGCCGCGGCGCGATAAGCTCTCGCCGCCCATGCCGGCTCTGTCTGTTCACAACCTGACGGTCCGCTACGAAGGACAGCAGCGTCCCGTGCTCGACGGAGTGTCCTTCGACCTCGAGGAAGGCCGCATCGGAATCGTGATCGGGCCGAATGGATCGGGCAAGAGCACGCTGCTGAAAGCCATACTCGGCCTGGTTCCAGCCGTCGGGGACGTGCGTGTCTTCGGCGAACCGGCCGCCAGCGCCTCTCCCGCCCCGGGCTATGTGGCCCAGCGGCTGCCGTTCGACCCGACTCTGCCGCTGACGACTCGCGAGGCGATCCGTATGGTTCTCGCCCGCCGGCCCGAAACGGCGCAGGAGGAGGCCTTCCGCCACGCCGTCGAGATCCTGCGGATCGGCGCGTTCCTCGACCGGCCGCTCGGCACGCTCTCGGGCGGGCAGCTCAAGCGGGCCATGATCGCGCGGGCTCTCGTCACCCGGCCGCGCCTGCTGCTCTTGGACGAGCCCGAGGCCGGCATCGACGTGACGGGCGAGGAGACGCTCTACGAGCTGCTCGAGCACTTGGTCGAGCACGAACGCCTGACGGTCCTGATCTGCTCGCACGAGCTCGAGCTCGTGGCCCGCTACGCCGACCAGGTGTACTGCCTGAACCGGCGGCTCCTGTG
>WNGF01012016.1_pt1 | contig 18884 bp, 22 predicted proteins | sample 5400641 | NCBI WGS metagenome assembly WNGF01 (sample SAMN13153371, study PRJNA577476) | soil metagenome | isolation source: 80 cm soil or saprolite under grassland replicate 2 | place: USA:California | collected 2016-06-15
GCGATCAACCGCCAGCGTTGCCTAACGCCAATACGCCTCAGGATGCAATCGCCATAACCCCCGGCGCGGTGAGTTTTGCCAATGGCATCGTATTCGCCGGGGCTCTGGATGCAGTGGGCACTATGTACGCTCTGGATGCCGAGAGTGGCAACATCCTCTGGCGGTTCGCCAGTGGCGGCTCGGTCAATTCCGGCGCCGCGATCGTGGATGGGACGGTGTACTGGGGAAGCGGCTACGCCAACATAGACGGCACGCCAAACAATAAGTTCTACGCCTTCGAGGTGAAGGAAGACCACGGCAAGCACACCGACCACGAGCGCAAGAATGACGGAAGCAAAGGTCATAACAACGCGCCGTAGTCCGGGGGTGAGAGAGTCGCAGGCCGGCGGAGAGATCCGCCGGCCTTTTTTGTGCCTTTAAGGGGGTCTTTTTCGCTTCGACGGCCCTTCGTCGCGGTGTCGAACTGGCGACGAGACTTACTGAAATCACAAGCCATTCGTGAGCACCTGCCTCGCCGACACACATCGTTAGGCCCTTGATTCCACGCGTGTTCCTACAACAGCTATGCGCTGTTTCATCGTTTGGCCCGCCAAATGCAAAAGCCCAGTCAGCTATGAAAAGATTATGAGCGCAGTCAACACTCGCTTTCGCACTCGCCTGCGTGCCTGCCGAAGTTTCTTCCTCACGCCCGCCTCACGGCCCGACACGTTCGTCGCAGGCCGCGCAGTCGGTGGGACGCTACCATTGCTGACCTGGAATCAACCGTTGCGCCTGAGGACAAAGAGCAAGCGCGGGGAAAACGCGCCGACCTGGTTGCGCCAGCCAGCGCCAACGGACTTTGTGCGCATCGTTCGGATAAACAGTCCGCGTTCGGCTGAAGGACTGAGAGGATTTATACCACGAGGATTATTGCGGGCGCTCTGCTCGCCAACCATTTTTACGCTGCTTTTGGCCAGCGGCGAATTGCGGGCGTTTCTGCCCGTGCTTTTGCTGCGGTTGATTGTGGTGGTCGCCAGGGAAGGAATCGCCTGGCGATGAACGCGCGAGGTGTCGAAACGAATGTCGCAAACGCGCTCCGGCTCGGAGCGCGAGCGGGCAGCTTATGAGCATCGAAGATCGAGAGGCAATAGAGGACCGCGACGCGGACCGCTGGCAGGACATGGCGGTGGACCGCGCCGCGGTGTGCATCAAGCGGAGGTAACGTGACAAGGATGGTATTCATGGCCATGACAGCGGCGTCCGCGTTCGCCCAAAGCCTGGAACAGCCGCAGACCTCTTTGCCTGCCCCACCGCCCTACCCGCAAATGACCTACGGTGAGGATAACCGATTCCTCGCCAATCCCGCCTTGCGCACTGAACCGTTAGATGTGTTGAAATACATTCCTCTTTCGAAAAGATTGCGACGGCCATTCGTCGCGGTGTCGAATGAGCGACATTTTCTTCGAAGCCGGCATGGGTTGCACGATCGAGCCGGCACGCCTCTGAGCGACATAAACGTCTGCCTGGCGGGCGTTCCGTCGACTCGGGCGACGCGAGGAAGAGGTTGGCACCGGTTGTGCAAAGGAACAAACCCGGCAAGTGAAGGACAAATAACGATGAACAAATAAAAACACAAACCAAAGGAAAAACAAATATGTCCAACTACAACAAGCTCGATGGCACGGACAAAAAGGTGCTTCTCTTCGTCCAGGGAAATCTCTCGGGCATCGCCTAGGCTGAATTACCAGCCACAACCGAATGAAATCAGGCCCCGCCAGCCTTCTTGGAGCATGCGGCGCCGGCACAAATATCCCACTGGGAGAGGTCATGACTGTGAAAATGACGACCGTGATTGACTATATAGTCCAGCGACTTGTTGATGAGGGTATCACTGACTGTTTCGGCGTACCGGGCGACTACGCGTTCCCGGTCTGTGACGCGGTCGTTCGCAACTCAAACATCAGATGGGTCGGCTGCTCAAATGAATTGAATGCGGCCTATGCGGCCGATGGCTATGCGCGCGTCAGAGGTGCCGCAATGCTGTCCACAACCTATGCGGTAGGCGAGTTATCGGCAATCAACGGAGTAATGGGCGCGAAAGCCGAGCGCTCCCTGGTATTTCATGTCGTCGGCATGCCGTCCCATCAGAACCAGCGCTTGGGCAAGTGCATGCATCACACCTTGGGAGACGGCGTGTTTGGGAACTTTATCAACATTTCCGCTCAAGCGGCCTGCTGTTACGCGGCGATTAATCCCGATAACTGCATGATAGAAATGGAACGTGTGATCGCGGAGGCGCGTCGTAACAATCAGCCTGCCTACATTGTCGTTCCATCGGACTACGCCCTCGCACCGGTCACCCCTACTGAGCTGCGGCCTGTGACGCTCAAGTCAAACGAGGCGTCCCTCAACAGAGCCGTCGCCGCTGTAGCTGAGCGGCTAAAAAGTTCGAAATCCGTCGTTGCCTTGCCGGCGTTCACGCTGTCGCGTCTGCGTTTGCACAAGGAGGCTCGCCGGCTAATAGAGGCGCTGGGCTGCCCGTTTGCCACCACGTCGATGGAAAAGTGCATCATTGACGAAAGCCATCCGCAATTTGCCGGGTTGTACGCAGGTGCGGTGTCCGAGGAGAAGACGCGGCACATCGTCGAGGACGCCGACTTGGTGCTTGATCTCGGCGGAGTCAGCCTCAACGACGAAACCACCGCAGGCTTCTCCGCGCGACTTGATGCCGCGCGGTTCGTCTCGATTGGGTTGAATGATGTCCGTATCGGAGAAAAGGTGTTCGGGAACGTGCGGCTCGCTGACATGCTCGCGGCGCTCGCAAAACTTGAGTCCCCTGCACCTCCTTACAGGAGAACACCGGAACATGCTCCAGGAGCAAACGGAAGCTCGTCGGATAAAGTCACGATGGATGCGCTCTACTCGCGCTACGCGGCGTTTATTCGGCCGGGCGATAGCGTTGTTCTGGAAAGCGGGAGTTCGAGCCTCGGACTTCCGCCAATGATGCTCGCCGATGATGTGCAGGTGCACATACAAATGTTATGGGGATCGATTGGTTGGGCAACGGGAGCTGCCTTCGGGATAGCGCTCGCCGATCCCAACCGGAGAACGATTCTCATCACTGGCGAAGGCTCTCATCAATTGACCGCCAATGAGATCGGAAATATGGGCCGCTATGGTGCCAATCCAATCATATTCGTTCTCAACAACGGCGGTTATATGGTGGAGCGGGCGCTGGAACCAAACCCAGATTGGGCCTACAACGACTTGGCAAAATGGCGTTATGCAGATTTGCCGCGGGCTTTGGGATGCGGTGACTGGGTAACCGCGCGCGCCGAGACGCTGGGCGAACTCGATGCCGCGATGAAAGCAGCTCGTGAGAGTAGATCGGGCGCCTATATCGAGGTCATCAGCGGACGAATGGATATGCCAAAGGACCTCGCCTTTGCGCATACCCGTCTGAAGGAATTGTATGGAGAAACGATTTAACAAAAACTCACGCACCAGGAGATATCTATGCCAGACGTAATTTCAAGATCACAATCGAAGGAGCAAACGATTCAGAGCGAGCACCAGATGTCCGAAGCAAAGCCTGCAACAACCGGAGGTGTGAAAAACGTCGAGCGAGTATCGAGCAACAGCGCAGTTGATTTCGGCAAACTGGCTGCCGACCACCGCGCCTACTTTCAATCCGGCGCAACTCGTGCGGTGGAGTGGCGAGAAAGCCAACTGATCGCGTTGCGGTCAATGATGAAAGATCATGCTGAGGACTTCTACGCCGCATTGTGGAGCGATCTTCGCAGAAATCGTATCGAGGCCGACTTGATCGACGTGAAATACATGACTAGCGAGATCGACCACGTACGTGCTCGCTTCCGGCGCTGGATGAACCCGGTTCCTATAAGCACACCGCTCCAATTGGCTCCATCGCGAGCACAAGTACAATTCGATCCTCTCGGAGTCGGATTGATCATCGGGACATGGAATTATCCCTTGATGCTAACGCTGTCGCCATTGGTCGCCGCGATTTCTGCTGGCAACGCCGCTGTCATCAAGCCTTCGGAGGTATCCGCCGCAACGGCTGAAGCCATCGGGCGGTTCGTTCCGCAATACCTTGATCGCAAGGCGTTTTCTGTCGTCCTCGGCGCGGTTCCCGAAACCACCGCACTGCTCGAACAGCAGTGGGACCACATCTTTTTTACTGGCGGCACGACAGTGGCCAAGATCGTCATGACTGCGGCAGCGAAGAACCTGACACCAGTCGTGCTCGAACTCGGGGGAAAGAATCCTACCATCGTACACTCTTCAGCCAATCTGCGAGTTGCGGCTCGTCGCATCGCATTTGGGCGTTGGTTCAATTCCGGTCAAACCTGCACCGCCCCCGACTACGTCCTCGTATTTAAGGATGTCGCTTCGGAATTTCTCAAACATCTCAAAGAAGCGCTGATTGAGTTTTATGGAAACGACCCGCAAAAAAGCCCTGATTACGGCCGGATCGTCAGCACGCATCATTTTGATCGGCTGGTGGGGCTTCTTAAATGCGGAACGATCTTCCACGGCGGCCGGCATGATCGAAGTGATCGTTTTATCGAGCCAACGGTGCTGGTGAGCGTGTCGCCGGACTCGCCTGCGATGCAGGAAGAGATTTTTGGCCCGATCTTGCCGGTCTTGGAAGTGAGCAGCGTTGAGGAAGTCATCGACTTCGTCAACGCTCGGCCAAGCCCTCTCGGTCTGTATTTGTTCTCCGAAGATCAATCTGTAACTGAACAAATCTTGAACTCAACGGCCTCGGGGGATGCTGCGGTTAACGACTGCACCCTCCAACCGGTGATTCATGACTTGCCTTTTGGGGGCGTTGGGAATTCGGGAATGGGCAAATATCATGGCGAATGGGGCTTCCGCGCATACTCGAACGCGCGCGGTGTTCTGGCGCATAGCACGCGCATTGACATTGGCGGCCTGCGCTACCCGCCCTATGACCGCAATCGAATTCTGAGGGAAATGATAATGCCCTCGTGATCATCCATTGTGAAACGGCGTCGCAATCTTTCCAAACCTAATTCGTTTTAACCGAAAAATGACAAATTAACTAAAACATTAAAGAGAAGCAGTTATGACTTACAACAAACCCATCCACCGAAGCCGGTGGGGGCTGCAAAAATGGCTGCGTGCGTATCGAGGGGCTACGAACAGGTCGGCGCGCGTTGACAAATAATAAAAACCACGAACAAAACAACCAAAGGAACAGCAGCCATGCAACCAACATTGAAGAGTGACCGATCCATATCCGACCCCAAAGCGGTGGTCGCGGTTTATAACAACCACTCAGAGGCGGAGGCAGGAGTGAAGGAACTCCAGAAGGGCGGCTTCGACACGAAGAAGCTGTCGATCGTCGGCAAAGACTATCACACCGAGGAACACGTGGTGGGCTATTACAACACCGGGGACCGGTTGAAGTATTGGGGAAGGATGGGCGCATTGTGGGGCGGGTTGTGGGGCTTGCTGTTTGGCGCAGCTTTTTTCTGGGTGCCGGGAGTTGGTCCGCTCCTCGTCGCCGGGCCCGTGTCGGCCGCCATCGTTGCTGCGTTGGAAAGCGCGGTTGTAGTCGGCGGCGTGAGCGTTTTGGGAGCCGCCCTTTACAGCATTGGCATCCCCAAAGATAGCGTCCTGAGATACGAAACCGCCATAAAGGTGAACAAGTATCTGCTCGTAGCGCACGGAACTGAGGCTGAAGTTGCCAAGGCCAAAGACATCCTCGCAACAACTAAACCGGCGCAACTTGATGAGCACGTTTTGCGGACAACCACGGCATCAGTAACAGCATGAAAACAAAAACCAAACCAGGGACCGCGCACAGTAAACTCAACGGCCCGTTTCATTATAATCCAGCACTAGCCCGGCCCAGAACTGAGCAGCGCGCGGCCGAGATTCAAGCTTTCGGAACCACCGTCAAACTGCCAAATGGTTTGAGCGAAACGGTTTGCCGGGCAAGTGTCGAGCGGTTGAACCAACTTCTAGCGGACACCCTGACGCTCCGCGACCTGTATAAGAAGCATCATTGGCAGGTTGCCGGCGCCACGTTCTATCAACTGCACCTGTTGTTCGACAAACATCACGAGGCGCAAGTGGAGTTGATCGATGAAATTGCCGAAAGAATCCAGAGCCTCGGCGGGTTGAGTTACGCGATGGCTGCGGACATCGCCGAGAACACGAACATACCCAGGCCACCAAAAGGGCGCGAGGAAGTGCCTGTACAGATCTCACGGTTGTTGACCGCCCACGAGATCATTCTCCAGGAAGCGCGGGCCGCTGCGCGGAAAGCAGCCTCCCTTGGCGATGACGGAACGAACGACCTGCTCGTGAGTGGCGTCATTCGAACCAACGAGCTCCAGGTCTGGTTTCTGGCCGAGCATATTGTGGATTCGCCGCTGGTCACCGCCGAGTAATGGGAGCTGGCAGAGTGTCTGTCTATCCATGTCCAATGAGTCAGCAAAGGCAGGACTGCGGATCATGGCGCTGCTCGAGGGAACCAAAGGCGTGCTGGTCCTGGCGGCAGGGTTGGGTTTGTTTGCCCTGGCACATCGCGATGTCCAGTCCTTGGCCGAGGAACTGGTCAGACACTTGCATTTGAATCCTGCGCGGCGGCTTCCTCGTATTTTCCTCCACCTGGCGGCGAACCTGACCGACCAAAGGCTCTGGGGCCTCGCCGCGGCAGCGATAGCCTATTCACTGATGCGGTTGGTCGAGGCGTGGGGCCTGTGGCACGACTGGAAATGGATGAAATGGTTTGCTGTCCTCAGCGGCGGAATCTACATCCCGGTAGAACTCAGCGAGGTGATTTACCGTTTTAGCTGGACTAAACTGATCGTGCTCGGCGCGAACGTGTTCGTGGTCGCTTTCATCCTTTTTCATGTCGCTTTCGCACGGGGCAGGAACATTCACAAGCAAGCAAAGTCATCATCGGAAGCGAAGCGCGCGCCTCAGCTATATCGTCGAAGCTCTCAGGTAGAACGACGATGGCCCCGAGTTGGAGATGATACGAAAACTTCCAAGACCACTTCTCGGGCCAATCAAATGAAAGCCCAATGCGAAACCTGCCCCTTGAACCGAGTGACAGCGGGAGTGGCAGTACGCATTAAAAAGCTGTGTACGTCGCCGGAAACTCAAATTCGCCTCCGTGAGCTTGGATTTTGCGAAGAGCAAATCATCCGGCTTTTGACGACTCACACCAACTACATCTGCCAGGTCTGCAATACCCGCTTAGCCCTCAGTCATAAGCTAGCGGAGCTCATCGTTGTGCAACCCCTCGGAGCCTTCGCGCACCATAGTGACGCCTCGGCGACACTGCGTCACAGGTTCGACATTTAACACGCGCAGAAAGGCAATTGCGGTGAGCTCCGTTCAGCTACAAATTTCTGACTTAAAGGCGCTTAAGTGAACGCGTGTGGAGCAAAGCGACCGTTGGCACCGTTCATGCAAAAGCGGTCAGGAGAATATGAGAAGATTTTTGAAACACGCCCCGCGTAGTCGAACGCGTCTTTTTGTGCCAGTAGTTGAATACGGTCTAACTGAATCCGCCGTGACCGTGCGTCAGATCACAACCCGGCCCAGGATAAATCTTTGGAGTAATCTCCGACTGAATCGAATTGGCCTCAGGAACATTAAGAGGGGGCGGAACTATGCTCGCACACATTCTTAAGTCGAAAATCCATCGGGCCAAAGTCACTGGAGGAAACGTGCAATACGAAGGCAGCATGACTATCGACGAGGATTTCATGGATAAGGTTGGTTTGGTGCCTTTCGAAAAGATTTTGTGCAGCAACATGGCCAATGCGGCCAGGTTTGAAACCTACGCCATTCCCGGGATGCGCGGCTCAAAAGAAATCGTCCTGAACGGCGCGGCGGCACATCTTGGCACACCGGGGAACCGCCTCACGATCATGAGCTTCACGGAATTGGATTTGAAGGAAGCCAAAGTGTGGGAGCCGCGTGTGATCGTTTTGGATGAACAGAACAACATCGTTAACGAGCGCGGCATTTGAACCGTAGAATCAGAAACGGATAGAATCCCAAAATATGTTTGAGACGCATTCTGCTCGCCAATCGAGCATGACGCTCTTATAGGAATCGCCATGTCAGGGGCCGGGACGCTCGTCCCGGTCTCAGTCGATTTGTGTTACCTGTGTGGGGACGAGCCGTCCCCACCCATCTCGTCCTGAACAGTTACCTCAGGTTCAGCCCACCGGATTCTGGGAAGTCGGCCGCGTCACCAGTTCGACTCGCTGACGAAACTGCGACGTTCTTGGAGCCTGGCGACTGCATATTAATTCATTCTGCAGGTTCGTTCACATCCCGCAATTGTTTGGTGCAAAATGGCTTCCGAGCACTCGGAGGAGGCACGGCGATACTTGGCATTCTTCGTGCCTAACCTGACGGGTGCTGAAAACCACAGATAAATACCATGAGACGAGGAACCCGAGCGCTTGGATGATAGCGCGAAAGGAATCCGATGACACTTATACTCGCTAAGAACCGTTTTGGTCGCATGGCGCTGCACTTGATGTGCTTGGTCCACGATGGCAAGTGCCGCTGGCATTGGGCCGGCATTTGCCGTGAGTTTACCCCTGGCCACCATGTCCACCAAAGTTAGCAGCGAGACTGAAAGCGCCTGACAACGCAAAGATATGGCTCGGGCGATGCTCTTGGCTTTTCTCTTTTGCAGGGCCCACGCATTCTCGCAGGTGGCGCCGCCTTCGCCTGACCGACCCTGGCATTCGCCGATCGGCCAATGCCAGGGTTAAGGAGGCACGCGCAGCATATTACCCGACTGTCGGTTTCAACGGATACGGAGGTGGACAGGGCTATTATGCTTCGCAGGACTCCGGCCCCTGGGTTCATCGAGGAGATTTTGCGGGCGGCATAGCCCTGAGCCTGACCTGGTCTCTGTTCGATGGCGGAGCACGCAAAAGCAAACTGGCGCGAGCAAAGGCTGATGTTCAGGCGTCAGAAGCAAGCGTGAACGCCGCCCGCGACGCTATCGCCGAAGAAGTTTGGCGAGCTTACTCCAACTTGCGTACGGCCTTTCGCCAGCGGCAATCGGCCCTCTCGCTGCTCTCCGCCGCTGAGCAATCCTACGCTGCGGCCCTGGAATCCTATAGCCACGGTGTTCGCAACTTGCTGGACGTCACCGCCGCCCACCGGACGCTTGCCCAGGCGCGCTCGACCGACGTTCTGGCGCGCACCCAGGTGCTCGTGTCCCTGGCTGATCTGGCGTTCCGAACCGGTGATTCGCTGCAACAAGACACGAGGAAGAAATGAACAGGAGCAAACAGAGGAAACAGAGACTTTTCAGAGGCCATCCTGAGAGCATCGAATCACTTAGCCCGCGCATAAGGCGCCGTGGGCATACCTCTGTTCTCTGTACTTCTATCCAGCAAAATTCTCGCAGCCTGCCCAAATTCTTAGACCGTCTTCGTTCCCTTCGTTTCCTTTTATTAAAATAAAAGTTTGATGAATGCCTTGCCCGCGCTCTCGATGGCATGTCCGACCGTCTGGAGGGTAAGGCCTATGACTCTGCCGAAGCCAGCGTAGCCCTCACTGCTAATCTGAAAGCCTTTCTTCCTCTGTCCGAAAGAATCACTGGCCTTGCAGTTTCGTTGAACAAAGAAATCTCGAGCTGACGTATGCACGACGCCATAAAAGCTTTCTTCCTGGTGTTCAGCGCGCTGTTTCCGATTGTCGATCCGTTGAGCGCGAGCCCGATCTTCCTGGCACTCACACGGTCTGTCCTGCCCGCAACGCGCCGAGAGCTGACCTGGCGAGTCACTTTGAACAGCTTTGCCTTGATGGCTGGCTCGTACTTTCTCGGTTCACACCTGCTTGCTTTCTTTGGAGTGTCGCTTCCGGCGGTCCAGGTTGGCGGCGGATTGATCGTCTGCGCGTTCGGATGGAATCTGCTGATGGAAAAAGACGGAGAGAAGAACGCCACACCCGAAGCCGTGGAATCGGACGACATATTCCGGAAGGTATTTTACCCGCTAACGTTGCCCCTGACCATCGGGCCGGGCTCGATCTCGGTGGCCATCACGGTAGGCGCAAACGTGGGGCACACCTATGGAGTCCACATCTGGATTATGGTGGCAGCCGTGCTCGCCATGGGCCTCGTCGCGGCCAGCATTTTCTTTTGTTATCGTTTTGCGGACTGGCTGGTTAGGGTGCTCGGAGAAACCGGAACCACCGTTGTCATTCGCCTTTCCGCCTTCCTGCTGCTCTGTATCGGCGTCCAGATCGTCTGGAACGGGGCCGACGTCCTGCTCGGATCCGTGCGGCTTCAGCTAAAGTAGGCGCGCCGGTTTTCTCTAAGGCCTGGGAGAGGTCAGGTCTCCAATGGGCAGCAACAGATGGAGACCGCCATTCGTCGCGGTGTCGAACTGGCGACGTTCTCTTCAAAGATGGCGTAGTTCCTGAATTCTGCAGGATGCGTCTGAGGCAACACAAATCGCTGGCTTAAAGGCGCCTAGCTCTGCGCGCGTGAATCAAAGCAGGACTTGGCACCGTTCATGCCAAACACACAAAACCGTAATGACTAACTCAAATGTATTGCCAATGAAAACAAAACTCACTTCACAGTCAAAATATCTTCGCAAACTTTACATCGCTTCGCTATCCGCTGCCATGTTGACCGTCCAGGTCCGTCACGCCAGCGCGCAAACAGAGCAGGACATGATCGAAGTCGCGCGCAGCGTCGTGGCCGCCGATCGGAAGGCGGTCGTGGTGGCGGCCATGGAACTCACAGCGAAGGAAGGAACAAACTTCTGGCCCCTCTATGACGACTACCGGAATGAGATGGGGAGAATCACCGACGACCGCATAAAATTGATTCGCGATTACGCGAAGCTCTACCCAACTGTTCCAGACGAGCAGGCGAAACAAATTCTGGACACTTACACCCGGTTGCAACGAAGACAGGTGGATAAGCGCGCAGCGTATCTAAAAAACTTTGTCAAAATCCTGCCGCCCGCGAAGGCGTTAAGGTTTGCCCAGGTTGAGACCCGTCTTGATCTGGTCTACCAACTCCAATTGGCCGCCGCCGTTCCCTTAACACCACTTGCTGCGGAGAATTCAGTCCCGGCTTCCGTTCCTTCCGAGGCGATTACCGCGGAAGCCGAGCGCGCCATCGAGGCTTTCAAGAGCGTTGATACAGGATTAACCACTCTTTTCAACAATTCGGCTGGGTTCGCAGTGTTTCCGAGCATTGGCAAGGGAGGGCTTATCTTCGGTGGGGAGCACGGAAAAGGTCTCGTCTATCAAAGCGCCAGTCCTGTCGGTGAAGCCACACTGACGGAAATAAACGTGGGCCCGCAGGTTGGCGGCGGGACCTTCTACGAAGTGATTTTCTTCGAGACCGCCGAGTCGCTCGCAAATTTTAAAGAAGGCCATTTTGAAATGAGCGCAAAGGTTGCCGCCATTGCGGCGGCAGAGGGCGCTGCACTGGACGCTAAATATCGGGAGGGCGTCATCGTCTTCACCCTTCCACGAAGCGGCCTGATGGCCCAGGCAGCCATCGGCGGCCAAAAGTTCAGCTACAAGCCACTGCAGTGATTCCCCGTTGTTAGACAATGATTGGACTCATCATCATTACAACAGGTCTGGCTGTGTCGTGCGGGGTCTATTGGCATTGGCTCAACGTGAAGCGAGAAACAAAAGTATCTGAGGCGAGATACAGAGGTCCACAATCTCGGGCATGACGAGGGTTCCAAATGCCCCTCAATTGTTTTGACGGGACGTACCGCAGTTTCGAGCAGCAGGTGCTGCCAGAACTGGACCGGCGCGGCATTGCCGTTTTGGGGATGAAGAGCCTGGGCGGCGATGGCCTAGCCAAATCCGGCGTTTTGAAAGTCACTTCGACAGACCTCAAGAACTGGGACGTAACATTCAACCCGACCGCGCCGTCCGACCACGGGTACGAAGCTCACCCCGCCGGCCTCGTCGATCTTCGAGCGGTCGGCTGCGAACTCGTTCCAGAAGCGATCCAGATAAATGCGCTCGCGCCCGGCGACGAGCCGCTCGGCATCAGGGCCGCCGAAGGAGAAATGCCAGAGGAGAGGATTGCGGACGAGGTCGTCCCAGGGTGGTATGCCTGGAACTGGAGCATCCATCACGACCAGCTTTTCGGTCTTGTCGGGATAGCGGGCCGCATAAGCATAGGTAACCATATTGCCGATATCGTGCCCGACAATTGCCGCCTGATCGATGTTCAGCGCCGCAAGAACGGCCCAGACATCCGCTGCCTGAGTGCGTTTGTCGTAGCCCTCTGGCGGATGTGAAGAGAGGCCCATCCCGCGCAGGTCGGGGACAACTACGGTGTGATCGCGCGCAAGCTCCGCAGCCAGGGGTGCCCACATATCGCCGGTATCGCCGAATCCATGGATGAGCACGACTGCCGGCCCATGACCGCCGGTGCGGACATGAATCGTCACACCTTCCGCAGTCTTAATGTCCTGCGTGCGGAAGTCCTTTGGAAAGTGTTTAACCTGCGCTCCAACTGGAAACACGAACGCGAGCGCGGCAACACCGCCGAGAATGGTTCTAAGCATGTTGCAACTTTGCTCGTGAATTCGTCGTAAGCAAGTGAATCGCACTGCGATTCGATCTGGAGGCACTGTCCCGCGACCCCGCCCAATTTTGCCTGCCTCGCCATAGCTTCCGAGCGGAGGCGGGTCTTCCAATCCAGCGAAGTGATTCCCCCCGGTTTTCCGTCCGGCCATCAACCATCAACTCTCAACCCTCAACCTCCGCCCGGCGTAAAGGATGCCTGCGAAGTTGGCGCGCGCACTTGCGTGTGAGGCAAGTTGACAAGACCAGCGTCATGAGGTAGAAGAGTCTCGTTTTATGCGAGTATTCGCGAATTGATTATGAATAATACACTTCTTAGAGTTCCTTCTTCACCCTGGGCACTTCTGATTGATGGCTCGGCCCTTTTCTTCGGCCAGCGCTCGGTTTCGCCCGACCGAAACATGAATTACGTTGCCTTAAAAGAGCAACTTGAAAAAGAGAACAGGTCCGGCGTGGCACCGAAGACGGCTTTCTTTTTCACGGCGGCCGATGAGGGGAACCCGAATCAGGTGAAGTTTAATGACATGATTCGGAACAGCATTGGGTGGCATGTTCACCAGGTCGCCCCGCACGAAGCGAGCATCGTCAATCCTCTTCTGGACGAACAAGCCCCGCGAATTATCCGGTTCGACTCGATGATAGCGTATGCTCTGGGTAGATTGACGGCAGGGAAAGCGGTTCCTGCTGATCTCGACGCTTCACCTGTGGCCCGGGTATTCATCGTTTCCGACTCGTGGGCGCTGGCTGGACCGGTAAGAGACTGTGTGTCACGTGGCACGGGCGTGACGATGGTGTTCTTCGGGTCGTTAATTGACAATCGCTGGCACAAGGTGTTTCGCGATGCTGAAAAGTCCGGAGGTAGACTCGACTTCTTTGACCTCGATGCTGTTGTACAGAGGCTTTTTGATCGCGTAAGGCCATCGAAAAAGGGAGCAGAGGATCTGCTGCCCGGGCTTCCGTGACGAAATACGATTTGACAGGAAACTAAACCTGTTGTTAAGTTCAAGTCTTCCCGCTACCTTGTGGCTGCGGGTTATGTATGGGCTCCAAATGGAGCCGTATCAAATAAACGGTTCGGCAGGCGGCTGCCAGCGGTCGGACCGATAACAGGGCAGCGATAAAATAATTATATGAAAAAGATAGTGGAACCGTTTAACGGTTCGATCGGACATCTGAGGATTGACGGCCCAAACTTCGATGGGCAGTTATGGAAAATTCTGCGACGTAAAGCTCGCGCGGATGATTACCCACAATGGAGGACGGTTCTTATCGGGTTAAAGAAGCACGTTGGCCCATGCGATGGGGAGATAGTGTACGCGGCTGACACAGCCGGGGACCGCATTCTGCCGAAGCTGAGAGCTCTTCGTGAGCACGGCTTGAGAACTCCTGTGGTTACGGAGGCCACACGTGGCTATGACTCCTCTGACCCCGTTGATGACTACATCGACTGGCAGATTGATTGCGCTGCCAGGGCGAGCGACTCAACGCCCTTTGTGCTATGTGCGCACGACCACGGCTATGCCAAATGGCTCGAGAAGGCGATTGTCGTGGGCGTTTGGGTAGTTTTGATTGGATTCTGTGAGGAGATGGCTCCCGCGTTGATCGCGCTCCGGGGAAAAGGGGCGCTGATTCTGGACTTGGAATACGATCTCCATGCGTTTGATTACCGCCTGCCTAATCGGATCGACGGTGAGGCCCTTGCGGCGATGGGGATTCGTGAAGGAGCGCGTGGGGTTAAGCAAACGAAGGAGTTCTCCGCAGGGGTTGAATTATGAACACGAGAGGAGTTGCGAAGATTATTGACAAATCTTCCCAAAATGGGAAACTCAGCTTGACAGGCAATGTGGGAAGGATTATGGTATGCGTGTCATCGCGATAAAGCGGTTGCGAGAGTACTGGCAGAAGGAACCAGCAGCAGAGCAGGCATTAAGAGCCTGGTATGCGGAAGCGGAAGAAGCAGATTGGAAAACGCCGGCTGAGATAAAACGGCAATATGGAAATGCCAGTATCCTGAAAAATGGGCGCGTGGTGTTCAATATCTGTGGAAACAAGTATCGGCTGATCGTGAGGATCAGATTTGACCATGCAACGGTTTACATCCGCTTCATCGGGACACATGAAGAATACGACGAAATAGACGCAAACAAGATATGAGCATGAAACCGAAAGTGATCAAGACCGAGGCTGATTACGAGGCGGCTTTGGATCGCATCGATGAGATCATTGATGCGAAGCCTGGCACGCCTGAGGCGGATGAGCTCGAACTGATTTCGACTCTGGTCGAATTGTATGAAAAAAAGACTTCACCGATCGAGCCTCCGGACCCAACGAGTGCCATCCTTTTCCGGATGGAACAGCAAGGGCTGAAACCAAAAGACTTGGTGCCCTACATAGGAAGCGCGAGCAAGGTGTCTGAGGTGCTTTCGGGGCGCCGCACTCTAAGCTTAACCATGATTCGCAATCTGGCGGACGGCTTGGGCATTCCAGCGAAGTCCCTCGTCAAGCGACCAGAGGCGAAGCTCGATTTGAGTGAGGCGCAGAGGTTTCCCATAGGCGAAATGGTGAAGCGCGGATGGTTTCCCGGCTTTTCTGGCAAGGTGCATGATGCCAGAAACCAATTAACGGAATTGTTTACGGGATTCCTGCGCCTGGCTGGCGGGGTGGAACTCCGGACGGCGTTGAACCGCCAGCATGTCCGCAGCGGCTCCCAGATGGACCCATACGCGCTGGCAGCATGGAGGATTCGGGTTGTGTCGGTGGCGCTCGCGGAAAAGCTGCCTCCGCATCAGAGAGGAACGGTGAACCTGAACTTTCTGCGCGAGCTAGTAAGGCTGAGTTATTTGAACGAAGGGCCTCGGTTGGCGAAGGAGTTCCTGAATAAGAAAGGTATCCACTTGGTTGTGGAGAAGCATCTGCCGGGAACGTTTTTGGATGGTGCGGCGTTGAAGCTGCCGGATGGCTCGCCAGTGATAGCGGTGACGCTGCGGTACGATCGGCTCGATAATTTCTGGTTCACGCTGTGCCACGAATGCGCGCATGTGGCTCTGCACCTGGACAAGGATGGTGTGGAAGTGTTCTTCGACGATTTGGCGAAGAATGGAACCGACAAATGCGAAAGGGAGGCGGATAAGTTGGCCTCAGAGGCGCTGATTCCTGGCAAACTGTGGGAGGAGTCCGGCTTGGCTGAAAAGCATACAGCGGAAGCAGTGCGTGCATTTGCCGAGAAGCTCCGGATTAGCCCGGCGATCCCTGCCGGCCGGATTCGGTTTGAAAAGGATGATTACAGAATTTTGAAGGACCTTGTGGGCTCAGGCAGGGTTCGGCCTCTATTCGGCTCGGCGAACAACTAAAGAGAAAGAAGAAGTATATGGCTGCATTCACTACACGGGTCGAGCTGCATAGCGCAGGCTACGAGGATTATGAAGCACTTCACGCCGCGATGGAGGCGGAGGGGTTTTCACGAACCATTACCTCCGGTGACAACATCACCTATCATCTCCCGACAGCGGAGTATAATCGCTCGGGGAACCTGACACGGGATCAAGTTTTGGAATCTGCAAAGCGGGCGGTTGCGACCACCGGCAAGAAATATGCGGTGCTTGTGACCGAGTCGGACGGGAGGATGTGGACCGGTTTGGAAAAGGTTACGCGCCAAGCTTCGGGATATTACCGTTGAGGGCGGGTTATGAGCGAAATCTCGTTCCAAATTCCCCGGCAATCTGACTTGCAGATTATCGAGGCGCTCAGATCAGTAGCTGAGCAGTCGGCGTTGTCGGGGCCGCTGCTTTACGTTTATCCGTTCGAAGGAGCAAATTCAAAAACAGTGCCTTTCTCGAACTACGCGGAGGACGAGGTGCTGAAGTCGATTCTGCCGCTGCATCAGGCGTCTATTCATGCGTTCAACCTGCAGTTCAACCCGAACGGGCAGACGCACACGATCATCGGCATAAAACGTGTGAACAAAAGTCTTTTTGACGAGTGCCGCGCCATCTGGAATGAGAGACGTGATACGTTGACCGATGCTGCCTACGTCCGGATCGTCGCTCTGGCCAAGCAGGTTTTGAAGGAGGTGAAGGTTGATGAAGCTTGTTCAGGGATGCCTGACCAACAGTTGAAGGGCTTTCTTGAGGCCCAGGTCGCGGGCGCCAGCCGACTACAAAACGTAAACGAGGAACTACTGTTTGGCATTCATGAGCGACAGAAAAAGCTGGACGACGATTTTCAGAAGAAGGGGTCTGATCTGGTGGCGAAGTTCGAACGAAAGACCGAGGAGCTCCAGAAGCAGCATGAGGAGAAGCAAAAGGCACTCGAGGAAAAAGAGGCCAACTTTAAGCAACGACAGGAACAGTTTGAAACACGCGAGAGCAAGTACCTACGGCGACAGCTCAGCAAGGACATGCTCAAGATTCTGGACAACTTTAAAACGAAGTTCGAACTCACGGAGAGCACGCGAGCGCTGCGCCGCCCGATCCATGCGTTCCTGGTGTTCCTAATATTTGTCTTTGGGGGACTAATGGTCCTTGGCTTCTACCAAACTTACGAGCTTCTCAAAGGGTTGGATCCCGCGAAAGTAAACTGGGTCGCTGTTGGATTTGTGAGCCTTAAGCAGGCAGGGTTTACTGCGGCGTTTATCGCCGCCGCCTGGTTTTACGTGAAATGGAATGACAAATGGTTCCGGCAACATGCGGATTCCGAGTTTATGTTCAAGAGGCTCGAGTTGGATATAACCCGCGCCAATTGGGTCGTGGAAATGGCTATGGAGTGGAAGGCCGAGAAGGGAACTGAGATCCCGACGGAATTGCTGGACCGCCTGACACGAAACCTTTTCAAGGAAGACCATGGCGGCAAAGACGGGGAGGCACCTCCCACCATCGCCGACGCAATCCTGGGCTCGGCTGCGGCCCTGAAGGTGAAAGCGGGAGGGACGGAAATTGACTTTGATCGCAAGGGATTACAGAAGGCCCTCAAGAGTGGAAGTGAAAACCGATAAGCACATATGAAACGTGACATGGACTTAATTCGGCTGTCCTTGCTTGAAGTTGAAGGGGAACAGGCCGCGCCAAATCTATCCGAGTACACTGAGGAACAGAAAGTTAACCACATGGCACTCTGAATCGAGGCCGGACTTGTGGAAGGGGATATCGTCAAAGATGGTAACGGCTACCCTGCCGCTACGGCAGCGATCAGGTTGACCTGGAAGGGCCACGAGTTCTTGGACGCGGCTCGGAATGACAACGTATGGAAGAAGGCGCTGGCCCAAGTGAAGAAAACCGGCGGGCATGTTACGCTCGCAGCGCTGGAGGAGCTGTTGAAGCATTTGGCGAAGCAATCTCTTGGGTTGGTCTAGCAGCCCGTTGAAAAAGCCGCCCGGTGAGGGCACCGGGCCTACAATGCATGCCGATTTCCGAGGAAACCTTGTAGGCCGCGTGCCCTCACGCGGCGCACGGGACGTTTTTCAACAGACTGCTAGGGGATTGACTGGATTTCTGTGGAGTTCGTGAAACACCGTCCATGGTTGATCGTGTTTTTGCCGGTCAACTGCTCAAGCACGCTCTTGATACATTCAACAAATACTCAGGTCTGTACCGTGCGTCACGCTGGAAGCATTGTGACCGTTAACCACCGGTCCGCCTGAGATACTCTCTACCTCTTCTCAAGATTCGCGTTCGCCGATCTCGACTACGGTGAACCCGTCGTCCCGGATACCGCCAGCCACGAGCAGGCCCGTGCCGACCTCGAACGCATTTACGGAGATCACATGCGAATTGCCCGAGAGCTGGAAAGATCGGCTTCAAGTTAATCAGTGACGGCTCTTCGACACTGCGTCGAGAGTTCGGCGCTTAGCGCCGATCAAGATAAGTACCCGAGCGCTCGCTTCACACCGATTCTCATACGTAAGCCCTTGAATCTGCGAGTGGCGCGCACCGGCACCAGCCACTTCATAAGGGGGTGGCACGGCCCGTGCATAGAGTCACGCGACAGAAAAAAACCGTGACTCAAATGAATTTTATGATTGCAGCGGACCGAAATTCTCAACCCGACGGAAAGGTATGAAGCAAAAACGCGGAGCAGAAATTATCGTCGAGGCACGCCTATGAATCGAATTCGCCTATACCTCGAGCTTACAAAGCCGCGGATTCTCGTCATGGTCCTGGTAACGACGACGTTGGGATTTCTTCTTGGTGGCACAAGCCGGGACTCTGTGGCGCTCCTGTTTTTCACGTTGTTTGGCGTGGGGAGCGCTACAGGGGGCGCGGCGGTGCTGAATAATTATTTGGAAAGGGACTTTG
>WNGF01004256.1_pt1 | contig 18875 bp, 19 predicted proteins | sample 5400641 | NCBI WGS metagenome assembly WNGF01 (sample SAMN13153371, study PRJNA577476) | soil metagenome | isolation source: 80 cm soil or saprolite under grassland replicate 2 | place: USA:California | collected 2016-06-15
TCGGCGCGATCATCCGCGACCTGCGTGAGCTTCGTTATCGAGCCGTCCACGATCTCGATTTCCGGATCTCACAGGACGAGGCGGAGAAGTACGCCGAGCTCGCACAGCGCACGAGCGAGGCACTCCGGATGGCGGACTTGGAGCCGACGCGCGCGTAAGCGTCCCGCTAGCCCTTCTTAGGGGCGGGAACTCGTGACGTTGTGACGGGTTTCATGCGGCTGTTGCGAGGCGGGCGGCGGTGACGTAGTCGGCGATGCCTCGCTCGAGGGTGGTGAGGGCGCGGCGGATCTCGAGCGGCGCTGGCGGTCGGTCCGCGTCGAGAAGGGGTCGGAGGAGGCGGTGCTGGAGCTTGCTGTAGAAGACGGCGACGCGGATGCCTTCGGGGGTGAGGACGTACCGGTTGCTGCGGGGAAGCCGTTGGATGAGCCCGTGCAGGCGCAGGCGGCGTAGGTCGTAGCTCATCTGGCTGGGGCTGTACTCCTGGCCGAGCAGCCCGGCGACGTGCCCGCGAAGGCTCTTGTTGCTGAAGCCGGTGACGGCGTGGAGGGTGGTGCAGAGGGCGCCGGCCAGGGCGGTGACGCGTGAATCGCCGAAGCGCAGGGCTCCGGTTCGCTGGCCCTCTCTTACGTAGGGCTGGTGGATGCGCTCGAAGAGCGCAGAGCCGATGGCACAGTCCTGGCCGGCACGCTCGATCATAAGCAGGCGCCTGTTGACCCGCCGCGCCTTCGCGATCAACTCGGGCAGGTGCTCGAGCCGGGCGAGCACGCCGAGGTCGGCGGGCTTGTTGATCACCGCCTCGATCCGCAACGCGCGGCCGTCTTTCAGGTACTGCTTGAGCCGCGAGTGCTTGTAGCCGACGTCGAGCCTGACCTCGCTGCCGGCCGAGAAGACGCGGGTGCGGAACGGCTCCCGAGTCGTCTTGCGCACCTGCCGCGCGAACACGATCGCGACTTGCTCGGGGCGACCGATGCCGATGTTGTCGGCGACCAGCGCCTCGAAGAAGCCGCGCGCCCGTCGCGGGTCGTCGAGCACGAGCGTGCGCGAGACCTCGACCTGGCGCATCGACAGCTCCCACCAGTAACCGGCTGCCCGGTCGGCGGCCGTGAACGGGGTCGGGATCACCGCCGTCCAGCGGTCGAAGAACGCCTGCACCTCGCCGGGGCCGAAGCGGTCGCAGAGCGCCTGCAACCGCGCCGGCTCGCCGCAACCGGCAAAGCCGTTGCTCAGCGGCTGGAACGCGATGCCGGCGCGTGCCGCCTGCCGCTTCGCCCACTCGTGCCCGTTCAACCAGACCTTGGCCGGGTAGGGGAAGTGGGTGCAGATCTTGATGAAGCCGGGGCCGAACTCCGGGTCGAGCAGATAGAAGTAGTAGACGCCGGCCCGGCGCTCCTCCTTCTCGAACGCGAAACTGACAGCGCCCGGCTTCTGCGCGCGGTTGCGGGCGCCGAACACCCACTGGATCTCCTGCGCGGCAACGATCGCGACCACCCCGAACCGGCCCTCCCGCTCCGCGCGCTCCAGGTAGGGGCGCACGTGGTCAAGCTTGCGGTCGTCCCAGCGGCTGCGATCTGGCTTGCGCAGCCGCAAGATCGGGATCGAGCGCGCCGCCGCGAACGCCTTCACCTCACGCCGGAACCGGTTACCAATCTGCGCGAACAGCGCCGGCGAGGGAACCGGCTTACCGAGGTGCGCGGTCAGAAACTGCACCACCTGCCCGCCCACCTGCAAGCGCGGCACGTACGCGTTCAGGTACAGCCGATCGACGCACTCGACCTCGAGCGCGACATGGCCCTCGAGCACCTCGTTGATGTTCGTCACGCTCACCATCCCGGCAGCGTGACGCGAAAGGGCCGGCTTTGCCGGCCCGCCCCTCCGCCTACCACCGGGAGGGGTCCGTGGGGAGGGCCTGCCCTCCCCACGCTAATGCTCCCCAAAACCTGTCCCCAACGTTCGGCGCGCCCACACTGGGCGACGCCGATTTCACGCGCATCTGGAAGCCAGGCTAGCCACCTCGGCCCTGTACGGCGGCAGACCTCCCGTCTTCTCACCACTCGACGAGCTTCCAGATCTCAGGCTGCGGCTCGCCCGCCTCTCCGACCTCGGCGAAGATGCTCACCGCCTGCTTCAGGTGCACCATCGCCTCGTCCGCGCGGCCTTGATCATGGAGGAGGTCTGCGAGGTTGTTATGCAGCGCCGCCTGCCGGTGACGGTCGCCGAAGCGGCCGCACAGTTCGAGCGCTTTCTCAGTCCGCGCGATCGCTCCGTCCAAATCCGCCTCCGCGCGATCGAGCAACGCGAGGTTGTTGAGCGCGGCGACTCGCGCGCCCGGCTCGGCCCGCTCGTCCGCCCAGCGCAAGCTGAGCTCGAGGTGCTCGCGCGCGCGGGTGCGGTCGCCGGCGTTCTTCGTGAGGATCCCGAGGATGTTGTGCGCCTGCGCGAGCGCTGCTTCGTCGCCGGCAGCTTCCGCGCTCGCGAGCGCCTCGCGCGCGCGCACGAGCGCGCCCTCTCGGGCGCCCGAGCGGTGCGCCACGAGGCTCAGATCCGCGAGCACGCGGGCCCGAAGCGCCCCATCGCTCGAACCGGACGAGGCTAGTGCGGCCTCGAGATGCCGGGCCGCCAGCTCCCAGTCCCCTCGCCGGAGATGGAGTCCGCCGAGCTTGTGCTCCAGCCCAGGCGCATCCTCCGCGACTGCCTCTGCCGCGGCGGCCTCGTAGCTCGCCAGCGCCCCGCCGTAGTCGCCGAGGAGGGTTCGGAGGTCGCCGATCCGTTCGTGCACGACGCCTGATTCTTGATAGCCGAACGCCAAAGCTGTCTCGTAGGACGCGAGTGCGTCCGCGTTCGCGTAAACGGAACGCGCGTGTTCGCCGGCTCGGAAAAAGTACTGAGCGGCCTCACCATCGCGGCCCGCCAGCTGGTAGTGCCGCGCGACTTGGGCGGCTGACGGGCCCGCCGCAGCCCCCGTTCGTGCAAGCACGTCCGCGACGCGACCGTGGAGGAGGCGCCGTCGAGCGAGGCTCGTATCGGCGTACGCGAGCAGTCGCAGCTGCTCGTGCTGGAAGTCGTACTGGTTGTCTGCCTCCCCGATCAGTCCGCGGAACGTAAGCTCCTCGAGCGCCGACACCGTCTCCTCTTCGGTCCGGCCCGCCACCTGGCGCACGGTATCGGCATCGAAGCGGTTGCCGATGACCGCGCCCGCCGTCAGCAGCTGGCCGGCGAGATCCGAGACGGAGGCGAGCCGCGCACGCAGGAGGTCGCGCACGCCGCCCGGCGGCGACTCCGCGTCGCCACGCGCGACCGCGCGCAGATACTCGACCACGAACAGGGGGAGACCTCCCGTCTCTTCGTGGACGGCCCGCGCCAGCTGGGTATCGCCGCTCTGGTTCACCGCCGCGGCAAGCGCTTCGACGTGCCGCTCGTCCAAGCGGCTGGGCCGGACGGCCGTCGCAAAGCCGCCGCGAATGCCCTCCGCGAGCAGCCGGCGGAGCCGGTGCTTGGGATCGACATCCTCGCTCCGCCACGTCAAGAGAAGAAGCATCGGGTGGCCGTGCAGACGCCGGGCGAGGTACGCGAGAAAGTCGAGCGACGCCTCGTCGGCGTTGTGGACGTCGTCGAAAAGGAGGCCCCCCGGCGCCGGACCGCCCAACGCTCGTTCGAGCACGCCGCGCAGGCTCTCGAAGAAGCGGGTCTGCGCTCCCTCGCTATCGAGCGGGCTCGGCGGCGGCGGCCCCGCCTCCGGGAGCAGGCGCGCCAGCTCGCCTGCGGCGGCTTCCGGGATCGAGTCAAGCAGCGAGATGGCGGAGCGGAGGGCGTCCGCGACGGGCGCATAAGCGAGCGTTCGCTCGTCTTCGTGGCACGCCGCGGCGATCGTGACTGTTCCGCTTTGCCCGAGCCAGCCGCGGAAGTCGTTCGCGAGCCGGCTCTTGCCGATTCCCATCTCTCCTTCGATGACGGCGAGGCGACCGTCCTCGTCGACGTGTCGGTAGCACTCCATGAGCGCGGCCCACTCAGACGCGCGGCCGACGAGCGGCACGGCGCCCTCGGGTGGGGCTTCCGCGGCGACGACAGCGGCCCGCGGGCCAGCATCGGAGGGGGGAGTGGAGAGCGCGTCCTCCTGGATCGCGCGGTAGAGGCGCGTCGTCTCCTCGACCGGCGCTACCCCAAGCTCCGAGTGGAGCGTGCGGACGCACTCGCGGTATTGGCGCACCGCCGCCGCGCGCTCGCCGTTGCGCGCGTAGAGCTCGATCAGGCGGCGGTGGGCCGGCTCGTCCAGCGGGTTGAGTACGAGACGCCGGCGGGCGCGCGCGATCGCGACCTGGAACTCACCGCGGCCCGCGTGGTGGTCGGCGAGGCGGTCGAGCGCCGTTGCCAGCTCCCGGCGGAGAGAGTCGGTCTCGAACGCCTGCCAGTCGTCGAACGACGCGCTGTCGCGGAGCCCGAAACCGGAGAGGAAGTCGCCGCGGTAGAGGTTGACGGCTTCGGTGACAAGGGCCGGCTGCTCCGAGCGGAGCCGCTCGCGAAACTCGTCGACGTCGACGACCAGCCCGTCACCGCGGCTGAGCGCGATCGTCTCGCGGCTGGTCTCGATCCATTCGGCGCCGAGCGCCTTCCGCAAGGTCGACAGCGTTCGCCGTAGTGCTCCACGTGCATGCTCGTGGTCGTACTCGGGCCACAGCAGGTTGGCGAGCTCGTCCCGCGTGTGCGCGCGGCCGCTGACGGCGAGGTAGGCGAGCAGCGCGATCGCCTTGCGCGTGTCGACCTCGACGGGCTCGCCGTCCCGGATGATCTTCGGTGCACCGAGAAGGGTGAGCTCCAGTTTCGCCATCGCGCTACGAGTTCGCGGCCGTCACGATGATCGTAACGATCTCGTGACGCCAGTCGATCAAGATCGACGGCACGATGGAGCGTGCGCTCCGGCAGCGGAAGGTGAACGCGGGCTTGGCAACTGCGGCCAGACGAGGGATGCTTGGCGGAGGCAAGCGTGGAGGCGGCCAGCAGCCATGGTGAGCGAGACGCGATACGCCCGTAGCGGTGACACGAGCGTCGCCTATCAGGTGCTGGGCCGCGGTCCGATCGACCTCGTCTACGTCCCCGGCTTCCTGAGCCACCTCGAGTGGAACTGGCAGTACCCGCCGATCGCGCGCTTCCTCGAGCGGCTCGCGTCTTTCTCGCGCCTGATCGTGCTCGACAAGCGCGGCACCGGCCTCTCCGACCCGGTCGAGGGCGTGCCGACGCTCGAAGAGCGGATGGACGACGTACGCGCGGTCATGGACGCGGTTGGCTCCGAACGGGCCGCGCTCTTCGGCGTGGCGGAGGGTGGGCCCCTGTGCCTCCTCTTCGCGGCCACCTATCCAGAGCGGACCTCGGCCCTCGCTCTGTACGGGTGCCCGGCGAAGTTCACGCAGGACCGTGAGTACCCGTGGGGCTGGACGCCGGCCGGCATCCAGATCTACCTGACTGCGAGCGAGCCCGAATGGGGAACGGGAGTGGGCGCCGAGCACCTCGCGCCGAGCCTTGCCGCCGACGAGGCGTACCGGCGCTGGTTCGCACGGATGCTGCGTCTGTCGGCGAGCCCGCGCATGGCCCTGGCGCTCCTCCGGATGAACACCGAGATCGACGTCCGAGCGATCCTGCCGAGCGTCCGTGTTCCCACGCTCGTCCTGCACCGCAGCGGCGACCTCTTCGTCGCGCCGGGTCACAGCGCCTACCTAGCGGAGCACGTACCGGGCGCGAGCCTGGTCGAGCTTCCAGGTCACGACCACTGGCCGTGGGCCGGCGACTCGGACGCGGTCGTCGCCCATCTCCAGGAGTTCACGACCGGCGTCCGCTGGGCGCCCGAGCCGGACCGCGTCCTCACCACCGTCCTCTTCACTGACATCGTCGGCTCGACCGAGCGCGCGGTCAGCGACGGCGACTGCCGCTGGCGCGACGTCCTCGAGGAGCACCGCGCGCTCGTGCGCCGCGAGCTCGCGCGCTTCCGCGGCCGGGAGATCGAGACGGTCGGCGACGGCTTCCTCTCGAGCTTCGACGGGCCCGCGCGCGCCATCCGCTGCGCGCGGGCGATCGCGGAGGCGGTGCGGCCGCTCGGCGTCGAGATCCGTGCCGGGATCCACACGGGAGAGTGCGAGGTTCTCGGCGACCGGCTCGCAGGGGTCGCCGTCCACGTGGGGGCGCGCGTGGCCGCGAAGGCGGCGCCGGGCGAGGTGCTGGTCTCGAGGACGGTGCGGGACCTCGTCGCCGGCTCCGGGATCGAGTTCGAGGACCGCGGATCGCACGAGCTGAAGGGTCTGCCGGGCGAGCAGCAGCTGTTCGCGGTTCGGCCGCATGGAACGCGCCCTACGGCTGTACAGCCGGTCTGGGCCGATCGGGCGGCGCCGTGAGGAAAGCGAGCGCGGCCGTCGCCGTCGTCGTCGCCACCATTGTCGCTTCGGTGGTCGCCGTCGTGCTGATCGTGCTGCTGCAGCTCGACTCGTCCTACCACCCGGAACAGTCGCTGCCGAGCGACGTGGTCGACGCGCTCATCCCGCTCTCGTTCGCGGTCGTGGGCGCGGTCATCACGGTGAAGCGTCCCGACAACTTCGTCGGCTGGGCGCTTTCGCTGTCGGGGCTCCTGCAGCTCCTTGGCGGCCTCTTCGGCACCTACGCGGAGCTAGCGCTGCTCGCGAAGCCGGAGGCGGGCTTGCCGGCCGGCGCTGCGGCCGCGGCGATCGCCGGAGGATCCTGGACCCCGATCATCGCAGGGCTCTTCCTGCTCTTCCTGCTCTTTCCCGAGGGGAAGCTCCCGTCGGCGCGGTGGCGCCCAGTCGTGTGGTTCGTCCTCGTCGGGCTCTCCGGCGCCTGGCTCGTGATCGCGACGGCGCCGGGCCACCTCGACCCGCCGTTCAAGGCATACGAGAACCCGCTGGCGTTCGTGAGCAACGGGCGCTACGTCTACGCCTACTTCCTCGTCATCGCCGGCTGCCTTGTCAGCACGGGGCTCGCCGCGATCAGCCTGATCCGGAGGTTCCGCCGGTCACGCGGGCTGGAGCGGCAGCAATTCAAGTGGCTGGCCGCGAGCACAGCGGTCTTCGTCCTCGTGCTGCCGATCGCGGCGCCGTTCGACTTCTCCGGCGTGTCGGGTGTAGCGATCGCGCTGTCGATGATCGCTGTCCCCCTCTCGGTCGGCATCGCCGTCCTGCGCTACCGGCTGTACGAGATCGACGTGATCGTGCGCCGCACGCTCGTCTATGGCGCACTGACGGCCGGCCTCGGCGGTCTCTATCTCGGGATCGTGCTCGCGCTCCAGCAGGTGTTCTCGTCCTTCGCCGGAGGCTCCAGCCTCGCGATCGCGGGCTCGACGCTCGCGGTCGCCGCGCTGTTCCGGCCGGCCAGAAGCCGTGTCCAGGCGTTCGTCGACCGGCGCTTCTACCGGGGCAAGTACGACGCCGAGCGGACGCTCGCCGCGTTCGCTTCGCACCTCCGCGACGAGGTCGACCTCGACGCCTTGCGCGCCGAGCTGACGGCCGTCGTCGCCGAGACGATGAGGCCGGCGCACGTGTCCCTGTGGCTCAGGGAGGGACGATGACGCGCGGCCGCGCCCGCGCGGTGGTCACGTACGGCGGGCTCGTCGCAACGCTCGCGCTCGCGGTCGGGGCCCTCGTGCTCTACCTCCACACGCGGTCCACGCCGGTCGACTTCACCGAGCCCCGGGTGGTCGACGCCGCTGTCGGAGCGGTCGCGGCTGCGTTCGCGGTCGTGGGGGCCGCGATCCTGCGCGCGCGGCCGGACAACCGCGTCGGCTGGCTGTTCTGGGCAGTCGGGCTCTTCACCGCGCTCGGCGCGTTCGCGCAGCAGTACGCCGTCTACGCGGTGAGCGGGCAGCCGAGCCCGCTCTGGGGCGGAGCGGCGGCGGCGTGGCTGCAGTCGTGGAGCACTCTGAGCTCCCTCACGACGGGCGTCGGGCTTCTGCTCGCGCTCTTCCCCGACGGGCGCGTGCTCTCCCCGCGCTGGCGCATCGTGCCCTGGGCTGCCGTCATCGGGTTCGCGTGCTTCGCCGTCGGATACACGCTCCGCGCGGGTCCCGTCAACGACCCGTTCGGCTCCGTCTCGAATCCGTTCGCCGTCCCGCATCTCGACCGGATGGGCCAGATCCTGATTCCGATCGGCTTCTTCCTCTCGGTGCTGTCGACCCTCGCGGCCGCAATTTCGCTCGTCGTCCGCTTCCGCCGAGCGTCCGGCGTCGAGCGGGAGCAGATCAAGTGGCTCGCCGCCGCGGGGGCTGCGCTCGCGGTGTCGCTCGCGGCCGTCCTCAACGTCCAGTCGTCCAAGACCGGAGTAGCGATCGCCACTTCCCTCCTCGACGTCTCGCTGATCGCCGTTCCCCTGGCTGCGGGACTCGCCATTTTCCGCTACCGCCTGTACGAGATCGACGTCGTCATCAACCGCACCCTCGTCTACGCGCCGGTGACAGTGCTTCTGGCGGGGACCTACGTCGGACTCGTGCTGCTCTTCCAGCTTGCGCTGCGCCCGCTGACCGGCGGTAACGGGCTCGCGGTCGCCCTCTCCACGCTCGCCGTGGCCGCGCTCTTCCGCCCCGCCCGCAATCGAGTGCAGGCGCTCGTCGACCGGCGCTTCTACCGGCGCAAGTACGACGCCGAGCGGACGCTCCAAGCCTTCGCGGCGCGGGTGCGCGACGAGGTCGATCTCGACTCGCTGCGCGTCGAATTGACGGCCGTGGCCGCCGAGACGATGCAGCCTGCGCACGTGTCGCTCTGGCTACGTGACGGGAAGGCGCCCGTAACGGAAGCCGTCACGATTCCGGGACGGTTGCTCGGTACAAAGGAAAGGACATGAACGCCTTCGCGCAGACGTTCCTCCGAGTCGTCGGACGCCGCCCCGCTCCGGCGACGGCGGCCGAAGCGCGCGTTCCGGAGTCGCTCCGGCTGGTGGACGCGCCGCCGGTCGAGATCGCCCCCACCGATCCGAGCATCGCTTACTTCCAGAGCGCGACCGGTGCAGTCGATATCCAAGGGCTCGCGCTCGAGTCGCCCGCGCTCGCGGCGCTCAAGGAGGCGGGAGTGAAGCTCGTGGTGCCGCTCGTCAGCCAGGGCGAGCTCATCGGGCTCCTAAACCTGGGACCGCGCCTCTCCGATCAGGAGTACTCGGGCGATGACCGGCGGCTGCTCGACAACCTCGCCGCGCAGGCCGCACCGGCGCTTCGAATCGGCCAGCTCGTGCGCGAGCAGGAGGCAGAGGCCCGGACGCGCGAGCGCTTCGAGCAAGAGCTGCAGGTCGCGCGGCTGATCCAGCAGAACTTCCTGCCCAAGCAGCTTCCCGACCTCCCCGGCTGGCACGTCGCCGCGTTCTATCGGCCGGCGCGGGCAGTCGGTGGCGATTTCTACGACTTCGTCGAGCTCGACCGCGGGCGGATCGGAGTGGTCGTGGGCGATGTCACCGACAAGGGCGTCCCGGCGGCGCTTGTCATGGCGGCCACGCGCAGCCTGCTGCGTGCCTCCGCACAGCGGCTCGTCTCGCCCGGCGTCGTGCTCGAGCGCGTGAACGAGGCCCTCTGCCCGGACATGCCGGAGAAGATGTTCGTCACGTGCCTGTACGGCGTGCTCGAGCCGGCGAGCGGCCTGTTCCGCTACGCGAATGCGGGGCACAACGTCCCGTACGTCCGCACCGAGGCCGGCGTTGGCGAGCTGCGGGTGACCGGGATGCCGCTGGGTCTCTTCCCCGGGATGACGTACGAGGAGAAGGAGGCCGTGCTCGCCCCGGGCGACGGCGTCCTCCTCCATAGCGACGGGCTCGCCGAGGCGCACAACCCGGCCCGGGAGATGTTCGGCCTCCCGCGACTGAGGGCGCTCGTCGGCCAGGGAGTCGACGGCGAACGCCTGATCGACCTTCTCCTCGGCGATCTGGATGCCTTCACGGGAGAGGCGTGGGAGCAGGAGGACGACATAACGCTCGTGACCCTTCAGCGTACGAGTGCGGTGGTGCCGGCCACGAACGGAGCCAACCGGACCCTCGCCGAGTTCGAGATCGCGAGCGAGCCCGGCAACGAGCGCGAGGCGATCGCGCGCGTGGTCGACGCGGTCGCCGATCTGGCTCTCCCGCCGGTGCGCATCGAGCGACTGAAGACCGCCGTCGGCGAGGCGACGATGAACGCAATGGAGCACGGAAATCGATACCAGGCCGACGTCCCGGTATCGATCCGGGTACGGGCATCCGACGAACGCCTGACGGTCGAGATCAGCGATCGGGGCGGCAACCGACAACTGCCGCGGTACGAGAAGCCTGATCTCGAGGCCAAGCTTGCGGGCCAGCAGTCGCCCCGCGGTTGGGGCCTGTTCCTCATCGAGAACATGGTCGACGAGCTGACGACACGGAGCGACGAGGAGCGCCACACCGTCGAGCTCGTCCTGCACCTGGAAGGAGGAGGACATGGGAGCGACGCGGTTTGATGCGCGGGTGCGCGAGCGCGACGGGTTCGCGGTAGTCGACCTCGACGGCGACATCGACGCCGGCGCGGACGAGGCGCTCGAGCGCGCCTACGCCACCGCTGTGGACGGGAGCGGTCGGACGGTGCTCCTCAACTTCGCGGGGGTCGATTACATCAACTCGACCGGGATCGCGCTGATCGTCGGCCTGCTGGCCCGCGCCCGGAAAGAACGAACGAGGGTTCTCTGCGCGGGGCTCTCCGAGCACTACCGCGAGATCTTCGAGATCACGCGGCTGGCCGACTTCATGGAGCTGTACGCAGACGAGGACAGCGCCGTCGCCACCCGGCCGGCCGCCGAGCAAAGGAGGGAACCATGAGCACGGGCACCGCGTCGACCGGCGTGCGTCGCGTCGGCAGCGCCGGCATCATCGACATCAAGGGCGACATTACGGCCGCGAGCGAGGACGTCCTCATGGAGGCGTACAACCAGGCCTCCAGCGACGGCGCCCGCACGATCGCCCTCAACTTCAGCGGCCTCGAGTACATGAACAGCGGCGGCATCGGCCTGCTGGTGACGCTTCTCGTGCGGGCGAACCGCCAGCGCCAGCGCCTGTTGGCGTTCGGGCTGACAGATCACTACCGCGAGATCTTCGAGCTCACCAGGCTGGACGAGGCGATCGCGATCTATCCGAACGAGCAGGAGGCGCTGGCCGCGGCCGGCGCCGCGTAGGAAGGGGGAGCAATGAGCGGAGAAGACCTGAAGAGGGGAAGTGAATCACCGCCCGAGTCGGGGGCGCGCGATGCCGCCTACTGGGCAAAGCAGGTGTCCAAGCTCACGGTCGGCGAGGTGCCGCCCGAGGCGATCAGCCGCAACGTCGAGGGCAAGCGCGTCGTCGGGCCGATTCAGGGCTTCGGAAAGATGTGGCAGAAGACGTTCAAGGTGCCGTTGCGCGGGGCTGACGTCTCGCCGCAGGAGGTCGTCTCAACCTGGAAGGAGAAGTTCGCGAACTTCTGGCCCGAGAAGAATTTCTTCTACGGGCCGCTCACGGGGATCGCGCCGGGGGACGTCGCCGTGCTGAACCTTGCGATGCCGGGGCGGGTAAAGCTCTCGACCGGCGTGCTCGTCCTCTACGCGGACGACGAGTCGTTCGCGTTCATGACGCCGCAGGGACACATGCTCGCGGGCTGGATCACGTTCAGCGCGCACGAGGAGGACGGGGTCACCGTCGCCCAGGTGCAGGAGCTGATCCGAGCGCAGGATCCGGTGACAGAGGTCGCGTTCGCGCTCGGCGCGAACAAGAAGCAGAACGAGTTCTGGAAGCACACGCTGCGGTCGGTCGCGCGGCACTTCGGCGTCGACAACGCCGAGGTCGAGATGCGAACGGCGTGTGTCGATCGGCGGCGCCAGTGGCGACGGGCCGGCAACGTCTGGCACAGCGCCGCGATCCGCTCCGGCCTCTACACGATGACGGCGCCGATGCGCGCCGTTCGGGGGCGGAAGGCTCCTGTCTGAGGCGCAACGCGACGCGATCGTCGTCGGCTCGGGACCGAACGGCCTGGCGGCGGCGATCGCGCTCGCGCAGGCGGGCCGCTCGGTGCTCGTCCTGGAAGCGGCCGAGACGGCCGGCGGCGGTCTCCGCTCGGCCGAGCTGACGCTCCCCGGATTCACACACGACGTCTGCTCGGCTATCCATCCGTGGCCTTTGGCTTCGCCCTTCCTGCGGACGCTTCCGCTCGCGGAGCACGGGGTCGAGCTCGTTCATCCGCGGGCGCCGCTCGCGCATCCTTTCGACGACGGCACAACGGCGTTGCTCGAGCGGACCGTGGACGCGACCGGCGCTTTTCTCGGAGACGATGCAGCGTCCTGGGCCCGGCTCGTGGAGCCGCTCGTCCGCTCGGCCGAAACCACCCTTGCCGGCGCCCTCGCCCCGCCGGTCCCGCCGCGCCATCCGCTCGCTCTCGCCCGCCTCGGGCTGCATGGCCTACGTTCGGCCTCTGGCCTTGCACGCGCCCGGTTTCGCGGCGAGCGCGCCCGCGGCCTCTTTGCCGGGCTTGCCGCCCACTCGATGCTTCCGCTCACTGCGCCCGCCTCAGCGTCGTTCGGGTTGATGCTCGCCGTCGTCGCGCATGGCTTCGGATGGCCGCTTGTCCGGGGCGGCTCGCAGCGGCTCGCCGACGGCCTCGTGTTGTACCTCCGCTCGCTCGGCGGCGAGATCGAAACCGGCCGGCCGGTCGAAGCGCTCGACGACTTGCCGCCGGCCCGCGTCGTGCTGCTGGATCTGACACCGCGCGGGATCGCGCGACTCGCGGGGTCGCGGTTCTCCCCGCGCTACCGCATGCAGCTGCAGAAGTACCGCTATGGCTCGGGCGTCTTCAAGCTCGACTGGGCATTGGACCGGCCGGTGCCGTGGCGCAGTTCGGAATGCTCGGCCGCGGCAACCGTCCATCTCGGCGCCACCCTCAGGGAGATCGAGGCATCGGCGGCCGCTGTTTCCCGCGGGGAGCATGCGGAACGGCCGTTCGTCCTCCTGGCTCAGCAGAGCCTCTTCGACTCGACGAGGGCGCCCGCCGGCAAGCACACGCTGTGGGGCTACTGCCATGTGCCGAACGGGTCGACCGTCGACATGACGGAGCAGGTCGAGGAACAGATCGAGCGCTTCGCACCCGGCTTCCGCGACGTCGTGATCTCCCGCAGCGGGATGACGGCGGCCGAATTCGACGCATACAACCCGAACTACGTGGGCGGCGACATCAACGGCGGCTCGCAGGATCTTCGCCAGCTCCTGGCGCGGCCGGCGCCGCGGCTCGTGCCGTACTCGACGCCGGACCCGAACATCTTCATCTGCTCATCGGCGACGCCGCCCGGCGGCGGCGTCCACGGGATGTGCGGCTACTTCGCAGCTCAGGCGGCTCTTCGCGCACTTCGCTGAGACGCCTCTTTCGCGGCCTTCGATCAACCGCAGACTCGGAATGTTTCTACATCGTCTACGGCGGCAACCCGTCTAGAGCGACCTGCCCCGCGACGAGCCCGGCGTGTCGCTCACATAAACGCACCCATCACGTCGCTCGACAACGTGGGCGATCGGGTCGGGCTTCTCTGGGAACTTCGCAGCACCGTTTCCGGCGACCTCCTGAGCCAGCGTACGGACCGTCCGAAGCGCTCGTCCTGTCCCCAGAACCGGTCCCCAGATCGCTCAGCGCTCTTCTCGCTGAGCAAGGGACGGCCGAGAAACTGGCCTAGCCAAGCCGTTTCGTGATGCGCTCTGCGGCCGCCTTCATCGAGGCCCTCCGGAGCAAGGAGGTGCCCCATCGCACCGAGCGAAATGCCGATTTGCAGGCGCTTTCCTGGCAGCAAGCGATCCTCAAGGCCGTGTTTCGACGCACACGGCGGTGCTCGACGGTGCTAATTGAGGCAACAGAAATACAGAAATACCTGCTTTGCAGGTATTTCTTTGATCCGGAAGCCCTCTGACGGACTCGAACCGTCGACCCCCTCCTTACCATGGGCCGGTAACCGCGGATACGAGCGGGCATCCGCGGCCACGTTCTTCCTGCAAATCGGCTCTTCCGGCCGTGTCAATGATGCCCGCACGTGACCGCACGTGCTCTACCTGCTGTACCCGTCTCGTACCCGCGCACTGTTGTCTGTCCTCAAAACACACGACGAGGGGTGGATGCGACTGATCACCGCGACGAACCTCTGCGCATGCGGGGTGCGGAGCGCGCGTTGGTGTGGGCAGCGTTCGTGAATGTCACATGAGCGTTGTGTGACGGCCTACCTACCTCTCACGTCCGGCGTGAGCCTCATCGAGCGCGAGCGACGACGACAGCTCGCGGTAGACATCGACCTGCGCGAGCAGGTCGTTGGCTTTCTGCTCGACGGTCTCGACAGCGTCGGCGCCGGCAACCCAGCGCAGCGGCGGCTGCTCCTCGTCGACGACGGTGACCAGAGCCTTCGCGAGCTTCGCGGGGTCGCCGCCCTGCTTGCCGCTCATCGCCTCCCAGGCGGGGCGGGTCTGGGCGGTGCGCTCGGCGTAGTCGTCGATCGAGAGCTCGGCGTAAACCGTTGATTCCTTTTCCAGCAGCTCGGTGCGGAAGAAGCCCGGCTCCACGATCGTCGTGTGGATGCCGAACGGCTCGACCTCGGACCGCAGCGACTCCATCCACCCCTCAACCCCGAACTTCGCGGCGGCGTAAGCCGAGCAGAACTCCTGCCCGACGATGCCGGCGGTCGACGTGATCGTGACGACGTTCCCCGACCGCTGCTTTGCGCATCACTGGCAGCACGGCGCGCGTGGCTTTCATCGGCCCGACAAGGTTCGTCGTCAGCGACCGCTCGATCTGCTCCGGCGTCAGCTCCTCGAAGTAGCCGGCATAGAAGTTGCCGGCGTTGTTGACCAGCACGTCGATCCGGCCGAAGCGGTCGACCGCGGCCTGCACCCCCGCCTCCGCCGAAGCCAGGCTCGTGATGTCGAGCTCGACGACGAGCAGGTCGTCAGCCTCGCCGACGGCGCCGGTCACGGCTTCTGTGTTGCGGCCGGTCGCGACGACTGCGTAGCCGGCGCCGAGCGCGGCCTGCGCGATGTCGACGCCCATTCCCCGGCCGGCGCCAGTGATGAACCAAACCCTCTCGTCAACCATCTTCTTCAGTCCCTTCTTGCTTGCTGTTGTGCGCGGGGGGGAGAGGCTACTGAGGCGACTGAGGGGTCGCTTGGCCGAGTGTGTCGGGAATTTCTCTTGAAGGTGCGCGCGTTAGGTCAACCCGTTGAGCTCGAGCAGAAGGTTGCGGAGCTCGTCGAAACGTGCCGCTCCGAGCTGCTCGGCCCAGGCGGTCTCGACTTCGCCGACGGCCTCTCGGATCACGCACACCGCAGCGATGCCCCGTGGAGTCAGGGCGATGCGCTTGGAGCGAAGGTCGTCGGGATCCGTTCGACGCTCGAGATAGCCGAGCCGTTCGAGCTCGCCGAGCAGGTAGTTCAGCGCCTGCTTGCTGATCCGTAGCCGTGCGGCCAGCTCCGACGGCCGGGCCCCCTGTGGTCCCGGGTACTGGAACACGGTCAGGTACGCGGCGTCGAAGTCCGCGAAGCTGCTCTCGTGCAAGCGATCGAGCATGTGCTGCTGCACCGCATCCCATGGCATGCGCAGGAGGGCGCCGATGAGCGCCGGCCCGAACGGTTTCTCGCCACTCCCCGAGTTAGTAAAGCCGCTTGACTTATTGCTCTTCGCCATGTATCGTCAAGCCACTTTACCAAATCGATGAGAGGAAGAGCATGATGGCAACGACGATGCGCGACGAGATCAAGGTCGGTGGGATGGCGATTCGCTTCCTGGTCGAGGGCGAGGAGTCGGGAGGGTCGGTCGCGGTCTTCGAGTTCGACGTACCGGCCGGCTCGAAAGTCGCAGCCGGGCACAGTCACGACGGCTACGAGGAGACGATCTACGTGCTCGAGGGAGTGCTGACCTGGACGGTCGAAAGCACGCCGATCGACGTCGGACCCGGACAGGCGCTTCTCATTCCACGCGGCGCCGTCCACCAGTTCGACAACACGGGCGATGTCGACGCGAAGGCGCTGGCGGTCGTGACACCCGGAATCCTCGGCCCCGACTACTTCCGCGAGGTTGCGGCCATCCTCAACGCTGCCGACGGAGGCCCACCCGACTTCGCCGCGCTGGGCGAGGTCATGCGCCGCAACGGCCTCACCCCCGCATCCTGAGGTGATCGTCCCGATCACCGATGGAGAGATGATCCTTCGGCGCGAGCAGCGCGAGATAAGCATTCTCGTCGCGAGCGAGGGCGTCACGATCACCCACGCGCGGTGCCTAGCGGGCGAACAGGTCGCCGGCCCGCACGTTCACCACGAGCACACCGATGCCTTCTATGTCCTCGAGGGAGAACTGACCTTCGAGATCGGGCGCGAGGCAAAGACGATCACGGTCTCCTCCGGCGGATTCGTAGCTGTCCCGCCGGAGGTAGCCCACTCGTTCCGCAACGATGGCGACCGCGCCGCGCGTTGGCTCACCATCCATGCTCCCGACGGCGGCTTCGCCGCTTTCATGCGTGGCATCCGCGACGGCGTCGAGGTCGAGTGGGACATCTCAGCCGTGCCCGCCGGCGGCGGCCTGCCGGCAAGCGAAGCGATCGTCCGAGCGTGAGACACCAAGTCGAGGCCAGTGGTCGATCCGCCCAATGCAGACGACCGTGGGCTGCGCCAGTGCGCCGGAATGCCCCCCGACGGTGCTCAGCCGAGGCGCGCGCGCCGCAGCTCGGCGTTCACGAGGTTCAGCTGACGGGTCGTGGGAATGGCGCGACCGAAGACGATGAAGACGGATACCTCACGCGTGCCAACGGGTGTCTGACACAGGTAGACGCCAATCCTCCTGGGCAACCCCTCGAATGGAGCGAGCACCCGGCGACTGGTGACGCGCGGCGGCCAGGCGCACGTATGCCCGACTCTCATCGGATGCTCCAGCGCAAGCGTGATTCGGACCGCGATGTCGTTCGCGCGCATCGCTGCGGCGGTTCGGTGGGGGAAGCAGTCGACGCAGTCGCGGTAGCGTGTCGTTGAGGCAGTGCTCGTGACCTGCGAGCAACGCGAGGCGAAGACGCCGGGGCAGGAATGGACGGTGCCCAGCCGCAAAAGCCAGCCGACCGCGGGAGCGAACTGCACTGGCTTCAGGCGAGGCGTACCTGCTGACGCTTCCTGAAAAACGACGCCCGCGAATACGGCCGAGACAGCAGCGAGAGCGACGCTCCTCATGCCCGATGATACGCCGACGATGCTGGAAAGGTCCAGCACTATCGGCGTGTCCAGCGTGGCGTGCGCCACTGCTTCGCGAAGACGTCTGAGCTGGGGCGGGAGGTACGGTTCAGACCTATGCTGACGGATCCACAGCGCCGCCTGCTCGCACTTCTCGCCAGTCGCGAAAGCGTTACGCCTGAGGAGCTCGAGTCGACGTTGTCCACGTCATACGATGAGCTCGAACCCGCGTTCCGACCGCTTGCTGAGGAAGGTCTGGTGATGGTATGCGTCCCCCTGGGCTGGTCTAGGGGGTGGCTTGAGATCACGCCACGCGGCCGCGCACTGGTGCGCGCCGGCACTGACATCGCTTAGACGAAAGGTAAGTGGCCTGGGCCAGCGTCCGTGAATGGCCTCAGAGGCTGCCAGCCCTCAGTCTGGATTCGGACGCGGCTCGGGATCGACCCGGTACGTCGGGTGAGGCTCGTCGAGCAGCCATGCCCGCGTGATCTCGACCCCTGTCAGTCGTTCGATGAGCGCCAACGACGCTCGGCCGGGAGTTAGTGGGCCCCCATCCCCCGCGGGGAACGGGAGATCTACCTCCTCGGGCAGTGCGCGCTCGCGCTCTCCGTTGCTGTCGTAGAGAAGAGGGTCGAAGTCGCGCTGGATCACTCCGGCCAAGGCGAAGACGAGCCGCGTGACGGCATTGACGTTCCAGAAGTACGCGACATAGCGCCCGCTCCGAGACAAGGCGACCGCCCGCTTGGGTTCGACGCCGTGCCAGCCGTTCGGCTCGAACGTGACGACGGCCTTACCGATTGCGGCGACCTGGACGACGTCGTTACCGGAGTCTGACTCCGACATCTGCCACGCCTCGTGCACCGTCGCATCCCGCCGCGATCCCTCGTCGATCGCAAGTAGCTGTCGGACCATCACCTCGTTCGGCCCAATCGCCACGCCGACGCATCCGGCCATCAGATCGTCGGTCGCATCGTCCTCGTCGAGCCACGCGTACTTGATCCACTGCTCCGACGACATGCACGCCGAGGATAAGCACTTCACCCTGCGCCAGCGTGCGGCAGTGACGCCCGACCTACGGGTTCTTCAGGTACCGAGTCCCAGTTGCATCCGGTTCGCTCCACTCGCTCAGCTTCAGCGCGCCGGCGTCTGGAAGCCCGGCGAACGTCGAACCTTCGTTGCTGTAGATCTCGACGTCGTCGAGGTAGCCGTCTTTCACAAAGAGGAGAACCCCTATCGAGTTGCCGCCCGGATCGAGACCGTGGGCGTCGCTCACCATGTGCCCAGCCTCGGTAGCCGCGGGGAGGGATTTGTCCGGACGCAGCGAGAAAGACGGACAACCGCAATCACAGGACGAACCGCCTGTCTGGACCGTGTCGGCTTGGCGCGCGAGCGCGTCGCGTCCGGGGAAGTCGCACGCTAGGAGGAACGCGAGTACCTGGCGCTCAGGATCGGTGAGTTCCCTTAGGTCCGTTCGATCCAGGCTAGCGGGCAGTGTCTTGGGCGAGTGTTCCAGAATGACGCCTGACGAGTGGCCCTGTGTCCGGCCGTGCATCTCGTACGATGGCGGAGGAGGTGCCACGTGGCGACGAGTGATCCGATCGCCGACATCATCGGGGACTATCGAGCCTTCGCGGCGATGCAGCGCGACCGTCTTTCCACCCGCGGCATCGACATCTCGCCATACGCACTCAGCCACCTCG
>WNGF01011102.1_pt1 | contig 18867 bp, 13 predicted proteins | sample 5400641 | NCBI WGS metagenome assembly WNGF01 (sample SAMN13153371, study PRJNA577476) | soil metagenome | isolation source: 80 cm soil or saprolite under grassland replicate 2 | place: USA:California | collected 2016-06-15
ATCCGCTCCCTGAGGCTCAACTCGATCGTTTTATGTTGAAGATTTTCCTCGATTATCCCGGTGAGGAGCAGGAGCGACAGGTGGTGGCAAACTGGGACGCAGGATTTAATTCCAGGCGATTGAACGAAGTTGATATTGAGCCGCTGGTAGACGCGGATGCGATTTCTCGCTGTCGCCGCGAGGTGAGCCAGGCGCGCATGGAGCCAGGCGTACAGAGCTACGCGGTTGACCTGGTGCGACGCACGCGTGTGCATCCTTTCATTCACTACGGTGCGAGTCCGCGCGCTTCTGTGGCGCTGCTTTTGTGCGCAAAAGCGCTGTCTGCTATTCGCGGCCGCGAGTTTTCCACTCCCGACGACGTGCGCGACGTCGCGCGACCGGTAATGCGCCATCGACTAACCTTGCGTGCCGAAGCTGAACTCGACGGGGCAACGCCCGACGCGGTCATTACCGATATACTGAAATCAGCCGAAGTCCCCCGATGAACAACATGAACTTGGTGCTTTGAGCTGGTTCTCAGATTTGAGATTTCAAATTTCAAATCTCAGAAAAAACAAAGTCCAAAAACAACGTCTCAAGCTCAAAGTTCCAAGTACAAAGTTCAAAGTTCAAAGTTCAAAGTTCAAAGAACAAAGTTCAAAGTTCAAAGAACAAAGTTCAAGTATCCAATGCGCTTCGTTTTCACAAAATTCTTCTATCTCCTGATTGCGGCGAGCCTCATCCTGCTTTCGCTCTCCTGGGGGCGGCCCTGGTTACGCTGGGTAGTTGTCGCTTACGACATCGCGCTAATTATCCTGGCGATAATCGATGCGCGTCGTAGTCAACTTCCAAAAGGGGTTCGCATCACACGCGAATTTAGTGGACGATTCGCGGTGGGCGCGGAGACTAGCGTCAGCATCAACGTTCAGAACGCCCAGCCGCGGGCGATTTCGCTGGTTGTAAAAGATGAATATCCGCCACAAATGAGGTTGTCCGGTCTACGCGAGACGCGTATTCACGTGGAAGGGCAAACTTCTGCCGCTTTGGTTTACGGGCTCACGCCGCCTAAACGAGGACGCTTCGAATTTGGCCAAATCGCGGTGCGGTTCGTTTCACGGTTGAAGCTGGTTTGGTGTGAAACGCGCATCGGTGACGGCGCCGCCGTAAAAGTTTATCCAAACATGCGGCGCGCTCGCGAAGCCGAGTTGAAGGCGCTGGGTGCGCGGTCATTGGTCGCTTCACATCGGAAAACATCATGGCGTGGTGAAGGTCGTGAGTTTGAGTCGCTGCGCGATTACGTTCGCGGTGATGAATTGCGGCATATCTCCTGGTCAGCGACTGCCAGACGAGGAAAGTTAACGACGCGCCAATATCAGATCGAGCGCGACCAGACAATTCTTATCGCTATTGATGGCGGCCGCCTGATGACCGCGCGCATTGAGCAGGAAACGAAGCTGGACTCCGCAGTCCATGCCGCGTTGGCGCTCATGTCTGCGGCGGCCCGGGCCGGTGACAATGCGGGCTTGCTCGTGTTTGGAAGAAAGATCAAGAGTTTCCTGCCGCCGGGCCGGGGCCATGAACACATTGACGCGGCACTCGAGGCGCTCTATTCCGTCGAGCCGGAGATGATTGAGCCTTCTTATTCGCGCGCTTTTGAGTTTATCGCTGCCAACAGCAAACGTCGCTCGCTGGTTATTCTGCTAACTGATCTGGTCGATGAGGAGGGCTCAAAGGAACTGCTGACTTCGCTGCGGTTGCTGCGCCCGCGGCACTTGCCGCTGGTGGTGACCATCGCAGATCGCGATCTCAAAGCTGTGGTAGGCAATGCGCCGGTTAACGTCCGCGATCTGTTTACGCAATCAGTCGCCGAAGAAATCATGTACTTGCGTGAGGCTGCGCTGCGTTTAGTTGAGTCGCAGGGCGGACTGGCTCTGGATGTGACGGCAGCAGCACTCGCGCCGGCGCTGTTAGAAAAATATCTTCAGGTCAAGGAGAGAGGGCTGTTATAGCTCCTGGACATTCTCCGAGCGGGGGCAAGCCCGCCTTCCTTACCTGGAGCTTCATTCAGTTGAACCGCCGACCCACCTTGAGAGGCTTTCCAGCGATGCGCAGTCAGCTAACTCGGAAAATCTCTCAGGTCTGGAAGGCGGGCTTGCCCCCGCTGCTTTGTGTTAGGTAAGAACTCCCGACTAAATTAGTCCCGTTTCTCTTTTTCCTTTTCTTCCCCCTGGCCGTGGCCGGCGAGCAGCAAATACGAATACAGCGCCAGGCCGGTTATCGCCCCAATGCTAAACTTAATCGCCGGACGAATTGGCGCCGGCGAGATGAACCCTTCGATAATCCCGGCCACCACGAGCAAGACCGCCACGCCCATCATCAAACGAATTGCCTGTTTGCCGCGACTCTTAAGCGCGTCGGCGCGCGATAGATCGCCGGGCATGATGAGTGCGCTGCCTATTAATAGACCGGCGCCGCCGGCAATAAAGATACACGAAAGCTCAATCACCCCATGACCGACCATGAAGGTGAGCAGTTCGGTGCCATAACCGGCCCGGTAAGTGAGGGCCAGCACCGCCGCATTAACAGCTCCGTTAAAGCCCAGGGAGTACAAGGTGCCGATGCCAAACAGAGTCCCAAGCGCAAACGTGTAGATCGTTACCCGAACATTGTTAGTCATGATCCAGCTGGCACCGACCTGGTTGGCTTCGTTCAGATCTTCCCACCAGTGAACCTTATTTTCTATGTAAAGTTCTCGGAACGCCGGTGGCACTCCTACCAGTTCTGAGAACTCGGGATCATATTTAGTTCCCAGAAATCCGATCACGGAAAACAACGCAAAAACGATGAAGGAAACTGCTGTGTAGCGCCAGGTGCGGCGAAACGTTTGCGGAAAGTCACGCGCAAAAAACTGCTTGATGCGCGAGCCGCCCTGCGGGTCGGCTTGATAAATGCGGCCATGCGCGCGAATGACGAGGCTATTGAGATAATTGATTAGACGAGGATCGCGCGACTCGGCGCGGGCGATCGCGAGATCCGAGGCTGTGCGGCGATAGATTCGTCCCAGCTCGCGTACCTCTTCACGATGTAAACGGCGCAGTGAACTGCCGTCGAGCAACGTCAGCAGATCTTCCAGACGCTGCCAAGCAATCTTGTGTTTTTCGATGAAACGATCGGTGGGCATTTATGATTTTAGATTTTAGATTTGCGATTTTGGATTTAAACTATTCAGCGAACACTTTCAGCGTTGGCGCGCCACAGCAGATTGAAACTTCCAATCAAAAATCAGCAGTCAGCAATCAGCAATCTCGTTGAGTGTGTACCAAACTTCAGCGAAGGTCGCAAGACTGAAACAGTCGAGCGATTGGCGGAGGCCATCGCGGCAGTCGATACTGCGTGCGTTCTCGATACGCACATAGATCCGGATCATAACCGCTCAGTCATCACTTTCGTAGCCGCGCCGGCGATGATAGTCGAGGCCGCGGTCCGCGCAGTTGGACTGGCTGCTGCGCTAATCGACATGCGTCAGCATGTGGGCGTGCATCCACGGATGGGCGCCACGGACGTGCTGCCCTTTATTCCAATAAGCGGCGTAACTATGGAAGATTGCGTGGCACTTGCTCATGAAGCGGGCGCACGCATCGCAAGTGAGCTGTCGATTCCGGTCTTTTTTTATGAACGTGCGGCGCTAAGGGCTGATCGCATAAACCTCGAGGACGTCAGACGTGGCGCTCTGGAATTGTTGCGCGAACAGATTGCCGTGGAGCCTAACCGCGCTCCCGATCTGGGGCCATTGCTTGTGCACGAAACTGCGGGAGCTATCGCAATTGGCGCGCGACCATTTCTGATTGCCTTCAACATTAACCTGGGCACAACGGATGTGTTGACCGCGAGAAAGATCGCGCGCGCTGTCAGGGCGCGCAGCGGCGGCCTGCCGTTTGTGAAGGCGCTCGGGTTTGAGTTGAGCACACGTGGGCTGGTCCAGGTATCAATGAACATCGTGAACTACGAAGTGACGGGACTTACCCAGGCCTACGATGCGGTGCGGCGGGAGGCTGAACGAGCGAGCGTGGAAATTGTGAGTGTAGAAATTGTCGGGCTGGTTCCTGAAAACGCTCTCGACAAGTCCGCGGAGTATTTTCCGAAGCTGGAAAATTTCTCGGACGATAAAATCTTCCAGCATCGCCTGCGGGTATGTGGGCAAATCTCAAGCTGAGATGAATCTCGGGGTCAGGAAGGGCGGCTTGCCCCCGCTCTTTCGTCAGATGTTCAGAATTTAAGATTGAGCAAAGCAGCGGGGGCAAGCCGCCCTTCCTGACCTTAGAGATATTCAACGGAGCCTTACTTCGATCCCAGCTTGATCATTGCCGAACGCAAACGCTCATGTTTCTGCATCAGCGTCAAGTAGCTACTCTCATCCCCACCCGCTCTTGCGCGGATGATTCTAACCAGGGCTCGTTTTTCAACCTGACTCCACTCGCTCACGCCTTTAACTAAAGACAGCGTGACAGAGAAGTCACTCAGAGCCTGCAGCTCTTCTTCCCGCCAATTCGTGGTGTGAATGTCCAGGACGTGCGTCAGTTCTTTAACCGCCCCTGCTCGAAAGCTCTCCGCATCGCCTCCATGTTTTGCCGCCATCCTGGCTTGAACTGCCAGACCAATGTTTCGAATTTGAAACCGATCCCAGTCACCGGACCTGAGTTCTTCCTGAGTCTTATCGAGTTCGAAAATCATCGGCCCGATCGCCAATTTGCGAAGTGTTCGCAGGGACGTACGATAGTTGGATCGAGAGGCAATCTTCTTTTCCTCAACCCAAACGAGCTTCAGCACCTCAGGATTGGTGGGACGAAACCCGAGCTTGCGATAAAACCAAAAGGCGCCCGACTCAATGCCTTCCTCATTTTCATAACCGATTTGATAAGGGTCAATGGAAAAAGCAGTGACGCCCAACAGATGACGAAAGATGTTTAGAATGCGCGCGTAGAGCCAGGCAGTTTCGCCGTCGCGGAAAGTGTAGTAGAGATTGAAGCCACTCTCCATTCGCTCGAAAAGCGAGAGCCCCTCGAAGTCTCGAAGTAGCCGACAGGCACCCCATTCTTGAAGATCATTGCCGCGTGATAAGCGCGCAGAGGCAAACGCTTATCGGCAGGCACGCCCATCACAAAAACATCGACCCCACGATCCAAATTTGTTTTGAAAACCCTTGCCGAGTCGCCATGAGTAAACCCATAGAGCTCACGATAGCGCACGGTTGAAGCGGCGCGCGTCATGTCGAGCATGGCTTCGCCGTCTTTCGACAAAAGCTTTTTCAGAACTGGTGGAGGGTTCTCGAGCTCACGTTGGAGGGAAATATCTCTTCTTCGGATCAACGGCTCACGATGATAGAAGATCTTTCGTACCGGCAAACGCATTCCGGTGCGCGTTGAACGGTAACCGGGCGTCCAGCGTACATAAATTTTCCGTGAGTCGTAGAGCTCGGCCTTTTCTTTGTCGGTTTTTGCAAGCGTTTCGAATCGTTGAATGAGCCAGGCCACTTCACTAGCGCGACCGCCTTTGGCCGATTGCAGCCATGTTTGGTAGGGAACGTTTGCTTCCACAAAGGCGTCTTCCTCAAGCAGCGGCATGAACCTGGGCCAGGTTTCAGCCAAACGATTCTCATCCTCAAACCAGTCCCAATCGAGCGCCACGCGACGCCGCTGACTGCGAAGTGTTACTAACCAGCGAACGATGTAATAACTGAATGTATCAGTCACAGAAGTTCCGGCGATCCCCGAAACTTCAGGGTGTTCAAGGGCACTCAAATCCGCACTAGTTGCTGCGAGTCGCTTGACCCTCTCGGTAAAACGGGAAAGTTCCGTCTCCGCAGCGCGCAGGATCTGCCGGCTCTGTGGATAGGCGCGCAGGAAGAGAAGTAATTCGTGATAGCGAACTAGCTCTTCGGCATTCAGAAACTGTAGTTGGAGCAGGCGGGAAAGTAGTCGTTCGGTGATGCGTTGTTCGGGCGCTCCGAACCGACTTTTTAACTCTTCGAGCCGGTCAAGAAGGCTATTGATGGAGTTTCGTGGCAAGTGTTGCAGGCCCAATCAGGAAGGGGTTCACTTCAAATGCTTCCGCATGAACGTTGCTATCTTCCAGGCGTCGATAGCTTTCCAGGGCAGCGAGGCCATCGTGTAATGCCCGCATGAAAGCCAGACGACGTCGAGCGGCAAATTGTGCCGCCTCGCTTCGGCAATCGTTTTGTGCGTGAGATCCAGCGGAAAGGTCAGATCGTAACGTGCCGCAATGAACCGCATGGGACGATAGCCCATTTGTGGCAAGCGAGTGATAAAAGGCACAGGACTAATCGGCGTCCAGTATTCCCGCAGTTCGTCCAAAGTTAAATGGTCGGCAAACCCTTCGCGCAGGTGACGCGTAGACAGTCCCCGCCAGGCAACATCAGCCACGTAACCGGAGACGTGATTGAAAGTACCGGCATTAATGTTTGGCTCGTGGGCGAAGGTAAGAAACGCAATGCATGATCCGACGCTCGTGCCTAAGATCCCAATGCGCTCGTAACCCTGTTTCTTTAACCAACTCACCGCCGCGCGTGTGTCGAGAACCGCTTGGCGCATCGATTGAATCGTGCGGCCTACATTTGTGCTGACCAAATGGTCAGCTCGCTCGAGTTCAGGTGGCCGGCGCTGATCATGATAGGGAAGGGTCAAACGCAGCGCCGACATTCCGATGAAATTGAAAATTCGGCAGGCTTCAACATGACTTTCCGGTTGTGCGTTCCACTGCGGCAACACCACTACTGCTGAACGAGGCTGCCTCGCACGGTTCACTTTTACCGGAAAATAACGCGCGCGGGCCCGGTTGTTTCCAACGGCGGGCGTGTGAATAGCACTAGTCCACGTTAGTTGATCATCTTCCAGGTGAAAATCCCTGATTTCCGGCAGAGCGTAAAACTCTTCGCTACGCACCATTGCCGCCTCGGAATACTCGCGCAAAACATGGCGCGGGTCATCACCATTCACATGATCGCTGATAAACGATAGTCCCCACTCAAAGGGCCTGACGAGCCGGTTATTATCCCGCTCGTGATGTGCGCGCTCGCGCCCGTGCATGTATTTCTTCCACAAAATCGCAAACTCCCCCAGCAAGTTAGAAATGAAGCCCGTAATCCTAAAGGCGCCGGCAGAGGAGATCAAGAGCAGCCCCAGATAACCAGACTCGAGATCAGTCTTTCAAAAAACAATAGAGGCACGGCATGCCGTGCCTCTACCGGTTAACTACAGCCCTTCACCTTTGAAGGCATCAGTGGCTGTCAACGCGTGTCCGCAGCTTACTGGCAGGCGGCGAGCTTGAAAGAAGCGATGCGCGTATGCCAGTTGAAAGTGCCGTTAACGGCAAGGTATTCATTCGTGTACCACATTGTGCAATCGTCACTCGGGTCCACGCTAAGTGTTGAATAGTCACCCCAGCGAGCGAGAGTTTGTGTTTGCGAGCCGGTGCCTGTGAATAGGTTGATTTCCGAACTTAGAGTGCTCAATGGATCGGTAACGTTGCGGGCGGCAAACCGAATAGTTGGCCTAAGGCTTGAGCTGTTGGAAATGCTATACCCGACCGCCAGGTTGCCTTGTTTGTCCATCGCTGCGCTGCCCATCCAACGCCAGTTGCCGGTATCGGGCGAGTAAGTTGATTGCTGGAAAACCGTCGGAGGATTGTTCCCCGGATCACGCAATTCGTACCAGCGAATACCGGTGATGATGTTCTTCTTGTTGGTGCCTATCTTCACTGCCTGATTCACCACCAGGGATTCATGCGTACCGAAGTTTCTATAGGCGAACCGATACATCATGCGATCCGCCAGGGTCTCCAGTTTTTGGCTGGTGCCAGGTTGAGGAACACAGGCTCCTCTGTTCGTTGTCGGGCAGGGATGACTGAATGCTGCGACCGGTATACTGATGGGACCGGTCAGTGTGGTGCTTGCCGGCGTGGTCCAATCAACATGAAACTTCCAAAAGTTGAGCGCGTTGTTCCCATCATTCACGAGGTAGTTTGGTGAGCCCGCTGGTGGCGCTGTCGGTCCGTCGAGATCAGCGGGCAGGACACTGCCAAACGCAGTGCTCAGTTGAAAACACTGCTGAGTGGCCGATAAGCCGGCCAGCATACGCGCGCGATCAAACGCGCAAATTTTGGTGCCGCCGAAAGAGCTGCCTCCAAGAAACATGTTGTAGGTGATGTAGTAACCATCAGGCCATACTCCGAGCTTGCCATAATCGGGAAAGTCGTTCCCGTAAGTAAACTCATAACGATTGTACGTGCCCGTGGCATCAGAGGTTGTCGATACTGCCACGCACTGCCGGTAAGGTGTTGAGTCTACGGCGAACTGTGACATAACCCAGCGGTCAGCGAGTTGATCATACTGCACGAGCGGATCGCCATCATTGCTGGTTTGGCAAGGACCGCCAAAGCCACTCCAAAGAGTGTTGCCGGCTGCAGGACCGTAGGTCTTCACGCCGGTGGCTTTGTCAAACACCGCGAACGACAGATTGACCCACTGCACGTATTGCGTGAGGCCCACGTCGCCCGTCGTGTCTGGAGGGGCGACGTTGACGTTGTAGCCCACCAGACCTTCGCCAATTCCCTCAAAGTTTAGTCCGTTAGTAACTGGGACACTCGCAAAAGCACTTGCCTGAACGGCGCCGTCGGCCTGATCAGGAGGAACATTTTTCTTGACGAAATTCATCGGGTTTTCATATTCGCGCGCCTTCTTGGGCGCCAGCGGCATGATTTCCCGTAAGGGTTTGGAGGTGTCATGGCGAACCGCCGCACTGATTTCCGGGTTCGATTGTTTCGGTGCTTTATCGGCGGCAGACTGATTCTGAGCCGAAATAAACACCGGCAACATGACGAAGGTTAAGGCGGAAACAATGAACACAGTTAACGTAAGTCTTCGCATTTCAATCCTTTCTCATGAAACGGGCTAGTCGAAAGATTCCCCGGGAGTGAGGGCGCCGCACGGCGGAGAAGAAAACACGCATTGCTCAACAGCGAGACAATGCTGGGGTGTGACCGTTGTCGTCAAGTTATTTAGTCTGAAAAGCTCCCCAAGCTTTGGTGTGTTGAGCCCGGGGAGTATACCCGTTTTCTACGGAGAGTGGTAGTAGTCGAGTTCACGGTTCACTACAGCGGTAGCCCCTATAAAACAAAGCCGCCAGCGGACCTGGTCCGCCGGTCCTTTTTCAACAAGGTTGAACGGCCGCGAAAGCACGACAAGTTTCGATAGTTAACCCGGTGTTCCGAATTTGACTCCCACGGACTCTTCATAATATCGTACTGACATCTTCAAACGCCTTTCCCCTAGCGCGTCGGGTGAAGATATTCGAAACCGTAACAAGCAGACCTTCGGGTATAACCTTACCACTCTGAAAGGGAAAAAATTCATGTTCAAACCTTCGCATAGGCGATCTGCGATCGCAGCTTCCATTGTGTTGGCGTTTGTAGTGGTGACTGCCGTCACGTCGGCCCACCATTCGTGGCGTAAGTTTCATTGGGCCCGCCAAAGCAATCCATTCACGATTAAACTAGGCGACAACGTCTCCAGCGGGTGGGATCAATCTCTGAATCTCGCCTCGGCCGACTGGAGCCTTTCGAACGTTCTCAACACCAGTGTCGTAGCTGGTGGAACGAACCCGTCGAACTGCAATCCTACTCTTGGCCGTGTGGAAGTTTGCAACGCTGCTTACGGCAGCAATGGGTGGCTTGGAATTGCCTCGATTTGGACAAACGGCCAGCATATTGCGCAAGGCACTACCAAGTTGAATGACACGTATTTCAATACCGCGAAATACAACACGTCGGCCTGGAGAAATTTTGTGACCTGCCAGGAAATTGGTCATACGTTTGGGCTCGATCACCAGGATGAAAGATTTAACAACTTGAATCTTGGAACGTGCATGGATTACACCAATGATCCATCAGGCACCGCTGGCACAAATGGAACGCTCAATAACGAGCATCCCAACCAACATGATTATGAGCAATTAGAGACGATTTATGCGCACCTCGACAGCTCAACCACAGTTGGTCAGAGCGTCAGCAGCTTGCCGCCGGCAGTAGCCAACATCAATCTGGACGGACCACGTCAATGGGGCAGGGTTGTGAAGACCTCTCCGAATGGGCGAAGCAGCGTCTATGAGTTGGACTTTGGAGCTGGGCACAAAGTCACTACGTTTGTTATTTGGGCAGATCCTGAGGATCAAAACGGTCACTAATCTTTACCGTCCGATTACCAAGAAGAGGCGAGGCTGAACCCCGCCTCTTTTTTTATTTTTTGGAGCCGGCGAGAATGCGACGAATCATCTGGGGTAACAATCGGCTGGTTTTCAAAATTGAGCCCGTGGTGAAGTGTGTGGCCAAACTACTGAAAAGCCGGACAGCTTTCGAGTCGTATCGAAACCACCAAAGATCCGGAAGGAACGAAATACGATTCACGTGAATGTGTTGTGGGTGAACCAGCTCGAGCAAACCCATGCGCCCGTGAGTTCTGCCGTACCCGCTCTCTTTAACTCCACCCCAGGGAGTTTGCGCGATGCCGTGGGTGTAAACGACCTCGTTGACCATCACCGTGCCCGCTTCAATCTGTTCCGCAATTCGCCGTCCTCTTCCGATATTTTTTGTCCAGACGCTGGCCGTCAAACCATAGACGCTGTCATTTGCCAGCTTGATAGCTTCGGCTTCCGTTTTGAATGTCATGACCGGAAGCACGGGACCAAAAGTCTCATCGCGCATTATTGCCATATTGTGATCGACATTCGTGAGCACGGTGGGTTCGTAGAAGAAACCATCAGGCTTCGCTGCGCGGCGTCCGCCGGTAAGAACGTTTGCGCCGCGTTGCTCGGCATCATTCACATGATCAGTAACGATTTGAAGTTGACGTTCATTCGACATCGCGCCGATGTCGACAGCCTCTTCAGTTCCAATTCCCTGCTTCAGCGCTCGTGTTTCCGCAACTACTCGTTCGATAAACGCAGGCGCAATCGATTCCTGCACGTAACAGCGCTCAACTGACGCGCACGCCTGTCCGGCGTTGGCAAATGCGCCCCACACGGCGCCGCGTGCGGCGTTACCGATATCCGCATCTTCGAGAACGATCATTGGATCCTTGCCGCCGAGTTCGAGAACGACCGGCGTCAAATATTTGGCGGCGGCCTCCGCGACTCGTTTACCAGTAGCCACGCTGCCGGTGAACATGATCTTATCGACGCGGGCATCGAGGAGTGCTGCACCCGTCGACCCATCGCCGGTTACGACTTCGAACAAACCCGGTGGCAGAGAGGAGCGCCTGAAGATGTCGCCAAGCTTCAAGGCAATGAGCGGCGTGAGTTCGCTGGGCTTAAGCACCACGGCGTTGCCCGCCATTAGCGCCATCACCACTTCGTCGGCGGGCGTGGCCAGCGGAAAATTCCATGGCGAGATTATTCCGATTACTCCGAGCGGCCGAAACACGATCGTCGATGAACGGCCCATTAAGCCGTACTGGCCAATGTCGATCTTCTGAGGCCGAAGGAGATTTTCTGAGGCGTGCGCAAAATAGTGCATGGCATCGAGTGTCGGCACTATCTCCATCGACAGGGCCTCAGCTGCGGGCTTACCAGTTTCTCTGGAGACGAGTCGAGCAACCTCATCGCGTTCGGCGAGCAGAAGCACGCGCGCCTTTAAGATTACGCGACTACGATCTTGAAAAGAGACGCTGGCCCATGCAGGCTGCGCCGCACGGGCCCGGCCTACGGCTTGTTCAACGTCTTCCGCCGAGCATAACGGCGCACGGCCGATCTCTTCGCCGGTAGCTGGATCGTTAGAAACAATCTCGCCGGCTTTTTTGCTCTCGGCTGTTAAGGTTTGCGTGCTCATTTGCGAATTTGATTATCCAACAAAGCCAGTGTTGGGGCTAGCCCTTGGATGTCTGGCTCAACTGAGTAGCCTCTAAGGTTGGGAAGGTGGGCTTGCCCCCGCCCATGTTCAATTAGCGCTCAGGTTCAAGCTTGGAAGTTGCTTATGTTGAGAGAGAAGAGCGGGGGCAAGCCCCCTTCCCGACCTGAGAGACATCCATAGTTGAGAGGTTTTCATAGTTGAGCTGTTTCTTTCCTTATTTGCTGGTTTCCGCAGTTCTATCCCTCTCAGTTACAATGCCGAGACACAATTCTTCAATTTCCTACGAGGAGCAGCCTTCATGATCAGACCGCAGCTTGAAGAATTCATGCGCCGCATGGATCAAAAGTCAGTGGCCGTTATTCCCGCCGCGCGCGAAGCCACCCGCTCCAACGACACACAGTATCGCTTTCGTCAGGACTCTGATTTTTACTACCTGACCGGCTTTGAAGAGCCCGAGGCGATCGCGGTTATTGCGCCTGCGCACGAACAGAAGTACACCTTGTTTGTTCGCCCGCGAGATCCGGAACAGGAGATTTGGGTGGGGCGCCGTGCCGGTGTTGAAGGTGCGAAGAGTGAATTTGGCGCCGACGAATCATTTCCTATTGCCGAGTTTGAAGAGAAGCTCCAGGACATACTTGACGGTGCGGAAAACCTTTATTACCGCCTGGGCGTCAACGCTGAGCTCGACAATGCAATCATCAAAAAGATTGCGCAGATGCGCGCTCTGAATCGTAAACCGATTCATCCGCCACGCATCATCATCGATCCGGCGACAATCGTTCACGAGATGCGCGTACTGAAATCTTCTGAAGAGATTGAACTTATGCAACGCGCCGCCGACATCGCTGCCGAGGCCCACGTGGAAGCAATGAAAGCCGTCAAGCCGGGCATGAAGGAATACGAAGTTGAGGCGCTGATTGAACAAATATTTCGCCGGCAGGGCGCCGCTGGTCCTTCATACACCTCGATCGTTGGCGCCGGCGCAAACGCCACCGTGCTTCACTACATCAACAACGACGGCGAGTTGCGCGATGGCGAGTTGCTCCTGATCGACGCGGGAGCTGAATACAAAGGTTACGCGTCTGACATCACGCGCACCTTCCCGATCAACGGACGGTATTCGAAAGCTCAGCGCGAAATCTACGATCTGGTGCTCGAGACGCAGATGTCCTGCGTGGAGATGGTTCGGCCCGGTGTGACGCACGACGAGATCAAAAGTCATTCCGTCGAGATGCTGACGGAAGGCATGGTTAGGCTGGGCCTTCTAAAAGGAGAACCCGCGGAACTGATCAAAGAAGAGAAGTATAAGCAGTTTTACATGCATGGTCTGGGACACCTGCTAGGCATCGACGTGCACGATGTGGGGATTTATTACTACGACAAACAATCGCGCGCGCTTGAGCCGGGTGTGGTGATGACCGTGGAGCCGGGAATCTACATCGCGCCGGATACGAAAGATATTCCGGAACAGTACCTCGGCATCGGCGTGCGCATTGAAGATGACGTGTTATGTACTGCCAATGGCCCACGTGTGTTGACTACGAAGGTGCCGAAGCAGGCTGAAGAGATTGAAGCGCTGATGGCGAACCGCCAGTAGGCAAACGGCAGTCGATAGGCGGTCATGCTTCAATGGTAGGGGCTGCGCCTTTTGATGTGCGGTGGAGGCTTCGCCCCACCGGCAACGAGCTTTTTTGGCATTGGGGCTGTGCCCCGAAAACAGGGCGTAGCCCAAGAGTCATTCAGAAGGCCGGAAGGTCGGAGACAGTCGGAGACCTTCCGCACATCAGATGGCGCAGCCGGTACATCGAAGCTCGACTCTCACCGACTGCCCTACTGCCTACTGCCCTCTGCTTTCTGTCCTGACAACTCCGCCACGATCTCGCGCACTATCGCGCGCCCCTTCTCAACTTCATCAGGCTTCAAAGAAATAGCGCCAACCACGGCGTGACCGCCGCCGCCGTAACGTTCGCAAATCTTCGCGATGTTGTGAGTGCGCGGGCGAAGAGCCCAGGGATTTGAGCCCACCGAAATCTTGGTGCGCTGTCGGCCGCGAGTTAACGCGACGGTGTAGGTAGTTTCCGGGTAGAGGTAGTAAGGAATGAACTTGTTAAAGCCTTCGTAGCCTTCATCAACCAGATCAAAGTGGACTACTCCATTTGCAAAGACAGCATGGCGACGAATTGTTTCCAGCGTCTCCAAATGTTGTTTGAGAATCGGTTGGAAACGCCGCTGAACTTCGTCACTGGTGGCAACGTCTTCAAGCGACTTCACGGTGAGATCGCGAATAATCTGTTCGATGAATTTGTCGTCCGGATCAGCTTCGATTACTTGCATCAGCTGCAACGCCGGCTCCTTCAATTCCACGCACTGGGCCGCCGATTCGTAGAGCGCGCCGTCGATGATGTGCGCCCAGTGAACCAGCGACTGCAACGGCGTGTCGTCGAATCCGAATTGAGTGCGCGCAACGTCGGCGATGAATTCGGTGCACGACTTGCGCGTCGGGTCGAGAAACTTCTTTCCGGATTTATCATTCTTAAAATGAGTTTCATCCGCAGGTGTAAGAAACGCCGACTCATGATGGTCAAACCACCAGGTCAGTTTTTCCGACGCCGCATACTTGAAGTCCACGATCGCGTTTTCGTCGCCGTCAAACAGACTGAGATCAAACAGGTTTCCCGGCCGATGTAAGAGACCGCCGTAATTGACTTCCGCGTGCGCGTGAATGCGTTCTTTGTAAAAGCGCGTGAAGGTGGCGGCCGAAGCGACACCATCGAAACAGTGGCCGTGATACAACAAACGAAGTTTCATAGATAAGTTAGTGTCCGGAACTCTATAGTTTGTTCATTGGATTAATCAGAACCGGGAGCAGTAGCGACCGGGTCCTGGCAATCAAGTTGGACTTTACTCGTAGCGATTAGATTAGGAACAAACTCAGTTCGGTTATCCAAGTTGATCTTGAGACCCATTCGCTACCGAGGCTGTTTGAAAACTAAAAGTTGATCAGCATCGAAAGAAGAGCGGGGGCAAGCCACCCTTCCCGACCTCGAGACTTTCAAACTTGCTCGAGTTGCGCCTCGAGACTTTCAAACTTGCTCGAGTTGCGCAAAGACTTGAAAGCTTCTCACACAGCATTTTCGACAGTTTAGCGCCCAACACCATTGTGTAATCACTCAAGTATGAAAGTCTCGAGGTTGGGAAGGGTGGCTTGCCCCCGCCGCGACCGGGGTTAGAATGCGGCTGAGTTTTCACACAGTCTCAGTAGAACCCGGGTGTCTTGTCAACACATCTGGTTCCCACGTCGCTACACTCCGGTCGTACCACCCGACGCGGGCTGCGGCGCTCCCCGAACCTGCTCCCGGTTCTGATTACTCGGCTTACGACAAAGTAGAGTTCGCCGGACTTGGGAAAAGAGTCGGCAATAGTACCAGCGAGCAATCTTTGGCGCAAAAGCGCGAAGGTGCAGGTAGTGAGTCAGTTTGGAATTGGCGAAACTGGCGCTCTTACAGAACCGAGCGCGGTAGCGCCGGATGCTGGAGTCAACTTGGGTGACGATGGTAGACAATACAAGGGTTCACGGAAAAACTCATTTCTTTGCAATGGAGCCTCATAAAGTTTATCCAATTCACGCTGGGGCATCCTGCTTAATACGGAAGTTGACTCCAGCATCCGGCGCTACCGCGCTCGGTTTTGTAAAACAATCGGCCTCGCTAACTCCAAAGTGACCCACTACCAAGGTGCAGCAAGCATTAGCGAGAGGTGCGGGTCACAAAAAAGGGCGCACAAGCAGGTGCGCCCGTAACACTCAAGTCAAAAAATCACTCATTCTTTACACGGGATGATCACGGAAGCAGTGCTCGGCTTCAAATGATCGGCGACAAACTTGTCGACGTCGGCCTCAATCAACTCACCATTGACGACCCAGGCTTTCTCCGTGAGCACATCGCCCGTCTTTGCCAGTTCTGCGGGCTCGAGAAAAATATTCCACGGTGAACCCCACTTACGTATGTCGCCCGTCGCTTGCCGGTACCCGAAGTGCGGAGTCTTATCGCGATCTTCACGTGACTCAGATTCGGCGACCACCGTATAAGGCGGGCCGGCAGGTCCAAAGTAATTGCGCGCGTCATCGCGCGAGCCGTATTCACTAACACCGATGACCATGAATCCCTGACCTTTGTATTTCTCATAAAGCCTGGCGGCCACCGGCGCTTCATTGCGCCAGTTTGGGCACCATGGCGCAAAGTAAACCACCATCACGAGCTTCTTGCCCTGAGCCAGTGAACGCAGATCAACGGGCTTGTTGTCCTTGAGATCGTTAAGCGTCCAGTTTTTGTAGGTAACAGTTTTCTCAACAAGTGGTGAATACTCGTGTCCGTCCTGCGCATAGGATGCGGCCGGCGCTACCGCCAGCGCAAAAACTATCAACGCAAATAATCTTTTCATAGTAATACTCCTACATCTACTGGGTCGTCCGGGCCGTTGCCGGCGTCTCGTCAAGTAGTGGTTTCACGGCTGCTTCCCAACCAGTGCGGTCTCGGGCACCAATAATCTTCTGCCGGATGCGTCCATCGCGATCTATCAAGTAGGTGGTTGGCAAAGGCGTGCCGCCAAACTTTGCCTTCGCTTCGTCGCCGCCCACGAGTACTTGATACTCAAATTTCCGCACCTCTTTTTGATACGTCTCGACGCCGGCAGCCGTATCTTCCAACGATGCTCCGACAATCTTCAAACCGCGCGATTCCAATTCGTGCTGCATTGCGTTGAGCACAGGAATTTCTTCGCGACAAGGGATGCACCAGGTGGCCCAAAAATTTAGTAATACAACCTTGCCGCGGAGCTGGCCCAACGTAAACGGTTGGCCCGCCAGAGTTTGAAATTGAACCTCGGGAGCCGGCTCGAAATTTGCGCCGGTGGCACGCCCGCCGGATGTTACCGGAACGGTAGGGTTAACTTTTATCCATCCTTCGGCGTTTGGCAGCCAGGCAGCCAGCTTCGAACTCGTAAGCAAAGTCGATTGGCCGGTCATCACCAGCAAGCCGACAAGAATCAACACCACGCCCGAAACAACCTCTACCTTGTGCAGGTGCCTGCGAAACTTTCCGTAGAAGGCAAGAAACTGATTGATGCCCAGGCCGGTAACCAAAAACGGAATCGAGAGCCCGGCGGAATAAAAGGCCGAGAGCATTAAGCCGCTGCGCCAGCCGCCGCTCGCGGCAGCCAGTCCGAGGATGCCGCCAAGAATCGGGCCGATGCATGGTGTCCAACCCGCCGCGAAGGCAATTCCCAAAGTAAAAGATCCCAGCGGTCCGCGCGGCTTTTCGTTTGAGAAGAAGCGAGTGTCTTTGTAAAGCGTGGATATTTTCAGGAGGCCGATTAACTGCAAGCCGAAAAGGATGATGATGACGCCGCCGATCCCTCTCACCCAGGGATTACTTATAATGGAAGCGCCAACCAGGCCCGCCGTCGTTCCAAGCGCAAGAAAAATAGCTGACAGCCCGGCATTGAACGCCAGCGAATTTAGAATCACTGCGCGGCGAGCGTTTCCTCCTGATCCGTTTTCCTTGAGACGGTCAATGCTGACGCCCGACATTAGAGAGATGTATCCCGGCACCAGCGGTAGGACGCACGGAGACAAAAACGAGAGAATTCCGGCTACGAAAGCAATTCCAATTGTTATGTTTTGACTTTCCACTGCTGCCTTGCCAGCCCTCAGGCGTTTCTTGAATTTGAGTATACGGTCATTACGAGTTACGACGTTAGCACTGTCCCTGGTATGGTGTCCTAATTTGAAATTCTCTATGCTTCCTTTGTGTTCTCCGTGTCTCTGTGGTGAGTATTTGCTTAAGGCTTATTCACCACAGAGGCACAGAGCACACGGAGGTTTCACAGAGAAACTAAAATTAGGACACTTACCCCCTGGCATCAATGCTTCGCTGCAACTCCGCCCGCTCCGTCACCTTGGGCGGTTCGTATATCTGCCTCCGTAGACTCAGCCATTACTTTCTCGATCATTTTCCCCAGGGCTGCAATCTCCTGTTCACCCGCCCCCATCGCTATGAATCGTACGTTCCCGCGACGATCGATCAGAAACGACATCGGTATGGAGAACACACCGTAGTTCAAATCGTTCACCGAGGAATCAGCCACGACGAAACCGTAAGGCAAATGGTTTTGCTTCTTGAAAGTGCGCAGATAGGCAAGCTCCTCGCTGGGAGTTGCCCGGCGACCGTCAATATCACCGGAATAGTTTGTGAGACCCAGTATTATCAGCCCCTTGTCTTTATAGTTTTCATGCCATCGTTGCAGTTTTGGAAACGTGTAACGACAGGGCCCGCACCATGGCGCCCAAAAATCAAGTAGCACAACCCTTCCATGCAACTCTGATAACTTCACCGGCGGCTGATCGATCCACTGACTGCCAACTATCTCAGGAAGTAAGACCGCAGTGGCGGGCGCTGCTTCATTGAATATACCTCGCGGATCAATCGAACGATCCAGGCTCGCGAGGCGAATGTTAGCCAGCCTCAACAGACCTCCCGAGGGGAGGGAGACCGCCAGCTTCCGCAGGTCGGTGACGGCCGCGATTGCTTCACCTTTTTTGTTCAACTGCACGTAAGCTTCCGACAAAAACGAGACCGCTTTGAAAAGCATGTCATCGCGCCTGAACGCATTGGCGGCTTTCCGGGACGCCACCAGCTTCGCAACATTTAGCATCTCCTGCGCATGCTTTGACATCGCGCCGAAGTCTTTCGTCTTTTGAAACGCTTCGGCAATCAAGGTCTCCATGCCAAACCATTCCTTCAAATCCTGCGGCTGATTCTTCGCGTACGCTTCAGCTGCGCGCTCGGCTTCCGGAATGAGATTCTTTCGGGTGGCATACAGCACCACCACGGCACGAGCGAGTTGCGCGTTTTCTCCACTGGCCTCACCTCTGAGGTAAGCACGCATTGCCTCCAACGCCGCATCTCCATTGCC